>ENA-OUOW01001670-OUOW01001670.1-human-gut-metagenome-genome-assembly--contig:-NODE-1670-length-14291-cov-4.487637_pt1 | contig 14291 bp, 10 predicted proteins | sample MGYA00237938_ERZ548769 | MGnify/ENA primary metagenome ERZ548769 (study PRJEB26490, sample SAMN05356870) | human gut metagenome | biome: terrestrial biome; feature: human-associated habitat; material... | reverse complement strand
TGACAGCGACTTTTCTAACTTAGTATTAACAGTATATAAGCTCACTCGAAACGATCTCCATAGCGGCGTTGCGGATGTCATTCATCTTCTGTACCCACAGCATTTGGTTTTCCGCTTTGATCGCTTCCGTTACGCCTTCCTTTTCGGCGAGTTCTTTTACCAGCCGAGGGAACATTTCCTCTGCCTGCCGGTCAATGTCGGCAAGATAACTGTTCAGCTTGCCGCTTGTCAGCAGAATGTAGTAACATATCCTGTGATACTAGATACCGCAAATGCCGCTGTCCCCATACGCCGATATACGCTGTTCTTTCTTCGGGCAGTTTCAGTCAGGGAAGATCGTAATCACCCTGCAATTCATACCAAAGCCCGTTTTTCTCGTTATAAATGTATTTGTCCATTTTGTAATCCTCCAATAGGATTGATTTTACCTACGATCCAATCATTCCGGCCGATTACAAAAACCCAAGGGAGAGGACTTCCTTACGAAGCCTCTCCCTTGGGATAGTCCTTGCTTTTTTATGTAAACTCTCGCTTACTTGTTGCTCAGATACTCGTCGATGGACTTGGCGCCCAGCTTGCCTGCGCCCATGGCCAGGATCACGGTGGCCGCACCGGTAACGGCATCGCCGCCGGCGTACACGCCCTGGCGGGAGGTGAGGCCGTCCTCGTTGACGATGATACCGCCCTTCTTGTTGACCTCCAGGCCCTTGGTGGTGGACTTGATCAGGGGGTTGGGGGTGGTACCCAGAGACATGATGACAGCGTCCACATCCAGCTCGAACTCGCTGCCCTTCTTCTCCACGGGACGACGGCGGCCGGAGGCATCGGGCTCACCCAGCTCCATCTCCACGCAGGTCATGGACTTGACGCAGTCCTGCTCGTCGCCGTTGATCTGAACGGGGTTATTGAGAGTCTTGAAGATCACGCCCTCCTCGATGGCGTGCTCCACCTCCTCGTGACGGGCGGGCAGCTCCTCCATGCCACGGCGATACACCACGTACACGTCAGCGCCCAGGCGCTTGGAGCATCGAGCGGCGTCCATAGCCACGTTGCCGCCGCCTACCACGGCCACCTTCTTGCCCTTCAGATCCATGATGGGGGTATCGGAATCCTCACGATAGGCTTTCATCAGGTTGATACGGGTCAGGAACTCGTTGGCGGAATACACACCCTTCAGGTTCTCACCGGGAATGTGCATGAACATGGGCAGACCGGCGCCGGAGCCAACGAACACGGCCTCGAAGCCGTTCTCCTCCATCAGCTCATCGATGGTGATGGTGCGGCCTACCACGATGTTGGTCTCCACCTTCACACCCATGGCCTTCAGGCCGTCCACTTCCTTCTGCACGATGCTCTTGGGCAGACGGAACTCGGGGATGCCGTACACCAGCACGCCGCCGGCCAGATGCAGAGCCTCATACACGGTGACCTCATAGCCCTTCTTGGCCAGATCGCCGGCGCAGGTCAGACCCGCAGGGCCGGAGCCAACCACGGCCACCTTGTGACCGTTGGACTGGGGCTTTTCAGGAGCCTCGGTGCTGTGGGCGTTGTGCCAGTCGGCCACAAAGCGCTCCAGACGGCCGATGCCCACGGGATCGCCCTTCTTGCCACGGACGCAGTGCATCTCGCACTGGCTCTCCTGCGGACAGACACGGCCGCAGACGGCGGGAAGGGAGCTGGTCTGATGGATCACCTGATAGGCGCCCTCATAGTCCCGCTCCACGATCTTGGCGATGAACTCCGGGATGCGGACGTTGACGGGGCATCCGTTGACGCAGGGATGGTTCTTGCAGTTCAAGCAGCGGGCCGCCTCGTCCAGAGCCTGCTCCTCGGTGTAGCCCAGAGCCACCTCGAGGAAATTCTTATTCCGGACATTGGGGTCCTGAGAGGGCATTTCGTTCTTATCCAAACGCATATTGATCTTTGCAGCCATCTTACTTTACCTCCTGCTTGAACAGATTGCAGACTTCCTCGTGCTTATGCACCTCGAAATCATGATACATCTGGTTGCGCTTGACAGCCAGATCCCAGTCCACCAGCTGACCGTCGAAGTCGGGGCCATCCACGCAGGCGAACTTGGTCTCGCCGCCCACGGTCAGACGGCAGCCGCCGCACATACCGGTGCCGTCGATCATGATGGGGCTCATGGAGACGGTGGTGGGTACGCCGTAGGGGGCCGTGGTCTTGCAGACGAACTTCATCATGACCATGGGGCCGATGGCAAAGATCTCATCATACTGATTGCCGGCGTCCAGCAGCTCCTTCAGTGCCTCGGTAACAAGACCCTTCTGGCCATAGGAGCCGTCGTCGGTGCAGACCTTCATCACGGAGGATACGGCCTTGAACTTATCCTCCAAGATCACCACGTCCTTGCTCTTGAAGCCCACTACCGCGTGGACTTCAGCGCCGCAGTCGTGGAACTTCTTCAGAACGGGGTAGGCAATGGCGCAGCCCACGCCGCCGCCGACAACGCAGACCTTTTTCTTACCCTCGGTCTCGGTGGGCTTGCCCAGAGGACCCACAAAGTCATGCAGATAATCGCCCTGCTGCTTGTGGCTCAACTTCTCGGTGGTTGCGCCCACGGTCTGCACGATGATGGTGACGGTCCCCTTCTCACGGTCATAGTCGTGGATCGTGATGGGGATACGCTCGCCGTTCTCGTCCACACGCAGAATGATGAACTGACCGGGCTGGGCCTTCTTGGCCACCATGGGTGCCTCGATCTCGTACAGGATCACAGTGGGCTTCAGCGCTTCCTTCGTTACGATACGATACATGGATGTTCCTTCTTTCCTCAAAAGTCATGGCTTGCTACGTTCCATGGGCACACACGGAACTCCTCACCCGTGTGCGCTCGTCTTATCTTATCACATCCGCCCATGGTTCGTCAAATATTTCCTTGCACTTTCCCTTTTTCATGCAAGGGCATGGTGCAGTGTCACCTGTCCCCGGTCGATATCCACCAGATGCTCCTCCTTCATTTTCCGCAGCTCCCGCATCATGGCACTGCGGTCGGCGGAGATATAGTCCGCCAGAGCACTGAGGGTAAAGGGCAGATGAAAGCTGCCGCAGTCGTCGCCGCCGGCCTGAAGGCCGAAGTAGCACAGCAGTTTCTCCCGGATGCTGCGGCGGCTCAGGACCTCCACCCGCTCGGAGAGGGCGGCGGCCTTGCCGGTCATGATATGGAACATATTCTCCACCAGTCGGCTGTGATGGGTACAGGCCTTTTCGCATCGCCGGGTCAGATGCTCGGCGCTCATGAACCACACCCGGCACGACTCCGCCGCCACCACCGTGATGCTGTCCCCGGCCACGTTTTCAAACATCAGCATCTCTCCGAACACGCTGCCTGTGGGCAGATGCTCCAGAATGGTGCGTCCCCCCTGCCGGTCGATGCGCTGGATGACGGCGCTGCCGGCGGTCAGAAGCCCCAGCTCTCCCCGGCCCTCGCTGATGTCATAAATCACGGTGTCGGCCCGGAAGCGCTCCTCCCGGACGCCGAAGCACACCCGCATCTGCTCTACTTCATCGGGGCTGATGCCCTCAAGGATCGGTATGTTCTCCACAGGGGACCTCCTTTCCCGCTGCCGCCATGCGGCGATCCCGCCGCCCGCCGATGATTGTATAGATGATGACATAGGCGATGGCGCCCACCACCAGGGCCGCCACCACATCGATGAAGGCGTGCTGCTTGACAAAGAGTGTGGAGCAGATGATGATGACGCCCCATATGTCTGCGAAAGTGCGCCATCCGGTGCGCCGCAGTCCCGGCGTCCGGTGAACGGCATAGAGGGCGTCCAGCACCCCCAGCACATGGACGCTGGGCAGCACATTGGTGTTGGTGTCCAGATTGTAGGTGTTCTGGAGGAGCCACGTGCAGAAGTTGTGGTGCTCCATCACCGCCGGGCGCAGGTCCTGTCCGTTGGGTACCAGCGCACAGAAGATGGTGGCAAACCCGAAGGTCAGCATGATGCTCCACATATACCGCCGGAAGCCCTCGGCATCCTTGACGATCAGGTAAAGGCCCAGCGCCAGCAGAAGAAAGCCCCATGAGTCATAGGGAATGACAAAGTACTCGCAGAAGGGGATGTATTCATCGATAAAGGTCTGGGTGGCCCAATAGTTGTCGGTGATGAAGTGCTCAATAAGGAAAAAGCCCCCCAGATACACCGGCAGATACAGGCCCCACCACATATGGGGGTGGTCCTTGATGAAGGTCTTGATGGTCTGCATGAGAATCCTCCTGATTTCAACAATTTTCCGTGAGGGGCATTATAGCATAGCCCCGCCCAAAAAGGAAGTGTTCCTGTGATATAAGTCACAATTATTTTACAAATCCATTTCCCGGTTGCGGCGGCGGCAGATTTCGAGTATAATAGATCTGTTATAAATGAAAAGATATGGAGGAATCCCCATGATCCTGCAAAAGAAAGAGGAGCTGGCCAACCGCCAGCTGCGCCTGACCATCACCGTGGAGCGTGATGCGTGGGAGAAGGCCCTGAACGACGCCTATCAGGAGGTCAAGGCCCTGTACCCTGTGGAGGGCTACGCCGTGGGCAAGGCTCCCCGTGAGGCGCTGGAAAAGGCATACAGCCACGATCTGTTCTATCAGGAGGCGGTGAACGAGACCTTCCCCGCCGCGCTGGTGGAGGCTATCGCCGCCGAGGACATCCAGATCGCCGCCCCTCCCGCCCTGAACGTGGAGACCATCGGCCCAGACGGCTACACCTTCACCGCCCTCATCGACCTGTATCCGGAGGTGAAGCTGGGCCAGTACAAGGGCCTGTCCGCCCCGTGGGAGAATGCCGAGCTCTCCGACGATGACACCAACGAGGCCATCCAGCGCTTCCTGACGGAGCATCTGGTGGAGCAGGAGCAGGACCGGGCCGCCATGGGCGACGAGGTCACTCTGGACTTCGAGGGCTTCGTGGACGGCGTACCCTTCGAGGGTGGCAAGGGCGAAGGCTATCCCCTGCTGCTGGGCAGCGGGATGTTCATCCCCGGCTTCGAGGAGCAGGTAGCGGGCATTCGCCCGGAGGAGGAGCGGGATGTCCACGTCACCTTCCCCACCAAGTATGTGCCGGAGCTGGCGGGCAAGGATGCCACCTTCCACGTCAAGGCCCACCGCATCGTCCGGCGGAGCCTGCCCCAGCTGACGGATGCCTTTGCACAGGAGCAGGGCTTCGAGGACGTGTCCCATCTGCGCCGCAGCATCATGGAGCAGGCCATCCTGCAAAAGCAGCAGGCTGCCTCCAACGCCTTTGCCGAGGCCCTGATGCAGCAGGTGGTGGCGGGCATGGAGGTGCAGCTGCCCGACTCCATGGTGGAGAGCCAGCTCACCGGCATCCTTCAGGAGCTCCAGCAGCATCTGGAGAGTCAGGGTGCTTCCCTGTCCGACTACCTGCAAGCGGCGCAGCTGACCATGGACGACCTGCGGGATCACGCCCGTGAAAACGCCGTGGCCGCTGCCCGGTATGAGCTGGCCATGACGGAGATCGCCCGTCAGGAGGGCATCACCGTCACCGAGGAGGAACTGGAGGAGAAGTATCGGGAGATGGCCGCCCTCTACGGCATGACCGTTCCCCAGCTGCGGGAGCAGGTGCCTCCCGCCCGGCTCCAGCACGATCTGAAGCTGGCCAAGGCCCGTGCCGTTGTTGTGGACTCCTCCCTGCGGAAGTAACTCCCCTGCAGAGCCTTCTCCCGCAGAAGCCCCCATAGAGTAAAAAAGCACTCCCGGAGGATGCAAATGCGTCCTCCGGGAGTGCTTTTTTCAGTTCCGGTGCTTACTTCTTATACGGTACGTGCCAGATGGTATCGGCATAGTCCGCCACCGACCGGTCGGCGGAGAAGATTCCGCTGCGGGCGATGTTGTGCAGGCTCATGCTGTTCCACCTCTCCCGATCCCGGTAGGTGTCCGTCACCCGCTGGGAGGCGGCGCAGTAGGAGGCAAAGTCCGCCAGCAGCAGATACTGATCCGCCGGGCAGTCCACGCCGAACAGCAGCCGCTGGTACAGATCCTCATAGCTGACGCCGTCCCGGAACCCGGCCTTCAGCTGATCCAGCACCCGGCGCAGCACCGGGTCACGTGTATACAGCAGATACGGGTCGTAGCCCCGGCTCATGTGGGAGGCCTCCTCCGCCGTCAGGCCAAAGAGGAACATATTCTCGTCCCCCAGCACCTCGTGCATCTCCACGTTGGCACCGTCCAGCGTGCCGATGGTCAGTGCGCCGTTCATCATGAACTTCATGTTGCCGGTGCCGCTGGCCTCCTTGCCGGCGGTGGAGATCTGCTGGCTCACCTCGCTGGCGGGCATCAGCATCTCCGCCATGGAGACCCGGTAATTCTCCAGAAATACCACCTGCAGCTTCCCCTTGCAGATGGGGTCGTTGTTCACCTGATCCGCCAGAGAGTTGATGAGACGGATGATGCGCTTGGCTACGGCATAGCCGGGAGCGGCCTTGGCGCCAAAGAGGAAGGTCTGTGGTGGGAAGTCCATATCCGGGTCGTCCTGCAGCTGCTGGTACAGGGCGATGATGTGCAGTACGTTCAGCAGCTGCCGTTTATACTCGTGAAGCCGCTTCACCTGCACGTTGAAGATAGCGTCCGTGTTCAGCTGCACCCCTTGCTGTCGGCGGGCCCACCGGGCAAAGGTCTCCTTGTTGCAGCGCTTGATCTCCTCCAGCCGGGCCAGCACCGCCCCATCCTCAGCATAGGGGTCCAGTTCCTGCAAATGGCCCGCATGGGTCAGATAACCGTCCCCAATGAGCTCCCGGATCAACCCGTCCAGACCGGGGTTGATCTGGCTGAGCCAGCGGCGATGATCCACGCCGTTGGTGACGTTCTTGAACTTCTCCGGCTCCATTCGGCAGGCGTCCCGGAACACATCATGGCGCAGGATATCCGAGTGCAGAGCGGACACGCCGTTGATGGCCATACCGCCGGCGATGCAGAGGTTGGCCATCCGCACCACGCCGTCCCAGATGACCGCCATCCTGGCGGTCTTTTCGGGGTCGTGATAGAAGCTCTCCACCTTCTCCTGCCAGCGGCGGGCGATCTCCTGCAGGATCTGCCACACACGGGGCAGCAGCGTCTCGAACAGCTGCTGGGGCCAGCACTCCAGCGCCTCCGCCAGTACCGTGTGGTTGGTGTAGGCCACGGAGCGGGTGGTAATGTGCCACGCCTCGTCCCAGGAAAGGCCCGCATCGTCCACCAGAATACGCATCAGCTCCGGGATCACCAGCGCCGGATGGGTGTCGTTGATCTGGATGACGTTCTTCTCGTGGAAGTTTTTCAGGGTGCCGTAGGTCTGGATGTGCTGCCGTGTGATGGACTGCATGGTGGCCGAAACGAAGAAATACTGCTGCTTCAGCCGCAGGGACTTGCCCTCATAGTGGTTGTCCTCCGGATACAGCACCTTGGAGATGACGTCCGCCATGGCCCGCTCCTCCCCGGCCCGCAGGTACTGCCCCTCGCTGAACAGCTTCATGTCGATGGGCTTGGGACTCTTGGCGTCCCACAGCCGCAGGGTGTTCACCTGCTGGGTGTCGTACCCGGCGATCTCCATGTCGCACGGCACCGCCAGCACACGGGTATAGTCCTCATGCACCACCATCAGGTGGCCGTTGTCCCACCGGGTGCGGACCTTGCCGCCGAAGTGAACCTCCTCCGTCTCCTGCGGCTTGGGCATGAGCCACGCATCGCCCAGATTCTTCCAGTCGTCGGGCAGCTCCACCTGCTGGCCGTCCACGATCTTCTGCTTGAAGATACCCAGCTCGTAGCAGATGGAGTAGCCGGTGGCGGGGATCTCCAGCGTGGTCATGCTGTCCAGATAGCAGGCCGCCAGACGGCCCAGACCGCCGTTGCCGAGACCGGCATCCGGCTCCATGTCGAAGATGTCCGCCGCCTTGAAGCCCAGCGCCTCCACGGCCCCTGTCAGCGGCTCCAGCAGCTCCAGATTGTAGGCGTTCTTCATCAGGCTGCGTCCCATGAGAAACTCCATGGACATATAGTGGACCTTCCGCTTCTCCTGACTGTCCACCTCCTCACGGGTACGCACCCCCCGCTCGGCCATGATATCCCGCAGCACCAGAGCGCAGGCCTTCATGATCTCTCCGTCGGTGGCCTGCTTCTCCGTGCAGCCGTAGTTCAGCCGCAGCTTCTGCACGATGGCCTCCTGCAATGTTTCCTTCGTATAAGTCATAGATATCCTCCTGTATTGCATCCGGGACTTACCGCCCCAGCAGCTTTCCATAAATATTCCGGTAGGCCCCGGCGCTGCGATCCCAGCTGAAATCGCCCTCCATGCCCCGCCGCCGCACCATGCGGAAACCCTCTGCATCGCCGTGGTACAGGCCCACCGCCTGCCCGATGGTGTCCAGCATGGCCCCGGCGTCGTAGGCGGCAAAGACATAGCCGTTGCCGTCGGGCTGCCCCACCTGACAGGACCGGACGGTGTCGTTGAGACCGCCGGTCTGCCGGACGATGGGTACAGCACCATAGCGCATGGCGATCATCTGCGACAGGCCGCAAGGCTCGCTCTTAGAGGGCATCAGAAACAGGTCGCTGCCGGCATAGATGCGGCGGGACAGGCCTTCGTTGTAGCCGATCCAGGCACACAGCCGTCCCGGATAGCGGTTCTGAGCGTGGCGGAAGAAATTCTCATATCCACCGTCACCGCTGCCCAGCACCACCAGCTGACAACCGGTGGCCATGATGCCATCCAGCGCCTGACACACCAGATCCACGCCCTTGTGTCCCACCAGCCGGGTCACCATAGAGAGGACCGGTGTCCCCTCCTCCTGAGCAAGGCCCAGCTCCTGCTGAAGTGCCGCCTTGCATAAGGTCTTCCCCTCCGACTCCGCCGCCGTGTATCGGGCGGGCAGATCGGGGTCGCACTCCGGGTCATAGCTCACCATATCGATGCCGTTGAGCACGCCGGAGAATTTCCACTGGATGCTGCGCACCACGCTGTCCAGTCCGGCGGCATAGGCGCTCTCCCGCAGCTGGGTGGCGTAGGTGGGGCTGACGGTGGTCACGGCGTCCGCCGTCACCATGGCCCCCTTCATGAGGTTCACGCACCCATCCATCTGTAGAACGCCGCTCTCGTACCAGTCTCCCCGGTTCAGGCCGAAAAGATCCTCCACCGTGTCGGCGCCGTACTTGCCCTGATACTCGATGTTGTGAATGGTGAACACGGTGGAAACGTTTTCAGCCACAGTTTTCAAGTAAATCGGCACCAGTGCAGTCTGCCAGTCGTTGCAGTGGATCACCTCCGGCCGCCACTCCAGCATGGGAAGCACCGACACCACCGCCTTGGAAAAGAAGGCAAACCGCTCTCCGTCGTCCATCTGGCCATACAGCGCCCCACGGCGGAAGTACCGCTCGTTATCCAGAAAATACCAGACGACGCCCCGATACTCCAGCGAGAACAGGCCGCAGTACTCATGCCGCCACGCCAGGTCCACATAGGTATAGCCGTGCCAGCGCATTTTCTCTCTCCATGCGTCCGAAACTTGCCCGTACAGCGGCAGGATCACCGCCGCACGATCCCCACCGGCAGCCACCGCCGGCGGGAGACTTCCCAGCACATCCGCAAGACCTCCGGTCTTGCAGAAGGGAGCCGCCTCGCTGGTCACATATAAGATATCCATGCCGTTACCTCCTTGTGTCCCCTCCCCGCAGCCTGCGGGGAGGGACGTGATTCGTTTATACGGTGGCGTTGCGGGCCACCACCACAGGATAGCTCTCGTCTCCAATGAGGGTGCGTCCCTCCCGGATGGTCACAGCCTTGTCGGCAATGACGCAGCGCAGGGTGGCATCCTTTTTCACCACCGTGCCCTTAAAGAGCACGCAGTTCTCCACCTGCGCTCCCTTCTCTACCCGGACACCCCGAAACAGAATGCAGTTTTTCACGCTGCCCTGAATATCGCAGCCATCGGCAATGAGGGAGTTCTCGCACACCCCGGCAGGGTCCAGATACGCCGGAGGCGCATCGTTCTCCTTGGCCAGAATGGGTCGCCGGGGATCGAACAGCAGCCGCCGCTGCGCCGGGTCCAGCAGCTCCATGCTGCGGCGGTAGTAGGTCTGTACCGTATCGATGCGGGCGGCATACCCCTGCCACACATAGGCGTGCAGATGCAGCCGATCCTTCTGATCCTGTAAAATGTGGTGGCGGAAGCTGTACCGGTTGTGGGCCATGCACTCCTCCACCAGCTGCACCAGCAGCTCCCGCCGCAGGATGCACACGTTCAGGCAGCGGTAACCCGCCGGGGTGTGGACGTCGTAGGCCACATCCACGATGCGGCCCTGTTCATCCATCTCCAGATAGGTATCACTGGGGTCGCCGGGCTCCGCCGTACAAACCTCCGTCAGGTCGGCCCCGGAGGCGATGTGCTCCTGCAATACCTGCTCCAGCGGCAGATTGATGACCAGATCGCTGTCCGCCAGCACCACATACTCCTGCCTGATCTCCCGTAGGTACTCCAGCACGCAGCCCAGCGCCTCCACCTTCCCCCGGAAGCGTCCGGCGGAGGTGCGGCTCTCGGCATAGGCGAAGGCCGGCAGCAGCGTCAGCCCGCCCCGATTGCGGCTCAGATCCCAGCTGCGGCCGTTGCCCAGATGATCCAGCATACTCTGGCACTTGCCGTGCATGATGACGCCCACATCGTGGATCCCGGCGTTGACCATGCTGGAGAGCATAAAGTCCACCACCCGGTAGTTGCCGCCAAAGGGCATGGAGCCGGGGATGCGGTGGGCGATCAGATCCCCCAGCCCCGTGGGCTTTCCGTAAGAAAAGATGATGCCGTGCATGGTGTGGTTCATGCCTTCACCTCCCCGTGATGCCGGTCCAGCAGAGTCTTGGCGGAGACGATCTCCCCGTCCCCTATCACGGTACCGGGTCCCAGCACCGCCACGCCCCAGTCATCCGGATCCTGTGCCGTCTCCGGCGGAGCGCCCACCTGAGCGTCCCTGCCGATGCGGCAGTTCTCACCCACGATGGCGTACTGCACCACGGCTCCCGACTCCACCACGGCGCCGGGCATCAGCACGGAGTAAGAGACGACGGCCCCCTCCCCCACTTGGGTGTTGTAGCTGAGGACGCTGTTCTTCACCTCGCCCAGCACCTCGCAACCCTTGGCCACGACGCTGTTGCCGATGTCCGCCTTGGCTCCCACATAGGCCGGGGGACAGGAGGGCGTGCGGCTGTAAATAGGCCACCGGCGATCCAGCAGGTTCAGTCCGGAGCCGGGACTCAGCATATCCATGTTGGCGTCCCACAGGGACACCAGCGTCCCCACGTCCTTCCAGTAGCCGTCAAAGCGCCATGCGGTCATCCGCTCCCCCGCCGCCAGCATGGCGGGGATGATGTTCTTGCCGAAGTCGTTTTCCGAGGTGGGGTCCGCCTCGTCGGCCACCAGATACTCCCGCAGCTTGCTCCATGTGAAGATATAAATACCCATCGACGCCAGATTGCTCTTGGGCTCCTTGGGCTTTTCGGCAAACTCCGTGATGCGGTCCTCCCCGTCCACCGACATGATACCGAAGCGGCTGGCCTCCGCCCACGGCACCTCCATCACGGCGATGGTGCAGGCAGCCCCGGTCTCCTTGTGGCGGCGCAGCATCACGGCATAGTCCATCTTATAGATGTGGTCGCCGGAGAGCACCGCCACATACTCCGGATCGTACAGATCCACGAAGCCGATGTTCTGATAGATGGCGTTGGCCGTCCCCTTGTACCAGCTGGCGCCGGTGGCGCTCTGGTAGGGCGGCAGAATGTGAACGCCGCCGTCCAGCCGGTCCAGCTCCCACGGCTGACCGTTGCCGATGTAGCTGTTGAGCTCCAGCGGCCGGTACTGGGTCAGCACGCCCACGGTGTCGATGCCGGAATTGGTGCAGTTGGACAGGGGAAAGTCAATGATGCGGAACTTTCCTCCAAAGGGCACCGCAGGCTTTGCCATGTCGCCGGTGAGGACATACAGGCGGCTGCCCTGTCCGCCGGCCAGCAGCATGGCCACGCATTCTTTCTTCATGTCTGTTCGTTCCCTCCAGTCTGTCGGTTATGCCTTGTTGCTTCTGCGCCGGACCCGGCCCTGCAGAAACACCGCGCCCAGGGGCGGCACCCGCAGGGCAATGGACTTGTCCCGCCCGTGGGACGGGATATCCTCCACGGGGATGGGTCCGGTATTGCACACACCGGAGCCGCCCCAGGCGGCGTCGTCGGTGTTGAACACTTCCTCATAAAACAGCTTGCCGGGCACGCCGAAGCGATATCCCTCGTGGGCCTCCGGCGAGAAATTCACCACGCAGATCAGCTCATGGCCCTTGTTGTCCCGGCGCAGGAAGGCCAGGACGTTGTTGTGGTTGTCGTCGGCCACCAGCCACTCAAAGCCGTTCCAGTCCAGGTCATTTTCCCACAGGGGGCGGGACTTCTTATAAAACCGGTTCAGGGCCTGGATGCAGGCGTGGGTGCGGCTGCAGTCGTCCCGGTCCAGCAGATACCAGTCCAGCTGGCCCAGGAAGTCCCACTCGTGCCACTGGCCCAGCTCCGCCCCCATAAAGGTGAGCTTCTTGCCGGGGTGGGCCAGCATATAGGCCGTGAAGCCCCGGACCCCTGCCAGCTGCCGCCAGTCGTCCCCGGGCATCTTGCCCCGGAGGGAGCCCTTCATATACACCACCTCGTCGTGGGACAGGGGCAGCACGAAGCGCTCGGAGAAAGCGTACATCATGGAGAAGGTCACGTCCTTGTGGTGGAACTGGCGGAACCAGGGGTCCATCTTCAGATAGTGGCACACGTCGTTCATCCATCCCATGTTCCACTTCAGGCCGAAGCCCAGGCCGCCCTCCTCAATGGGCCAGGTGACCTTGGGCCAGGCGGTGGACTCCTCCGCCGCCGTCAGGGCCGGGGGATCCATGGCCGCCGCCAGGCGGTTCAGGTCCTGCAAAAACGAGATGGCCTCCAGATTTTCGTGGCCGCCGTGGACATTGGGCCGCCACTCGGTCCGGCCATAGTCCAGATACAGCATGGACGCCACGGCGTCCACCCGCAGGCCGTCGATGTGGTATTCCTCCAGCCACCACCGGGCGGAGGACAGCAGGAAGGACCGCACGTCGTCCTTGCCGAAGTCAAAGACCCGGGTGCCCCAGCTCTCGTGCTCCCGCTTCAGGGGGTCGCCGTATTCATACAGGCTGGTGCCGTCAAAGTCGATGAGGCCGTGGGCGTCTTTGCAGAAGTGGGCGGGGACCCAGTCCAGGATCACCGCCAGCCCCGCCCGGTGCAGCCGGTCCACCAGATACATGAAGTCGTGGGGGTCGCCGTAGCGGCTGGTGGGGGCGAAATAGCCCACGCACTGATAGCCCCAGGAGTCGTCCAGGGGATACTCCGTCACCGGCAGCAGCTCCACGGCGTTGTAGCCCATGCTGCGGACATAGGGGGCCAGCCGGTCCGCCAGCTGGTGGTAGTTCAGGAACGCCCCGTCCTCTCCCCGCTGCCAGGAACCGCAGTGGACCTCATAGATGTTCAGGGGTCCCTCGGTCAGGGGCGTCTCCCGGCGGCGCTCCCGCCACACGTCGTCGTGCCAGCGGAAGCCGGACACGTCGAACAGGCGGCTGGCGGTGTCGGGCCGCAGCTGGGCATAGGTGCCGTAGGGGTCCGCCTTCCAGCGGACCTGGCCATCGGCCCCGGTGATGACGTATTTATAGCAGTCGCCGGGCCGGGCGTCGGAAACGGTCAGGACCCAGTCGCTGCCCTGCCGCTCCATGGGAACGGGCTGCCAGTGGTTGAAGTCACCGGCCAGGGCGGCCTCCCGGGCGCTGGGGGCATAGACCCGGAAGGACCAGCCCTCCCCAGCCGGATGCGCGCCATAGGTCCGGTAAAGCTCTGTGTTTTCGGAAACGTTCATGGAATGATCTCCCTATATCAGCGTAATGTTATCATAACGGCCCCGAAAGCCGGGGCGAAGTGAGTCGATGGCAGGACAAAGTACCGCATTCTGGCCCTATTGTAACGCAAACCGCCCCCCTCGTCAAGGAATCCGCCGTTACCGGAACCGCCATTTATACGAAACATAGGACGCCGCCCTCCGGCCCCTTCACCGCCGGGGCAAGAAAATCACCCGAAGGGGGCCTCCCTCCGGGTGATGGAATTATCGGAACACCTGGCCGTCGGCGTCCAGCAGCTGGCGGCGGCGGACCCGGACAAAGTCCGGCGTCAGCTCCGGCAGATACCGGGCGATGGCCTTTTCCAGCAGCTGGGGGTTCAGTCCCGGGTTCTGGGCCTGCACCGTGACAAGGA
>ENA-OUOW01001669-OUOW01001669.1-human-gut-metagenome-genome-assembly--contig:-NODE-1669-length-14292-cov-3.270141_pt1 | contig 14292 bp, 10 predicted proteins | sample MGYA00237938_ERZ548769 | MGnify/ENA primary metagenome ERZ548769 (study PRJEB26490, sample SAMN05356870) | human gut metagenome | biome: terrestrial biome; feature: human-associated habitat; material... | reverse complement strand
GTGACGTTGCGATCGCAGCATTAATGGGTGCCGAGGAATTTGGTTTTGCAACTGCTCCGCTTGTAACCATGGGATGCGTTATGATGCGTGTCTGCAACCTGGATACCTGCCCGGTTGGTGTGGCAACACAGAACCCTGAACTTCGTAAGAGATTCAAAGGTAAACCGGAATATGTAGAGAATTTCATGCGCTTTATCGCACAGGAATTAAGAGAATACATGTCCAAGCTCGGATTCCGTACAGTCAGTGAAATGGTAGGCCGTACAGATCTCCTTGTTCAGACAGACAACGTACAGGAACCACATCAGGGCAAAGTAGACTTAAGTGCAATCCTGAACAATCCGTTCGCAGGCAAAGACCAGAAAGTTACTTTTGACCCGAAAGCCGTATATAACTTCGAACTGGAAAAGACCATGGATGAAAAGGTTCTGGTTAAGAAATGCGTAAATGCCATCAATAAAGGTCAGAAAACAGAGCTTTCTGTAAACCTGACAAACATTGACCGTACATTCGGAACCATCCTTGGTGCAGAGATCACAAGAAAGAACAAAGACGGACTTGCAGATGACACTATCACTGTACACTGCAACGGTGCCGGCGGACAGAGTTTCGGTGCATTTATTCCGAAAGGTCTGACACTGGAACTGACCGGTGACAGCAACGACTACTTCGGAAAAGGCCTTTCCGGTGGAAAGCTGATCGTTAAGGTTCCGGAGAAGGCCGGATACAAGGCTGAAGAGAACATCATCGTCGGAAACGTGGCACTCTATGGTGCGACCAGCGGAACTGCATTTATCAACGGTGTTGCAGGTGAGCGTTTTGCAGTTCGTAACTCTGGTGCCAATGCAGTTGTGGAAGGTGTGGGAGAGCACGGCTGTGAGTACATGACAGGTGGTCGTGTAGTAGTTCTTGGAAGAACCGGCAAAAACTTTGCAGCAGGTATGAGCGGCGGTATCGCTTATGTCCTTGATGTGGATAACGTTCTTTACAAGAACCTCAATAAAGCAATGATCTCCATTGAAAAAGTGGATAATAAATATGATAAAAAAGAGCTTCGTGATCTTATCGAGGCTCATGTGGAAGCAACAGGCTCTGAGATCGGTAAGAAGGTGCTGGCTGATTTTGATTCCTATCTGCCTCACTTCAAAAAACTCATTCCGGATGAGTACAAGAGAATGATCACATTAAGTGCAAAGCTGGAAGAAAAAGGTCTGACCAGCCAGCAGGCACAGATGGAAGCGTTCTATGAGAGCATCGGCGTGAAACATTAAGGAGGATGAGGAAATGGGAAAGCCAACTGGATTTTTAGATTATGAAAGAGAAACGGCAAAGGTTCTGCCGCCAAAGGAACGTATTCAGAATTTCAACGAATTTCGTATTCCATTAAATAAAGAAAAACAGAAACTTCAGGGAGCACGCTGCATGGCTTGCGGCGTCCCCTTCTGCCAGTCAGGTATGATGATCGGCGGAATGGCTTCCGGCTGCCCGCTGCACAACCTGGTTCCTGAGACAAATGATCTTGTGTACACAGGAAACTGGAAGCAGGCATTTCTTCGTTTAAACAAGACACACAGCTTTCCGGAGTTTACATCCAGAGTGTGTCCAGCACTTTGCGAAGCTGCATGTACCTGTAACCTGAACGGAGATCCGGTCAGCACAAAGGAGAATGAGAAAGCGATCATTGAGACAGCCTATGCAGAAGGATGGGTAAAACCGCAGATCCCGCCTGTCCGCACAGGAAAGACGATCGCAGTCATCGGAAGTGGTCCTTCCGGACTGGCAGCAGCACAGCAGCTGAACCGCCGTGGCCACAGCGTAACCGTATTTGAGAGAAACGACCGTATCGGAGGACTTCTCCGCTATGGTATCCCGAATATGAAACTGGAGAAAAAAGTCATCGACCGCAGACTGAAACTGATGGAAGAGGAAGGCGTGAAATTTGTTACCAATATCAATGTTGGTGTTGACATCACTGCAGAACAGCTTCTGAAGGATTATGACCGTGTCCTTCTCTGCTGTGGAGCTTCTCATCCGAGAGATATCAAGGTTCCGGGAAGAGATGCCAAGGGAATTTACTTTGCAGTGGATTTCCTGAAGCAGGTAACAAAAAGTCTTCTGGATACAGATTTTGCAAAATTCCCATATGAGCTTGCAAAGGGCAAAAATGTTCTGGTCATCGGCGGTGGTGATACCGGTAATGACTGTGTGGGAACATCCATCCGTCTGGGAGCGAAATCTGTAACACAGCTTGAGATGATGCCGCAGCCTCCTGCAGCAAGAACTCCTTCCAATCCATGGCCGGAGTGGCCGAAGGTCCTGAAAACCGATTACGGCCAGGAAGAGGCTATTGCAGTATTCGGCCATGATCCTCGGATCTATCAGACAACCGTTACCGAGTTTATCAAGGACAAAAAAGGAAATGTCTGCAAGGCCAAGATCGTAAAACTGAAGAGCGTAAAGGATGAAAAGACCGGAAGATTCAATATGGTGCCGGTTGAGGGCAGTGAGGAAGTGATCCCTGCAGATGTGGTCCTTATTGCGGCAGGCTTCCTTGGCAGCGAGAAATATGTGACAGATGCTTTCCGTGTAGCGCTTACACCAAGAACCAATGTGGAAACAAAACCGGAGCAGTATGCAACAAGCGTAGATCGTGTGTTCACAGCAGGTGATATGCATCGTGGACAGTCCCTTGTCGTATGGGCGATCCATGAGGGACGTGAGGCTGCGAAAGCAGTGGATGAATCACTGATGAGCTATTCATATTTACAGTAAAATAACAGATACCAGGGGCAAAAGGTCAAAAAAACTGTTCGTGTTTCCGCGATAAAGCTTTTGAACTTTTGCCCCTTTTAAAAAATGGTTGACAAAGAATTGACCGATTGCTATAATTACGTCCATGAACAAGGGTGTTCTTCAGGAGCGGAAGCTCTCTGAAGTGCACCCTTTTTCTGATTTTGAGGGTAATTATTTTGTGTGATGAGGAAATAAAGGAGAGAATACTATGGGGAATTATACCAGAGAAGAGATTCTTGCAATGGCAGAGGAGGAAGACGTAGAGTTCATCCGCCTCCAGTTTACAGATATGTTTGGAACTCTGAAAAATATTGCGATCACAGCAAGAGAGCTTCCAAGAGCCCTGGATAACCAGTGCGTTGTATATGGCTCTCATATTGCGGGCATTGTGGGAGAAAAGGAGCCGGATCTGATCCTGTATCCGGATTATAATACTTTTTCAATTCTTCCATGGCGTCCTCAGCAGGGAAAGGTTGCAAGACTGATCTGTGATATGCGCCGTGCAGACGGATCAGAGCATGAGATGAGCTCCAGATATATTCTGAAAAAAACAGCGCAGGCAGCAGAGGAGGCAGGGTATACCTGTTATGTTGACCCGGAATGCGAGTTTTTCCTGTTTCATATTGATGATAACGGAATGCCTACAACGGTTTCTCACGAAAAGGCCGGATATCTGGATGTAAGTCCGGTGGACTTAGGCGAAAATGCAAGACGTGACATGGTACTGACTCTTGAGGATATGGGATTTGAGGTGGAATCCTCTCATCATGAGACAGCACCTGCACAGCATGAGATCGCCCTTCATTACGGGGAAGCACGTGAGATGGCAGACGAAGTTATAACCTTTAAGATGGCAGTAAGAACTGTAGCCAAACGTCATGGACTTCATGCGACATTTATGCCGAAGCCAAGACGGGAAGTAAACGGTTCAGCCATGCATATCCATTTTTCACTGTTTAAAAATGGAAAAAATATTTTCGTGGATCCGGAGGATCCGTCCAGATTAAGTGAAGAGGCATACTATTTTATCGGAGGTCTTCTGGCTCACAGCCGTGAGATGACTCTGATCACCAATCCGCTTGTAAATTCTTATAAGCGTCTTGTACCTGGATTTGATGCGCCTACAGAGCTGACCTGGACGAGAAATAACCAGAATTCACTGGTAAGGATTTCGAGAGTCAATGGTGCTGATACCAGGATCGAGCTTCGAAGCCCGGATGCTGCATCCAACCCATACCTTGTTTTTGCGGTATGCCTGGCAGCGGGCCTGGATGGAATCCAGAAGAAGATCTATCCTACAAAAGCTTCTAACCGTTCTCTTTCCGAGTCGGATCAGAAGGAACAGGGTATCGAGAATTTACCGGAGAACCTGCGGGAAGCGATCACACTGTTTGAGGACAGCAGCTGGATGAAGGAAATCCTTGGAGAAGCTTTCTGCAAACAGTATGCGCAGGCCAAGAGAAAAGAGTGGCTACGTTATTCCCAGGAGATTTCCGACTGGGAGATCGAGGAGTATCTGTATCGGATCTGATGAACGAGGCATAATGGGACGAAAGAGAGTGGCGGCTTATGAACACGAGTATCGTGATTGCATTACCGAAAATAGAAGATGCAAAAAAGATCCGCACAGTCCTTAACCGATATGGATTCACGGTGGCGGCAGTATGCAATTCAGGTGCCAATGCCCTTGCCAGTATCTCGGAGCTTGATGGCGGCGTTCTGCTTTGCGGTTATCATCTTCAGGATATGTACTACCGTGATCTTCTGGACTATATGCCGGATTATTTTGAAATGCTGCTTATGGCCTCCCGGGGAGTGATCAGTGAGGCGCCAACATCCATTTTATGCGTGGGAATGCCTCTGAAAGTCGGAGATCTGGTAAATACGGTAAGCATGATGCTTTCCCAGATCGAAAGGCGCTGGAAAAAAGATAAGAAAAAGCCGAAGCAGCGTTCATGGAAAGAACAGAATTATATTTCAAATGCAAAGATGCTTCTAATGGAAAGAAATCACCTGAGCGAGGATGACGCATACCGCTATATCCAGAAATGCAGTATGGATTCCGGGACCAATATGGTGGAGACAGCCCAGATGGTTCTGATGCTTTTATATGATTCTGTGTAAAAAAACAATAGGGCGGACAGAAATGATCTGCTTTGAATGCCTGATATCACACCGAATCGGGAAAAATTCCGCAGGGGATTTCCTGATTCGGTGAAACTACTTTGAATTGGAGGATGAGGGAATGGAATTTATGGATGGAATCTGTAAGACTAGAGAATGTGCCTGGGATGTGCTTCTTTCCGAGAGCATGAAAGACCAGGAAGCGACAGTGGAAGGTGCAATACACAGCATCCGTAATATGGGTGACGTGGCATTTGTGATACTTCGAAAAAAAGAAGGGCTTTTTCAGACCGTATATGAAAACGACAAGACAAATGTTTCCATTCATGATCTGAAGGAGGCAATGTGTGTGCGTCTCACAGGAACTCTTCATGAGGAAGAAAGAGCGCCTCACGGAAGAGAACTCCGCATCAGCCATGTGGAGATCCTTTCCTCACCTGCAGAGCCTCTTCCGCTGGCCATCGACAAATGGAAGCTGAACACTTCCCTGGAGGCAAAGCTGAATTATCGTCCTATCGCCCTGCGTAATGTGCAGGAGCGTGCAAAATTCAAGATCCAGGAGGCTCTGGTGCGGGCATTTCGTGATTACCTCTATGAGAAGGGGTTCACCGAGATCCACACACCGAAGATCGGAGCCAGAGGTGCAGAGGGTGGTGCAAACCTGTTCAAGCTGAGTTATTTCCATAAACCGGCAGTTCTGGCACAGAGCCCGCAGTTTTATAAACAGATGATGGTAGGTGTTTTTGACCGTGTATTTGAGACCGGCCCTGTATTCCGTGCAGAGAAGCATAACACAAAACGTCATCTGAATGAATATACAAGCCTTGATTTTGAGATGGGCTATATCAACGGATTTGAGGATATCATGGAGATGGAAACCGGATTTCTCCAGTATGCGGTAGAACTTCTTAAGAAAGACTACGCTCATGAGCTTTCCATTCTGAAGGTGGAGCTTCCGAAGGTGGACAAGATCCCGGCAGTACGTTTTGACAAGGCCAAAGAGCTGGTAGCTGAAAAATATAATCGTAAGATCCGCAACCCATATGATCTGGAGCCGGAGGAAGAAGCGCTGATCGGAAGATATTTCAAAGAAGAATATGATGCTGATTTTGTTTTTGTCACACATTATCCGTCTAAGAAGCGTCCGTTCTACGCAATGGATGATCCGTCAGATGAGAAATTTACATTAAGCTTTGACCTTCTGTTCAAGGGACTTGAGGTAACTACAGGCGGACAGCGTATCCATGATTATCAGATGCTGAAGGATAAGATCGCAGCCCGTGGTATGGATGAAGAGGGTATGGAGCAGTACCTGGATACCTTCAAGCATGGAATGCCGCCTCACGGAGGACTTGGAATCGGACTGGAACGTCTTACCATGCAGATCCTCGGAGAAGAAAATGTTCGTGAGACCTGTCTGTTCCCGCGTGATATGAACAGACTTGAGCCGTAATAAGGAGAAAAAAGATGGCAAAGATAATCGATGATGAAACAATGGAAAATGTCTGCATCCTTGCAAAGCTTTCTCTGACAGAGGATGAAAAGGAAAAAGCAAAAGAGGACATGCAGAAGATGCTGGACTATGTAGACAAGCTGGATGAGCTTGATACTTCTTCCGTAGAGCCCATGTCCCATATTTTTGAGGACGAAAATGTATTCCGTGAGGATGTTGTGACAAACGGAGATAATCATGAGGCAATGCTTGCCAATGCACCGAAGCAGAAAGAAAACCAGTATCAGGTTCCGAAAACAATTGGATAAGACAGGAGACAGGACATGGATTTGGGAAAATTAACCGCATTACAGCTTGCGGAAAAGATCAAGCAGCATCAGATAAGCGTCCTGGACGGTGTGAAATACGTATTTAATCAGATCGAAGCAAAAGAGGACAAGGTCCACGCTTATCTTGATACTTACAAAAAAGAAGCCTATGCAAGAGCAAAAGAGGTACAGAAGGGCATTGAGGATGGAACCTATACAGGACCTCTTGCCGGTGTACCTATTGCAATTAAGGATAATATCTGCATTAAGGGAAAAACAACTACCTGTGCATCAAAGATCCTTGAGAATTTTGTGCCGCAGTACAATGCCGAGGTTATTGACCGTCTGGAACAGGCAGGTCTTGTGATCATCGGAAAGACAAACATGGATGAGTTTGCCATGGGAAGTACCACAGAGACATCCGCTTACGGCGTCACCAGAAACCCGTGGGATCTGGAGCATGTTCCGGGCGGCTCCTCCGGCGGCTCCTGTGCGGCAGTGGCAGCAGGAGAGACTTACCTGGCACTGGGTTCTGATACCGGCGGTTCCATCCGTCAGCCAAGCTCCTACTGCGGTGTTACCGGAATCAAACCGACCTACGGAACAGTATCCCGTTACGGACTGGTTGCCTATGCATCCTCTCTGGATCAGATCGGACCGGTAGGAAAGGATGTTGCAGACTGTGCGGCACTCCTTGAGATCATTGCCGGACACGATGCCAAGGACAGCACCTCCATGAAGAGAGAGAATCTTGACTTCTCCGCTTCTATGACAGATAAGATCGTGGGAATGAAATTCGGCGTGCCGAAGGAATATCTCTCCGAGGGACTGAACCCGGAGGTAAAAGAGGCCTTTATGAATACGCTGAAGAGCCTTACCGAGATGGGCGCAGTGGTAGAATTTTTCTCCATGAAGACAACAGAATATATGATCCCTGCCTACTACATCATTGCCAGCGCAGAGGCCAGCTCCAATCTGGAGCGCTTTGACGGTGTGAAGTACGGCTTCCGTGCAAAAGAGTACGAGGGACTTCATGATATGTACAAGAAGACAAGGACTGAAGGTTTCGGCGAGGAAGTAAAACGCCGTATCATGCTTGGCTCCTTTGTGTTAAGCTCCGGTTACTACGATGCTTACTATCTGAAAGCACTTCGCACAAAAGCCCTTATCAAAAAGGAATTTGATCAGGCCTTTTCCAAATATGACGTTCTTCTTGCCCCGGCATCACCCTTTACGGCGCCGAAGCTGGGAGAGAGTCTGAAAGATCCTCTTGCCATGTATCTTGGCGATATTTATACGGTAGCAGTAAACCTGTGCGGACTTCCCGGAATCACAGTTCCATGCGGAAAAGACGCAGCAGGACTTCCGATCGGGATCCAGATGATCGGTGACTGCTTCAAAGAAAACAACCTGTTCCGCGCAGCACACGCCTATGAGAAAAAACGCGGTGATTTCGGAACAGCAATGGAAGGGGGAGAAAAGGCATGAAACAGTATGAGACAGTCATAGGACTTGAGGTGCATGTGGAGCTTGCCACAAAAACAAAGATCTTCTGCGGATGCTCCACAGAATTCGGAGGCGCACCAAATACACATACCTGCCCGGTCTGCACCGGTATGCCGGGCTCTCTTCCGGTCCTCAACAAAAAAGTGGTAGAGTTTGCCATCAAGGCAGGTCTTGCGGCAAACTGTCATATCCATCAGTACTGTAAGTTTGACCGTAAGAACTATTTTTACCCGGATAACCCCCAGAACTATCAGATCTCTCAGCTGTATCTGCCAATCTGCTATGACGGAGCTGTTGAGATCGAGACTTCCGCAGGCAAAAAGACTGTACGTATCCATGAGATGCATATGGAGGAGGATGCCGGTAAGCTGATCCATGATGAGTGGGAAGACTGCTCCCTGGTTGACTACAACCGAAGCGGGGTACCGCTGATCGAGATCGTATCCGAGCCGGATATGAGAAGCTCCGAGGAGGTTATCGCATATCTGGAAAAGCTCCGCTGCACCATGCAGTATCTTGGAGTTTCTGACTGTAAGCTCCAGGAGGGCTCCATGCGTGCCGATGTCAATCTTTCCGTCCGTGAGGTGGGAAGTGAGACCTTCGGAACAAGAACAGAGATGAAGAACCTGAACTCCTTCAAGGCCATTGCGAGAGCGATCGAAGGAGAGAGAGAACGTCAGATCGAGCTTCTGGAAGAAGGAAGAGCCGTTGTACAGGAGACAAGAAGATGGGACGATAACAAAGAGTCTTCCCATGCTATGCGTTCCAAGGAGGATGCAAAGGATTACCGTTACTTCCCGGACCCGGATCTTCCGCCGATCCACATTTCCGATGCATGGATCGAAGAGCTGCGTACTTCCATTCCGGAGCTTCGTGAAGCCAAGATGGAACGTTATCAGAATGAGTATGAGCTTCCGGCTTATGATGCAGGGATCCTGACCGAATCCAGACATCTGGCAGGACTTTTTGAGGAGACAGCAGTTCTTCTCGGAAACCCGAAAAAGGTGGCAAACTGGTTTATGGTGGAGGTTCTCCGCCTGACAAAGGACAAGGGCCTTGATCCGGAAAGGGTAAGCTTTACCCCGAAGCATCTGGCAGACCTTCTTTCCATGGTGGAGAAAAAAGAGGTCAGCGCACAGAATGCCAAGAAAGTATTTGAAAAAGTGTTTGACGAGGATATTGATCCGGTTGTATATATAGAAGAGAATGGTCTTAAGATCGTAGAAGATACAGGCCTTCTCACCGAAACTGTGAAAAAGATCGTAGATGTAAACCCTGGACCGCTGGCAGAACTTCTGGGCGGCAAGGATAAGGTTATGGGATTTTTCGTAGGACAGCTGATGAGAGAACTGAAAGGCAAGGCAAATCCTGACAGCGTCAGAAAAGCACTGGCAGAGGAAATTGAGAGAAGGAGATAAAATACTATGGTTACAGTAAATCAGAATTATTTAAAACTTCCGGGAAGCTATCTGTTTTCCAATATCGCAAAGAAGGTAAGCGCATATAAGGAGGCCAATCCGGAATTTAAGGATTCTGTGATCAGTCTTGGAATCGGTGATGTGACACAGCCGCTTGCACCGGCGATCATCGATGCCCTTCATAAATCCGTAGACGAGATGGCACACGCAGAAACCTTTCACGGATATGCTCCGGATCTCGGATATGAATTCTTAAGAAGTGCCATTGCAAAAAATGATTATCAGTCCAGAGGCTGCGACATCAGCGCAGACGAGATCTTTGTTTCCGATGGAGCAAAAAGTGATTCCGGAAACATCCAGGAGATTTTCGGACTGGATAACAAGGTTGCGGTCTGCGACCCGGTTTATCCTGTATATGTAGATACTAACGTTATGGCTGGACGTACTGGCCTTTATAACAAAGAGCGTGAGAACTTTGACGGTGTGATCTACATGCCCTGCAAAGAGGAGAATGGTTTCCTTCCGGAGATCCCGGCAGATGAGGTACCGGATCTGATCTATCTCTGCTTCCCGAACAATCCCACCGGTGGTGCGATCACAAAGGCAGCTCTTCAGGAGTGGGTTGACTACGCCAACAAAAACGGCTGCGTGATCATCTATGATGCAGCATATGAGGCATATATTTCTGAGGAGGATGTCCCGCACAGCATTTATGAGTGCGAGGGTGCGAGAACCTGTGCCATCGAGCTTCGAAGCTTTTCCAAAAATGCTGGCTTTACAGGCGTTCGTCTTGGCTTTACCGTTGTTCCGAAGGAACTGGTGTGTGATGGCGTAGAGCTTCACAGTCTCTGGGCAAGACGCCACGGAACCAAGTTTAACGGTGCTCCGTACATTGTACAGAGAGCAGGCGAGGCTGTTTACTCTCCGGAGGGAAAAGCACAGCTGAAGGAGCAGATCGCTTATTACATGCGTAATGCAAAGACGATCCTGGAGGGACTTTCCGCAGCAGGATTTTCCGTGTCTGGTGGAAAAAATGCTCCATATATCTGGCTGAAAACACCGGATCAGATGACCTCCTGGGAGTTCTTTGATTATCTCCTTGAGAAAGCACACATCGTAGGAACACCAGGTTCAGGCTTTGGTGCACACGGCGAGGGATATTTCCGTCTGACAGCATTCGGAAGCTATGAGAATACTCTTGAGGCAATTGAGAGAATTAAAAATCTGTAATATGAGTATAAATTGCGGAGCAGGTCTTTGTAAAAGAGCTGCTTCGTTTTTTTACCGAATCAAAGAAATATTCTGCTTCATTGCGAATATCCACTTGATCTGGATCAAAGAAGCTCCCGGCAGGGTTGCGAAAAGCAATAAGCAGTGGGAAAAATTTGCCTGTAAGTTAATTTGTGAAAATAACAATAAGGATTGCGAAAATTTATCATATCATTTATAATTGTACAGGAAGTAAGGCACAGGCCGCAGAAAGCCTGTGTTCATAAAATTTCACAAATTTACGCAATCACGAAAGGGGATTTTATCATGGGTATCAGAAGAGTAGAAAATATGTGCGGCGGTAAAGGCCATGTGATCATCAAAGACATTCTTGAGGGAGACGAGCTGAAGGGAAAATGCGGACTTTACGCACAGGTTACCATCGAAAAAGGATGTTCTCTGGGATACCATGAGCATCATGGCGAGACAGAAACCTACTATATCTTAAGCGGTGAAGGCGAGTACGACGATAACGGCGTGAAACGCCCAGTAAAGGCTGGCGACATCACCATCACACCAGATGGAAAAGGACACGGTCTTACCAATACAGGCGACACAGATCTTGTGTTCATGGCACTGATCATTTTTGACTGATCCATATAGAAGAAAACAGAAGTGAGACAGAAGGGCGGCCTTTTTGAAGAGGCTGCTCTTTTTACGACTGAGGCGTAACCTGTGTCGGAGTATAAATTCTGGGATGAAAGATTCTCTGTCTCAGATTGTTATTAAACGAAATGTATTAATTGTATAAACAAAAAATATTTTTGGATTTTTTTAGAAAAAACTGTTGACATACAAAAAGCACTTTGCTATACTGTCACTTGTCGCGAGGGAGAAGATAAAGAATCCCGAAGAAAGGCGATATGCGGAAGTGTCGGAACTGGCAGACGAGCAAGACTAAGGATCTTGTGAGCATTGCGCTCGTGTGGGTTCAAGTCCCATCTTCCGCATTTTTTATTTAGGAAACCTGCATCTGGAAACGGATGCAGGTTTTTTTGCTACATAAAAATATCTGTAAAAAAGGAATCCGGATAGAATATATCATGTTTATATGATATGATAGAAGAAAACGGAAGGAGCATAGTCATATGAGAAGAAAAAGTGCAGGAAAAAAGCTCATGGCCGTACTTATAGCGGCAAGCCTGGCGCTGACTCCGGCAGAGCTGACAGTGGCGGCAGAAATGGAACCAGAGGGTGAGGAAGCAGCATTTTTGGCAGAAGAAAGTGGAGATACTGCATCCTCAGATCCGGAAGATACTGCAGAGACGGAAACAGAGATCACAGATGGATCAGCTGCCATAGAGGAACAGGAAACCACAGATACAGATACCGGGAACAACGTACAGGAGAATGCGGAAACCGGCGTAATGGAGCCTGGTGAAGAAGCGCCAGAGGGTACTGCGGAAGAGGAAGAACTGGAGGCTCCGGAAGCGGCAATGGATGAAGAGGAAGCGTTGGAGGAATGCGAACAGGCAGAAGAAAACGCAGCTTTTGATGATGGAACGAAGGATGCAGTGCAGGCATCCGCAGAATACTCTGATGGAAAATTTACGTGGGTACTGGACGGGAATGGAACACTGACCATTACGGGAAATAACATGGAGTTGACAAAAAATGAGATATCTGAAAGTGCTTTGGAGAAGGCAGGCATCGATTTTTCTAGAGTAAATAAGCTTGTAATCGGGAATGGGATCACAGGCTTTGATAGATGGGGCATGTGGAATCTGAAAAAATATTTTAAGGAACTGGAAATCCATGGAAATGCAGGCATGAATATGCCGGAGCAATGCTTTTACGATGTGCCAAATATAGAGAGTGTGGTGATATCCGGTGCAGTGGATGTGCCGAGAGATATGTTTGGAAAATGTACCGGGCTGAAAAAGGTTACATTAAAAAATGGAGTGAGGTCTATTGGAGAGGATGCCTTTCGAGATTGCAGCAGTCTGGAGGGTGTGATATTTGAGAATACAGTATTGGAAAAAATCAGTGACGGAGCATTTTGGGGCTGCAGTGCGCTGAGTTCTATTGTGTTACCGGATTCCGTAACAGAAATAGAAAGGAATGCATTTTTCGAGACCGGACTCAGAAATATCCAGCTTCCGGAAAAACTGACGCTGATAGGAGGAGGGGCATTTTGTAACTGCAAAAATCTGAAGCAGGTACAGCTTCCGCCTCAATTAAAAGAGCTGGGTGAGGGTGCATTTTTTAACTGCGAAAATCTGACACAGATCCAGCTTCCGGCTCAGTTAAATAAATTAGGGACAGATGCATTCAGAAATTGTACATCATTGGATAAGATTGACATACCTGCCGGTCTGACGCAGATCGGGCCTGATACATTTTGCAATACCGGGCTGACCAGTGTGACCTTACATGAGGGACTGACGAAGATCGAAGATGGGGCGTTTCATGATTGCCTTAAGCTGAAAAAGATCCGTATTCCGAAATCAGTTACAGATATTGGTGGACTGGCATTAGGAATACGTTATAACAGGGGAAATGGTGCAGAGGAAGTTATTCCCGGTGGTTTTACAGTAGAAGGTTATACAGGCTCGGCAGCGGAACGATATGTAAAGAGAATGCATCAATGTGAAAATTTATATCATGTATTTTTTAAAGATGTGAAATTTGTTTCCATTGGTGGACAGACTGTAGCGGTTACCAATATCAGCAAAACAAAGATATCCGCACTTAAGACCAGGGCCTTTACCGGAATGCCGCTGACCCAGGCACTCACCATAACCTACGGCGGTAAGAAGCTTGTAAACGGAAGGGATTACACCCTTACCTGGAAGAATAATAAAAACATCGGAACTGCATCCGTTACGATCAAAGGAAAAGGAAAATATAACGGTTCTGTTACAAAAAAATTCCGGATCACGGTTCAGAAAAACGCAGTCTATACAGTCAGCAGGCTGAAATATAAGATATCCAATGCAGACACATCCGGCAAGGGAACCGTAGTCTTTACCGGAGCTACGGATAAGGCAGCAAGAAAGACACTTACGATCCCGACGACAGTAAAGATTGGTGGAAAGAGCTTTCGTGTAACAGCCATTGGCACCTCTGCAATGTCCGGAGCGAAGAAGCTGACAACAGTGAAAATCGGAGCGAATATAATGACAGTAGGTGCTAAAGCCTTCTGCGGCTGCAGTAAACTCTCCAATGTAACGATCTTCAGCACAAAGCTTACGACAGCGAAGACCGGAGCCAATGCATTTAAGGGGATCCGTTCCAACTGCAGATTTAAAGTACCGGCTTCCAGGGTAAGTGCATACAAAAAACTCCTCCGTGCAAAGGGTGCCGGACCAAAGATAATCGTGACAAAATAACAGAAAAACCGAAAAAATAGAAAACTTTTGAAAAAAGGTGTTGACATACAAGATCCACTTTGCTATACTATCACTAGTCGCGAGGGAGA
>ENA-OUOW01001663-OUOW01001663.1-human-gut-metagenome-genome-assembly--contig:-NODE-1663-length-14318-cov-4.305125_pt1 | contig 14318 bp, 15 predicted proteins | sample MGYA00237938_ERZ548769 | MGnify/ENA primary metagenome ERZ548769 (study PRJEB26490, sample SAMN05356870) | human gut metagenome | biome: terrestrial biome; feature: human-associated habitat; material... | reverse complement strand
GGCGGAGCCATTGCGCCGAACCGAATTATTGCTATCTTTGCAGGGCGGCCGGACGTCTCAGGCGGACTGCGGCGGCGGATCGCATTATAAATATATATGGTAAGCATCATCGTAGCCGTCGCCGAAAACGGCGTGATCGGCGATAAGAACGCCCTGTTGTGGCATATTTCCGAAGACCTGAAATACTTCAAGTCCGTTACAGAAAAGGACATGACTTACATCTACCAGGAGGTTTTCAGTATGGAGCAGTCACAGATCCGTTACCTGGAAAAGGATCTTATGCGCCGTTTCAAAAGTGCCGGAGAAATTTTTGAGGACGCCGACCCGGAGGATAAGGAATTCCTTCACCAGTTTTCCTTTATCTGTCTTCTTAGCTTCGACGTATACATGAAAAAAATGATCATCGAAAACATGATCGACCACATGAATTCCTCAAAAGATACGGATTCCTCAAAAAAAGACAAATAATATCCGGAGCTCACATCCGGTCATAAACGTGCGTCGCCAGGCGCATGAAGAAAAGAGACAGACGCACGATCGCCTGTCTCTTTTTCGTTACAGTATTATCCGTTATCATCACGGTATGGACGTAAGCCTTATTCTGCTTCGCCGCCCTGCTCCCCGTTATCCTTCTTCATACGTGCAAATACCATCTCATAACCATCATTTCCATAGTTCAGGGAACGGTTCACACGGCTGATCGTAGCTGTGGAAGCTCCTGTTTTCTCGGAAATATCAAGGTATGTACGCTTATCAGTAAGCATCTTGGCTACCTCGAAGCGCTGAGATAAAGAAAGCAGCTCATTGATGGTGCACACATCCTCAAAAAATGTATAACACTCTTCCTTGTCCTTCAGGCACAGGATCGCTTCAAAAAGATGATCCACAGCCTCCGTCCTGATTTTTTTGCTCATTGTTACGCTCCTTTAAAATACATAATTTTCGTCTAATACAATACTGATATTTTAACACTCTAAATCGTGATAAGCAAGCCTTTTAGGGAAATTTAATAAACTATTTCACTATTTTGTCTTTCTATGGCGGACACATGATTTTCCCATTTCCACTGTCCCGGAAAACATTTGGGATTTGCTTTTTCTGCTGTGATTGGGTATACTTAAAATAATATCCAAAAGAAAAGGAGACTTATCAAATGAACCGTTTTTTTAACATGGACAATAAGTTCTTCGTGTTCATGGGACGCGTGGCAGACCTGCTTCTTCTGAATTTTCTGTGCATCCTCTGCTGTATTCCGGTTGTCACCGCAGGCGCCTCCATAACAGCTCTCTACTATGTCACACTGAAGATGGCAAGAGACGAAGAATCTTATATTGCCCGCAGCTTTTTCCGCTCATTCAAACAGAACTTCAAACAGGCGACCATCATCAATATCATCATGCTCCTCACCGCTGCTGTTCTGTTTATCGATCTTCGGATCGCCAGAGCCGGAAGCGGAGCTATGTACAAAGGACTTTTCAGTCTGTTCATTGCATTTGCACTGATCTATGCGATGATCCTTCTGTACATTTATCCGATCCTTGCCAAATTTTTTAATTCCGTCAAAAATACCTTTGTAAATGCATTCCTGATGTCCGTCCGCCATCTTCCGCTGACACTTTTGATGCTTGTGATCTCTGCGTCTCCGCTCCTACTGATGTGGCTTTTTGCTTATGTGAGCTACGCACAGTTTACATCCATCCTGATCATGCTTTTTATTCTGATGGGATTTTCCACGCTGGCCTACTGGAAATCAAAGATCTTTGTAAAGATCTTCGATAACTATATACCGAAAGATGAAAACGAAGAAAACGGCGAAGAGAAAAACGAACCGAAAGAGGCATAATGAAGCGCTGGAACGACAAGCCTTATCATTCTCTGGACTATATGCTCCGGGAGCGATACGGCGAAAAGGTCTACCGGGTTGCATTAAACGGCGGCATGTCCTGTCCCAACCGTGACGGCACCCTGGGCAAAAAAGGCTGCATCTTCTGCAGCCAGGGCGGAAGCGGAGATTTTGCAGCAAACGCCGCTCTTTCCATTACAGAGCAGATCAACACACAGATCAAAAGTCTCTCTTCCAAACGCCCGATTCATAAATATATCGCCTATTTTCAGGCATATACAAACACATACGCTCCTGTGGAACACCTGCGTAAGATCTTCACAGAAGCCATCTCCCATCCGGATATCGTGGCACTGTCCATTGGTACCAGACCGGACTGTCTGGGAGATGATGTACTGGAGCTTCTTTATTCCCTGAACCAGATCAAACCGGTGTGGGTGGAGCTGGGGCTCCAGACTATCCATGAAGATACCGCCAGATATATACGGCGCGGCTATCCACTGTCCTGTTTTGATACCGCAGTGAAAAATCTCCGCGCAGGCGGCATCGAAGTGATCGTCCACACCATCCTGGGGCTTCCCGGCGAAAGCCGGAAGGATATCCTGGAAACAATGGCTTATCTGAACGCCATGGATATCCAGGGGATCAAGCTGCAGCTTCTTCATGTACTGCGTGGTACAGATCTTGCCGCTGATCATGAAGCCGGTCTTTTCCGCACTTATGAACGGGACGAGTATCTGAACCTTGTCATTGACTGTCTGGAACATCTCAGACCGGATATCGTGATCCACCGGGTCACCGGCGACGGACCGAAGGATCTGCTGATCGCACCTTTATGGGCCAGCCGCAAACGAGAAGTTTTAAACCTTCTTCATCACCGGATGAAAGAAAGAGCAAGTTTTCAGGGAAAAGCTCTCGAAGCCTTTTCCCGCAGCCAGTAAAAAGGAGGATTCTTATGGCATCACCTTTTACAACCTATAAGCTTATTATTTTATATATGCTGCAGAATTCCGATGGGGATCTCACAAATTCCCAGATCACCGATTTTATCCTGGACCGGAAATACACCAATTATTTTCAGCTCCAGCAGGCAGTTTCCGAACTTGTGGAGGCAGATCTGGTGGAAATGTCTTCACAGTCCAACCGCAGTTACTATCGACTGACCTCCGAGGGAAAAAACACTCTGAAATATTTTTCCAAAGAACTTTCCTCTGACATCAAGAAAGAAGTGGAAGAATATCTCAATTCCCTCCACTGCAAGATCGAAGAACATCTCCTGACTCCTGCAGATTACTATCCCACCAAAGAGGGCAGCTACTCGGTACGTCTGCGGATCATCGAAAGCGGCGTCAGCATCGTTGATCTCAGCATCAATGTGCCAAATCTTGCTGCTGCACAGTCTGTATGTGAAAGCTGGCCTTATAAATACCAGAATGTTTATGACAAAATAATGGAGGAGCTGCTCTGAGAGGCTCCTCCGTTTTACTTATATTCATTTATTTCGCTTCTTCGTGGATCTTCTTCATATGCTCTTTCAGTTTCTTTTCATATCCCATATCACTGAGCTCGTAAAAATGTTCTCCTTCGATTTCTGGTGGCAGATACTGCTGTTTTACATAGTGGTTCGGATAATCATGGGCATATTTATATCCGATACCATGACCCAGACTTTCGTGGCCACCATAATGGGCATCCTGCAGATGCACCGGAACGGTTGTCTTCTTCGCCTTCACGCAGCGCATGGCTTCCTGTATGGCATTTACTGCAGAATTGCTCTTGGGTGCACAGGCCATGTATGTAACTGCCTGGGAAAGAATGATCTGGGACTCCGGCATTCCCACACGTTCCACTGCCTGTGCTGCTGCCGTTGCCACGCAGAGGGCCTGGGGATCTGCGTTTCCGATATCTTCGGAAGCAAGGATCATGATCCTTCTTGCGATAAATTTCGCATCTTCTCCTGCATAGAGCATTTTTGCCAGATAATAGACTGCCGCATCCGGGTCGGAGCCTCGCATGCTCTTGATAAAGGCAGAAATGATATCATAATGATTGTCCCCGTTCTTATCGTAGCGCACCACCCGCTTCTGGATACACTCAGAAGCCACCTCAAGGGTCAGATGGATCTTACCGTCTGTATCACGGGGTGTGGTGAGGATTCCCAGTTCTATGGCGTTTAAGGCGCTTCTGGCGTCTCCTCCTGCCATATCTGCCAGAAATTCCAGAGCATCCTCCTCGATCACCGCCCCATAGCTTCCCATTCCACGTTCCGGATCGTTAACCGCACGCAGGATCAGTTCCTTTATCTCCGGTATCTCCAGGGACTTCAATTCAAAGATGATCGATCTTGAAAGAAGCGCTCCGTTTACCTCAAAATATGGATTCTCTGTTGTGGCCCCGATAAGAATGATGGTTCCGTCCTCCACAAAGGGAAGAAGATAATCCTGCTGTCCCTTGTTGAAGCGGTGGATCTCATCAATGAACAGAATGGTCTTTTTTCCATACATGCCGAGATCATCCTGCGCCTGCTTTACAACTGCTTCCATATCTTTCTTCCCTGCTACGGTTGCATTGATCTGGGTAAAGCTGGCGCTTGTGGTATTGGCGATGACTTTTGCCAGGGTGGTCTTTCCGGTTCCCGGAGGGCCGTAAAAAATAACAGATGTCAGCTTATCCGCCTTTATGGCACGATACAGCAATTTATCTTTTCCTACGATGTGCTGCTGTCCCACCACCTCATCCAGTGTTCGCGGACGCAGCCTGGATGCAAGAGGTGACTCCTGATCCAGCGTTTTTGACTTTGCGTATTCAAATAAATCCATGGCTTTCACTCCTGTATTTTCTGTAAAAAGCGGATATTCACGATCCGTATTCTTTTCATAGATCTGTATCCGGCAACGATCGTTTCATTTGTTTCCGGCATACGGACAGATTCCTTATTTTTATAATTTTACCTGTTTGCACATAAAAAAGCAATCGTTTCTGCCTTTTCGGCAAATCACAGTTACATCACCAGCAACTGATCTGCAGTTACCAGGTCATATCCTTCTTCCGTAAGCATATCCGCGATCTCCAGGGCCGCTTCCACGGAGGTAGAAAAGCTGTCATGCATCAGAATAATGGAGCCATCCTTCACTTCCCGCTGAACGATATTTTCCACAGACTGTACATTCTTCGATTTCCAGTCCAGAGTATCCACATCCCAGAATACCGGCAGCATGGTCACACAGAGCTCCAGATCCTTCGGCCAGGCACCGTAGGGCGGGCGAAGATACATGGGATATTCTCCGGTGATCTCGTAGATCTCATTATTCGTCTTTATGATCTGCTGACAGGCCTGATCACCGGGAAGCTTATCAAGCTGCACGTGATCATACGTGTGATTACCGATGAGATGACCGTCTCTCTGCATCTGCGTTACGATCTCCTCATTTCCCCGGATATTTTTTCCCATAAGAAAAAATGTGGCATGGATCCCACGCTTCCGCAGGCCATCCAGAAGCAGAGGTGTATATGTTGCATGGGGGCCATCGTCAAAGGTGAGTGCTGCCCTGGGACGGTCCTCATTGTCCTTCCTGTCAGACAAAGTTTCCGCCACCGGGTCTGCTGCTTTTTGTCCATATTTTTTCTGAACACTGCCAATATTTCCTGCTTTTTGTTCTGCCTCCTCATAACTCCTGTTTTCCCGCCCACTGCTTTTTCCCACATACTGCGCCTCCACCAGCCGGATCATCCCCTCACCGGCGATCATTCTGGTCACCCGCATCCGAAATGCACTGTCTGAGATTTTTCCATATCCGCTGAGCAGGATCAATACCATTGCCACTACACAGAAATATTTTTTTCGCTTATCCATATTTCCCGCCGGATCAAATATACTTTTCCACAATATATGAAAAAATCCCCGGGAAAAGACTTTTGGCTTTTCTTTCCCGGGGAATATTCTCTGATATATGTCTTATTTTTTCAGGATCTCAAGTGCACTCTCGATCTCCTCCACGCATTTCTCATAACCAAGGGTACCGTTATCCAGGCACAGATTGTATTTCGTCATGTCTGCCCAGTCAACACCCATGAAACGTTTGCAGAAATCTTCTTTGCGTTTGTCATCCTTCTGCATAAATTTCTCAATATCCTTTGTAGTTCCGCTGAGTTTCTTACTTGCCTCACGGATACGGAAATCCCAGTCTCCGTAAACAAACACACGAAGAACATTGGAATAATCCTTCAGGATCATATTTGCACAACGTCCGATGATCACACAGGACTCTGTTTCTGCCAGCTGCCGGATCACCTTTGCCTGATAATTAAACAGGTTCTCATCGGATGTAAAATCCTTACTCTGAGGCGGGATCAGCTCACCCTTGTAGATTCCGGACTTTGCAAAAAATCTCTGCTTTGTGCTGACATTTTCATCTGCCCTTCCAAAAAGCTGCTCATGAATGCCGCTCTCCTCAGATGCCATGCGGATGATATCCTTGTCATAGTAAGAAATCCCTAATTTCTTTGCAAGCTCCTCTCCGATGGTACGTCCACCGCTTCCATACTGTCTTGCAATGGTAATTACGAAATTATCCATGTCTTTCCCCCTACTCTCCAAGATATGCCTTCTGAACGGCCTCGTCATTCAGAAGATCCTCTGCCTTTCCATCCATAGTAATGCTTCCTGTTTCCAGAACGTACGCTCTGTCCGCAATGGAAAGAGCCTTCTTCGCATTCTGCTCAACCAGAAGCACTGTAGTTCCGCTCTCACTTACCTCGCGGATAATGTCAAAAATCTCATTTACAAAAATCGGCGACAGACCCATGGACGGCTCATCCATCAAAATGATCCTTGGTCTGCTCATCAGTGCACGTCCCATGGCAAGCATCTGCTGCTCACCACCGGAAAGTGTTCCGGCACGCTGTCCTTTACGTTCTTCCAGACGCGGAAATCTCTTGTATACACCAGCAAGGCTCTCTGCGATCTCTGCCTTGTCTTTTCTTGTGTAAGCTCCAAGAAGAAGATTCTCATAAACGGACATATCCGCAAATACTCGTCTTCCTTCCGGAACGTGTGCCATTCCCATTTCTACGATCTTATGGGCTGGTGTTCTTGTGAGGTCTTTTCCCTCAAACACAATGCTTCCGGACTTCGGAGAAAGAATTCCGGTAAGTGTCTGAAGTGTGGTTGTCTTTCCGGCGCCATTGGCACCGATCAGCGCAATAACCTCTCCCTGATTTACATGAAAAGAAATTCCCTTCAGAGCCTGGATCACACCATAATAGACCTGGAGGTCCTTTACTTCCAACATTGCCATTGTCTCGTTCCTCCTTACTCTCCCAGATATGCAGTGATAACAGTCGGGTCTTTCAGTACTGCAGATGTCTCACCCTGGATCAGTACCTGACCGAAATTCAGAACCGTCAGTTCCTCACAGATACCACCGACCAGTTTCATGTCATGCTCGATCAGAAGGACTGTCATATCAAAATGCTCCCGCACAAAACGGATGGTATCCATCAGCTCCTGCGTCTCATTTGGGTTCATGCCGGCTGCCGGCTCATCCAGAAGAAGAAGCTTCGGATCTGTGGCAAGGGCTCTGGCGATCTCCAGCTTACGCTGTTTACCATAAGGCAGGTTGCCTGCCAGAGTGTCTGCTTCCTTATCCAGGTCAAAGACCTTCAGGATCTCCATGGCACGTTCGTTCATCTCTTTTTCTACCTTATAATATTTCGGCAGTCTTAAGATTCCGGTCAGTGTGGAGTATGGATTATGATTGTGAAGTCCTACTTTTACATTGTCAAGAACCGGCATATCCTTGAAAAGACGGATATTCTGGAAAGTTCTTGCGATTCCGGCCTTGTTGATCTCGATGGTGCTTTTTCCTGTAATGTCCTGGCCGTCCAGTTTAATGATTCCCTCTGTTGGCTTGTATACGCCTGTGAGAAGGTTGAACACCGTTGTCTTACCGGCACCGTTCGGTCCGATCAGTCCATAGAGCTGTCCTTTCTCAATGGTCATGTTAAAGCCGTCAACAGCACGAAGACCGCCGAACTGGATAGACAGATTATTTACTTCCAGCATTGCCATGATCAGGCCACCTCCTTTTTCTCTTTTTTGCCTTTAAATTTCTCTACCATGCGTGCTCTCCAGTCTCTTGCTGCCGGCGCCCAGTTAAAGAGCATCATGATGATCAGTACGATGGCATAGATCAGCATACGGTAGTTTGCGAATCCACGGAGAAGCTCAGGCAGTGCATAGAGGATAATTGTTGCAATGATAGATCCTCTGATATTTCCGATTCCTCCAAGTACTACATACACAAGTACCAGAATGGACATATTGTAATCGAATACAGAAACCTTAAGAAGAGAAAGGTTATGTGCATACAGCACACCTGCAACTCCTGCAAGGGCTGCAGAAATGGTAAATGCCAGCAGCTTATATCTGGTGATATTGATTCCTACAGACTCCGCTGCAATACGGTTGTCCCTGGTTGACATAATAGCACGTCCGCTTCTGGAGTTTACAAGGTTCTGTACAATAAACAATGTGAGAAGAAGCAGGATCACGCCGATCAGGAAAAAGTAATTCTTGATATCTTTATAAAGAGTTGCTGTTCCCGAAATACCAAGGGCACCTTTGAGAATCTGCTTTCCGCCGGCTTCTAGATGAAGACCGGCTGCACTGGTTGCAACGTGAAGTCCTTTGTCATCCACGCCAATGTAAAGTACATTGATCAGGTTCTTGATGATCTCACCAAAAGCCAGTGTAACAATAGCCAGGTAGTCACCGCGGAGACGAAGTACCGGAATACCGATGATCACACCGAACAGTGCTGCAACTGCCGCACCTACAAGGATTGCAAGGATAAAGCGAGGAACCTGCGGAATGGAGTCTGCAGCAACCTGTGAAAACAGGGCACTGGAAAAAGCTCCCACGCACATGAAGCCCGCATGTCCAAGGCTCAGCTCACCGGAAAAACCGACTACCAGGTTCAGGGAAACTGACGCAATGGTATAAACACAAAGTGGAACAAGAAGTCCCATCAGAAGTCTGGAAAGATTTCCAGTTGAGGAAAGTGCCTGTACGATCACAAAAAGCACAATGACAATTCCATAGTTGATCATGTTATTTTTTGTTGTTTTGTTTTTCATATTCTTCATATCGGCCACCTTACACTTTCTCCTGGATGTTCTTGCCGAACAGTCCGGTAGGTTTTACAAGAAGCACGACGATCAGGACTGCAAATACGATCGCATCTGCAACCTGGGAAGAAATATAAGCTTTTCCGAAGATCTCGATGATTCCCAGAAGGATGCCGCCGACCATAGCTCCCGGAATCGAACCGATTCCACCGAATACAGCAGCTACGAAAGCTTTGATACCAGGCATGGCTCCTGTGTACGGAGTCAGTGTCGGATAAGTCTGACAGAGCAGAAGGCCTGCGATCGCTGCAAGTCCGGAACCGATGGCAAATGTGAGGGAAATTGTCGCATTGACGTTAACTCCCATCAGCTGTGCCGCATCTCTGTCCTCTGAAACCGCCTGCATGGCACGGCCAGGTTTTGTCTTTTTTACAAAGAGGGAAAGTCCCACCATGATAATGATACATGCAAGGATGGTTACGATGGTGATTCCCTTGATGGTAAGCTCACCGTCAAACAGTGTGATGGACGGAACTTTGATAACAGCTACGAAACTCTTGGCATCTGCGCCGAAGATCAGAAGTGCCAGGTTCTGAAGCAGATAACTGACACCGATAGCCGTGATAAGAACGGCCAGGTTTGAGGAAGCTTTTCTAAGTGGACTGTAAGCTACCTTCTCAATGACAACACCAAGCAGTGTACAGATCACAACGGAAAGGATCACAGCAAGGATCGGTGACATGCCGCCTCTTGTGATACAGGTAAGGATGATATAAGCTCCCACCATGATAACATCTCCGTGTGCGAAGTTCAGCATCTTGGCAATACCATAAACCATGGTATATCCAAGTGCGATGATCGCATAGATACTGCCAAGACTGATGCCGTCTTTTAAATAAGATATAAAACTCATAACGCACCTCTTTTAATTGTTTATTGATAAGGGAAAAAGGGGACGATTTCCACTAAAGGCAACCGTCCCCTGACCCCTAACGTTAACAGAAATTACTTATTTCATCTCTACATAAGCACCGTCTTTGATCTCGAATGCTTTCGGCTCTTTATCACACTCGCCATCCTCGGTCCATTTTGCTTTTCCGGTAAGTCCGTCAAGCTCGATGTTTGCCATGGATGCGCTCATTGCTGCACTGATGTCTGCATTTTCCATATCTGGTGTGATCTTTGCATCGTCAGCTGCAAGCTGCATTGCGTAAAGTACATCATATGTATCTGCCGCAAACTGGTTCGGGATCTCACCGTTGTGAGCATCGCCGTATGCTTTTACGAAGTTCTGGCTCTTCTCATCTGTAGCTGTTGCGGAGAATGGTGTCAGAAGCATAACACCCTCTGCAAGGGATTTATCGAAGTTCTCTACATTGAGGATACCATCCATGCCATCTACACCAAAGAATTTAATGTCAAGTCCTGCCTCAGATGCCTGCTGAAGGATCAGCGCATTGTCGGAATAGTAGTTCGGAAGGAAAAGAAGCTCAGCGCCGCTCTTCTTGATCTTTGCAAGCTGTACAGAATAGTCTGTGTTGCTGTCTGTTGTGTAAGCCTCATCTGCAACTACTTCAAGTCCGTCATCAGCAGCTGCTGCAACGAATGCGTCATGTACACCGGAGTTGTAGTCAGCAGCGGAATCATAAAGTACTGCTACTTTCGTTGCAAGTTTGTGCTCGGAAATGTACTGAGCAGATTTGGTTCCCTGTGCCGGGTCTGTGAAGCACATACGGAACTCGTTTGTTCCTGCTGTGATACAGTCAAGTGCTGTTGCGGATGGTGTGAAGAGGAATGTATCCTCAGCTGCCTCAGCTCCTACTGCGATACAGGAACCGGATGTTACAGTTCCACAGAGCATCTGCATTCCTTTATCGATCAGGTCATTGTATGCGTTAACAGCCTTCTCCGGATCTCCCTGGTCATCACCTGCGTCAAGAATCTCTATTTTATATCCGTTGAATCCACCGTTCTCGTTGATCTCATCAGCTGCGATCTTGGCTGCGTTGTATACGTTGGTACCGTACTGTGCGTAATCACCTGTCATCGGTCCGATCACACCGATCTTAAATGTCTCATCTGCTGCAAAAACTGATGTAGGCATCATCATAGCTGCTGTCATCGCTGCTGCTGATGCAACGCCGATTACTTTCTTCCAATTCTTCATAATAATCTCTCCTCCTGCGCTTTGTCGCGTTACTAATGTTTAATGGTAAAATTATAGCATCGCATATTTTTTATTTCAAGGGCAAATTTAGTTATCTGGTGTTTTTCGTCTGATTGCACAACGCGGACACTTGTCCGCTGTACAGCTTGTGTCGTTTTTCGGCAAATTGTCTGAATTTTTTTACAAAAAAATCCAGGGAAAAATTCCCTGGACTCCTTCGTCTCTTAATACTTTACTTATGCGATTGCTTTCTTAGCGATCTCAGCAAGAGCTGTGAAGCCTGCTGCATCGTTAACAGCCATCTCTGCAAGCATCTTTCTGTTGATGTCGATGTTTGCAACCTTAAGGCCGTGCATCATTTTGCTGTAAGAAAGTCCGTTCATTCTTGCTGCTGCGTTGATACGAGCGATCCAGAGCTGTCTGAACTGACGTTTCTTCTGTTTTCTTCCTGCATAGGAGCTTGTAAGAGCTCTCATTACAGACTGTTTTGCTACTCTATACTGTTTGGAACGGGCTCCTCTGTAGCCTTTTGCCAGTTTTAATGTACGGTTATGTCTTTTCTTTGCGTTTAATCCGCCTTTAATTCTTGCCATTTCTTAATTCTCCTCCTGTTCGTCTTCTCTATCTTATAAATATGGTAATACTTTCTTCATGCTCTTTACATTAGTAGAATCAACAACAGTAGATTTTCTCAGATTTCTCTTTCTCTTCTGAGATTTCTTTGTAAGGATATGGCTCTTGTAGGCTTTATTTCTTACTAATTTTCCTGTACCTGTTTTTTTGAAACGCTTTGCTGCTGCTCTGCAAGTTTTAATTTTTGGCATTGTTAATTCCTCCTTAAACTGTATCTCTATTATATTTTATATAGCATCCCGTTCTGCCCGGCTGTTGCCGTGAAGACTGAGATATCTACCGTTTCTCAGTCAGAAACATAGTCATGCTTCTGCCTTCTACCTTCGGAGCCTTCTCTACAGTCGCTATATCGGACAGAAGATCTGCGAAGTCATCAAGCACATGCCTACTGCTGGACATATGTGCCATCTCTCTTCCGCGGAAACGAAGTGTAACCTTAACTCTGTCGCCCTTGCTAAGGAACTTTCTTGCTGCATTTACCTTCGTCTTCAAATCATTCGTATCAATGTTCGGGGAAAGACGCACTTCTTTGACATCGATGGTTTTCTGCTTTTTTCTGGCCTCTTTTTCTTTTCTTGCAAGCTCGTAACGGTATTTACCGTAATCGATGATCTTGCATACCGGCGGTTTCGCCTGTGGGGCAATCTTTACAAGGTCAAGTCCTGCCTCCTGCGCTTTCGCCATCGCTTCTCTGGCGGACACGATTCCAAGCTGAGCTCCGTCCGGACCAATCAAGCGTACCTCTCTGTCTCTGATCTGTTCGTTAATCATTAAACCGCTAATTGTTGTACACCTCCATGAACATGATAGAATTATTTTTTTCTTTCTCATTAATGTAGCTTAAGCCGCACAAAAAAAGCGCAGACAGATGTCCACACTTCAAATAATTACACCTGCGCACTGATGGTTGGTCCGTTCGCAGTACTGTGCAATATTGACCTGAGTCGCTTATCTTCAGCGCTGAGGTGAGAGTGAACTCTGCTTTCTTTTCGCTACGTACTTTAAAAGGATACCATGGTGTCTGCTATTTGTCAACTGTTTTTTTATATTATTATGTATTTATTTTTTGAGTATAAATTTTTCTTCTTCCGGACATACTATGCAACATCGGAATCTGTCAAGCCTTACCGCAGTGCTGACGATCAGACAGGATGCGCATTCCGGCAGGCTGACGGTTTCCGGTAAAATCATAATTATCAGGAGGACACTTTTATGACAAGTCTTAAATGCTCCGCACACAACTGCTGCTATAACAAAAATTCTCTCTGCTCCAGGGGATCCATCAGTGTCGAAGGTGCAGATGCTCGTTATGCGGACGACACCGCCTGTGAAAGCTTCCGTGACCAGGAAGAGTGTGCTGTAAAAAATTCCGCAGATCCCTACTGTGGGTGTGAGACCATTAACATCGACTGCAAAGCACACAACTGCACCTACAATGAGCACTGCAAATGCACCGCAGCTTCCATCAATGTATCCGGTGACAATGCACATCGCTGCTGTGATACAAAATGTGATACTTTCAGCTGCGAATGCTGATATCCTGAACAGAAATCCTGTTTCCATACAGAGCAGACATTCCTGTTTCTTTTGATCAGAAAGTCAAAAAGATCCGGCAGCGTTCCAGATGGAGTCTCTGCCGGATCTTATCATGTTCATTTATTATCTGTTCTTAAGAAAATCCGGGATCTGGATGTCCTTTTTCTGAACAGTGCTTGTAGGAGCCTTTGTTCCAAACTGTGTGGAATTCATAGTCGGCAGGCTGAAGCTTGGCATGTTAAGGTTCATACCGCCTGGCTGTGACTGGCTTGTTTTTTTGGTGTTTCCGAATACAGAATTGGAAGCTCTGTTTCCAAATGGTGTGTTCTGAAGGTTATTGTCTGTAAGACCTGTAGCAATAACTGTAATTCTCGCATAATCTGCAACAGAATCATCATACATAGCACCAAAGATGATGTTTGCATCCTCACCTGTAAGCTCCTGTACATAGCTTGCAGCATCGTTTGCATCCATAAGAGAAATATCTCCGGAAATGTTGATGATCACATGAGTAGCGCCCTTGATGGTTGTCTCAAGAAGCGGAGAAGATACCGCCTGCTGTACAGCCTCCATAGCCTTGTCATCACCTCTTGCCTCACCGATACCGATATGAGCGATTCCCTTGTCTGTCATGACGGTCTGCACATCTGCAAAGTCAAGGTTGATCAGAGCCGGCAGATTGATCAGGTCTGTAATACCCTGTACTGCCTGCTGAAGAACCTCATCAGCCTTACGCAGTGCTTCCGGCATGGTTGTTCTTCTGTCAACGATCTCAAGTAATTTGTCATTGGGGATGACAATCAAAGTGTCAACTGCTTTCTTCAGATTTTCGATTCCCGCAAGTGCATTGTTCATACGGGTCTTTGCTTCAAAACGGAAAGGCTTGGTAACAACACCGACAGTCAGGATACCCATCTCTTTTGCCGCACCGGCGATCACAGGAGCAGCTCCGGTTCCGGTTCCGCCTCCCATACCACAGGTAACGAATACCATATCTGCACCCTTCAGAGC
>ENA-OUOW01001661-OUOW01001661.1-human-gut-metagenome-genome-assembly--contig:-NODE-1661-length-14329-cov-32.621550_pt1 | contig 14329 bp, 11 predicted proteins | sample MGYA00237938_ERZ548769 | MGnify/ENA primary metagenome ERZ548769 (study PRJEB26490, sample SAMN05356870) | human gut metagenome | biome: terrestrial biome; feature: human-associated habitat... | reverse complement strand
CGATGGCATCGTCCGGCACCTCAATGCCAAACTCATCCTCCAGCGTCATCACCATGTCCACGATATCCAGGCTGTCGGCCTCGAAATCACTCATAATGTCGCTCTCCATCGTGATCTTAGCAGGGTCAATATCCAGCTGCTCTGCCAGCAGTGCACGGATCTTTTCAAAAGTATCCATCGTCGCGGTCTCCTTTTGTCAATGATTCTTTCTTCTCTGCCTGCACGCCCTCTCCGGCGCGCAAAAGCACTCTCTCTTTTTATATCCCATGGGCCGTATCTTGTCAAGCCCTGTTTTGCATTCCGGCCCTTTACGGGCAGAAAAAACCGATGAAAATTGCACAAAGCCCTCTTTTTTGCTTGACAGAAGCCCGTTTGATTCTTATGATTATATGTGACGAATCAAACCTCTCAGCCATGCCGCATCAGCATGGCCGCAGAGGCCCCGCCTGTAAAGGAGAATGCTCCATGAAATTGTCATTTACCAAGATGCAGGGCTGTGCCAATGATTACATCTATCTGGACTGCCGTGCATCCGGTGTGCCCGCAGACATTGCCGCACTTGCACAGCGGCTCTCTGCCCGGCATTTTTCCGTGGGTGCAGACGGCATCATCTGCATCTGCGCCCCTGTGACCCCCGGGGCCGATGGCCGGATGCGCATCTTCAACGCGGACGGCAGCGAGGCCCAGATGTGCGGCAACGGCGTGCGCTGTGTGGCCGAGTGGCTCTACACCCACGGGGTGGAAAAGCCTGTCCTGACCATCGACACCAACAGCGGTGTCAAGCGCATCACCCGGCAGGGCGCACAGCTGTGGCAGGTGGAGATGGGCGCTTACAGCACCCTGCCGGCCGACCTGCCTGCCATCCACATGGGCGATGGCCCGCTGGTGGATCAGCCGCTCACCGTAGAGGGCAAGGTGTGGAAGGTGACCTGCATCAGTGTGGGCAACCCCCACTGCGTGACCGTGGTGGAGGATGTGGACAGCCTGAAGCTGGAAGCCATCGGCCCGGCGTTCGAGCATCACGCCAACTTCCCGGAGCGCATCAACACCGAGTTCGTGCAGGTGGTGGATGCCGCCCACCTGAAGATGCGGGTGTGGGAACGCGGCAGCGGCGAGACCTGGGCCTGCGGCACCGGCACCTGCGCCACCGTGGCGGCTCTGACCGAGCTGGGCATCTGCCCCGCCGGGCAGGATATCCATGTGCAGCTGCGCGGCGGTGAGCTGGTCATCCGGGTACTGCCCGGCAGGCAGCTGCTGATGACCGGCAGCGCTGTCACGGTGTACGAGGGAGTTGCGGAAGTTTAACATCCTCGCCCTCTCCGTCATTGCTTTGCAATGCCACCTCTCCCAAAGGGAGAGGCAATTGCGGCTCAACGGTCAGCTTCTGCTGGCGTAGACGCTGCATCGGCTCTCCCTTTGGGAGAGCTGGACGCGAAGCGGCCTGAGAGGGCGGGCAATCTTATAAAGTGAGGGAACAACTTATGAAAATGAATCACCATTACGGCGAGCTGAAGGCAAGCTACCTGTTCGTGGACATTGCCCACAAGGTGGCCGCCTATCAGGAAGCACACCCCGAAAAGGAGATCATCCGCCTGGGCATCGGCGATGTGACCCAGCCTCTGGCAAAGTGCGTGGTCACCGCCATGCAGGATGCCGCCGCTGAGATGGGCACCAAGGAGGGCTTCCACGGCTACGGCCCCGAGCAGGGCTATCCGTTCCTGAAGCAGGCCATTCAGGGCTACTACGCAGGCCGCGGCACCCAGCTGGCTGAGGACGAGATCTTTATCTCCGACGGTGCCAAGAGCGACCTGGCCAACGTGCTGGGCCTGTTTGATGTGGACAACACCGTTCTGGTCCCGGACCCCGTTTACCCCACCTATGTGGACGACAACGTGACCGACGGCCGCAAGATCATTTACGGCCGCACCAGCCAGGAGAACGGCTTCCTGGGAATGCCCGATGACAGCGTGAAGGCTGACATCATCTACATCTGCAGCCCCAACAACCCCACCGGTGCCGCCTACACCCGCGAGCAGCTCAAGGCCTGGGTGGACTACGCCAAAAAGAACAACGCCGTTATCCTGTACGATGCCGCCTACGAGTGCTTCATCACCGATCCCGCTCTGGCACGCAGCATCTTTGAGGTAGAGGGTGCCCGCGAGTGCGCCATTGAGATCTGCTCCTTCTCCAAGATCGCAGGCTTCACCGGCACCCGCTGCGGCTACACCATCGTGCCCCACGAGCTGGAGCGCGAGGGCATGAACCTGAACAAGCTGTGGCTGCGCCGCCAGACCACCAAGTTCAACGGCGTGCCCTACGTTGTTCAGCGCGCTGCTGCCGCCGTGTTCACCGAGAGCGGCATGGCTGAGATCCAGGCCAACCTCGATTACTACCGCCAGAACGCCAAGGTCATTGCCGACGCGCTGGACGAGTGCGGCGTGTGGTACTGCGGCGGCAAGAACAGCCCCTACATCTGGCTGCGCTGCCCCGGCGGCATGAAGAGCTGGGAGTTCTTCGACTGGCTGCTGGAGAACTGCGGCGTGGTCGGCACCCCGGGTGTCGGATTTGGTGAGTGCGGCGAGGGCTACTTCCGCCTGACCGCCTTCGGCGATGCCGAAAAGACCAAGGTCGCTGCCCAGCGCATCAAGGCCGCCATCCAGACTCTGTAATCTTACACAAGCAAAAAGGCGATGCAGTTTTGAACAGCTGCATCGCCTTTTTCTTTTATTTCCGGCCCGTCAGCCGGTTGAGCAGCATCACTGCCAGAACAATGATGCCGATGACAAGGATGATGCCGACCATCCCGATCAGCATCATCGGCAGCGTGGTCATCCACGAAGTAAGATGAAGCATGCGATCACCTCCGTTAAACCATCAGGGTCAGGATCAGGCCGCCTGCAATGACGGACGCGATCTGTCCCGAAACGTTGACGCTGATGGAATACATCAGCAGGAAATTCTGGTTGTCCTCTTCCAGGCCCATCTTGTTGACCACACGGCCACTCATGGGGAAGGCCGAGATACCGGCCGCGCCGATCATGGGATTCAGCTTTTTGCCCTCCGGCCGGAAAAGGTTCAGCAGCTTTGCAAACAGCACGCCGCCTGCCGTATCAAAGACGAAGGCCACCAGACCCAGTGCAAGGATGAGCAGGGTGTCGGGCCGCACGAACTTGTCGGCGGTCATCTGCCCGGCAACGGTCAGGCCCAGCACGATGGTGATAAGGTTTGCCAGCACATTCTGGGCGGTCTCGCTCAGCACATTCAGCACCCCGCACTCCCGCAGCAGGTTGCCGAACATCAAAAAGCCCACCAGCGCCACACTGGCCGGAGCCACCATGCCTGCAATGATCGTGACCACGATGGGGAACAGGATCTTGGTCAGCTGGGAAACACTGCCCTTTTCATAGGACATCCGGATGCGGCGCTCCTTCTGCGTGGTCAGCAGCCGGATCACAGGCGGCTGCACGATGGGCACCAGCGCCATGTAGCTGTAGGCTGCCACCATGATAGCACCGAGGTACTGGGAGTTGAGCGTGTTGGCCACGAAAATGGCGGTGGGGCCGTCTGCTGCACCGATGACAGCGATGGAGGCAGCATCCTTCAGGTCAAAGAAGAAGCCCGCCAGAAACAGGGTAAAGAAGATGCCGAACTGGGCCGCCGCGCCAAAGAGCATCAGCCACGGCTTTTCCAGCAGCGGACCAAAATCGATCATGGCACCGATGCCGATGAAGAGCAGCAGCGGGAACAGCTCGTTGGACATGCCCGCTTCAAACAATGCAGAGATGGGGCCGACCGTATCCCCCTGCGTGATGGCACCCGAGAGGGGCAGGTTGACCAGAATGGCACCAAAGCCCATGGGCAGCAGCAGGCTCGGCTCCATCTTTTTGGCAATGGCAAGGTAGATGAGCAGCGCACCGATGCCCCACATCACCACCATCTGCCAGGTCAGATTCCCAAAATTGGAAAAGAGACTGGCGAATGTGTTCAGAAGATCCATATTTATTTTTCCTCCTTGTGTTCCGGTGCCGGGCAAGAAAAAAGAGACCCCTGCCACAGCACTCTGTCTGTGACAAAAGTCTCAAGCCAACACATGACATCGGGCATTTCTGCCGTGATGACGCTGCCATGCAGCACCCCGCAGGCCCTGCGGGATGCCCTTTACTCCCTTTTATCGATTCTAATTAAATCAGAATGCAGTCCCCTCTGTCAAGGGGTTCCTGCATTTCTTTGCCAAACTTTGCTTCAGCGCTCAAACGTTGTGCTGAGGGTGGTCTCCCAGGTCTGGCCGGGGGCAAGGCAGGCGGCAGCGGCGCGCTGGCTCCACTCCTGGGTATCGGTCTGGGCACCGGGCAGGGAGTGCCACGGCTCAATGCAGACAAAGCGCACTGGCTTTGCCGGAGCCGACCAGATGAGGGTATAGGGGTAGCCCTCCACATTGCAGACGATCCCCTTGCCGGTGTCCTTCTCGTAGATGCCCAGCGTGCGGCTGCGCAGACCGGCCATGCAGAAGCTGTCGTTCTCAAACAGGTCGTCTGTCAGGGGGATGCTCTGCTCATTCTTCCACCGGTAACCGCACTTGCCGGTCAGCAGACCGTTGGGGTAAGCGTCCAGGATCATCGGACTCTCCGGCTGGTCGAAGCGGAACTCGTAATCGGTGGTGGTGTGCTTGTCATCAAAGGGGATGCGGAACGCCGGGTGGTAGCCGATGCCGAACTGCAGCTCCTCGGCGGCATCGGCGGGGTTGGTGACGGTCAGGGTATGGTGGACCGTCCTGCCCTCCAGCCGGAAGGTGCTGGTCAGGACAAAATCAAACGGGAAGCGCTCTGCCTTGCTCTTTTCATCCGAGCGCAGCTCCAGCCGGATGGTGTCACCCTCGGCGCAGAGCAGGGTGTGCTCCACATCCCGGGCAAAGCCGTGCTGCCCTCCGGGGTAGGTCTTGCCCTTATGGGTAAAGGCCCCGCCGGTCAGCTTGCCCGTCCAGGGGAAAAGGATGGGGGCGTGGCGCTTCCAAACAGCCGGGTCGGCCTGCCAGAGCATCTCCTGCCCGGCGGCATTTTTCAGGCTGACTGCTTCGGCACCATGGGTATCCACGGTCAGGGTCAGGAATTCGTTGTGAATGGTTGCCTGCATGATTCATCTCTCCTTTTTATCTGTTGACGATGTGCTCGCCGTTTCCTTCCAGCCAGGTGCGCAGGTTCCGGGTGGTAATGTCCATCAGGTTCTGCAAAGCCTCCCGGGTCGTCCACGCAATGTGCGGTGTGAGGATAGCGTGGGGTTCTGCCCGCAGGGGGCTTTCCTGAGGCAGAGGCTCGGTGACAAAGGCATCGGCCCCGTAAAAGCCCAGCTGACCGCTGTGGAGGGCCGCTGCCACGGCCTCCTCATCCACCAGCGCGCCCCGGGCCGTGTTGAGCAGAATGGCCCCAGGCTTCATCTTCGCCAGCTCCTCCGCGTTGACAAGGCCCCGGGTCTGAGGCGTGGCCGGGCAGTGCAGGCTGAGGATATCGCACCGCCTCAGCAGGGTATCATAATCCACGAACTCCACACCGTCGGCGGCGTATTCGGGCCGGACGGTGCGGGTGCAGACCAGCACCTCCATGCCAAAGGCTCTGGCAATACGGGCCGACTGCCGCCCGATGCTGCCATAGCCGTAAACGCCATAGGTCTTGCCGTAGAGCTCCATCTGGGGCAGCAGGCCGATGCTCTCCGGGATATCCAGCTGCCAGCATCCCTGCTTGACGGCACGATTGTAGCGCTCCGCGCACTGGCAGATGGCCAGCAGCAGGCTGAAGGTCATCTGGGCCACGCTGTAGGTAGAATAGCCCGGCACATTGGCCACTGCAACGCCGTGGCGGCGGCAGGCTTCCAGATCCAGGTTGTCGGTGCCCGTGGCAATGATGCCCACCCATTTCAGGTTCGGGCACTGCTGTAAGATCTCCTCATCCATGCGGCACTTGTTCAGCAGAACGATATCCGCATCTCCGATGCGGGGGGCGATCTCCTCGTAGGCCGTGCGGACATAGCTGGTGGTATCGGGCACCAATGCCTTTACCCCCGACCAGTCGAGGTCGCCTTCCTCCATGACATAGCTTTCCAGAATGACAGCTTTCATCTCAGTCCTCCAACAATACGTCCTCGCTCAGCACCTGACCGATGGGCTTTGCAATGCACAGGTCGGCCTGCGCATCGGCCCCGGTGGGCTGCATGTTGATGACCACCAGATGGCGGCCCCGGAAGTACCGGATAAGCCCCGCCGCCGGGTAGACCACCAGACTGGTGCCGCCGATGATGAGGGTATCCGCCTTGCGGATGGCAGACACAGCCCCGGAGAGCACTTCCTCGTCCAACCCCTCCTCGTACAGGACGACATCCGGCTTGACGATGCCGCCGCACTTGGGGCAGCGGGGCACGCCGGTACTGTTGGCAATGAAGTCCACATCGTAGAACGTGCCGCACTTCACGCAGTAGTTGCGCAGGGTGCTGCCGTGGAGCTCGTAAACGGTCTTGGAGCCTGCCGCCTGATGCAGGCCGTCGATGTTCTGGGTGACGATGGCTTTCAGCCTGCCCTCCCGCTCCAGCTTTGCCAGCCGCAGGTGGGCAGCGTTGGGCTTTGCCCCCTTCACAATGAGCTTATCCCGGTAGAACCGGTAGAACTCCTCGGGGTTCTCCTCCCAGAAGGTATGGCTCAGGATGGTCTCGGGCGGGTAATCGTACTTCTGGTGGTACAGGCCGTCCACGCTGCGGAAATCGGGGATGCCGCTTTCGGTGGAGACCCCCGCGCCGCCAAAAAAGACGATGCGGTCGCTCTCGGCAATGATTTTTTCCAGTGCAGGAACCATAAAAAGAAACGCTTCCTTTCCGGCAGATCGTTGTGTTTTGGATAGCTCCAGTATAACACAAATCCAGAGGAAAGGAAGCGTTTCTTTTTTTGATGGGATCGTCCCCTTGCTCAGCGCCCGTTTTCGGCAAACAGGGTTCCCAGTGCATCCAGCAGATCATGCGGGAGCATCCCGGTTTCCCCGTGCAGAGCGGCGGCACGGTCGGCAGCTGCACCGTGGAGATAAACGGCACAGGCAGCGGCCTCAAAGGCAGGCAGGCCGCAGGCCAGCAGGGCGCTGGTCATGCCCGCCAGCACATCCCCGCTGCCGCCCCGGGAAAGCCCCGGGTTGCCGGTGGGATTGACCGCGCAGCGGCCATCCGGCCCTGCAATGACGGTGTGCGCCCCCTTCAGCACCACCACAGCATTCCATGCTTTCGCATAGCGCAGCGCCATGCCTTCCCGGTCCGCATTGATCTCTGCCGCAGAGTGTCCGATCAGCCGGGCCATCTCGCCGGGGTGGGGCGTTAAAATCAGTTTCCCTTGAGGGTGAAGCATTTTTTCCGTTTGGAGCAGGTCAGCGGCGGCGTTCAGGCCGTCCGCATCCAGCACCGCACTACCGGAAAAGCCGGGCAGGAGCGTTTTCACCAGCGCCCGGGTCTCGGCAGCACGGGCTGCGCTCTGGGCCGTATAACCCAGCCCGGGGCCCGCCAGCAGGACCGAAGCCTTCTGCCGCCGGATGCGGTCGATATTCTGGGGCGAGATGCCGCCCTCGGCCCCCGCTTCGCAGGGGCAGAGGCAGCACTCGGGCAGTCGGGCGGCCACCGCCGCCAGCACCGGCTCCACACTTGCCAGCGTAACGATACCGGCCCCGGTGCGCAGGGCACCTTCCACGGCCAGCGCCGCCGCGCCCCGGTAGGACGCACTGCCCGCCACCACCAGCACGGAGCCAAAGGTCCCCTTATGCGCGTCCCGGGGGCGGGGCTGGATCTTTTGCCAAACAAAATCAGAAGTTGTTTCGAACATAGGCCTCTCCTTTCCTACTGTGGTTTAACCCCCCAGTCACGCTTTGCGTGACAGCCCCCGCTAATAGGGGGGCCCTTGGCATTTCGTAAAGCTCGCCCTCTTTGCCAAGCAATGACGGAGAGGTTTAATCCGTTCCCTGCAAATACCTCCGGATCTCCTTCTCCGCCTCCTGCACCTCTTCATGGAACATGCGGGCAGAGACACGGAGGGCACCATGGCCCAGAATGATGACCTGTTCCATGCCATCGGAGGTGGCCACGCGGACGCGGCGGCCCTTGCCGATCTCATGGGTGACACGCTCGATAAACATGTCGGCGGTCTCGGCTTCCCGGGTGTAGACCACATGGATATTGTGGTACTGCTCTATGCTGCCGGGGCTGCCCGGCACACGGTAGGCATCAAACACAAGGATGAGCACGCACTTTTTGAAGCCCTGATAGTTGCAAAGGATGTCCATCAGCCTGTGGCGGGCCGCTTCCAGGCTCTCTTTGGAGAGTGCGTTCAGCTCGTCCCATGCAAAGATGATGTTGTAGCCGTCCACCAGCAGGTATTCGGGCTGGATCTCCCACTGCTCGGCGTTGAAATCGGGGCGTTCCCGCTTCTGGGTGGGGCGGAACGCCGCCAGCGGGTCCCGCTTGATGGGCCCATAGGTCTGTTCAAAGATCTTCAGCAGCTCAGCATCCTCTTCCAAAGTAGCACGATAGGCGGCCATCCGGCGGGGGCGGGCCTGCACCGTTTCCTCGGTCTTTGCAGTCTTGCCCCAGCCGCTGTCCACATGCATGTGGCTGCGCACCTGCTCCCAGGGCACCACAAATCCGGCCCCGTGGGCGCAGAACACCGAATCCGCCGGGTTGTCGAGGTCGTGTTCCGGCTCATAGCCCGCGGCCTCGATGACCTCTGCTGCATTGTGGCAGGGACGGTAGCCGTCCAGCGTCAGGGTCAGGTGTCCCCTGCCCCGGGTGTAGCCCACCACCTCCATGGGGTAGCTGCGCATGGTGGAGGCCGGTGCCGTGCCGGTGAGCAGGGTGGTATCCCCGTCGGCTCCGGTCTCGGGCGGGTCAAAGCTGCCGCCCATGTTCTGGATATCGTTCATGGCGCGGCCCACGTTGTCAGAGGGCAGCTCCAGCCGGAAGGCATACCACGGCTCCAGCAGCTGGGTCTTGTGGATCTGGTCTGCCATCATCAGGCCCTGCCGGACGGCGCGGTAGGTCGCCTGCCGGAAGTCGCCGCCCTCGGTGTGCTTGAGGTGAGCGCGGCCCGCAATGAGGGTGATTTTCACATCGGTCAGGGGTGCCCCGATGAGTACGCCCAGATGCTGCTTTTCCTCAAGATGCGTCAGCACCAGCCGCTGCCAGTTCTTGTCCAGCACCTCTTCCCGGCAGTCGGTGGCAAACTGCATTCCGCTGCCCCGGGGCAGCGGCTCCAGCTTAAGGTGGACTTCCGCATAGTGGCGCAGGGGCTCGTAGTGGCCCACACCCTCCATGGCTTCGGTGATGGTCTCCTTATACAGGATGCCGCCGGGGCCGAAGCTTACCTCCAGCCCGTACCGCTCGGCCAGCAGGCTTTTCAGCACCTCCAGCTGGATCTCGCCCATCAGCTGGACATGGATCTCGCCCAGGGTCTCGTTCCAGACCACATGGAGCTGGGGCTCCTCCTCTTCCAGCCGATGGAGCTTTCCCAACGCGGCGTGCACATCCGCGCCCTCGGGCAGCAGCACCTGATAGCTCAGAACCGGCTCCAGCACCGGCAGGTCGCTGTCCCGTTCCGCCCCCAGACCCTCGCCCGGGCGGGCTCTGGTCAGGCCGGTAACGGCGCACACCTGGCCGGGGCCGATGCACTCTGCCAGCGTAAACTTTGCGCCGGAGTAGAGCCGCAGCTGGTTGGCCTTTTCGGCCCATGGCTCCCCGTCGACCTCTCCGGTGAGCTGGGCTTTCACCTTGAGCGCGCCGCCGGTCACCCGCAACCAGGTCAGGCGGTTTCCCTGCTCATCCTGGCTCACCTTGAACACCTTGGCCCCGAAGGCTTCCAGCGCGGGGGCCGGGCGGGTATAGCGGTCCAGGCCCTCCACCAGCGCATCCACACCCTGCAGCTTCAGGGCTGAGCCAAACCAGCAGGGAAACACATGCCGCCGGGCAATGGCGGGGATGAGGTCGGTATCGGTCAGGATTCCCCGGTCCAGCATCATCTCCATCAGCCGCTCATCGCAGAGAGCCAGCGCCTCGTCCCGGTCGGCCTGCTCTGCCCCAAAATCCACAAAGCCATCCCCCAGCCGATGGTTCAGCTGGGTCAGAAGCGCTTCCCTGCCCGGGCCGGGCAGGTCCATCTTGTTCACGAACACAAAGGTGGGGATGCGGTACCGCCGCAGCAGCCGCCAGAGCGTCTCGGTATGGCTCTGCACGCCGTCGGTTCCGCTGATGACCAGCACCGCATAATCCAGCACCTGCAGTGTCCGCTCGGTCTCCGTGGAAAAATCCACATGGCCCGGGGTGTCCAGCAGGGTAAAATCGGTATTGCCCGCTGTGAAGAGGGCCTGCTTGGAGAAAATGGTAATGCCGCGCGCCTTTTCCAGCGCGTCGGTGTCCAGAAAGGCATCCTTATGGTCCACCCGGCCCAGCTTGCGGATGGTGCCGGTGCCGTAGAGCAGGGCCTCGGAAAGGGTGGTCTTGCCGCTGTCCACATGGGCCAGAATGCCGATGACCAGCTGCTTGTGCTCTTGTTCCATGCCGCGGCCCCCTTACAGCACGCTGGCGATCAGCGCAGCAACGACCAGCGGCAGGCCCAGCACCAGATTGGAGAGCAGGCTGCAATAGGTGCGCTCCTCGGGTTCCAGCTCCTCAAAAGAGACGATCTTCTCATCGGCATAGTCGATGATGGAGCGGGTGGAGTGGATCTTTTTCTGCCGCTTGCCCATCCCCTTGAATTCCTCCAGCAGATGGTGGATGGTCACGCCATCCAGCCGCAGGTAGTCCACCCAGGCCCAGATGAGCAGCACCACGCCGCACAGAAAGCCCGGGGCTTCCCAGATGGTAAACGTGCCATCGCTGACATAGCGCTGCCACAGCAGCATCAGCACGGCCACGATGGAGGTGCGGGTCACGGTCTTATATAAAATGGGGTGGAACATGTAGCGTTTGTACATCGAGGTCAGTTTCTTCATGGTGCGCTCCTTATTGATACAGATACACTTTATTGTATCATGTTTTCGTGAAAAAAGATAGCTGTTTTGTGCGCGCCGTGTGAACGATTCACCCCTTTTATCTGTTCTTCTCGGATATACAGTTCTTTCCATTTTATAGTAATTTTTTCCACACTCTTTTTCCATGAAAGTGTTTGTCACCGTTTTGTTTCCAATTCAGTGCTGCGGCGGATTGACTTCTTTCCAGTAAAGTGCTAAAATATACAGCGGTGCGACTTTTGTCTTTCCTGTGCACTTTTTGGAAAGGCAGACAGCCTCACTGCATTTAGGAAAAGGAAAAACGCGCGGCTCTGTCCGCGCAAGATCTGGGAGGATCATCCAATGAGCTTCAATTTTGATCGCCGCACCTTCCTGAAGGGTGCAGGTGCTGTGGGTGCCGCCAGCCTGCTGGCAGCCTGCGGCGAAAAGTCCAACAACACCGGCAATGGCGCTGCCGCCAGCGGTGCTGCTGCCCCCAACTCCACCGGCGCTACCCCCCTGAAGGAGTTCATCTCCTTTGAGAGCGGCAACCGTGAGCTGGAAAGCTGGAACATGCTGTACAGCCAGAGGGCTGAGGATGCCAACGTGGTCACCAACCTGTGGGACGGCCTGCTGAGCTTTGACTGCTACGGCAAGGTGGTGCCCGCTATCGCTTCCAGCTGGGAGCACAATGAGGATGCCACCGTCTGGACCTTCCACCTGCGGGACGACGTGGACTGGGTGGATTGCAACGGTGAGGTGAAGGCTCACCTGACCAGCAAGGACTTCCTGGTTGGCTTTGAATGGGTGATGAACGCCATCAAGAACGAGGCCAACAACACCTCCATGCCCAACGACACCATTGTGGGTGCTTACGAGTACTACCAGCTGACCAAGGAAGCCGGTGACGCTGCCGCTGACATGACCTATGAGGACATGCTGGCTGCCGGTGTGGGCATCGAAGCTCCGGATGATTACACTCTGGTGTTCACCTGCCCCAACGCCTGCCCCTACTTTGATACCGTTGCTGCCTACACCAGCTTCTACCCCGTGGCTCCCGCTCTGATCGAGGAGCTGGGTATCGATGGCTTCCGTGGCTGCGACAACACCACCATGTGGTACAACGGACCCTATGTGGTGGAGGAGTACATCCAGGGCAACACCAAGAGCTACATCCCCAACCCCAACTACTACGATGCTGCCAACGTCAGCCGCTTTGAGCGCTTCACTGTCACCATGATCAGCGACGGTTCCATCAGCCTGCAGCTGTATCAGAGCCGCGAGCTGGACGAGGTGGACCTGGGCGAGAGCAACATCACCACCATTCAGTCCGATCCTTCCAACGAGTACAATCAGCAGCTGTGCGAGAAGCGTGCCAAGAAGTTCAGCTACTGCTTCATCTTCAACTACGACAAGAAGAACACCGATGGCACCCCCGATGAGAACTGGAACAAGGCCATTGCCAACAAGGCGTTCCGTCAGTGCTTCTCCAAGGGCATGGTGCTGAACAAGTTCTTCGCCCGTTACAACCCCATCAATCCCCTGAAGTGCGAGAACGACTTCTTCACCATGAAGGGCCTGTGCTACACCTCTGACGGCACCGACTACACCAACCTGGTGGCCAAGGAGATGGGTCTGGACGGCGCGGCTTACGATGGCAAGACCATGAAGCGCCTGCGCGCCAACAACGGCGACATCACCGAGCTGAAGAAGCAGGCCATGGAAGAGCTGAGCGCCATTGGTGTCACCTTCCCTGTTCACTGCTCCTACTATATTCTGGCCGGCTCCACCTCCGCTCTGGATAGCGCAACCGTCCTGAAGCAGTGCTTCACCGACAGCTTCGGCGATGACTTCATCGTGCTGGATATCAACACCTTCGTGTCCTCCACCATGAAGGAAGTCGTGGCGCCCAAGCTGCAGAGCTTCGTCCACATGGGCTGGGGCGCTGACTTCGGCGATCCCATCAACTTCCTGACCCAGATCATCGTTCACGACGACAATGCTTACTACAGCTGCAACATGACCAACATCGCAGGCATTGTGAACAATGGCCCCGCCAGCTACCAGAAGGATCTGGTTGCCGCCTACGAGAAGTTCACCGATCTGGTGAACGAGGGCCGTGCCATCGTTGACGACACCGATGCGCGCTACGCCGCATTTGCCAAGGCCGAGGCTTACTTCCTGGACGAGAACCTGATCTTCCCCACCGTCTACGATATCACCTGGTGCCTGACCCACGTCAACGAGTACAGCAAGATCAACGCTATGTATGGTCCCTGCAACTACAAGGCTGTGAACTGGGAGACCAGCGAGGAGGCTTACACCACCGAACAGTACGATGCGTTTGCTGCCGCATTCGACGCAGCCACTCAGGCCTGATTGCGTGAACCCATAACAAAAAGCAGAACCGGACGTTTTTGAAGCGTCCGGTTCTTTTTTTCTCCCTGACAGCACAAAACCCCGCCGCGCGGGAAAGCTCCCAGCGCGGCGGGGTCATTGTGTTAAAATACAGGAAAGCAGTTCAGCTTACAGCTGGCTTTCATACTCCTTGCGGTAGCCTTCCAGCTCACGCTGGTTGCCATACACGAAGTGGCCGTTTGCGATCTCTTCCCAGACCGGCTTGTCCACGCTGTAATCGTGGATCGAGGGGTCATAGACCAACAGCTTCTTGTGCTTTTCAAGGCTGGGGTCAGGGATGGGAACCGCGCTCAGCAGGGCTTTGGTGTAGGGATGCAGCGGATGGAGGAACAGCTCCTCCGCCTCAGCCAGCTCCACGATGCGGCCCTTGCTGATAACAGCGATACGATCCGAGATGAACCGGACCACCGACAGGTCATGTGCAATGAACAGGTAGGTCAGGCCGCGGCTCTTCTTCATCTCGTTCAGCAGGTTCAGCACCTGTGCACGGATGGAGACATCCAGTGCAGAGATGGGCTCATCGGCCACGATGAACTCCGGTTCCATGACCAGTGCACGGGCAATGCCGATGCGCTGGCGCTGGCCACCCGAGAACTCATGGGGGAAGCGGGAGGCAAACTCCGGCAGCAGGCCGACCTCATGCAGGGCGTTCATCACCTTTTCATGCAGGTCTTCCTGATCCTTGTAGAGATGATGGTTCAGCAGGCCCTCAGCAATGATATACTCCACCTTGGCGCGCTCGTTCAGCGAAGCCATGGGGTCCTGGAAGATCATCTGGATCTTACGGATGACCTCTTTGTCCAGTTCCTTGGAGATCTTGCCGTTGATCTTCTGGCCCTTGAAGAAGATGTCACCGCCGGAGGTCGGGTTGATGCGGCAGATGGCACGGCCAATGGTGGTCTTGCCGGAGCCGGACT
>ENA-OUOW01001659-OUOW01001659.1-human-gut-metagenome-genome-assembly--contig:-NODE-1659-length-14339-cov-32.052716_pt1 | contig 14339 bp, 16 predicted proteins | sample MGYA00237938_ERZ548769 | MGnify/ENA primary metagenome ERZ548769 (study PRJEB26490, sample SAMN05356870) | human gut metagenome | biome: terrestrial biome; feature: human-associated habitat... | reverse complement strand
GGTATGCACTGAAAGAATATGTCAGTGATCCGCCTTCCGATGAGCTGATCGCCAGTGTGGAAGAGGCGCTGGGCTACAAGCTGCCTGCCGCCTACATCTGGCTGATGAAGCAACACAACGGCGGCATTCCGGTGAACACCTGCTATCCCTGCGATGAGCCGACCAGCTGGGCGGAGGACCATGTGGCCATCACCGGAATTTTCGGCATCGGGCGAGAAAAGAGCTGCTCCCTCTGCGGGGAATTAGGCAGCCAGTTTATGATCGATGAGTGGGAGTATCCTGCCATCGGCGTGGCCATCTGCGACTGTCCAAGCGCCGGACACGATATGATTTTCCTGGACTACCGGGCTTGCGGTCCCCAGGGAGAGCCTGCGGTAGTCCATGTGGATCAGGAAAATGACTATAAAATCACCCATCTGGCAGATAGCTTTGAGGAATTTATCCGTGGACTGGAGCATGAATCCCTCTATGATCCGGATGAAGATGTAGAGGAGCTTGAGGATGACGCTGACGAGGAGGAAACTGACCGTAAGGGTTCCTTTGCTGGATCTGTGCTCCTCTCCAAAGCAGAGTGGGACAAGGAGCAGTTGATTCGAGATCTGCGGGAAGAATGGAGTATCGTAGATGAGGAGCCGGATGAGGGCGACGAAGATGTTGAGAACAGCGATGACGCTGTGGTAATGCGGGTCGGCAATATGATGCTGATTGTGACACTATTCCACGGTCACATCCCGGACAATGAAGCAGAGATCAACGCCGAAAACAACTATATGTGGCCAGAGGCCGTAGAAGTGGCCAAAGCGCACAAGGCCCATATCATGGTGGCTGTGTTGGGCGAGGAGGAAAAACTGCTGGAACGAGGTAAGCTGTTCACCAAGGCGATGGCAGTGTGTTGCAAGCAGAAATACGCCACCGGTGTCTATACCAGCGGTGTGGTATTTGAGCCTCGTTTCTATGAGGGCCTTGCAGATATGATAAAAGAGGACGAACTGCCCATCTTCAACTGGATCTGGTTCGGCCTGTACCGGAGCGAGGGTGGCCTGAACGGCTACACCTACGGCATGGATGTGTTTGGCAAGGAGGAAATGGAAGTGCTGAACACCGACGCCGAGCCGGAGGAACTGCGGGACTTTTTGGCAAGCCTTGCCTCCTATGTGCTGGCGTGTGATGTGACGCTGCAAGACGGCGAGACTATCGGCTTTTCTGCGGACGATAAGCACACGATCACCCGCAGCCCCGGCGTCTCTCTGCCGGAGGAGCAGATGACTCTGAAAATATCCTATGAGCCCACAGAAGTAGAGCCAGAGACTGACGATGACAGCATAGGAATGGATGATGTTTCCTATCATATTGAGAGCATTGAGGAAAAAGAGCTTCCCATTGACCCCATCAACGCCTACAATCACATGGCGATTTATTTGCGCTGGTGCATGGAGCATGACTTGATGGGCGAAAAATTCCTGGAAGAGCATGGTGAGGTGGTAAACCAGGTCAAAGCCGATCCAGGCAGCACAGAACTGCGAACATTCATCCGGGAGGAGTTATTCGGCTGTCTATTTTCGGCTCTGTTCAACCAGAAAGGCCGTGCCTTTGCCCATTATTACTATGGAGAAAATGATGCGCCCTATTATCCTGCCGACATTGATGACTATGCCCTGAAATATTTTGGTCCTTCCCGGTATCACTCCAATGAATTTCAACAGGAGGCATATTTATTTATCCCCTTTGATGAGAAATACTATCAGGCCATGGCCAAGGTCATTGAAAAACGCTTTGTCAACTGGCAGGGACAGGACTTCGACGAGGATACGCTGGAGCCTTCCGAGGTGGCGCAGGCTATTATGGAGTATCTGGACTGTGAGTGTACCTATTTCCCGTCTATGGCAGATGATGATCCCATCATGTCAGCATACAGCTACGCCCGGCGGCTGGGCGTGCGGGAGGACTTTATTCCTGTTCTCATCAAGCCGGATGAAACGCTGTTGGAGTGTCTGGTGATGAATGCCGACCCGGAAAACGATGCAGACTGCTATGAATTTAACCCCAAAGCTGTGGAGGAATACCGGAAGAAGATGCTCTCCGCTCCCGTCAAGGACGGAAAGGCAGTTCTGGAGGAATTGACCGGCCAGCGCAAAGAAGAAGCCGAGGAGGATGATATGGACTGGGAGGAGGAAATTATTGGTGAGATAGACGGCGGTATCAACAACGACCGCTTCGCAAGTTATTGGGATTCTGATACCAATATGACCGTTCCGCTAATTCTGGCTAAAATTCCGGTAAAGAACCCCTGGGAGATCTTTGCCTACCTGCCCTTCGGAAACTGGAATGAATGTCTTGATACGCTGGAGCTAATGGCAGTGGCGAAATACTGGTTCGAGCAGTATGACGCGGTGCCTGCCGCCATGAGCCACGATGAGCTGGAGTTTCTGCTCCCGGCTCCTGTCCCCAAGGAGAAGGCCATAGATGTAGCTGTGGAACAATACGGTTTTTGTCCTGATTTGGACCAAAATGCAAGTATTGGCACTTTGGCTGATACTATACACCAATCCACCGTCTGGTATTTCTGGTGGGATTGATGGGAGGTGCGACCAATGACAGAATATCAGAAAACCTATATCGAACTAAAAAAACAGTTTGTTGCGACCAATGAAGGTCCGGACAGTGTCCGCGCTCTATATACCTTCAAGGAAGAACTTGAGCAGAGTGAGGATCAGCAGGCCAAGGAAGTGCTGGTGGATGTGTATGATCTACTGGACTTCAAGAAGGATGCCTATGAACTGCTCTGCCAAATCGGAAATCGTTCCGATAAAAAGACCCTCAAGCGGCTGGGCACGCTGAAGGACTATGCAGAAAACTGGGGCAATCATTATGCTCTCCCCAAGCCCAAAACGCCGGAGGAAAAGCAGAAAGAGAAGAAACGGCAGGCCCAGCTGGGCCTGCCCGCCTTCCGGTATCACCCAAACCCTCTGGAAACTGGGGCTTTTGAGGAATCCGCAGACGGCGTTGTCTGCGACTGCTGCGGCAAGACGACCCATATTTTCTATACAGCCCCCTTTTACGCTGTGGAGGATATTGCATATCTGTGCCCAGAGTGCATCGCCAACGGCGAAGCAGCCCGGAAATATGACGGCTGCTTCCAGGACGATTGCTCTCTGGATAATGGTGTAGACGATCCAGAGAAGCTGGACGAGCTCATCCACCGAACTCCCGGCTACTCCGGTTGGCAGCAGGAATACTGGCGCGCCCACTGTGGCGACTACTGCGCCTACCTGGGCCATGTGGGTGCCAGAGAACTGCGGGCGCTGGGTGTGCTCGAGGAAGTGTTGGACGATTCCATGTGGGATGACGAACAGAAGAAAATGATTCAGGAATCCGTCAATGGCGGGCATCTGCAATGCTATCTGTTCCAGTGCCTCCACTGCGGAAAACACCTGGTCTGGATGGATTTTGATTGAGGTGGCAACATGGAGAAGAAGGATTTTCCCAAGGGAACCAAGCCCCGTGAGATCTTCGTCTATACCTGTGAGCGGATCGCGGAGCCTTTGAACCCGCTGGGCTACAAATACCGCAAGAGCAAAAATGACATCTACAAAAAAGACGGCATCTTTGTGTTCTCCTTTTACTTTTCCCCCTCCATCCGCTTTGGCTCCACCACTTTTACTGCCTTCTTCGATGTGAGTTCCCCGGTGATTGCCCAGTGGCGCAGTGAGCAGGAAGGGACGGAGGAAACCTATGATGGTATCGTGGGTACCTCCATCGCCCGGCTGACCCACCGGTATGATGACTTCCCCCGCTATGAGGTATCTACTCTGCTGGAGCGGGAACGCTCTATCCAGGAAATTTCCGGGCAGATCCAGGACTATGCACTACCATTCTTTGCCCGGTTTTCCAATCTGCCCAAGCTGCTGGACGATGTGGAACAGGAGGGGTTCTTCCCCCATCGGAAGGGGTTCGATGTCCCTAAGCGGAATCGGGAGTTCATCGAATGCTTCCGGGAGTATCTCCAAAAGCAGTAGGAATCAGCAGAAAGGAAACAACACCTATGTCAAACAGTAGAGTATCCACTTGGAGTGGAATCCGGAACAAATTGGAGAATGACTACCTGTGCCCGGCACTCCGGGGCCACATCCAGTATTTTGCCACCAGTTACAGCAAAAGCGCCGACCATGAGGGCCGGGCCGCCATTCGTGTGGACGGCGTGGAAGTGCTGCGGAGCAACTACTACACCTATTTTGAAAATGTGTGGACGAAATTTCATCACTTGCGCTCCACCACGCTGAAAGATCACGACTCCGCAAAAGAGGCCATCAATCAGGCTCATGCCTATGCGCTGGAGCAGGGCACCTTTGACCAAAAGGTGTTCTATGAGGCGTTTGGGATCTTTGACAACCAGAGCATCGAGAAAAGCCTTGTCAGCGAGAATCCCCTTGTCCGTATCTTTGCCCTTCTGGATCGCAGGCTTGGCAAGCGCCGCCTGCTGGCTTTGGAGGACTCCATGGAGCAGGAACTGGACTGGGTGCGGGCTTTCTATGTGATCCGGTTGCAGGCCGAAGGGCTGATGGAAGCGAATAACATTTAGGAGGAACCACCATGTCACAGATCGCGTCCTTTTATCTGATAAAAAATAACCAGCGGCAGGAGTTGTCCGACGGTGACTGCTCCGGCGCGGTCTATATGGCCATCTGGGACTGGTGTGAGAGCGAACTGGATCTGGATGTCCGTTTTCCTGCTCCCCAGACGGAAGACACCCTGGACTGCGCTCTGCTGGAGGGAGAGCTGGCGTCTCAACTGCTGGCAGCTCTGCGGGAGCAGGATCTCCCGGAGCTGGCCGCTGAAATTGCCCCGGACTGGGATCTGCCCACCGAGGCGGTGCAAAGCGGGCTTAATACGCTGCGCTCCCATCTGGAACTGGTGCAGGGCGATGCTGCTCTGCTGTATGAAATGACATGAGAACGGAGGGATACCATGCTGGCAAAGCGGTTTGAACACATTTTACATGATCTGGGCATGGCTGGGCTGGAACACCCTCTGTTCTACCATGCACCGGTGGGCATTCGTTTTAAGATCGGCGGGGAGGAACCAATCTATCTGGATAGGCGTGCGGCGAAGCTGAAAACCAACCCCGCTTATGTTCAGGGGGCGCTGGACCGAGCCGCCGCGATCTATCGGGCACTTCCGGCGGTGCCGGACCTTCTGCGGATCGACGGGTATCCCGATGAAGAACCCGCCGAGTCCCTGCTGACCGTTATCCGGCAGCGAGTGGGCCTCCCAGTTCCCGATGAACAACTTTCGGCCACAGAGCAGGATGAAGATGGGGATACCCATGCACAAGTGCAGTTTTACTGGGATCTCAGCAAGATCAGCTTTCAACCAGAGCTGCTTCTTCGGGAAATCATTCTGGGGGACATCGGCGGCTGGAACGGCTTTGTGTCCAGCGTCTATCTGGCTGGGCCGGGGCCGTTCCTCTACCATTTGTACGATGACCGTGGGCTGGATGTGCTGGGCGGCTCACAGAAGCTGCTATTGCCTCTCTATCATCAATTTCATGACTGGATTTTGGAATACGATCTGGAGAAGATTGACCAGATGTTCGCTCCAGCAAAAGAATGACTGCATAACAGAAAAGGAGACATTACTATGGGACTTGACATCTACGCCGGGACGCTGACCCGGTACTATTCTCACAACTGGAAAACTGTTGTGCAGCAGTGGGCGGAGGAAAACGGATACTCTTTCAACCGCATCACCCCGGACGGGGAACCTGCTGATAACGAGGAAGAAATGTCCCCGGCTGAGGTCCAGGCGGCGGTGGAGAACTGGCGGGATCAGATCTTGAGCGCCATTTCTCAGCCGGGCCAGCCCCCCTACGCTCCCTGGCTTGAAGATAATGAGAAACCTTATTACACCGACAAGCCGGATTGGGATGCCTTCGGCGCTATGCTGCTGGTGGCCGCCTGTCGTACATACGAGGAACCGGTGCCTTCCACCGTGGAGAAGGACTGGATCTTCGGGGAGCATCCTCTGGTCGCCCGCCTTGCATCAGATGAGGAGCGGGTGTGGTCCCTGTTTCGTGGGGCTACCTGGTGGCTCCCTCTTTCTGACAGCTTTCTGTTCCAAGGGTCCTTGCCTACCGATGACACCGCCGCTATCGCCACCTTGGGCGGACTGCGGAAGGAGCTGGAAAAGCTGAACCAGCTGGCGTGGCAGGCCGATGAGGACACTATCCTTGGCTGGGCAGACACGGAGGGATACCCGGTAGACGGAACCGTAGACTCAGATGGACAGTACAGCAAGGCAGACATCCCGGAACACACCCAGTATGACACTCAATCCCTTGCCAAGTTTGCCTTCTCCATGTTCTGGCGGGCCATGCGGTTTGCCGAGGAACAGCAGGTGCCCATCCTGCTTGACTATTAAAGAGAATTCGTCAGGGGGTGGAGACCGTGGAACAAAAACGGCCGACAGATATAATTCAGGAACTTCTGGACTACCTGTGGAACGGCCTGGGCCTGGAAGAAAAGGGCTGGAAGCGTCTGAAAAAGGGCGACTTCAAAAAGAAAATGAAAAACGGGCTGACCTATCAGATCTGGTTTGACCGGAGCCGCTACAACTACATAGACTACGAAATCGGCCATGGGAATGTGGAGGTGGGCTTCAGCTGTATCATAAAGCAGGGAGATGACTACCTCTACTCTTTCAGAATTGAACCCACAACAGGCGGTTCATTCTTTCGGATGCTGACAGAGGACCTGCGGCTGAACACCGGGCTGCTGGACACCTTTCTGCCCCTGGTCAAAGCCAACTACCTCGACTTCATCGACCGCTTCGAGGCAGACCCCGTGGAGGCATTACAGCCGGTCTGCGCCCCCTTCACCGAGGCGGAGGACTACAGCTGGTTCATCTATGTGCGGGAGCAGATGGTGGAACGGTACGGAACGGCGGAGCAGATGGAGGAGTACCGCCGTCAGGCGGAATTGCGCGGAACGCCTGGACACAAGGCAAAGAACTGGATGGGTTCGATGTTGTTCCACCTCTCCCACGCCAATGATGTGGATCAAGCCTGGGCCTCAAGCCGCACCAGAGAGGAACTGGACCAGGTGGTGGAACCCTTTGTGCAGGCCAAGCGGCAGACAGGACAGTGGACACAGGAGGATGAGGCGGGCTATCAGCTCTACCGGCAGGAAACAGATCCGAAGAAGCGCACCTTTCGGGTATGGTATCTCATCGCCAACCCCCGCGGCCTGCCGAAAGAGTTTGTCCAGAAAGAGCTGGAGTTTCGGTGGAAACTGTTCCCAGAAAAGAAGGAGGAAACCAAATGAGCAATAAAGCTTTCCAGCAAAATCTGGACGACAAAAAAGGCCCCCAGCCCGGAGGTCCCTATCTCATTCAGATGCTGTTCAAAGAGCCGGTAGAAATGCCGGATAAAGAAAAAATGACTGCCATAATGGAGAAGCACATCGGATCAACAGAGTGCTTCTGTTATGATAAGAAAATGGCCGGCTTTGCCGCCCTGGATCATGTCGCGGAATTTCAGGACGGCAAGTGCCCGGTACAGCTGATGGTGATGAAATGCGACAAGTTCAAGGGCAAAGGCTTTGATGCCTTTCTGATGAGCCAGATGTGGGACTGCCAGGAGGACCGTGACCGGATCTTCCGGGAGTGCAAATATCAGGTGGTGGCCACCGATATGCTGACTGCGGCGCTTCCAGCGCTGGAGCGTGCCAACCTGGATGCCGACTTTCTGGAGGCTCTGGCAGAGCTGTACCCCACCTGTGAGGCGTTCTATTTCCAGAACTGCGGTAAGCTGTTTCTGGCAGAGGATGTGCGCTCCCATCTGATTGAGGGGCCGGATCGGTTCATCCGCTTTGGCGTCAATGTCCGTTTCTTCAACATCGAGGGCACGGAGGATATGCTCATCGACACGGTGGGCATGAGCACCCTGTTTTTGCCGGATCTCCAGTACCACTTCCACGGCATGGACCCCAACTGGGTGGTAAACCACGCCTATAATGCAGCGTCCTATATTCTGGAGCATGATAACCCCATTGAGGATGGGGAAACCATAGACGGCGTGGCGGATGGCCAGATGTGCCGGGAGATCCAGTGGAAGTGCCAATATGAAGATGCCTTGATCCAGCCGCCCAGAGGGGTGCTGGACATCAACATGGGAAACTATGCTTCGGGAGGACGCTGAATGAATGGCGTTGTGCTCCTGGTAGGCGGACTTCTGCTTGTGGCGGTGATCAAGCTGATTATAGATCGAAATTGGATCGGCCTGCTTCTCTGTGCTGTCGCCCTGCTTCTGGTCTTTGGGGCTGGACACCATACAAAATAGGCCATTTTAAGAATCGAGGAGGTGAAGTATGCAGAATTCAACAAATATGCGGATACTGGAATTACTCCGGTTTCTCTATGAGCGGACCGATGAAAACCATCCCGCCACAGTATCTGACATCATTGCCCATCTGAATGGAAAAGGAATTCAGGCAGTGCGGCAGACTGTTTACGCAGATACCAATGCGCTGATCGATGCGGGGATTGATATTGTGGTGGTTAAGAGTACCCAAAACCAATATTTTATGGGAAACCGCCTGTTTGAGTATCCAGAACTGAAAATGCTGACAGACGCAGTAGCATCCTCGAAGATCATTTCTGCCAAGAAGTCTGAGGAGCTGGTGCAGAAATTATGCCGTCTGACCAGTCTACATCAGGCAAAGCAGCTTCAAAAATTTGCTGCTTTATCCAGCCGTGTCAAACCGCATAATGAAAAGGTTTACTACATCATTGACAATATCCAAACAGCGATTGGAAACCATCAGCAAATTCGGTTCCAATACTATGAATATACTCAAGAAAAAAAGAAAATCTTAAAGCATGATGGATATTATTATGTCGTAAATCCTTATGCGCTTGAATGGAAAAATGACCATTACTATTTGATTGGATTTTCTCTGAAGCATCAGAAAATTGCTCACTTCCGTGTAGATCGGCTAACAAGTGTAGAAAATCTGGAAACTTACTTTATGCCGATAGAGGGATTTGATGTAGCCTCCTATACAAATAAAATGGTTGATATGTTTACATCGGAGTCATCGAAGGAAGTAACCCTTCTATGTGAAAACGAATTGATGAGAGTAATCATAGATCATTATGGAGAAGATGCTGCTGTTGATAGGTATGATGATACACACTTCACAGCCAAAATTGAAGTGAACCCCAGTGGAACTTTTTATGGCTGGATATTCAAATTCAAAGGGAAAATAAAAATTCTCTCTCCCAAAGAGTGCATTACGGAAATGCAGCAAATCGCTCAGGAATTTATATAGCGCAAAAGAGGTGTTATTGATTTTTAACACCTCTTTTCAAATGAAATTTTTATCCTTGAAGTGAACAGATGTTCGATATACAATATAAGCAAGATATTGGAATTGGACAATTAAAATTAGGCATGACATCAGATGAGCTAGAAAATGCTCTTCTACAAATGAAGAAACAGTGGTCGAATTCTTCTGATGAAGCAATGCAAATGGAATGTTGTGCGGAAACCGATGATCCTAATTTGATAACCGGACGATATATGGATAATGATTTGTTCTTTCTTGTGCAGTATCGGAACGGAAAAGCTACTGAAATCGGCATCCAGCGAGATTTGTCTAAGGTGGCATCAATAAAATTGTTCGGGATGGATATGTTTAATACAACCGCCGAGTGTATTATTGATAGCTTAATGAAAAAGGACAACGTTATTTGCAACGAAAAGGACTTGCAACTGGGAACGGAATATATTTTTCCCGAAATTGGAGTCCGACTCTGGAGAGAGCGAGCATTTCATCCCAAACTGTTGAAAGACCCGCTATACATGGAAGAAATGCAAGCGGTATTAGAAGACGAATATCAGTATCAGTATTTTCAGATGATTACTATAATAGGCTAAACTGCTAACTAAGCAACAGCCCTCTATTTGCAACGACTGCAAGTAGAGGGCTGTTTTGTCTGCTTTGGATATTTTAATTAAAGGTTAGTCTTCCATTCTACCGTGGTCACAACCAAGTGAGAGATAGTGCTCAATCTCACCAATCAGCACAAGCTGGGCGTACTCCAAAGGATTATTATACAGCAGCGCATCCAGTTTTGCCCGCTGTGTGGGGCATGGCAGTACTTGCTCATCAAAGATCAACGCGGTCGTCCACTGTATTTCAATACAGAAGCAGACGACCGCATTGACTTTTTTACGAGATGAGGTCTCTTTTTTCTCTCTTAAGTCGCCTAACCGCACTACCCTGCATCCGGGCGGTGCATGAGCTTTTTCAAAATGCCAAACTGCTTTTTGGTGCTGGCAGACACCAGATACTGCCACCTTTCCGGCAGAATGGGCAAATCAGCGATACTCCACTTGACGTACTTAGCATCGTAAACATTGGGTGGAGCCAGCTCCACCAGATGACCCACGCACCAGCTGACGAGATAGCTGTTGCCCTCAAGGTAGCCGTCTTTGCGGCTGGTTGCGCCAAGGACTTTTGCATAGGACATAGCAACCGAGGATTTTTCTGCTACAACTAGAATTGAAATAAGCGTTCCCTCCAATCTGTTTTCATTTGAATATGTACGGCGGCAAACGCCGCCTTAAAATCAGATAGGTTCGGTGTCCTGCTCGTCCGGGGCTTCGTCCTCGTCCGGCACATCGGTCGGAATTTCAAAATCGCCCTTGTCCTCGGTGTAATCTGCATCGGGGTCAAGGGCTTCTTTTTCGGCTTTTTTCTTCTGCATCTGCTGGCGATAGAAATAGAAGCCGCCGCCTGCTGCCAACGCAATCAGCACCACCACGCCCAGAAAGCCGGATGCGATCTTGGTGACCTTGTTTTCCTTGGGCTGTTCCGTGCCAGATGCCGCCGCTTCTTCCGCAGCTTTCTTGGCTTCTTTCTCGGCTTTCAGCCTATCCTGTTCCGCCTGCGCTGCCGCTTCCTTTTCAGCGGTATAAGCATCTGCATCTTCTTCCTCCATCAAAGCCAGAAGATCAGCTTCGTCCACAAGGTTCATAAAGTGGACTGTCTGCGCCCCTTTGCTGTTCCTATCAATGACCAGATAGAACGTATTGCCCGACTTGCTGACCAACGTGATAAACTGCTGTCCGCTGCCATCGGAATAGTCGGTGTGGTAATCGTCCACCAGCGTCAGGTTGCCCTCCGGGGTCAGAGCACCAGAAGTTTCATCCGTGACGGTGACAACATCCTCCACCACCTCCGGCAGGATAGGCTGCTCCACCGGGGTGGCTTCGCCCTCAAAGGCAAAAGCGGGAGCCGCCATGCCAGCGCACAGTGCCGCCGATACCAGCAGCGCGCCCAGTTTCTTAATCTTCATCTGCATCGACCTCCTTCTCGAAAGTTGCACCCACGGCAGACAGCGCAGCCGGGTTCGGGGTGGCGGTTGCGGACTGCCGCAGCAGGGCAGCAAGCTGTTCCGGCGTGACCTTTGCAGTCCGCACCATCTCGTTGACCTCGGCGGAATCCTCCTCCTGAATGCGCCGTTCCAGAATCTCGATGCGGTTGTTCAGCTTGATGCGGCGTTCCTTCTCTTTTTCCAGCATCGCCCGCAGCTTATCCGATTTTTCGCTCATAGTAAACCCTCCATTTCATTTTGAAAGCCGTCCAAACCCGGCGAGATGCTTCTGCCAGTAGGACGAGTGAATGTTTGCGTACTTGATGGGGTCTCCGGCACTGACCATCATGCCGTTGCCCAGATAGATTCCGGTATGGCTCATGCCGGGGGTGTCGTAGGTGCCTTTGAAAAAGACCAAATCTCCGGGCTTTGCTTCGGCTTCGCTGATGTGCTGGCTCTTGTTCCACAGACCGTTGGCGGTGGTACGCCCCACATCATAACCGTTCTGGTTGTAGACCCAACAGACATAGCCGGAGCAGTCAAAGCCGGTTTCCGGGGTAGAGCCGCCCCACACATAGGGCGTACCCACATACTTTTGGGCTTCCTTGTAGATGGCGGCAAATTCCTCATCCGTCAAGGCTTCCGCTGGAACCTGATAATCAATGCCCGGCGCGCCAGAGCCATCGGAGCCACCGGGCGGCAGTCCACCTTTGAACAGATATGGCCGACCACCCAACGTATCCTGAAAGATCTCATAGCGTTTCCACTGGTCGTTGTCCAGTTCCTCCCGGATAACGACCTCCAGCCCTTTATTCACCAGCTTTGTGTGAAAAATTCGATACTCATAGGGGACTTGCACGGTGTAGGGGATGCCAGTAAAAATGTCGATCATCACTACCGTGCGGTACCGGGTCTGGACTTCCACCCATGTGGTCAGCTTGTATTGCTTGGCAAACGTCTCCTTGAGTTTTGCCTGCACCTCGCTGCGGGTGTAGTCGTCATAAAGAGTAGTCAGGAACGAAGTGAGCTGCCAAGGATCATGTTCAATAGCATCCAGATGGTATCGGTATTCGTCATAGCCGGGGTGGTCGGCGGGGGTGCGCTTGATTTTCTTATCCAGTTCCTTTTCCAGCTTCTTGTAATCGTGTTCTGCGCCCCGGATGTCCCTGTCCTCGGCGGAGTACATGGTCTGCCCGGACACCTGTGTGCCGCCGGAAAAGAGGATGCCGCAGGAGGAAAAGCCGGACATTACCATCAGGATGAGCAAAAGAAAAACGCCCACGATTACCAGAACGTGTGCGTTGCCCTTGGCGGCATTCGCCAGCCCTTTCACGGCAGTGCTGACGGCAGTTTTGCCTTTCTCCACCGCCTGTTCCACGCCGGATCGGGCGGTAGATGCGCCATTGGATGCAGCCTTACCGCCTGCGGTCTGCGCCGCTGTGCCGGACCGGGCGGCGGCATAGTAGCTTTTGTGGATTTCTTGCCGCTGTTTCCAGCGTGAAAGCCAGTTGGAGCCACCCTCGCCGGTGCCGGATGCGCCTGTATCTTGTGCCGCAGTTGGCTCCTGTGCAGAAGATTTTGCGGTTTTGGTGCCTTTCTTGCCCTGCATCTTGGCTTTCTTTTTCAGCTTTTTGGCGTAACGGCTCTTGGAAATATCCCGGACATTTCCAGCCGCCTTTTCGCCCTCGCTCAAAGCCTGCGTGCCCACATTGTCATCCTCGTACTGGTCAACCTCCCGGTGCACCGCAGACCGGGCGGCATGGGCGGCGTACATTTCCCGCTTCTGTGCCTTGCTCAAACGGCTCAACTCGTCCGGGGTCAGTTCCGCCTTGCCGAACCGCAGGTGCTGGTTTTTTTCGGCGGTCTTTTCTGCATCGGTTTTCAGTTTTTTCTTTTTGGGCACCGTCTGCTCTACCTTGGCTTTTTTCGGGGGAGAACGGGTCTTTTTTGCGGACGTTTCCTCTTTGATGTTCAGCTTCGGTTCACTCATTTCTGCGCGCCCTCCGAGACTTCACCCAACTTGGTGGTCATAATGCGGTAGAGTTCCAGATCGGTGGGGAAACGGTCAACGAATGGCAAAATCACATTGCCGAAAAACAGCAGCCCTTCGCCCTCGCCGGAGTGGGTCACATAGGAAAGCTGATGGGGCGAGATGTTGAGTTGCTTTGCGAGGATCTGTCTATCGCCGTTCGCCTGATTGAGCATATACACAAAGTCCGAGTTCTCGAAAATGTTCGATACTTCAGGGCTTGCCAGCAGATCTTTGACGTTCTGCGTTAGGGCTGTCGGAATGCCGCCCCACTTACGGAAACGCTTCCAGATCTCCACGGAATAGGCGGCGGTCTGCTCCTCTTTCAGCAAAAGGTGGAATTCATCTGCATAGTACCGGGTGGATTTTCCGGCACTGCGGTTGGCGGTAACGCGCCCCCACACGGCATCCTGCACGATGAGCATTCCCGGTTTTTTGAGCTGCTTGCCGAGCTGCTTGATGTCGAAGCAGACGATACGGTTGTGGATATCCACGTTGGTGTGGTGGTTAAAAATGTTCAAAGAACCCTTGACGTAGATTTCCAGCGCAGCCGCCACATGACGGGCTTCCGGTTCGTCCTGCGTCAACAGCGCATTGTACAGATCTTCCAGCAGGGGCATATTTTCCGGGGTGGGATTATCAAAATACTTGCGGTAGACCACATGAACACAGCGGTCAATGACCGTCTTTTCTACCGGCTGTAAGCCCTCTTTGCCGCCCACCACCAGCTCACACAGAGAAAGAATAAAGTCCGCCTTCAGCGCCAGCGGATTGTCCTCCTCGCTGTAATTGCTGTTGATATCCATGGGGTTGATATACTGCGTGCTGGCGGGACCGATGTGAATAACCTGCCCATGCAGACGCTCCACCAGCGGAGCGTAATCGGCTGGGTCAGCGGTGTTACCACCGCCTTCCCGCCTAAGAACCGTACGTG
>ENA-OUOW01001647-OUOW01001647.1-human-gut-metagenome-genome-assembly--contig:-NODE-1647-length-14405-cov-4.423693_pt1 | contig 14405 bp, 9 predicted proteins | sample MGYA00237938_ERZ548769 | MGnify/ENA primary metagenome ERZ548769 (study PRJEB26490, sample SAMN05356870) | human gut metagenome | biome: terrestrial biome; feature: human-associated habitat; material... | reverse complement strand
CAGTTGTTCTCCGGGCGGAGTTTGCGCACCACGGCGCCTGTCTGCCACATCTCGCTTTCGCGCATCTCGCGCAGCTCTTCGTTGAGTTTCTCGCGGTAGTCGGGTTTGCTGTTCAGGTCGATCGAGCGCTGCGCCTCGTTGCCGGCGGCCACTTCGCCGTAAAGCTCTTCGAAGACGGGTTTGGTGGCATCGCGGAAACGTTTCCACCAGTCCAACGCACCGCGTTGTGCCGTGGTCGAGCAGTTGGCGTACATCCAGTCCATGCCGTTCTCGGCCACCAACGGCATGAGCGACTGGGTCAGCTCCTCGACCGTTTCGTTGAAAGCCTCCGAAGGGGTGTGCCCGTGGGCGCGCAGCGTGTCGTACTGGGCCGCGAAAATACCCTGGATGGCACCCATCAGTGTGCCGCGCTCGCCCGTCAGGTCGGAGTAAACCTCCCGCTTGAAGTCGGTTTCGAACAGGTAGCCCGAACCTACGCCGATGCCCAGCGCCACCACGCGTTCGAATGCGCGCCCCGTGGCGTCCTGGAATACGGCGTAGCTCGAATTCAGGCCGCGGCCCTCGATGAACATGCGGCGCAGCGAAGTCCCCGAGCCTTTCGGGGCGACCAGGATCACGTCTACATCGGCCGGCGGCACGATGCCCGTGCGCTCCTTGTAGGTGATGCCGAAGCCGTGCGAGAAGTAGAGCGCCTTGCCCGGCGCGAGGTGTTTCTCGATCGTCGGCCATACGGCGATCTGCCCGGCGTCGGAGAGCAGGTACTGGATGATCGTTGCGCGCCGGGCGGCCTCTTCGATCCCGAAGAGCGTCTTGCCCGGTACCCAGCCGTCGGCGACGGCCTTGTCCCAGCTTTTCGAGCCTTCGCGCTGTCCGACGATGACGTTGAACCCGTTGTCCTTGAGGTTGAGCGACTGCCCCGGCCCCTGTACGCCGTAGCCGATTACGGCGATGGTTTCGTCCCTGAGGACTTCGCGTGCTTTTTCCAGGGGAAACTCTTCGCGGGTAACGACCTTCTCTTCTACTCCGCCGAAATTGATCTGTGCCATAGTTGTATGAATTTTAAAAGTTAAAATGAATCCGTTCTTTGTCTGTTCCTCTCGAGTTCTTCGAGGTATTCGTTGAGCAGCTCGCGCCGCGATTTGATGATGGCCACCGTGCCGCTGCGCACGAACTGTTGCACGCCGAAGGGTTGCAGCAGGCGGAACAGTGCCTGCGTCTCGGCCTTATGGCCGGTTTTTTCGACGACGATGTAGTCGTCGTCGATCTCCAGGATGCGGACATTGTGCTCGCGTACGAGTTTCTCGACGTTGCGGCTGCGCGTGACTTTATAAAGGGCGATCTCCTGCTGCACGACTTCGTCCGAGGTGTAGACGAAGACCTTGAGCACGTCGATCTTCTTCTCGACCTGCCGCGCGAGCTTCTCGACCCGGTCGGGGCCGGTGCGGACGACGATCGTGAATTTATGGATGCCCGCGAGCGCCGACTCGGAAGTCGTCAGGCTTTCGATGTTGACATTGCGGCACGTGAAGACCGTCGTGATCTGGCTCAGCAGCCCGACCTTGTTCTCCGAAAATACGGTGATGATATACTCTTGTTCCATACCTCGTTCGGTTTATTCGAGCCGGATCGCCGACACGGGGGCGCCGGCCGGCACCATCGGGAATACGTTTTCTTCGCTTTCGACGCGCACCTCCAACAGGTAGGCGCCTTTGCAGGCTTTCATCTCGGCCACCGCCCCGGCCAGCTCCTCGCGCCGCTCCACGCAGCGGTAGGCGATGCCGTTGCCGCGGGCGATCAGCCCGAAGTCGGGGTTCGCCAGTTCGGTGAACGAGTAGCGGCGGTCGTAGAAGAGTTCCTGCCACTGCCGTACCATGCCCAGATAGGAGTTGTTGAGCAATACGATCTTTACGGCGACCTGCGACTGGAAGATCGTCCCCAGCTCCTGGATGGTCATCTGCAGCCCGCCGTCGCCCGCGAAGAGGCATACCTCGCGGTCGGGGGCGCCCAGTTTGGCGCCGATGGCGGCCGGAAGCCCGAAGCCCATCGTGCCTAGACCGCCCGAAGTTACCAGGCTGCGGCTGCGGCGGAACCCGAAATAGCGCGCCGCGAACATCTGCTGCTGCCCGACGTCGGTCACCAGCACCGCGTCGTTGTCGTAGGCATGCGCTACGGTATCTACGACCTCGCCCATGCGGATGCGGCCGCCTTCCGGGCGGATCGCCTTGCGGACGACCGCCTCGTATTCGACTTTGTCGCAGGCGCGGAACCCTTCGATCCAGGCCTTGTGCCCGGCGGAGCGGATCCTTTGGGTGAGCAGCGGGAGCGTTTGTTTCACATCGCCGATGACGGCCACGTCGGCGTGTACGATCTTGTCGATTTCGGCGGGGTCGATCTCCAGGTGGATGACCTTGGCGTTCGCCCCGAAACATTTGGGGTTGCCCGTCACGCGGTCGTCGAAACGCATCCCCACGGCGATGAGCAGGTCGCACTCCTGGTTGCGGATGTTGGGGCCGTAGTTGCCGTGCATGCCCAGCATACCGACATACTGCGGCGAGGAGGTCGGCACGGCCGACAGCCCCAGCAGGGTCGAGGCGACCGGTATGTCGCTCTTTGCGAGGAAGGCCTGCAATTCTTGCTCGGCGTTTCCGAGCATCACGCCCTGTCCCGCCATCAGCAGCGGCCGTTGTGCGGCGTCGATCAGCCGTACCGCCTCGGCGATGCACTCCGCGGCGGGCGCGGGTGCGGGGACGTAGCTGCGGATGGACGTCAGCCTTTCGTAGCGGAACGGGGCCGTCCCGCACTGGGCGTCCTTGGTGATGTCCACCACCACAGGGCCCGGACGCCCCGAACGGGCGATATAGAACGCCTTGGCAATCGCCCCGGGAATGTCTTCGGTACGCTTGACCTGGCAGTTCCATTTGGTTACGGCCTGCGTGATACCCACGAAGTTGGTTTCCTGGAAGGCGTCGGTGCCCAGCAACGACGAACCCACCTGTCCGGTCACCAGTACCAGCGGCGTGGAGTCCATCAGTGCGTCGGCCAGTCCGGTCACGGTGTTCGTGGCCCCTGGGCCCGAGGTGACGAGGCAAACCCCTACGCGGCCGCTGACGCGGGCGTAGCCCTGTGCGGCATGTACGGCGCCCTGTTCATGGCGGACAAGGATGTGGCGCAGCCGGTCGCGGTAGTCGAAAAGCGCATCGTAAACGGGGATGATGGCTCCTCCGGGATACCCGAAAAGCGTGTCCACGCCCTCGCGCAGGAACGATTCGAGCAGGGCCTGCGACCCTGTGATACAAGGGCCGGGCTGTTGTCCTTCGGTTCTGGTTGTCGTGTTCGTATTCATGGTGTTGTCCGGTTTTATTCTTCTTCGACGATGCGTACGGCCCCTTTGTCGGCCGAGCTGACCAGCTTGGCATAGGCCCTTAGCGACGCGGGTATGCGGCGGTCGCGTGCCGCGGGGCGGAAATGCTGCTGTGCGGCCATGCGCGCGGCGATTTCCTCGTCGCCGGCCATGAGGCGGATCGAGCGCCGCGGGATGTCGATCTCGATCTCGTCGCCCGTGCGGATGACGGCGATCTCCCCGCCCGAAGCCGCTTCGGGCGAAACGTGACCGATCGACAACCCCGACGTTCCGCCCGAGAAGCGGCCGTCGGTAATCAGCGCGCAGGCTTTGTCGAGGTGTCTGGATTTGAGGTACGACGTGGGGTAGAGCATCTCCTGCATGCCGGGGCCGCCCTTGGGGCCTTCATAACGGATGACGACCACGTCGCCGGCCTGCACCTCGCCGCCGAGGATGCCGCCGATGGCCTGCTCCTGCGATTCGTAGACGCGGGCGCGCCCGCGGAAGACAAACAGCGACGCGTCGACGCCGGCCGTCTTGACGATGCAGCCCCGGCGGGCGATGTTGCCCGTCAGTACGGCCAGCCCGCCGTCGCGGAAATAGGCGTGTTCCAGATCGCGGATGCAGCCTGCCGTGCGGTCGGTGTCCGGTGTGTCGTAATAAGTCCGTTGTGTGCCCAGTTCCCGGCTGTAAAGGCCGGCCGGGGCGCTCAGGTAGCGCTGTTTGGCTTCGCTGCTCGCTGTTTCGCTCCGCAGGTCGAAGGCCGCGATGGCCTGGCCGAGCGTGCGCCCGTCGACCCTCCCGGCCGAGGTGTCGAGCAATCCGCCGCGGGCGAGTTCGCCCAGGATCGAGAGGATGCCGCCCGCACGGTTGACATCCTGGATATGGTAATGCGAGTTGGGGGCGACCTTGCACAGTACGGGCACCCGGCGCGAAAGGCGGTCGATATCCTGCATCGTGAAATCCACCCCGGCCTCGTGGGCCACGGCCAGCAGGTGCAGCACCGTATTGGTCGAGCCGCCCATGGCGATGTCGAGCGACATGGCATTCTCGAAGGCTGCCTTCGTGGCCACCGAGCGCGGGAGCACCGAGTCGTCGCCCTCGAAGTAATAGCGTTCGGCATTGCGGACGATCAGCGCTGCGGCCTCTTCGAACAGGCGGCGGCGGTTGACATGCGTGGCCACGACGGTGCCGTTGCCCGGGAGCGAGAGCCCGAGCGCTTCGGTCAGGCAGTTCATCGAGTTGGCGGTGAACATCCCCGAGCACGAACCGCAGCCGGGGCATGCGGCGCGTTCGACGCGCGCCACCTGGTCGAGCGCCCGCTCGCCGAGATGCCCCGCCTCCATCGGCCCGCCCGATACGAAGACGGTCGGGATGTCGAGCCGCATGGCGGCCATCAGCATGCCCGGGGTGATCTTGTCGCAGTTCGAGATGCAGACCAGTGCGTCGACCTTGTGGGCATTGGCCATATATTCGACGCTGTCGGCAATGATCTCGCGCGAGGGCAGCGAATAAAGCATGCCGTCGTGCCCCATGGCGATGCCGTCGTCGATGGCGATGGTGTTGAATTCCGCGGCGAAACAGCCGAGCGCTTCGATCCGCTGCTTGACGTATTGTCCGATCTCGTGCAGGTGCACGTGTCCCGGAACCAGCTGGGTGAACGAGTTGGCGATGCCGATGACCGGACGGCCGAACTGCTCTTCGCGCATGCCGTTGGCACGCCACAGGCTCCTGGCTCCGGCCATGCGCCGGCCCGTCGTCGTGACGGCACTTCTGAGTGGGTGTTTCATCTTCTTCTTGTTTTCTGCATATTGTGCCTTTGCCATCTGCCCGGATAATAAAAAACCTTTCTCCATCGGGAGAAAGGCCTTTTTATCATCTTTCGGATATACACATCACCTTTCTCCCGTTATCTTGCCAAAGACGACGAGCAGCAGATTAATGACGTTATTATTCGAATGGTTCTGGGCGTTCATGTCCGGAATTTGCGTGTTTGTTCCGTTTCAAAGATAGGGATATAAAATCGTTTCGTCAAAATAATTTTGCAAAAAATTTAATAATGTGATAATCCGGAACCTATATCCCCTCTTGCGCTTTATGACGACCCGGATAGAGGTTTTTTATCTTACAGTTTGAAACCGTATTTTTTGGCCTTTTAACCGCTTTTAGCCCGATTCGGAGGAAAGCAGGCCTTCCAGGAACCCCTAATATCTTACGGTTTGTCGTCAAGTTCGGTATTTTCAGCCTTTCCGGACTACTCCTATTATATATAAAGCGGCTGCCAGTGCTTTTTAGGGCGTCTTACGATTTGTTACCCGAATTTGGATATTAAATTTTTTTGTTTTATATTTGTCCCCGATGGATATGAAACGGAACCATACGATGACCGGGGGATGCGGGGTAGCCTGCAGCCCGGTGGCGTGCACCGTTTCTTTCACCGTCCTTATCTCCGCTACCGCCACTACAATGACGACGACAACGACAACCCCTGTGGGGGTGTAGTTGTTATTTTTCCGTCACGAGCATACCCGTTATGCATTTTCCGGCCAAGGCTGCCGGAACGGAAAGCCCGGTTCGATCAAAGGTGGTTTCATTCAAAAGGAGATTTTATCATGCGATATATCAAAGTTTTCGCCCCGGGAACGGTGGCGAACCTGGGTTGCGGCTTCGATGTGATGGGGCTGACGCTCGACGGCGTGGGCGACCTGCTGGAGGTCGGCATCGAAGAAGGTGCCGGGGGGCTCGTTATCCGCAACCGCAGCGGGAAGGAACTTCCCGCCAAAAACGAGGACAACGTGATTACCCCGGCGGTGATGGCACTGCTCGGGGCATACGAAAAACCCGTGCGGGTCGAGGTTACGATCCTCGAAAAGATCGCTCCCGGCAGCGGCATCGGGTCGAGTGCGGCTTCGTCGGCCGCAGCGGTTTGGGGCGTGAACGAACTGTTGGGACGTCCCTTTTCAGGGGAGCGGCTCGTGGAATTTGCGATGATGGGCGAGGCGCTCATCGGCGGTACGTCCCATGCCGACAACGTGGGCCCTGCCGTGCTGGGCGGCGTGGTGCTGATCCGGGGGTACGAACCGCTGGACATCGTGCGCCTGCCTGTCCCCGAGGGCTTTTTCTATGCCGTGGTGCATCCCGACATCGTGGTCAGTACCAAGCAGGCGCGCGAAGTGCTTCCCCGCGAGGTACCCCTGCACGATGCCGTGACGCAGTGGGGCAATGTCGGCGGGCTGGTGGCCGGGTTCGCCCTGGGCGACGTGGCGCTGATCGGTCGGTCGATGCACGACGTGGTGGCGGAGCCTTACCGCAAGGGGTTCATTCCGGGTTACGATGTGCTGAAGGAAGGGGTGCTCGCCGAAGGCGCCCTGGCGATGAACATTGCCGGGTCGGGGCCTTCGATCTTCGCCCTGGCCGCCGATGAGGCCGTCGCGCAGCGGGTCGCGCAGCGGATGCGGGCGCATTTCGCCCGCCCCGGTATCGGCTGCAAGATATATGCGGGCCGCGTGTCGAACTGCGGGGCAAGGATTGTGGAATAGTATAAAACGACAAACAGATGAAATATTATAGCACGAAAGACAAAGCATGCGCACGCGCCTTTTCGCTTCGCGAGGCCGTGCAGGCGGGGCTGGCACCCGACGGCGGGTTGTTCGTCCCGGAACGTATCCCGCAGGCCGATATGGCCGTCGCGGAGCGGCTGGCCGGGGAGTCCTATGCCGCGCTGGCCGGATACCTGGCGGAACTTTTTTTCGGTGACGACATCGACCCCGGTCTCCTGCGGCGGGAGATGGAGCGGATCTACGACTTTCCGCTGCCGCTTCGCCGTGTCGGCAGCCGCTATACGCTGGAGCTCTTCCACGGCCCGACGTTCGCATTCAAGGATTACGGTGCGGGCTTCATGGGGCGGATGATCGGTCTGATGGGCGGTGCCGGCGAAAAACTGGTGATTCTGACGGCTACGTCGGGCGACACGGGCAGCGCCGTGGCGCACGGGTTTTACGGCGTGCCGGGCGTCGAGGTGGTGCTGCTCTATCCCGAAGGGAAGATCAGCCGGCTGCAGGAGTGCCAGATGACCACGCTCGGCGGCAATATCCACCCGCTGCGTGTGGCCGGGACGTTCGACGACTGCCAGCGGCTGGTCAAGGGGCTGTTTGCCGACGCAAAATTCCGTGCGGGGCACCGCGTGTCGTCGGCCAATTCGATCAACCTGCTGCGCTGGATACCGCAGGCATTCTATTATTTCTACGGCTATTGCCTGTGGCGGCAGCAGACGGGCGGCGGACGGCCTGTGGTCGTGGTGCCGAGCGGTAACTACGGAAACCTCTCGGCCGGGATGCTCGCCCGCCGCATGGGGCTCCCCCTCGGCGGATTCGTCGCGGCTTCGAACCGGAACGACGTGGTGCCCGAGTTCCTGCGCAGCGGCGAGTACCGTCCGAGGCCGTCGGTGCGGACGCCGGCCAATGCGATGGACGTCGGAGCGCCGAGCAATTTCGAACGTATGCTGTGGCTCTGCGGCGGTGAGCCGGATGCCCTGCGTGATGAACTGGAGGGATTCCGCTGCGACGATGCCATGATCCGCCGTACGATCGACGGGCTGCACCGCAATTACGGATACCTTTCCGACCCGCACAGCGCCATCGGATATGCCGCTTCCGTAGCGTGCGGGAAACCGGGATTTTACCTCTCTACGGCGCATCCCGCCAAATTCGGGGAGGTCATCTCCCCCGTCACGGGGGCTGCGGTTCCGCTGCCTCCGCGGCTGGCCCGGCTCGCCTGCCTGCCCCGGGTTTCGGAGCCTATGGCGGCCGACCTGGGGGCACTCGAGCAATTCGTGGCCGGGATATAAACCGGCTGCCGGGCCGTGGCGTTGCTGTCCGGGCGGGGTGCGCCTCGTGGCCTGCACGGAAAAAGGGGTTGCAACCTTTGCGGTTGCAACCCCTTTTTTGCGGATAGGAGCCCCCGGAGCGGGGCGTGCCTAAATATGCGCGGCGATGAAGTCCCCGACCTCGGAGGTCGAGTAGCGGCGTTCGCCCTGTGCGGCGAGGTCTTCGGTGACGACACCTTCGGTGAGTGCCCGGTCTACGGCGGCCCGCACGGCGCTGCCCTCCGTGTCGAGCCCCAGGTGTTCGAGCAGCATGGCGGCCGAGAGGATCGTGGCCATCGGGTTGGCGATGTTCTTCCCCGCAGCCTGCGGATAGGAGCCGTGGATCGGCTCGAAGAGCGCCACTTCCGACCCGACGCTCGCCGAGGGGAGCATGCCGAGCGAGCCGCTGATGACGCTGGCCTCGTCGGTGAGGATGTCGCCGAACATGTTCTCGGTGACGATCACGTCGAAATGGGTCGGCTGGCGTACGATCTGCATCGCGGCGTTGTCCACGAACATGAATTCCAGCTCCACTTCGGGGTACCGGGGCGCCATATCCTGCGCGACCTCCCGCCACAGGCGCGAGGTTTCGAGCACGTTGGCCTTGTCCACGACCGTCAGGCGCCGCCGGCGGCTCATGGCGAGCCGGAATGCGACGTCCAGCACGCGTTCGATCTCCGTGCGCGTGTAGGTGCAGGTGTCGAAAGCCTCCGTCCCGGCTTCGTTGCGCCCCTGCGGCCGGCCGAAATAGATGCCGCTCGTCAGTTCGCGCACGCAGATGAAATCGGTGCCGCGCACCACCTCTGCCTTGAGCGGCGAGCGGCTGGCCAGCGTGTCGAACAATGCGATGGGGCGCAGGTTGGCGAACAGTCCCAGCGATTTGCGCATGCGCAGCAGTCCCTGTTCGGGACGTACCGGGGCCTTGGGGTCGTTGTCGTACTTGGGGTCGCCGATGGCACCGAACAATACGGCGTCGGCAGCCTGGCAGATGGCGTGCGTCTCGTCGGGATAGGGGTCGCCCGTGGCGTCGATGGCGCAGGCGCCCACTAACGCCTCGCGGTAGTCGAATCGGTGTCCGAATTTCGCCGCCACGCGGTCGAGTACTTTCGTGGCCTCGGCAATGATCTCGGGGCCGATGCCGTCGCCGGCTAAAAGGGCTATGTTAACATCCATGGTCGTTGTATGTTGGTTCGATTATGTTCAGCATTTTGATCGTCGCCTTGATGGCGGCTTCGGTTTGGTCGGCATCCAGCCCGCGGGTCTTGAACTCCTTGCCGCCCGTCTCCCACGTGATGATCGTCTGCACGAAGGCATCGGTTCGTCCGCCGGGCGGGATCGAGACGGTGTAGTTGCGCAGCATCGGGAACTCGCGGCCGAGCTGGTGCTTGTAGATCTGCCTGAGCGCCCGCATGAAGGCGTCGTACTGGCCGTCGCCGACCGAGGTCTGCTCGTATTCGCAGCCGTTGATCTCGATCTTGAGCGTAGCGGCCGGGTGCAGCCCCTGTGCCAGCGACAGGCTGTAATTGAGTATCCGCACGGGGTTTTCGACCTGGTCGTAGCGCAGTACGTCGGCGATGATGTAGGGCAGGTCTTCGGCCGTCACCAGCTCCTTCTTGTCGCTCAGCTCGACCACCCGTTCGGTTACCTTGCGCATCGAGGCTTCGTCGAGCTCGATGCCCAGCGCTTCGAGGTTCTTCAGGATGTTGGCCTTGCCCGAGGTCTTGCCCAGGGCGTATTCGCGTACGCGTCCGAAGCGTTCGGGCAGCAGCTCGTTGAAATAGAGGTTGTTCTTGTTGTCGCCGTCGGCATGGATGCCGGCACACTGCGTAAAGACGTTCTCGCCGACGATCGGGCGGTTGCCCGGGATCCGGATGCCCGTGTAGGTCTCGACCATGCGGCTGACGTGGTTGATCTTCGTTTCGTCGATGCCCGTGAGGCAGTGCAGCCGGTCGTGCAGCACGGCCACCGTGCTCGACAGGGGTGCGTTTCCTGCGCGTTCGCCCAGCCCGTTTATGGTTACGTGAACCCCGTGGAACCCGGCTTTGACCGCAGCTGCGGTGTTGGCCACGGCCAGGTCGTAATCGTTATGGGCATGGAAGTCGAACCTAAGCTGCGGATAGCGTGTCACCATGTCGCGGCAAAACCGTTCGGTGGCATAGGGGTCGAGGATGCCCAGCGTGTCGGGGCACATGAAGCGCTGCACGGGGGCGTCGGCCAGCCCGTCGAGTATCGTGTAGACGTACCCGGGCGAATGCAGCATACCGTTCGACCAGTCTTCGAGGTAGACGTTCACCTTCATGCCCCGCGCGATGGCCCCGCCGATCGTGGCGCGGATGTCGCAGAGGTGCTCCTGCGGGGTGCGGCGCAACTGTTCGCGGCAGTGTTTGAGCGACCCCTTTGCCAGCAGGTTCACCACGCGACACCCGGCCTGGCCGAGCCAGTCGAGCGACACGCCGCCGTCGATGAATCCCAACGCCTCGATGCGGTCGGTATAACCCTTCGCGGCAGCCCATTCGGCGATGCGGCGCACGGCCTCCTGCTCGCCCTGCGAAACCCGCGCCGAGGCTATCTCGATGCGGCTCACACGCAGTTCTTCCAGCAACAGCCGGGCGATGGAGAGTTTTTCGCGGGCGTTGAACGAAACCCCCGACGTCTGCTCGCCGTCGCGCAGCGTGGTATCCATTATCTCTACGCGGGGATACATCGCGCTGCTATTTATGCGCCTGTTCGAACGCTTCGATCTGGGGCGCGATGCTGCGCAGGTAGTCCACGTCGTCGTAGCCGTTCTGCAGACAGCGCTTCTTGTATGCGTCGATCTCGAAGCGCTCGCTGCGGCCCGTGGCGCAGATCGTCAGCGTCTGGTTGTCCAGGTCTACGGTGAATTGCGTCGCAGGGTCGCCGTCGATCGCCGCGAAGACCGCCGCGAGGAACTCCCCGCTCACGGTGATCGGCAGCAGCCCGTTGTTGAGGGCATTGTTGCGGAAGATGTCGGCGAAGAAGCTCGACACCACGACGCGGAACCCGTAGTCGGCGATCGCCCACGCGGCGTGCTCGCGCGAACTGCCGCACCCGAAATTGCGGCCTGCGACGAGGATTTTGCCCCCATAACGGCTGTCGTTGAGCGGGAACGAGGCGATCCGTTGCCCCCGGGCGTCGTAGCGCCAGTCGCGGAAGAGGTTGTCGCCGAATCCTTTGCGCTGGGTGGCTTTCAGGAAACGTGCCGGGATGATCTGGTCGGTATCTATGTTCTCCGTGCTCACGGGCACGGCCCCCGAGGTGAAGGTTTCGAATTTGGGTATGGACATATTGGTTTTGTTTTTTCCGGCATTCGGCAGCGGCCATTTTGCTGCAAAGCGGCATGTAAGCCCCTGCCTGAGGCGGGGGGTTGGGGGTGGGCCGGAATTATAAACGACGCCGAAGGCGGCGGCAACGACCGGCCGATCCAAACCGAAGTTAAAAATTTTTACATTTCAAACACCTTGCGCGGATCCTCGATCCTGCCGCATACCGCGGGCGCGGCGGCTACCGCAATGCCTGCGAGCATGGTGCGCGCACCGGGCCCCTGGCGCCCTTCGAAGTTGCGGTTCGAGGTCGAAACGCTGTATTTGCCTGCCGGGATCTTGTCGGCGTTCATCGCCAGACACGCCGAGCAGCCCGGCTGCCGGAGCTCGAACCCGGCGGCGGCGAGCACTTTGTCGAGCCCTTCGGCCCGTGCGGCGGCTTCGACGCCTTTCGAACCGGGGACGATCCATGCCGTTACGCCCTGGGCCTTGCGCCGGCCTTCGACCAGCTTGGCGAAGCGCCGCAGGTCTTCGATGCGGCCGTTGGTGCAGCTGCCCACGAAGACATAGTCGACAGGTTTGCCGAGCAGCTTTTCCCCGGCTTTGAATCCCATGTACTCCAATGCCTTGGGGTCGGCCTCGGCCGGGATCTGCGCATCGACGGCCATGCCCATGCCGGGGTTGGTGCCGTAGGTAATCATCGGGGCGATGTCGGCGGCATCGAACCGGTACTCCTTGTCGAATACGGCGTCGGCATCGCTGTAAAGCGTTTCCCAGCGGGCGACGGCCTGGTCGAACGCCGCTCCCTGCGGCGCACGTTCGCGCCCGCGCAGGTAGTCGAACGTCGTCCGGTCGGGTGCGATCATGCCGCCCCGCGCCCCGCACTCGATGCTCATGTTGCAGACGGTCATGCGCCCTTCCATCGAGAGCGAACGGATCGCTTCGCCGGCGAACTCGATGAAATAGCCCGTGCCGCCCGAGGCGGTGAGTTGCGAGATGATGTAGAGCACGACATCCTTGGCTTCGACGCCCGGGCGCAGTGTCCCGTCGACCGTGATGCGCATGCTCCGCGGCTTGGACTGGATGATGCACTGGCTGGCGAAGACCATCTCGACCTCTGAGGTGCCGACGCCGAATGCCACGGCGCCCAGTGCCCCGTGCGTCGAGGTGTGGCTGTCGCCGCAGACGATGGTCATGCCCGGCTGTGTGAATCCCAGTTCGGGGCCGATGATGTGCACGATGCCCTGGCGCGGGTTTCCCACGCCGAAATGTTCGATGCCGAATTTGGCGCAGTTGGCCTCCAGCGCCTCGACCTGGCGCCGCGATTCGGTCTCGGCGATCGGCAGGTGCTGGTCGACGGTCGGGATGTTGTGGTCGGCCGTGGCGGTGATTTGTGCCGGGCGTGCCACGCCGATGCCGCGCCGTTCCAGGCCTGCGAAAGCCACGGGCGACGTCACCTCGTGGATGTACTGGCGGTCGATGTAGAGCACCGAGCGTCCGCCGTCTTCGGTGCGCACGGTGTGCGCATCCCATATCTTGTCCAGAAGTGTCCTGCCCATCTTACTCCTCCTTTTCCTTGCGTTCGGTTACGTTCAGTACGCGCAGCGCGTCGAGGAACGCCTCGATCGACGCCCGTGTGGTGTCGGTGTGTGCGGCGAAGCCGTGGACGGTGCGGCTGCCGCACTGTACCTGTACGTGTACGCGCCCCACGTCGTTCGAACCGCGGGTGATGGCCTGCATGAGGAACTCCATGAGCACGACCTTCTCGTTGATCAGGGTCTTGATCGCCGACACGGCGGCATCCACCGGGCCGTTGCCCGTGGCGATGGCCATGCGCTCGTGGTCGCCGAACTTCAGCACCACGGTCGCCGTCGGGACGAGCGTGCCGGTGGTCACCTGCAGGAATTTGAGCGATACGGACTGCTGTTTCATGCGGTCGATGTCGCCTACCAGGTATAACAGGTCGTAGTCGTGGATCTCCTTTTTCTTGTCGGCAAGCTCGAGGAACTTGGCGTAGGTTGCGTCCAGCTCTTCCTGCGTGAGGTCGTAGCCGAGCAGTTCGAGCCTGTGTACGAGCGCCGCGCGGCCGCTGCGGGCCGTCAGGGCGATGACCGACTCGTTGAGGCCGATGTCCTGCGGGTCGATGATCTCGTAGGTCTGGCGGTCTTTCAGCACGCCGTCCTGGTGGATGCCCGACGAGTGGGCGAAGGCGTTGCGGCCGACGATCGCCTTGTTGGGCTGCACGGGCATGTTCATTAGGCTCGACACTAGGTGCGATGCTTTGGTGATCAGGCGTGCGTCAATGCCGGTGTCGACGGCGATCTCCTTGTGGCAGCGCAGCGTCATCACCACCTCTTCGAGCGAGGTGTTGCCTGCGCGTTCGCCGATGCCGTTGATTGTCACCTCGGCCTGCCGCGCACCGTTGAGGATGCCGCTCAGGGTGTTGGCCGTAGCCATGCCCAGGTCGTTGTGGCAGTGGGTCGAGATGATCGCCTTGTCGATGTTGGATACGTGGTCGACCAGGTATTTGATCTTCGCGCCGTATTCGTGGGGCAGGCAGTAGCCCGTGGTGTCGGGAATGTTGACCACCGTAGCCCCGGCCGCAATGGCGGCCTCGACCACGCGGGCGAGGTATTGAGGATCGGCGCGCCCGGCGTCTTCGGCGTAGAACTCCACGTCCTCGACATAGCTTTTGGCGTATTTCACGGCTTCGACGGCCTGTTCGAGGATTTTCTCGGGCGTCGAGCGCAGTTTGTCGTAAATGTGCTGGGGCGAAACGCCTATACCCGTGTGGATGCGCTTGTGCCTGGCCAGTCGCAGGGCATCGGCGGCCACGTCGATGTCTTTTTTCACGGCGCGGGTCAGCGCACAAATCGTCGGGGCCGAAACGGCCTTCGAAATCTCGAGTACGGAGTTGAAG
>ENA-OUOW01001640-OUOW01001640.1-human-gut-metagenome-genome-assembly--contig:-NODE-1640-length-14475-cov-5.764216_pt1 | contig 14475 bp, 17 predicted proteins | sample MGYA00237938_ERZ548769 | MGnify/ENA primary metagenome ERZ548769 (study PRJEB26490, sample SAMN05356870) | human gut metagenome | biome: terrestrial biome; feature: human-associated habitat; material... | reverse complement strand
ATGTATTTTCAATTTAGGACAGTTAACTTTATCGTCCTATTAAAGCATAGCCCTCAGGAGATTGCCCCCATTGTAACTTCACATACATCTCCCAACTTACGCTGTTCCCAAGCGTTAGCGAATCCATTGAATCTTATTTCAGGAATAACCGAGCCTTTTTTAGGAAACATTTTTTCCAGCATTGCTTTTTTCAGATTTTTAAGTTTATCGATTTTACGCTGATGTAGGGTGATGAGGTGGTCAATATTGGTCAAATACTCCCCAATCTTTCTTTGCTCTTCTTTTGATGGAATTTGAATCGGTGTCTTTTTGCCAGTATCAATAGTATATGTTCCCACTGTTCCAGTGCCAGCGGAAGCCTTTATGAATGACTGTATTCCGTTGCCGATAAATGAGTAACATAAGAATTTTCCGTCTATCTTATTTTTGTTTTGAAACCATATTATATTTCCGTCTTTGAAGTACAAAGGTTTTAGATTTTCCACTAAATATGGCACTCCTATAGTTCCAACACCGGTTACAAGCAAGTCATTAATATCGACTTTTCCTGATAATGCACTATACTCTTCATACTTCTCTTCAGAAATATATAAATAATCATCAGGCTCTTCGTTTTTTGATGCTGCAACGATGTCTCTTGCTCTAAGAAACCGCACTCCACTATCAGTCCAGTCTGATTGATGAATACGCTTTACAGATGTAATGTTCATCATCTTCCCCAACTTACGCTGCTTCCAAGTGATAATCTGCTCAAATTAATCATTAACAAATATAACTTCATTTAAAAAATATCTTCTTTTTTTACGTGAAAATAATCTCATACGTTTTATTATTCCCGTTCTCATTATTTTCTCCCTATCTCCTTGTCATTTTCGTCATGTTTAAGGTATTATTAAACTATCTATATGTGCAGAAGGGATGTTTTTATGGCACGGCAGGATCTTTTGGAATTTTTGAAACAGGGGTTGGACGCTCTGGATTTCAAAGGCGACGTTTCGCTTGACTGGGACAAAAAGAGTCATTCGTTTGTCGTCGATCTGGTTTTTTACATCGAAAACAAAGCAGGGCAGCAGATGGAAGATGCGGACGGAATATTGTCGGATGAACCGATTATCGCATTCAGCGATGCGATTTTGATCTATGACGGAAAAAAAGGCCTTGCAGGATACGATGCGGATGATTTTTTGGCATGTCTTGCGTTTGACGGCAAGGAAGGTTGGAGTCTTGCGTACGGAAAGGCTTTTTTGACCTATTTGCAGATCATTATGGACAACGGGACAAGAGATCTTTTGAAGTTTTTTGCAGATGATGAAGACGAAATTTTTGAACTCGAATGGTCAGATGAAGAATTCAGCCGATTATTGAAAAATGCAGAGTCTGAATATCCAAGACAGTCTTTGCATTATCCCAAATTCTAACTGGAGGAATTATTTTGGAATGGACAGAACTGGTCGTTGAAACGACCCTTGAAGCAAGCGATGCAGTCGTTGAAATTTTGATGCAAAACGGTGCAGGCGGCGTGCAGTTTGATGATGAAAACGGAAATGACGATTTGAAGATTATTACTTATTTTCCTGAAAGCAAACCAGTCGTTGAGCTTTCGCGCGATTTGAAACAAAAAGTTTTGGGGTTGGCAGACTTCGGCTTGAATCCTGGCAAGGCGAACGTTTTCGTAAAGACAAACGATGACGCAAGCTGGGTTGACGCCTGGAAAAAGTACTATCATCCCGTCAGAGTGACGCGTTATCTGACGATCGTGCCGAGCTGGGAAGAATACGTGCCGCAAAGCGCTGACGAACAGGTGATTTTGCTTGATCCCGGCAAGGCTTTCGGAACGGGCACGCATCCGACGACAAAACTCGCTTTGCTTGGACTTGAGTCAGCGATTCGCGGCGGCGAAAAGATGATCGACGTCGGCACCGGTTCCGGCGTTTTGAGCATTGCTGCCTGCAAGCTCGGCGCAAAGGAAGCGTTGGCCTATGACGTTGACGATGAAGCCATCAAGGCTTGCGACGTTAATCTGAAGCTCAATCCTGAAGAAAGATCGAAGATTCACGTTGCGACAAATGACCTGCTGAACGGAGTCGATGAAAAGGCTGACCTGATCTGCGCAAATATTTTGGCGGAAATCATCGTTCCGCTCATTCCGCAAGCATTCAATTGCTTAAATGACGGCGGAATCTTCATCACTTCCGGCATCATCAGCGACAAGGCCGATTTGATCGAAGAAAAATTGCAAAATGAAGGCTTTGTCATCGATCAGATTTCACGGATGAAAGACTGGTTTTCAATCGTTGCGCACAAGCCAGGCGAGGGTGAAGAATAATGCAGCGCTATTTTTCAGAGCAGAATTTTTCCGGAAATACATTGAATCTATCGGAAGAAGTTTACAAGCATGCCGTCGTTGTCATGAGGATGAAAGCAGGCTCAAAGTTTGAGCTCGTGACGCCGGACAAAGTCGTTCACGTCATGGAGCTGGTCACGATCGATTCGGCCAAAAAGCAGGCGGTTGCCCATGAATGCGAGCGTTTTGAGCATCGGGTCGAACTTCCGGTTGAAGCAACGATCGTTTGCGGATTGCCTAAAAACGACAAAACGGATCTGATCGTCATGAAAGCTACGGAACTGGGAGTTTCAAAGATCGTCTTTTTTGCCGGCGACTGGTCCGTAGCGCGCTGGGCCAAGCAAAAGCAGGCCAAAAAATTGGAACGCCTGCAAAAAATTGCGAAGTCGGCGGCAGAACAGTCGCACAGAACGACGATCCCTGAAGTTTCTTATCTGGACAGCTTGGAAGATCTTTTGCCGGATGAAGGCACGGTCGGACTTTGCGCCTACGAAGAATCGGCCAAGGCCGGTGAAAAAGGGATGCTGGTCAAAGTTTTCGACGTGCTTAAGACCGGTGAAAAGAAGAAAGTCACGGCCGTTTTTGGCCCGGAAGGAGGAATCAGCCCCAAAGAAGTCGAACTGCTGAAGAAAAAAGGATTTTCTTTTGCCGGATTAGGCCCAAGGATCATGCGAGCGGAAACGGCTCCTTTATACTTTTTATCGGCTCTTTCATTTGCATTGGAACTAGAGTAAAATAGTAGACAATAAACGAATTAATTTTTGCGAAGAGAGGTCAGTTATGGAAAATCGCAGTCTCAGTATTCAACGCATCATCTGGTATTTGGCGATTGCAACAGCCTTTGCATTCGTCGTTCCGATCCTGTTCACGTATTTAAATACGACCGACGTACATCGAATCGGAATAATTTTATTTGGAATCTACGTTGTTTATGCCGTTGTTGTCGGGCTTTATGCGGGAAAATCAAATGAGCATTTTTGGGTACTGCTGTTTTTCCCGATATTGTATCTTATCGGATATCGATTTTTCTTCGATGGATACGCAAGATACTTTACGGTTGTTTACCTTGGCTTGAGCTTTGCGGCATACGGCATAACGAAAGACTGAAGCCGCGGTAAGAAGTGTTTTCTTGCCTGCTCGGGCGGGACGACACGGTTGTTCCGCCTTTTTTAAAATCTTATTGGGATTGCTAGGAGTGGTTGTTATGGAAAAAGAAAACATCTGGAGTGCACAGGACGTGATCGGAATGTGCGAAAAATACATGAATGAAGATCATGTGGCAATGGTTCGCAAGGCTTGCGACTTTGCATCGTACGTTCATCGAGAACAATTCAGAAAATCTGGGGAACCCTACATTATTCATCCGATTCAGGTTGCCGGAATTTTGGCAGATTTGAAAATGGATCCTGAAACGGTCAGTGCAGGCTTTTTACATGACGTTGTCGAAGACACGCCCGTTACTTTGGGGGATGTCGGCGAACTTTTCGGAAAAGACGTCGAGGTCATCGTTGACGGCGTAACCAAGCTCAGCAAGATTCGCTACAAATCGCATCAAGAACAGCTGGCTGAAAATCACCGCAAGCTGCTTTTGGCAATGTCAAAGGATTTGCGCGTGATTATCGTCAAACTTGCAGACAGGCTCCACAACATGAGGACGCTGGGGCATCTGCGTCCCGACAAGCAAAGAAGGATTGCCAACGAAACGCTTGAAATCTATGCGCCGTTGGCAGATCGACTCGGGATCAGCACGATCAAATGGGAATTGGAAGACATTTCGCTGCGCTACCTTAATCCTCAACAATACTATCGCATCGTTCATTTGATGAATTCAAAGCGTGAAGAACGCGTTCAGTATATCGACGAAGCCATTACGGAGATTAAAGAAGCCATCGCAGATCTGCATTTGGACTGCGAAATCTACGGACGACCAAAGCACATCTATTCGATTTATCACAAGATGCGCGATCTTCACAAGCAATTCAGTCAAATTTATGACTTGCTTGCAGTGCGCGTCGTGGTCAAGTCGATCAAAGACTGCTATGCCGTTTTGGGAGCGATTCATACCAAGTGGAAACCGATGCCTGGCCGCTTTAAAGACTATATCGCGATGCCAAAGGCCAACATGTATCAGTCGCTTCATACGACGGTCATCGGACCAAAAGGCAAGCCGTTGGAAGTTCAGATCAGAACTGAGGAGATGCACCGCGTGGCCGAATACGGGATTGCGGCTCACTGGGCCTATAAGGAAGGCAAAACGAACGGCATCAAGCAGACAACGACAGGAGACAAGCTGAATCTGTTTAAAGAAATCATCGAGATTCAAAACGAATCAAACGACGCGAAAGAATTCATGGAAAACGTCAAAGGCGATCTGTTCAGCGACCGCGTCTACGTTTTCACGCCAAAGGGCGACGTTTACGAATTGCCGAAAGGATCGGGACCGCTTGACATGGCCTATTCGATTCATACCGAAGTCGGCAATCATACGACCGGAGCCAAAGTCAATGGCAAGATCGTTCCGCTCGACTATCAGGTCAAAAACGGTGATATCGTTGATATCTTGACGTCGCAAAATTCAGCGGGACCAAGTCGCGACTGGCTTGATCTGGTGCATACGAACAAGGCCAAGAATAAGATCAAGCGTTTCTTCAAGCAGCAGGATCGCATCCAAAACATCGATCGTGGCCGCGATATTCTTGACCAGGGCTTGATTGAAGGCGGGTATCAGCCGCATGACGTGATGAGCAGCAAGAAAAACATTGAGCGAGTGCTTAACAAGAAACAACTGGCAACGCTTGACGATTTGTACGCTGCCATCGGTTTCGGAGAAATTCCACCTGCAGGCATCATTAACGTCTTGACGGAAGACATTCGTGCCAAGCGCGAGCAGGAACGAAAAGAAGCGCAGGAAAAGGCTCTGCTTGAAGATCATCAGGAAATCAACAACGTCAAATCAGGCAAGAAGAAAAATGAAGAAGGCGTCATGATTGAGGGAATCGACAATCTGCTGGTTCGCTTGAGCCATTGCTGCAGTCCGATTCCGGGAGACGAAATCGTCGGCTATATTACAAAAGGGCGCGGCGTTTCGGTACATAGAATCGACTGTCCGAACGTCAAAAGCGCCGAACAGCATGGGACAAGGCTCGTCGACGTTACCTGGAACGTTATTCCGGACGTCAGAGCCACCTATAATACCGATCTTGAAATTGAAGGATACAATCGCTCCGGTCTTTTGAATGATGTTTTGCAGGCAATCAACAATACCACGAAGGATTTGAACTCCGTCAACGGACGCGTTGATCACAACAAGATGGCGACGATTGACGTTACGGTCGGAATCAGAGACAGAATTCATCTGCAGCGCGTGATCGACAACATCAAGCGAATCCCTGACGTCTACGTGGTCAAGCGAATCATTCACTAATGAGGTGAGAAAATGAGAACAGTATTGCAGCGGGCCAAGGATGCCCAAGTTGAGATTGACGGCAAGGTAAACGGAAAAATTGACCACGGTCTGGTGCTTTTGGTCGGCTTTGAAGAAGGCGACGGGCAAGAAGAAATCGACTATACGGTCAGAAAAATCGTCAATTGTCGAATTTTCTCAGATGAGAACGGCAAGATGAACCTTAGTCTTAAGCAGATTGGCGGCCAGATTTTATCCGTTTCTCAGTTTACGCTTTATGCCGATACGAAAAAGGGCAATCGGCCAAGTTTTACTGACGCGCAAAATCCGAATGAAGCTTCAAAGAATTATGACAGATTCAATGAAAAGCTGCGCGAGGAAGGCGTAATCGTTGAAACCGGAGTCTTTGGCGCCGATATGAAGGTTTCGTTCACAAATGACGGTCCGGTGACGATTATTTTCGATACCGACAACAAATAGGTGGTGATAAAATGGGGTTGATTTCGCTGGAGGAACAGGCAAGGGAGATTTGTCTTTCGAATCGCAGTTTTATTCCGACGACGATAGGCTTGAAGACTTGGCGCGAGCGCTTGAGATTCGATCAAAAAACGCCTGCTCAGGATCAAAGCGTGAAAATCGTCAAAGAACGGGTCGAAATCGATGAAGAACGCTCCTTTGACGAATACCTGTATTTTCCAAAAGATCAGGCTGAAAATCTGCGCGTAATCTACTATATTCATGGCGGACAGTTCATATCCGGCGGAGTCAATGAATATCACAAGCTGTTGGCAGAACTTTCGAGAAGATGCCATGCCTGCATCGTTTTTCCGGAGTATGCATTGGCACCTGAACGCAAGGCACCGGCTCAAATGGTTCAGCTGCGGGCCGGGTATCTTGATTTGCAGCGACTGGCGATAAAATATTCACTGGATCTGTCGCATCTGACAGTTGCGGGCGACGATGTCGGCGGCGGAATGGCGGCAACGCTTGCGATGCTTTCTGAGGCACGTCACTTGCCTTTGAAAAAGCTGCTGTTGTTTTATCCGGTCGTCAATGCTAATTTTGACAACCCGACTTATTACGAATTTGCCGGCGGATATCGAATTACGCGCGAACAGATGAAATGGGCCTGGCAGCAGTATTTGGGCGAGCTGTCTCCGACCGACGTCATGTATTCTCCTTTGCTTAGAAAATTCAGTGAACTGGCCGTTTTGCCCAAAACCTTGATTTTGACCGCAGAGGCGGACGTTTTGCGAAATGAAGGCGAAGCATTTGGGCGAAAATTGCGTGATGCGGACGTTGACGTTTCTGTCGCCCGAATCTTGGGAACGATTCATGATTTCGTTTTGCTCAATGCGTTGGATGAGACAAACGCTTGCCGCTTGGCGATGGACATGGCAGTAGAATTTATCGGAAGAGACAGTGGGGTGTAGTTTTGTATCAGAATTATTTTTTTGACTTTGACGGAACTCTGTACGACACATACGGAGGAATGGTATCAGCATTTGTTCTGGCCTTTGAAAATCAAGGCGTAAAACTTGACAAGAATGAGACGTATCGCTTGATGCGAGTTGAATCTGTAAGGTATTGCTTTGCTCTTTTGAAAGAGAAATATCCGAAACTTGATGAAAAAAAGCTGCATGAGGACTATCACTTTTTTGAAAAGGAAAACCAGGAGCTGGCTGAGCCGTTTGACTTTGCGGGCAAAGTGCTTGAAACGATTCAAACAAGCGGTGGACAAAGCTTTTTGCTGACGCATCGCGATGAATCTGCAAAGGAAATTTTAAAACGAGACGGTCTGCTTGAATATTTTAAGGATTTTGTGACTGCGGATGATAATTTCAAGCGCAAGCCGGATCCGGAGTCTCTTGATTATCTGCTTGACAAGCATCAAATCGACCGCAAGACGGCTGTGATGGTCGGAGACAGAACGCTCGACGTCGATGCGGGGCACAATGCCGGCATTGCCGGAATTCTGTTTGATCCGGACGGGTTGATCAAAGCAGACTCATGCCGTCCGGAGCAGCAGATAAAAACGTTGAAGGAATTGATTGGATAGTGGAAAACAAGAAAATTGAAACCGCAATTTTTGCGGGCGGATGTTTTTGGTGCATGACCAAGCCGTTTGACCAGATGCCCGGAATAATTTCGGTTCGTTCGGGATACACGGGCGGAGACGTCGAAAATCCGACCTACGAGCAGGTCAAATCGGGAACAACCGGACACACCGAAGCAGTCAAGATCGTCTTTGACAAGACGATCATTTCATATGAAGAACTGCTTGAGATTTATTGGCATCAGACCGATCCGACGGATGCAGCGGGACAGTTTCAGGATCGAGGTTCGAATTATCGGCCGGTGATTTTCGTTAAAAATGAGACGCAAAGGCAAGCAGCAGAACTCTCCTTGAAAAATCTGATTGCAAGCGAGCGTTTCAAAAAGCCGATCGTAACCAGAATCGAATCAGCTTGTCCTTTTTATGAAGCAGAAGAAGAGCACCAGCAGTTTTACAAAAAAGATCCAAAGAGAATGGAATTTGAGGAATCGCAAGGAAGAAAACAGTTTATTGAAGAAAACTGGGGAATTTGAAAGGACAAAAAATGGATGAATTACAGGACGTGCTAAAGCAGCACGCGATGATCATGAAGGCAACGACAGCTCTTTTCTACGGGATTTTAGTGTCGATTGCCATGAATTTTTTCTGGGAACCGGGGCATATCTATTCATCCGGCATCACCGGCTTGGCACAGCTGATCGGGACGCTGACCAAAAACGGTCCCGTTCATCTGTCGACGGCTTTGATGCTGTTTGTTTTGAACATCCCGTTGTTTGTTTTGGGGTGGAGGCAGATTGGTCACAGGTTTACGCTGTTCACGATTTTGGCAGTTTTTTGCTCATCAGTCATGATTAAGGCAATCAATCCAGTGCCTTTAACGAAAGACCCGATCATCTGCGCGATTTTTGGCGCAACGATCAATGGGTTCGGAACCGGCCTGGCGCTTAAAAACGGGATTTCGACCGGAGGATTGGATATTTTGGGGCTGACGATCAGAAAGCACACCGGCAAAAGCATCGGAACGATCAATCTGATTTTCAATTTTTTCATCATTCTTGCCGCAGGGGCCGTTTTTGGCTGGCCTTATGCCTTTTATTCGGCACTCAGCATTTTTATCAATGCGCGCGTAATGGACATGGTTTACACAAAGCAGCAAAAGATGCAGGTCATGATCGTGACCACGAAACCAAAGAGCGTAATTGATTGCATCCAAAATCGGATGCGTCGCGGAATAACGATCGTTCACGGTGCCGAAGGGGCATACAAGCATGATGAAAAAACGATTCTGTTTACGGTCATCTCGCGTTACGAACAGCCTGAATTGAGGAGAGCGATGATCGAATCGGATCCTGCCGCATTTGTCAGCATTGCAGACAACGTCCATATCATGGGACGTTTCTATGAACCGGAACCATGAGGTAAGCCAAATGAAACATGCATATTTGATCATGGCAGCAAATGAGTTCGAAGAACTTTTGGTCTTGCTCAAAGCACTTGATTATGAAGACAATGCGATATTCTTGCATATTGACAAAAAGGCTGCGCTTTCTTCTTTACAGCTGAAACGATTTAAACAACAGGTTTCAAAGGCTGATTTTTATCTGGCGCCGCGCAAGAAAGTCAGCTGGGGCGGACGCGATATGCTCGAATGCGAATTTTCGTTGTTCTCGTTTGCGCGCTCCGTTGGTCCGTTCGACTACTATCACTTGCTTTCCGGCAAGGACTTGCCGCTTTTGAGTCATAAACGGATCGATGAGTTTTTTGAAAAAAACAAGGGCAAGGAATTCGTCGAGTACAAACCGATTAAAGAGCAGGAAGTCTGGCAAAGAGTTCAGGTCTGGCATGCTTTTCCGAACGTTTCGGCATATCGTTCGGTCAAAAGCGCTCCGTTGAAACTGATGATTCGTGCTTATCGCAAGCTTGAGCGAACCTTGGCCAAGGCTTTGAAGCTTGATTTTTTTAAAAATACAGGACTCAAGCTCGGGTTTGGTTCACAATGGCTCAGTCTGGACGATTTTGCCGTGGAACGCATTCTGAAAAAAGAAAAAAGCATTATGAAAGTTTTCAAGCATGCCATCGTAGCCGATGAGCTGTTTTTGCAGACGTTTATTTTAAATGATGAAGTTTTGAAAAAACGTCTGTATCGAGATGAAAAAGGACGTCCGGGAAATCTTCGTTTCATCAAGATTGATGAAAGAAAGAGCAGTCCGCGCGTTTGGAAAATTTCTGATCTGGAAACGCTTGAAAAGGTACGGAACGAGGGCTATCTTTTCTCGCGTAAGTTTGACGTCGCAGAAGATGATGAAATCGTTTCGTCAGTATTGAAAATGACAGCAGAGGAAGAGTAGTTTTAAATGGAAAATGTTATTTTGTATTCGGTTTTGAGAAGTCTCAGGGCAAAAAATGATGCTGGACCCAAGGCCAAAACCGATATTAACGAATTTTTGACCGAGGAAGGCTTTAAGGTCATGGATCTGGATTTGCCGGAAAAGCGTCTTGAAAAGTTCTTGTTCGTTCATTTGAAACTCAAACGACTTTTCAAGGGCAGACAATTTGACAACGTCATTTTGCAATACCCGTTTTACTCGGTCTTTTTGACGAAAAAAATCATTGAAAATGCCAAAAAAGTCACGCACGGAAAATTCCTGATCATGGTTCACGACGTTGAAACGCTGCGTGTTTATGACGGCAACAAGCAGTTTGAAAAAGATGAAATGGAAATCTTCAATTCTGCCGACGGTCTGATCGTGCACAATTCCAAAATGGCCGAATGGCTCAAACAGCACGGCGTAACAGTTCCGATTACGATTTTGGGAATTTTTGATTATCGTAACGATTGCCAGAAAAATGAGCGGTTCGAGTATCAAAAAAGCATTTGCTTTGCGGGAAATCTTGAAAAATCGACATTTTTGAAGAAGGTCAAGCTAAATGATGCCAAACTTGACGTTTATGGACCGTCTCCTGCTCAAAAATATCAAAAAGGCGTAACCTATTGCGGGGTGTATACTCCTGATGATCTGCCGAATCATTTGAATGAAAACTTCGGCTTGATTTGGGACGGAGACGAAATGTCTGCTTGTACCGGGGTTTTCGGCAACTATATGCGTTACAACGCTCCGCACAAAACGTCGCTTTATCTGAGCTCCGGAATTCCTGTGATTATTTGGAAGGAAGCCGCAATGGCCGAATTCGTGTCCGAAAACGAAGTTGGAATCGCGATCGAAAATCTGAATGATTTGGACAATGTTTTGCAGAAAGTTGATGACGCAGGCTACAGGAAGATGAAGAGCAACGCCCTGAATCTGGCAGAGAGATTAAGACGCGGATCTTACGTCAAAGAGGCAGTCAGAAAGGCACTTGGTGATTAGATGAGACAAGTTGACGTAATCGTTCCGGTCTACAATGTTGAAAAATATCTGAAGCGCTGTTTGGAAAGTTTGATCAACCAGACGTTGTCTTCTGAAAAATACAGAGTGCTGCTTGTTGACGACGGCAGCACCGACGGTTCGCCGACCATCTGTCAAAAATATGCAGATGAGAATCCGAAGCTGGTGGAGTATCTCCCCAAAGCAAACGGCGGCTTGTCTGACGCAAGAAACTATGGATTGCAGCATGTCGATGCAAGTTACGTGCTGTTTATCGATTCGGATGATTACGTTGAGTCGGGAATGCTTGAGAGGATGCTTGAAAAAACCTGCAACGGTCAAAAGAAGGTCGTGGAATGCAATTTCTTTTGGCAGTATCAGGACAGAATGGCAAAAGACGTCGTGACGGGATATGATTCAATCGAAGATTACCTTGTCAAAGGACGCGTCGTCGCATGGAACAAACTGTATCGAACGGATTGGCTCAAGCAATGCGGAATTACGTTTCCGAAGGGGCTTTTTTATGAAGATCAGTGCTTTTTCTTTGAATTGATGCCGTTTCTTGAATCAATTGACGAAGTTGCGGTTGATGAGGTTTGCGAAGTTCATTACGTTCAAAGAAACGATTCGATTTCGTATCAAAATACGAGTCGTTTGGCCGATCTTTTCAAAATTTACGTAAGGATTCTGAATTTTCATGAAGAAAAGGGCTGGATCAAAACGTATCATGATGAACTTGAATATCGTTTCGTTCGCAACCTGTTGGGCAACGTCATGCTGAGGAAAATCAGACCGATCAAAGACGGAAAAGTAAAGCGCGACTTGGTTGTAAAAGTCATGGAATTTATTGATATTCATTTTAAAGGTTGGAAGAAGAATAAATATATAAAGTGGGATTCCCCGCAAAATATTTATTTGAAGACGTTCAATAAATTAATTCTCAAAATGTTAATAAATTAGATAATTTGAAAGGTACCTACAACTCCTGGTTTAGCGGGATTTGTAGGTACCTTTTTTGATGTGCCATCAGCAGAATATTGCGTAATTGTGAACTTAAAACGATTATCAGCAGATTCTTCAAGCAGTTATGCAACTTTTATTTCAAATTTGCATCGATAATAAATTGAATATGGCGTTTTTAACTGAAATATTCACTAAAAAACTGTTATTTGCATTCACTCTTTCTTAACTTTGACTTGGCATAATAAGACTTGTAAAAAGATATGAGATTAATCGGGAGGTATTTGTTATGAATATTTTAAAGAATACAAAGGCACTCATCGCACTCTCGGTTGTAGTTGCTGCAATCGGAGGATCACAAGTCTATGCATGTCGTGACACGTTTGCCGCACTCGCTCATGAAAAAACAGAGACAAAGAGCGTTGCTAAGAAAGAGACGTCTGAAAAAAAGGTCAGTTCTTCGGTTAAGAAGGAGTCAAGTTCTGAAAGCTCGGCAACTGAGACGTCATCTGTTTCCGAATCTTTAAGCAGCGTTGCTCAAAGTTCATCGGTTGCAAGCTCAAGCAACGATGCCCAAAGTTCTTCTCAGGCAACGACGCAAGCTCAAACGGCAACGCAGCAATCTTCGCAAACGGCACAGAGTCAAGCCGCATCATCCCAGACAACGCAGGCTCAGTCCCAATCGCAACAGTCTTCTTCACAGCAACCGGCTCAAACGAGCGGATTTTGCCTGAACGGACATTCATATCCGATCAGAAGCTTCAGCGGTACGGGTTCGGTTCCGGCAGACGGCAACGTTTATGCTTGGACATCTCTTCCGAACTATTATTTGTTTGAAATGATGGGTGCGGCACATAGCCAGTTGGGCAGTCTGCACGTCGGCAGCGAAGTCGTCATCAACGGTCGCGTGCTTCATGTTTCTGAAATCATGTACGGCGTAAAAAATGACGGAACGGGCTTGGAAGTTGTTTCAAACAAGCTGGCACAACACAGTGCTGGCTGGCAAACGTGCGAACAGGCTTGCTACAATTCGACTTTGACCGTATGGTTCGCAGATTAGCAAAATTTTAAGTTAAATGTTAGAATGAATCCAGGAAGAAGGCTTCCTGGATTTTTTTATATGAAAGGCGGTTAAATAATGAAACTTGGATCGCATGTCAAAATGCGCGGCAAAGAGATGTTTCTTGGATCCGCAAAAGAAGCGGCATCGTATGGGGCAAATGCCATGATGATTTATACCGGTGCACCTCAAAACACTGTCAGAAAAGATTTGTCCTTGATGAAAATCGAAGAAGGAAAGAAGTATATGGAAGATCACGGCATCGAAGAAGTCGTCGTGCACGCGCCATATATCGTCAACCTTGGCAATAACAAGGATCAAAGCAAATATGAATTTGCAATCGAATTTCTGGCGAACGAACTCAAGCGGGCAGATGCGCTCGGAGCAAAACAGGTCACGCTTCATCCCGGAGCTCACGTCGGCCTTGGAGCAAAGGCTGCCATCGAAAACATTGCGCATGGTCTGGATGAAGCGCTGAAAGCGTCAAAAGACGTCAGCGTTGCGTTGGAGACGATGGCGGGCAAAGGAACGGAAATTGGGCGAACGTTTGAGGAATTGTCCGAAATCATTGAAAAATGCAGTGAAAACGACCGCCTGAGCGTTACGTTCGATACTTGTCACGCAAACGATGCCGGCTATGACGTCAAAAACGGCTTTGACGATGTTTTGAACGAATTTGATCAAATAATCGGTTTAAACAGGCTGAAAGTCGTTCATCTCAATGATTCAAAAAATGAATGCGGCGCACATAAAGATCGGCACGCAAACATCGGTTTTGGAACCATCGGCTTCGATTCTTTAAATTATATTGCGCATCATCCGCAGCTGGAAGCCGTTCCCAAAATTATGGAAACGCCGTACGTCGGAGAAGACAAGAAGAATTCTTTTGCTCCGTACGCATATGAGATCGCAATGCTCAAAAACCAGGCATTTGATTCTAAGATGATGGACAAGGTGAAAGACAGCCAAGGAATTTTGTAAGAAGTTGCGCATAAAAATATGTGTGTACCCAGAATGTTTGACACATATAAAAATTAACATTAGCCCATGGATGTCAGTCTGGATTGAACAGGCAGCATCCATTTTATTTTCTTTTGAATCAAAGTTGGCAGGATTTTTGCGTAAAAAATAGGCTTTGAAAAAAGTCTCTTTCCCCCTTGAATTAAACGAAAAGCCGAACGAAGGCGGTCTGGTTGCGACTGGTTTCGTCCGGCACTTTTAAATGCAGTGCCTGATAAGTTAGTGGTCAAGTTTTCAGTCAAATTTACCGCCAGACTCTTTTTGCTT
>ENA-OUOW01001631-OUOW01001631.1-human-gut-metagenome-genome-assembly--contig:-NODE-1631-length-14536-cov-3.617775_pt1 | contig 14536 bp, 14 predicted proteins | sample MGYA00237938_ERZ548769 | MGnify/ENA primary metagenome ERZ548769 (study PRJEB26490, sample SAMN05356870) | human gut metagenome | biome: terrestrial biome; feature: human-associated habitat; material... | reverse complement strand
CGTCAGCCCGGAGCACCGCGGATTCCTTCTGTCCTTCCGCAATCAGGATTGCACTGCGCTTCTCACCCTCAGCATCAAGAATTTTCGCACGACGTTCCCGTTCGGCCTTCATCTGTTTCTCCATGGAATCTTGAATTTCCGCCGGCGGAATAATATTTTTCAGCTCTACGCGGTTGACCTTGATGCCCCAGGGGTCTGTCGCCTCGTCAAGAATGACTCTGATTTTTGAATTGATCACATCACGTGAAGTCAGGGTATGATCCAATTCCATATCGCCAATGATATTCCGCAGCGTGGTCGCACTTAGATTTTCAATGGCAGAAATCGGATTTTCCACACCATAGGCATAAAGCTTTGGGTCGGTAATCTGGAAATATACTACCGTATCGATCTGCATCGTAACGTTATCCTTGGTAATAACCGGCTGGGGAGGGAAATCAATAACTTGTTCCTTCAGACTTACTTTCTTGGCAATCCGGTCAAAAAAAGGAATTTTCACGTGCAGACCTGTTCCCCAGGAAGCGTGAAACGCCCCCAGCCGTTCCAGAACAAAAGCATGCGCCTGCGGTACAATCTTAATATTTGCAATGACGACAATGAAAAACAGCAAAACCACTACCAAAGCAATTATGATAGGCATAATAAATCTCCTCTCTCAAGACTGATATCCTTGATGGACAATCAGCTTTACACCCTCGATTTTTTCCACAATAACCTTTTCGCCGGATGGAATCACGCTTTCCGGATCCGCTGACCGGGCTGACCAGCTGTTCCCCAGCACGGTTACTCTGCCAGCCCCAAGAAGATTGTTGATTTCCTCTGTAACTAAGGCCGTCTTACCCAATACCATATCGGCATTGGTGCTTATGGTTTTACGACTTTGAATCCTCTTTACCAGAGGCCTCGTCAGAATCAACGCTGCACCGGAAACTACAAGGAACAGAGCGACTTGAAGCCACAGCGGCGCTCCGAATAGACTTGCCACCAAAGCAGCCAGTCCTCCAGGCACAAACCAGACAGATACCAGCGCCGGTACGGCCGCTTCCACAATTGCAGCGACCACAGTGATTCCCAACCAGATATAATCCCAAACTTCCAAACGCATTCCCTCCCCCTGTCAAAGATATGTTAAATTATAATATAACTATACTATATAAGGCTTTAAAATGCAAGAAAAAGGGAACCTCCGCAAAGGTTCCCTTTTTTCCTATTAAGAAATTTATCAATACATACCGCCCATATCGGGAGCCGCAGGAGCAGCCGGAGCAGGCTCCTTGATATCCGCAACCAGGGACTCAGTGGTCAGGATGGTAGAAGCCACAGAAGAAGCGTTCTGAAGCGCAGAACGAGTCACCTTGGTGGGATCTACAATACCGGCCTCAACCATGTCCGCGAAAACACCGGTCAGTGCATTGTAACCATAGCCCACTTTATTTTCACGCTTGAGCTGCTCCACAATAACGGAACCCTCAATCCCTGCATTCTCAGCAATCTGGCGAACCGGCTCTTCAAGAGCCTTCAGCACAATAGCTGCGCCCGTTTTCTCATCGCCCTCAGCAGCTTCCACATACTCCTTCACTGCGGGAATTGCATCAATCAGAGCGGTACCGCCGCCAGCCACAATGCCCTCTTCTACAGCTGCCTTGGTAGCTGCCAGCGCGTCCTCAATGCGGAGCTTCTTTTCTTTCATCTCAATTTCAGTTGCAGCGCCAACTTTGATGACAGCAACACCGCCGGCCAGTTTTGCCAGACGCTCCTGAAGCTTTTCTCTGTCAAAATCAGAAGTCGTGGTTTCGATCTGCGCACGGATCTGATTGACACGAGACTTGATGTCCTCTGCATTGCCGGCTCCGTCAACGATAATGGTGTTCTCCTTGTCGACCTTTACCTGACGCGCATGACCCAGCTGAGACAGCTGCGTATCCTTGAGTTCAAGACCCAGTTCCTCAGAAATAACCTGGCCGCCGGTCAGGGTGGCAATATCTACGAGCATTTCTTTCCTGCGGTCACCGAATCCGGGAGCCTTGACCGCCACACAGGTGAAGGTACCGCGCAACTTATTGAGAATCAGGGTGGTCAGTGCTTCACCCTCGATGTCCTCGGCGATGATAAGCAGCTTTTTCCCGGACTGAACCACCTGCTCCAACAAGGGCAGAATTTCCTGAATGTTGGAAATCTTCTTGTCAGTGATCAGGATGTAGGGATCATCCAGCTCAGCCACCATCTTATCCGTATCAGTAGCCATATAGGGAGTGATGTAGCCGCGGTCGAACATCATGCCTTCCACGACCTCGCTGTAGGTTTCAGCCGTCTTAGACTCTTCTACAGTGATTACTCCGTCGGAAGTAACCTTCTCCATAGCATCAGCGATCAGATCACCAATCTCATCGCTGCCGGAAGAAACCGCAGCAACGCGGGCGATATCCTTAGTGCCGTCCACTTTGTGGGAATGCTTAACAATGGTATCCACGGCAATTTCCGTTGCCTTCTGAACACCCTTGCGCAGGACCATCGGGTTTGCGCCGGCGGTAACGTTCTTCATTCCCTCGCGTACCAGAGCCTGCGCCAACAGCGTAGCAGTTGTGGTGCCGTCTCCCGCAATATCATTGGTTTTTGTCGCCACTTCTTTGACAAGCTGTGCGCCCATGTTCTCATATGCGTCTTCCAGCTCCACTTCTTTGGCAATGGTGACACCGTCATTGGTGATCAGCGGAGCGCCGAACTTCTTATCCAGCACAACATTTCTGCCCTTCGGACCCAGGGTGATCTTAACCGTATCGGCGAGCTGGTTGACGCCGCTCAAAAGTGCCTTCCTCGCATCCTCACCGTAAATAATCTTCTTAGCCATGCACTGTCATATCCTTTCAGTTTTAAGTTTCATTAAACAGAACCTGACGTTTCGTTTCCGTTATTCCACTACCGCCAGAATATCGGACTGGCGCACAATCGTGTACTCTTCTCCATCTATCTTTACTTCGGTGCCGCTGTATTTTGCTGCAATAACGCGGTCCCCTTCTTTCAGATACATCTTCACTTCTTTGCCGTCAACTTCTCCACCGGGTCCCACTGCAATAACACTTGCGATTTGGGGCTTTTCCACTGCTTTGGCGGCCAAAACGATACCGCTCTTTGTAGTTTCCTCCGCCTCTTCGGCCTTGAGCAGAACTCTGTCAGAAAGTGGTCTAATCGTCATAACGCACACCCTTCGGCCCGTATGCTTTTGGTTTTACCGGGCCAATCCTTTCTCCCCGACTCTTTATTGTTTTCGCACTCCCCGGGGAAGAATGCTAAAACCGCACGGATATTCCGTACGAAAAAGAAAGATTACTAGGTATCTGCCGAAAACGACGGATCTGTGATCCGCTCGACCCCGGCCTTTCTTTAGCACTCTTTATCCCTGAGTGCTAACACATATTTTAGTCATATGGTCAGTAAAAGTCAATAGTCTTTTTTTAAAAATTTGACTTTTAACAAATCCTTCATATTTTTCATCTAGTTTCCGTTTTTTTAAATCTGCCTCTGCCGTCCATATTTCCAATTCTCAGAAAAAAGCTGCCGTGCCTCCCCACAGGGAACCGCACGGCAGCCGGCTAATTTGTTGTTCAGGCGTTGAGTTGATCCAATAGGCCCTCAATCATTTCCGGTCGAATTTTATCTCCACCCATCATCAAGGCGCCGCGAAGCGGCATATATCCCATCATAGCCATCATGGCATCTTTGGAAATTGCCTCGCCGCCAATATCGCCCAAGTTCATCTTTTCAAGCATCTTTGAAACTATTTCCTGGCCCTTGGGGTCTGCCATGATGTCGCCGAAGGTACTGTTTATGGTAAATACCCTCTTATATTGTCTGGTTGACTCCACCCGGACCACTGCAGACAGTGCGATATCACGGCTGGATTTCCCGATCATAATCGTGAAATCTCCTGTTTCCACGTCCCAGTCCGATATCTCTGTGTTGTAATAGGCAAAGGAACGCTTATCCAGAATGAAAGACACCTCTTTCTCTTCACCGGGCGCCAGCTCCACCTTTTCAAACCCTTTCAGCTCCTTGACCGGACGTATCACAGAGCTTTCGTTGTCCTGGACATAGAGTTGAACAATTTCCTTGCCCGTCCTATTTCCTATATTTTTCACTTTTACACTCACATGCAGCGAATCCGTATCTTTGAGTGAATCGCGGTCCAGCCGCAGGCTGCTGTAAGCAAATTCTGTATAACTCAGCCCATAGCCAAATGGGAACAGAACCTCCATATCCTTTTTGTCATAATAACGATACCCTACAAAAATGCCCTCTCTGTATTCCGTAAGGTCGCCTTCTCCGAAGTAATACAGATAGGATGGATTGTCTTCCAGCCGGAGAGGAAATGTTTCAGCCAGTTTACCGCTGGGATTCTTCTCTCCATACAGAAGATCCACCACTGCGCTGCCTACGGCTTCTCCCCCCAAATAGGCATACAGGACAGCCTTTACATCATTCAGCCACGGCATATCAACCGGCGCGCCACAATGAATTACCGCAATTGTATTCTTTTGAACCTTTACCACCTCTTCGATCAGTCTTTGCTGCCCGAAAGGTATTTTAAGATTCTTTCTATCGAAGCCTTCTGACTCCATCTCATCCGTAATCCCAATAAACAACACGGCGCAGTCTGCTTCTTTGGCCGCTTTAACGGCTTCTGCGAGAAGTTCCTCCTGCGGTTCCTGCGACTCGATGGAATAACCGGGAGCGTAAACTATGTTTAAATCCTTAGCCGCCTCCACAGCTCCTGTAATTTTATAACAGGTCACATGAGAGCTGCCGCCGCCTTGGAACCGCGGGTGCTTCGCAAATTCCCCCAGAAAAGCCACCTTTTTCTCTTTGGAGAGAGGCAGAATTCCCGCCTCATTTTTTAGGAGAACCATGGATTCCGCAGCCATCTGACGCGCCATTTCATGATCCCGTTCATACTGAAATGCAGTGTTAGGCTGACGGTTTTCTATGTATTGAGCCACTACTTTAAGGACGCGCTCCACTGCCTTGTTTAAATCCTCTTCGGAAAGCGTTCCGCTCAGTACCGCCTCTGTGATCTTCGTCGCATTTTCTTTTCCTGGCCCCGGCATTTCCAGATCCATTCCTGCGGCCACGCCTTTCACCCGGTCGTTCACAGCGCCCCAGTCGCTGACTACCATGCCGTCATAACCCCAATCCTCTCGCAGAATTTCTGTGAGCAAGCGGTGGTTTTCGGAGGCATATGTTCCATTGAGTTTATTGTAGGAGCACATCACTGTCCAGGGCTTGGCTTCTTTTACGGCTTTTTCGAAAGCAGGCAGATAGAGTTCCCTAAGCGTACGCTCGTCGACCACGCTGTCGCTGGTCATCCGGCGGTGTTCCTGACTGTTGGCGGCAAAATGTTTCAAGCTGGTACCGACCTGCTTGCTTTGCACACCTTTGATATACGCTGCTGCCATTTCGCCTGCTGCATAAGGATCTTCTGAAAAGTACTCAAAATTGCGGCCGCACAGAGGAGAACGCTTGATATTGACTGCCGGTCCCAGAAGCACGGCCACATCTTCCGCTTGGCATTCCTCTCCAAGAATCTCTCCTGATCTTTGGATGAGTTCACGATCAAACGAACTGGCGATACAAGACCCCGTAGGATAACTCACCGCGGTCACACTGGCATTCAGTCCCAAATGGTCGCTTTCCCCTGCCTGCTTCCGCAGTCCGCAAGGGCCGTCCGTTACCATGACAGATGGGACCCCAAGCCGTTCCACACCCTGCGTATGCCAAAAATCACTGCCTGCACACATGGCGGCTTTTTCTTCCAAGGTCATCTCTGCCACTAATTTTTTGATATCCATTTGACCAGGTTCCTCCTAAACAGATTTACTAGATTTTCATTATAACACAAGCTTGAGTAAATTTCACCAGAAAAATTTCCGCATTATAAAACAAATTGTAAACGAGGATAATTTCACAAACAACGGGCTTTCGGAAAGCATCTCCGAAAGCCCGTTGTTTACAATTCTTTTACCATAACATAGTCATCCATCACATAGCCCGAACCAATATCCGATTTTACCTGCTCCTCAACCTGAAAGCCATAATGGCTGTAGACGCCTATGGCATGTTCATTCCCTTTATTGACCGTAAGTCGGATTTTAGAAAGGCCTTCCTCTCTCGTCTCCTTTTCCACCAGGGCAAAAGCCTGAGACACAGCTCCGGTACCGTGGTATTCCGGCAAAAGATAAATTTTACTCAGGAACATCTCCTCCCTGTTCTCATACCGGGGAGAAAAACCGACAAACCCGGCAGGCTTTCCCTCGATCTTGATCAGGTAATACCGGTATCCCTGGGCCTTCATCTGGGCTTTTACCGCATGATCAGACTGAAATTTATCCAGCATATACTCCACCTGACCGTCTGGCAAAAGCGGATCGTATGTTTCATGCCATACCACCCGTGCAATCTCACAAAGACTGTCGATTTGCTCTTGACTTTCTACCTTTTCCAAATTAATATTCCGCATATTGTTTCCCATTCTTCCTCTATCATATATTTGCGGTGTTTTTTTAGAAAGGATACCGCAGATAAACCGTTATCCTTTAAAATGAAGAGCGTTGAAGCTTGAACAATTCCAAGATTCCGACTCTTTGAAACAGTCAGAGAAAACTTCAAAATCACTTTTTTAGTAGCCTGTCTTTTAAATTGTTTGGTCAAGCCTCGCGATAGTTTCCCAGAAAGGAAAACCGAGGTAATTCATCGTGCAGCGCACAAATCAAGTCCAGGGTGTCCGGAGTATGGATATTTCCGGAAAAATCCAGATAAAAATCGTATTCAAAATTGCTGCCGGGAATAGGACGAGATTCAATTTTAGTCAAGTTCAGACCGTGTATTGCAAAGCGTTCCAGAACATTATAGAGTGAGCCGGTAATATGGGGCAACGAAAAACAAAGGCTGATTTTATCGGCATTCTCCGGCAAAACGGGCTTCTGAGAGATAATGACAAACCGGGTTTTGTTATTCGCGGCATTTTGAATCCCTTTCTTTAAAACAATCAAACCATATTCCTCTGCAGCCTCCTCTGAACAGATCGCCGCCGTTCCGTCGGGGCGCTCCTGCGCAACAAACTTGGCCGCAGCCGCAGTATTGGAATATTCCATAGTGGAAAGACCGTGCTGTTCGATGTAATCAGAACACTGGGAAAGGCCTTGTGGATGGGATATAACCGTCTTTATGTCAGCGTTTCCCCGGCATGCTGCCAGACAGTGCTCCACTTTGATCCCCACTGCACCCACGATATAAAAACGGTATCGGAGGATCAGATCATAGACGGCGCTGACCGAGCCAGCTGCAGAATTTTCTACCGGCAAAACACCGAAGTCAGCCTCTCCAGATTTTACGGTTTCGAATACCTCTTTCCAGGTACTGCGAAAGACAAGTTCAGGCGCTTCAAAAAAGCGGAGGGCAGCGCGGTGGGAGTAAGCCCCCGGCACGCCCTGGCAAACCGCCCTCACATCGCTTTGTTTCATGCTGCGGTCCGCCGTCTGCTCCAGCCGGCGCAGTTCGCCTCCGCCTACCAGCATCTGATGTTGCCGTGCACGGCTTACTGCCATAATCGCAGAATAAAGCGCCGCGGCACTTCCGCCGTATCCACCAGCCTCTTCCCTGACTCGGTCAAGGATTTCCTGTTCCCTTTTTGCGTTGAGCACTGGTATTCCCGCTTGTTGTTTGATCTCAGCCACTTTCTCCGAGCAATTCATCCGTTCTAAAAAAAGCGGCAAAAGCTGCTTGTCTATGCGGTCTATCTCCTCCCGTACAGCCGAAAGCTGCCGCTCAAATTCCTGCTTCTCCATCCTGCCCCACCCTTTCTTTACAGCTTTCCGTTTTGAGCCAGAAGTTCCAGTACCGCCACAGCAGCCGCAGACTCCAAAGCAGGCACCGCTCTCGGCACAATACAGGGATCATGACGCCCCTTAATCACCAGTTTTACATTTTCTCCCGTCTCAAGATTTACAGTATCTTGTTCCCGGCTGATGGAAGGCGTGGGTTTTACTGCAGCGCGAAAAACCAGAGGCATGCCGGTGGTAATCCCCCCCAAGATACCTCCCGCATTGTTGGTACGCGTTTTCACTGCGCCCCCATCGTCATAATAAAAAGAATCATTGTTTTCATGCCCCATTTTCCGGGCTGCCTGGAACCCTGCACCAAATTCAATTCCCTTAACAGCAGGCACCCCGAACACAATGGACGAAATCAAATTCTCCACTCCGCCGAACATGGGGTTTCCCATCCCTGCCGGCAATCCCGTCACAGCGCATTCCACCACCCCTCCCAAACTGTCCAAAGCGAGGCGCGCTTCCTCAATCTGCCTGCGCATCTCCTGCCGAATAGAGGGAAACAGGACGGGAAAATATTCCCGGCTCAAACTTTTCAGGATTTCCGGTTCGATATCCGCCATGTTGAACCGCCGGTCTTCTGCCGGTCCAACTGACAGTACATGCCCGCCGATCAGAATCCCATGTCGGGAAAGAATTTGGCGGCACACTGCTCCTGCAAAAACAAGGGGAGCTGTGAGACGTCCGGAAAAATGACCGCCGCCTCGGATATCATTGTTGCCCTGATATTTTACGAAGGCGGCATAATCAGCGTGCCCCGGCCTGGGAGTAACCTTTAAATTCCCATAATCTTTAGAGTGCTGGTCAGAATTATAAATCAGCGCACAAAGCGGGGCTCCCGTCAAAACTCCGTCGGAAGACATCCCGCAGACCACGTGGGGTTCATCCTTTTCCACACGCCGGGTAGCGCTGGGGTCTTGCCCCGGTGCCCGCCTTGCCATCTGCACCAAGATCTCGTCCCAATCCATCTTTTCACCCGCCGGCAAGCCGTCCAAAGTGACGCCAATGGCTTCCGTATGGCTTCCCCCAAAAACAGAGAGCTTGATCCTCTCACCCCACATCGATGACATCTGCAATTCCTCCCAACTTTCTTAAATCCTCAAAAAATCCCGGATAAGATTTTCTGACACTCCATGCGTCCGTCACACACACCTCTTTGCTGCTTCTGCAGGCGGCGGCTGCAAGGGCCATGACAATCCGATGATCGTTTCTTCCCTCTGCCCGTCCTCCGGAGAAATACGGTACGCCTTTTATCATAAGACCGTCTTGCGTCTCCGTTACCCTGCCTCCCAGCGCATTCATTGCCGCCGCCATTGCGGCCAGCCGGTCACTCTCTTTCAGGCGCAGGCGTTCAGCATGGTAAATTTTGGTCTCTCCCTCCGCTGCACAGGCGCATACAGTCAGGGCAGGCACCATGTCGGGAATCTGCGCCGCATCAATGGCAAACCCCTTCAGACCGCCAAACGGCTGTTTTGCATTTGGATTCCAGGCTTTAAGAACACCGTCTTCGAAAGCAAGCTGAAGTCCAAATCTCTCAAATAGGGATACACAGGCCCGATCTCCCTGGTGGGATGACTCCAGCAGTCCGGCTATTTGAATCTTGCCGCCTCCCAGTGCAGCAAGGCACAGAAAAAAGGCGGCTTGGGACCAATCTCCTTCCACCACATATCTTCGGGCACAGTACTTCTGTCCGCCCGGAATATGCCAGCCTGTAGCGGTTTCAGAAACTGAAACTCCGAAATCCGCCAGTATAGAGATAGTAAGATCCACATAGCCTTTCGATTCCAGCTCTGAAGAAAGCACAATTTCACTGTCTCCTTCTAAAAGCGGAAGGGCCAACAGGAGGCCCGTGACGAATTGAGAGCTAACGTTGCCGGGAAGCGTATAGCTTCCCGCATGCAGCTTCCCTTCCATTTTCAGCGGCAGTCCGCCCTCTGTTTGAAGCAGTACGCCGTGTTCTGGAAGAAGCTTTTGATAAATCCCCAAGGGGCGTTGCGGCAACCGTCCTTTGCCGTAAAAAGTCGTTTTTACTCCCAAAGCGGCGGCAACCGGTATCATAAAGCGAAGGGTTGAGCCCGATTCCAAACAATCGATCTCTGCAGTTGAACCAACAGAGTTTTCCGCTTCTTATCATAGGAAACAATGCCTCCAAGCGCTTTCACCGCGTTTACCGTTGCGGTCAGGTCGTCGCTCAGTTCAAGGTTGCCAATTTCACAGTTGCCTTGGGACAGTGCCGCACACAACACGGCACGGTGCGCCGCGCTTTTGCTGGGCGGAATCTGCAAAATCCCCTTCAGACCGCTTTTTCGGTAGATCACGTTGGCCATCTTTGTTGCCCTCCTTCTGCTCAGCAGCCGCTTTCCAAAAGAAATATTTCCTTGTTCTATTTCACAGAAACAAGAAAAGCGCCGCATGCCGTTTCAAGATCCGGATTATTCCATCACACGCAGCAGCTGGCTGCGATGAATCGGATAGATGATGCTTTCCCCTATTTCCTTCAGAAGAATCAGCTGCAGCGTTTCTCCATCACTCTTTTTGTCCAAAGCTGTGGCTTCGATAATTTCTTCTTTGGTAAAACAATCCTCCACAGGCAGGCCGTATTGTACCAGCACCTTTCGAATGCGCTCCGCTGTTCCTGCCCGGGTGATTCCAAGTTTCTCCCCGACACCTGCAGCAAGCACCATTCCGATTCCTACAGCCTCCCCGTGGGCCAATCCCTGGAAATGATGAAGCTTTTCCAACGCATGTCCGAACGTGTGCCCAAAATTCAGAATCATCCGGCGGCCCTTATCCCGGGTGTCCTCTTCAACCAGCTTTTTTTTGCTGGATACACAGCGGATAATGATCTCCTCCAGGTCTACGGGCTTAATTCCCTTTTCCAGCTGTTCAAGCAGGGCCAAGTCTGAAATGCAGCCGTATTTGATCACTTCTCCCATACCGTCATGAAAATAATGCTCCGGCAATGTATTCAGCGTCAGCGGATCGGTAACAACTGCACGAGGCTGGTGAAACGCACCTACCAAATTTTTGCCAAAGGGAAGGTCCACACCCGTTTTTCCCCCTACGCTGGCGTCCACTTGGGCCAGCAGAGAGGTCGGAATCTGAAGAAAGGAAATTCCTCTCAGAAAGGTAGCAGCGGCAAAGCCGCCCATATCTCCTGTTACACCGCCGCCTAAGGTGACGATAAAATCGCTGCGGGTAAATCCGTTTTCCGAAAGCGCCCGATAAATATCGCAGACCGTAGCGATCTGCTTCGAGCTTTCTCCCGCTGGGAACAAGAATTCGCTGACCCGAAACCCGGCAGATTCCAGCGAATCTTTGACGCGTTGCCCATAGAGGGGAAACACATTGCTTTCACTGACCAACATCGCTTTGGCTCCCGGTCTTTCCAATTCCGCAGCCAATTCTCCCACCCGGTCAATTATTCCGTTTTCCACTGTCACTTGATAGGGCACTGCAGTAGCTATCTCAATCTTCATGATGTCAAAATCTTCCTTTCTCCCTGACAGGCGCTGCCCAGTACGATTCCGCTGTAGTACCCCCTGTTATAAAACAGAGTACCGAGCCAGCTTCCCGCCTTTATCCTTCTTCCTGCTTGATCCGGGCTGCAGCCTGCAGCAGGCCGCGGAGTTCCCCCTCCTCCTGCCCGGCCACAGCATCTCTGATCTTTTCCAGATTCCCTATCAAAGTATCAATTTCGCGTAGGAGCGCTTCCCGGTTGTCCAAAAACAGGCGGCTCCACAGCTCGTCATTGATCAGGGCAACCCGCGAAACATCCCGGTAGCTGCCTGCTGAAAAGCCCTGGTGTTCCCGGCACCTCGGACTCATCACATAGGCGCAGGCCAGCACATGCGGCACCTGAGAGGTGAATGCTATTATTTGATCGTGCTTTTCGGGGGTAGTGAGTACCACACGTCCAAATCCCATCCCTTTTGCCAAGGAAGAGACCTCTTCTACAGCCCATTCAGGCGCCCCGCAAGGAGTAATCAAATAGGAAGCCCCCACAAAAATACTGGGGTCACTGGCAGAAAACCCACTGCGTTCCTTACCGGCCATGGGGTGCCCCCCTACAAAGATAAAGTTACCGTTTGCTTGCAAGAGATTCATCTGCCGGCAAACTTGCTTTTTGATTCCACAGGTATCGGTGACAATACAATCAGATTTCAGCCTTTTTCCATACTCCTCAATAAACCTTATAACTTCCTCAGGATAGACGCAGAGATAGATCATATCCGCCTCCTCCAGGTCCTGCAGAGTAGCCTTACGGTCGATTGCTCCGCAGGAACAGGCGTCCAGCAGGGTTTCATCGCTGATATCGACGCCTAAAACCTCGTGCTCCGTACTGAGTTTCAGGGCTTTTGCCAACGAGCCCCCGATCAATCCCAAGCCCACCAGAACGATTTTCTTTTTCATAGCGCCCGAACCGTTTCTGAAAGCTTCTTCACCTTTGCAGCCAGAGCGTCAAACTGAACTGGTGTAATAGACTGAGCGCCGTCGCAGAGAGCATGACTTGGGTCATTATGCACCTCTATGATCAGCCCATCCGCCCCAATAGCAGCGGCTGCAATTGCCAGCGGCTCGATCAGCCAGTTGATTCCAGAGGCATGGCTCGGGTCCACAATAACCGGCAGATGGGAAAGCTTCTTGATTACAGGAACTGCCGAGATATCCAGCGTATTGCGTGTCATCGTCTCATAAGTACGGATTCCCCTTTCACACAGAATGACCTGTTCGTTTCCTTCTGCCATGATATATTCCGCACTCATCAAAAGCTCTTCTATTGTATTTGCAAGCCCTCTCTTGAGAAGAATCGGCTTGCGCGTTTTTCCCAATTGTCTGAGAAGCTCAAAATTCTGCATATTGCGCGCTCCCACCTGAATGATATCCACATCCTCAAACAGCGGGAGATGCTCGATGCTCATGATTTCCGTTACAATAGGCAGGCCAGTTTTCTTTTTCGCTTTAGAGAGCAATTCGAGGCCTTCCGCTTTCATTCCCTGGAAAGCATACGGCGAAGTACGCGGTTTAAAAGCGCCGCCACGCAGAAACATAGCCCCAGACCTCTTTACACTCTCGGCAATTTCACAGATTTGGTCTTCGCTTTCCACTGAACAGGGGCCTGCAATAAGAGCCAGAGAGCCGTCTCCAATTTTCTGGCCTGTAGGCAAAGAGATGACGGTATTATCGGGATGAAATTTCCTGTTGGCCTTTTTATAAGGCTCTTGCACTCTTTTGACGCTCTCAACAAATTCCTGGGCAGCCACATATTCACTGTCAATTGCAGTGGTATCCCCGATCAGACCGAGAACTGTGCTCTGGGTGCCTACCCAGGTATTGACCTGCACATCATAGTTTGTCGTCAGTTTATTGACGAATTCATTAATTGTTTCCTGCCTTTGATTGGGCTTTAATACGATAATCATGGTTTTTTCTTCCTTTCAAAAACACTGTGAATTAAAAAAGCGAAGCCTGCATCGGCTCCGCTAATAACAACATTCCATAAAAATTCCAATTTGCCTGATTCAGCAATCAAACAAAATCGGTATTCTGGAAAACGCAGCCGCAAATTGATTCCATGCACAAAAAGCCCGCGCAGTAAATCGCGAGCTAAAATAACCATAAAATCGTTTTGCAGCCAATGAAACCATTAAAATACTTCCTTTACACACATCGGAATTTTCTTTACTATCTTAAACCAGAGCAAATTATTTGTCAAGGTTTTTATACTTTAAAGTACAAAATTCAGAGAAAAGCCTCAGCAATTCGCTTTGCAACCACACAGGCAGGCGCTCCTGCCTCCACCGTCAGGTCTGCAGCCGCCTGATACAGTGGACAACGCTGTTCATAGAGCTCCGCGATCACTTTCCGTCTGTTGGGCTTCTGAAGCAGGGGCCGCTTCCTGTCCCCCTTCAGCCTTTCCTGGAGTGCCGGAAGCGGTACGTCCAAATAAAGGATGGTACCCTTTCCGGCATGAAATGCCTGTACATTGTCAGGAAAAAGCACGGTTCCGCCTCCGCAGGCCACCACCATGTTCGTTTTTTCTGCAATTTCCCGTACTGCCGCAGCTTCCCGTTCCCGAAAACCAGCTTCACCAAAACGTTCGAATATTTGAGAAACTTTTAAACCTTCTTTGCGTTCAATATATTGGTCAAGATCACAGAACTTCCGGTTCATGAGTTTGGCCGCCCGCTTTCCCACACTTGTTTTGCCGCATCCCATAAAGCCGCACAGCACGATATTTCCATCCATAACTATGCTTTCCCCCCGAAAATCCGTCTCATCTCTTCTGCAGCGTCTTTGCAAAGTACAGCCAGCTCTGAGGCCTTGAACTGCGTGCCATACCAGATTTCATGGGCAGCCACAGCCTGAAATACCAGCATTTCCATTCCTCCGATCGCCTTTACCCCCAATCTCTCTGCACGTTGCAGCAATTCTGTTTTCGCAGGATTATACACAGCGTCAAACACAGCGGAACAACGGGAGACCACTTCCTCTGAAACAGGGCATTCACCAGTGTGGGGATACATTCCCGCACTGGTAGCATTTATAAGCACGTCAAACTCCGTCTTTTCGCTTTCCAGCGCGGCATAAGTCAGAACACGCACCTCTCCGCCCACGCCGCGATACTTCTGAAGATCAGTGCAGAGCTTTTGCCC
>ENA-OUOW01001616-OUOW01001616.1-human-gut-metagenome-genome-assembly--contig:-NODE-1616-length-14641-cov-6.855615_pt1 | contig 14641 bp, 7 predicted proteins | sample MGYA00237938_ERZ548769 | MGnify/ENA primary metagenome ERZ548769 (study PRJEB26490, sample SAMN05356870) | human gut metagenome | biome: terrestrial biome; feature: human-associated habitat; material... | reverse complement strand
TATCCAGAGTCGCTACAAAAGCACTACCTGGTTTTTGCACTTTAACCATCATCGCATTATAAGGTGCTAAATAGGGAAATTTTCGCAACTCTCCCATATATTCCAGGAAGTCTCGTTGTGTATCAAAACGCATTACACTTTCATACAGTTGGTCAATTTCAGCAATACATTTCTCTTTATGTTCCCCTTTATCCATTACTTCCCCCCCTACATTCAGCATCCCCCATAAAAAATCTTCCCTTATCAATTATATTAATACGAATAATACGTCAGCATAATATAGGACATACGATTTCCAAAGGCCAGGTATTCTCCATTCCCAATATTATAACAGCCATCGCTTTCATTTTCGCTGTTGAAATCAACTTTAGGAATGCGATTCATATGATATGCTTGTACAAATTCAGACGGAGTATTAGAGCAATTTAAACCCGAGTTATTTAGTACTGTGTTGCTGCCACGTAATAGGATAATTCTGTCGACACAATCACCGTCAAAGGTTACTACGATTTTTTTATCGGCATAATACCAGCCAGGCATTCTCCAGTAAGGCTGCAAATCTCCTGTTTGTGAAGGGGTTCCTAATACGGCTTTGACTTCATCAGGCGTCATTCCCAGATGGATGCCGGCAACGGATTCACTAAAGGGAATTTGGGCAACCCGGTGCAGCATCTGCGAATCATTAACTTTCAGACGGTCCATGTTATCATGCCGTACATACCACGAAAAATGCATTAAACGTTCCCCTGTACTTTCCAAAATACGGAAATTAGCACCGCCATTACCTGAAGCTCCGGCGAGATCATATACCGTCAATATTTTGCAGCCATTAATATACCCGTCTTGTATCTGTAATACCAGATTGCCATTATGATCGTACCAATTACCATCAATTGCCTTTAAAATTTTCGCGACAGATTGTGGCGATTCGGGACGGAAATTAGCAGCTTGGCTGATATTTATACTAGTGCATGCCAAAAGAATTATCCCCATAAAAAAACTGAAAAATCTTTTCTTAACGTTCATTTCGATTCCTCCCATCCTGAAAATATGTACAGCACGCTTCTACTATATAGTATAGTTTCGATATACGTCATGTAAATCCTGCTAAATCCACCTGAAGCATAGCATCATTCTACTCCCAAGGCTTTAAAGACAGCATCTTCAGGATTACTATAAAATATCAGTTGAAAACTTCCGATTAATTCAGGTGGTACCGTTCCCAAATCGGCGGCGGATGTAATGGGAAGCAGGACTTTTTTTGCGCCCGAGTCGAGGCATACTTGCAAGGTGTTGGCCAGTTCGTCGACTTTCATAAGTGTACCGCTGATACTGATTTCACCAAGGGCGACGAGGGAGCTTTGGACGGGTTTGTTCAGGGCGATGGAGCAAATAGCGATGAGCGTCGGGAGCGCTAAGCGATGGGTCATGCCGATGCCTTGAAGGTCCTGGTAGTTGATGATATAGTCTTTGGCGGTCGTCGAAATGCTGCCGCTGATACGCCTGCCATTGGCTTTTAGGTAGTTATAGGCAGTGTTGACGGCTTCTTTGCATTCTCTGTCGCTGCCGATGCCGGTGCGTTCAAATTTCCCGCTACCCGGCAACATCTGGCTTTCCAGGCGGAATACGCCGATCATGTTGTTTTTCCCATGGGAAACGGTATAGACCTGCCCGGGATTGCAGAGGCCTTCAGGAATGAGTTTGCCACTGCCTTGTTCCGGCACGGAGACATAGTGTTCTTCAAAGGTTTCGTTGTCGATGTAGGAAAAATTCACGTCGTAGAATTCCATGCCGCCTAGCTTTTTGAGCTGTTCTTTGACGCGGCGGCGCATCTCCAGCGCCATTTGCACTACTTCTTCTACTTCGTCTTTGCTAAAACGGCCATCCGGGTACAGTAACTTGATGTATCCGCCGACCATCTTGCGGACCGCAATAGTATCGCGCTGGTTCAGATTTTTCCCCAGCCGGAAATAGGTATCCAGGGCGTCACCATACTGCTCTTTTCGCAGTTCCCGCATGAATCCAGCCAGATAATCAGAAATGAATCCGTAATCGTCGGTGAAATGTTCAGGCCGGAATTTAGGGATTTCCCAACCGGGGTTGTAGCCATGAATACGGTCGAGGAAAGCCGTGTCCGTTCCCATTTCTGGCGGGAACGGGTCGAACAGGCTCGACGTTTTCAGCAGGACATCGACAGACTGGTTGATATTGCCGACAAAGACCATCGATGCCGAAGCCGCTTTTTCTTCCTTGCCCCGGGCAAAGGATCCCGATGCCATATAGTCTTTCATGATCTGGATACCATCCTCGTCCTTGAATTTGATGCCGGCTACTTCATCAAAGGCCACACAGTCCCACAGGCCGACCAGTCCAATCTGATGGCTGGCCATGTTGTAAAAGAGGTTGGCTACCGTCGTCTGGCCGCCAGAAACGAGGATACTGTTCGGTGAAATTTCCTTGTATATATGTGATTTCCCTGTACTGCGCGGTCCCAGCTCACAGAGATTGAAATTATTTTCCACAAGCGGAATCATACGTGTAAGGAGCAGCCACTTTTCACGATATGACAGAGAGTCCGGCTCCATACCGGTCGAGCGCAGCATGACATCCATCCATTCTTCTTTAGTAAAAGCCTGACGGCCGCGCTTTAATTCATCCATGTCAACATGAGGCATCTGGATGGGCGTCAGATTGCGGATACTAATAGGATAGATGTTCTTCTGTCTTCGGTTATTTGACTGAGGGCTGTTTTCATTGGGCAGAATGATATCCAGGTTCTCCGTTCCTTCTGCGTCATAATTCAGCTGTACGATGCACCATATACCGCCGCACAAAAGGCGGTCGTATTTTTCCGGGTATTCATCAGCAATGGGGATTCCGGTCAGGCCCAGATTGGAAAATGAGGCTTCATAATAATCCTGCTTGATATTCAAGCTGACCATAATCATATCGATGACGGTGTGGCTGCCGTGCTGACGCAGGACCGAGAGTACTTTCTGCGCTTCATCGGGGCGCACAAAATTGGCAGATAAAATCTTTTTTACGTTTTCCACTCCCGCTTTGACGATTTCTTCATCATCAGAGCTGCAATACTGACCTAATAGAAATTCCAAGACGTACACAGGGACATTGGCCCCTTCTTTGATTTTTTTCGTCAAATCCTTGCGGACGATTTTCCCTGGGAAATGAGTCTTCAATTTCTGGCGGATTTCTTCCCGGTTGGTGGTTCCACCTGCTGTCTCCATATCAATCCTTCCTCTCTGCGTTCATCACAAATCAAAGCCAAAATCTCCAGCAAAGGGAAGATCCATAATGAACGGATGGCGGAATACGTCTATGCCCGTTTCCGCGTCTTTGATGACCAGGAAATACGACTGGCTGACATCATACTCCTGATTTTTGAACGTAAAGCGGATCCGGAATGTCCGCTTGGCCGGGTCTTCTTCCCGGCTGTCAGCCACATGTGTGATTTCATTAGAAACAGGCTGGCTTTCGGCATCTACAAAACCAATCAGATACGTAGCTTCTTTGACAGTCTCCCCGACCGGTTCCGACTGGATGAAATCCAGCGTCGTAATGAGATTGGTAATCTTACTGATGGTGTTGATGAAGCGGATTTTTACCGTCCGCACATCCGCTTTGCCTCGTTCCATATGGACATCAATGACCGGGACCAGCATTTCCTGCGGCGAAGAACCACAGTGTACATAATTCTGACCGCCGCTGCCCCGCGTTTTGAAGACACTTGTCCCAATGGGGAAAGAAACCATGCGGTTGTCCTCGTTCCCCAGCAGATAGCCGAGATTCAGGTTCTGTACACCATCTTCTTGAATTCCTTCCTGCGAGATGATGTAACGCCGTTTCACAATATCATGATGATGAACGTTGCCGATTTTATCCGATTCCTGCACCTTATTGCGCTTGTAAATGAACCCATGGTCTGCCGTCACGATGAAATGATGTGTATTAGCCCCGTTATGGACTTTCTCGATGAAATCCAGGATTTCTTTCACGGCTTCTTCACAGGCCTGGAACACTTCATCCTCGGCATGTTCGCCGCGGACATCTATCTGGTCATGATATACGTAAATGACTTGCTGGCCCGTGAAAATATCCCGCATATCCCGTGTTTTCATGTGTTTCAGATCATCAAAGGATACACAGCGGGCCAGCGGCTGCCGGGCCTGTAATGCTTTTTCCCGGCTCTGGATGTCGATACAGTATGCCCCGTCGACGAGTTCTTTCCCTTCCGGGGACAATTCCAGCTTCTGATGGGGCAGGAGAGCCGACATGCCTAGCCGTGTATATGATGGTAAGGTGCTGAGCATAGCCTCAATTTTCACTTCGCTACGGGGATTATCGGCCAGGCGGTCGAAGAGTTCCCGTCCTGTTTCATAACGCATCGCATCGGAAATAATGACTACGACCCGGTCTTTGCTGTTAGCTACATAATGGTCATAGAAATCACGTTGCAGGGGAATCACCGACAAAGCCTTATCTTCCATGATTCCCGCATTCCATTCCGGCAATAATTTGCCCAAGTATTCATTAGTGTATATATTTTCAATCAATATACGCAACGGTTCATAGGCACTGGTATCAGCAAGTTTATCTAAGTGATAATAAAAATGGCGATAATCTGTATCAATCTGGTACAAATGATTTTTATAGTCTTTGATGATATTCTGGAAACCATCAGGATATGACTGTCTTGTCAACATTTCCAATCTGATGGCACAGATAAACATGTCATATATATGTTCCCGCTGTTGGCCGAAATGTGTCTTTTTGCGAAATTCACAGAGTGCCGGAATACGATAATCACCCAAATGCGCATCCACGTCTTCAGCTTCCAGCCGACCGGCAATCCACTGAATCAGCAGCGTGTCGACATCAGCAAAGCAGCCGCAGGCAATCAGGCTTTCCAGAGGGTACGTTTTCAGTGAATCTGCGACATGGAGCTGCTGGCTGGCAAAGAGCGTTAGCCTATCAAAAACAGCCTGATAAACGACGCTGTTCATCATGCTGTCCAGAAAAGCAATGGCATTGCCGGTCTTGCGCATTTTGAAAGGTTCCCAACTATTTGGTACGGGTTCCATGATTTCATGAGCGGCACAGGTCACAAACAGAGCCAGTATCAGCTTGGCTATGCTCGGATTTTCCCAGGCCAGGCCAAAATGGCGGGCGCACAAATCCCAAAAAGAATCCATCAAATCATACCGGGCTAATTCGTCAAAAATCCGATGGTTTTCCTGGCTTTCTTCATCAAGGACGATGCGCAGTGCTTCTTCGAGTGAACACGTCCGGGCACCTGCCAGTGCACATATCATACCCAGGCGAATCGTCGTTCCATCGTACTGGCTGATACCCAGATCATAAAACCTCTTCGTCCGCTCCTTGTTGGCAAAAAAGCGAATATGCACCTCCAGGACCGGTTTCCATTCTTCACCGATGCCGAGGTCGACAGCGAGCAAAGAAGCCCGGTCTGCGTAAAATCGCCGCGAATAAAGCAGGATATCTTCCAAATGATTCTCATGGACGTCGGGCTTGGAGAATGGGGCATAAATAAGGTAATTCGTGGTCCGGTCTTCGCGTTCGAGGAAGAGTTTGGTAGCAAACTGATTATCCGGCATGAGATGCAGGATTTTTGCGTTATCCAGTTGCAATGAATCTACATCTTCGGCAAATTCAGCCCGATCATCATACCAAAAGACCAGTTTCCGGTTTTCGTCTCCACTTGTACGAAACTCTTCATTAAGTCTGTCTTCTATTTGCTTGAGATTTAATTCTGCCATAGTTCACTCGTTCCTCAAAAGATAATTAAAAGATAATCAAAAGATAGCCAATACCTTTTGAACCGCTTAGTTATCCGCTTTTTTTGCGTTCTCTCGCGTATAAATTTCGAAGTTCGCAAGATATTCAAAAGATAGCGCTATTGTTCATGATACCATTCCGTAAGGTATTCGTGCCAGAGGGCGTCTTTGGCCATGATATTTTTGGAATCGGCCAATACTTCATAAAATTTACCGTCCCGGCCGGTCTGGGCTTTGCGGTAGTTGATTTTGACGCCATCGTCCAGGTCGAGGTGAATCTGGTCCAGGGCCAGGTGGCCCAGCTTGGCATCATAGTCCTGACATTCTTTGATCTGCTTCTTCATCTTTTCCAGCCGCTTTTCCGCTACCGATACTTCATGGGCCGAATGGCTGTGATCGATAACATCCTGCATGCGGTTGACTTCATTGCTGTAAATCCGTTCCATGCGGTGGAGATAATCGGCACGGACGCGCCCTATAGTGTTTTCATCGTAGCGATGGAGATAGACGAGAGCCTTAAAGCCGTTTTCCTTGCCGCTGTCAAAGAGCCAGTAAATCGGCCGTTTTTGATAAGTCTTGCAATGGTCCTTATAGAAGTTCTTGAGGAAATAGTTGCGGAGTTTTTCTCTGGAAGTAGTACCCCTGGTTCCCAGGGCATCGGTGAGGAATTCCAGGTTAGCTTCAAAGTTTTCCCGGCCAAAGGCCTTCTTCAGCCAGGCGCAGATGAAGGACAACAGGTCATCGTCAAAATATTCTTCGTCGGTAATGGGCACGACGTTGTCGTTGTCAGGAATAAAGGTCTGGTATTTACCGGCATCCCATTCACCGCCAGCATAGGCCAGACCCGGCATGTCCAGAGAATAGCGGCCGAAGAGACAGCCTACGGCATAGGACAAGAGGGACTTCATGACGTCTTCCTTCGTCAGGACATACGGGCTCACTTTACTTTTAGTTTTTCCTTTTTCATCTGTTTCCTTTTTATACATACTTTGCGGAATGTCTTTCTTAGAATCAAAGATTCGATGAACCGTAATATCATAATCAGCAACTTCTGGGTTCAATTCACTCTGTAGACCATAGATGTCGATGAAAATGCGGTTCAGTTCTTCTTCATTGTCTTGGAGAATGTCGAAACGGTCCTCGCAAATGGCCTTGAACTGTTCATACCGTTCGGCCAGCGTCGGCTGTTTTGCTGTAATCAGGCCGGCCATATCCAAAGCAGACGGTGCCAATAGCGGATGGGTCTGGAAGTCCCACGACGTTTCAAAGGAATCCCAATCTGTTTTTGAGATATCGATATTTTCTTTAGATAGACATTCCACCTTGTTTTTAAATTTAAATATTACTGGTAATTTTTTTATATGTTCTACTTCATAATTTAAAGTTGGACTAACACATTTTAAAATTTCTCGTGTAATAATACTATTAGTGAATCCTAATAAGTACAGAAGATGCTCTCCAAAAACAGAGCACCCTGATACATCAAAGATAAAACCATTTAAAAAAAAACGCGAAGAGAATAGACCACTGGATATTTTTGACCAGGAAATAGATGGCTTAAAATAAAATTCTACATTATTCATTCTTCCACCGGGAGCATCTTTGGTAAAATCTTTTAATTCTTGTCCATTATTATACCAATTAACTACATAGTCATTATTTCCATACCATTTTCTATAACTGCCACCCTTATTATAAGGAAACCATTTGTATTTACAATCAGTTGTTTCTTTAATATTTTGATAATTAAAACCAATATTCTTTATTTCAAACCATAAACGTAAAAACCTATTATTGTTAGTTGTGGCCATTCCTTGTCTTGGCTTTGATAATTCTCCGAGAGGTTTTCCAATTTTAAAATCATCCATTAACAACTTACTTGCCCAATACGCCACAGGACTCCCAGGAATCTTAGCAAAATTGTCTACACTACTTTCAAAATATACTGTTTTATCATGTGTAACCAAAGCTTCCAACATCTTTTTTCGTTGCACTTCCATGCCACCTTTATAATCAGTCAGCCGGAAATATACCCCTTTTTTGTTGATGTAGTGATTACACAACACAAAAGTACAAATAGGCACAGTTGCTTCTTCAAAAGCGGAGTATTCAAATTGAATCAAGGTCTGAATAGTTTTCTGCTGAATGAATAATTCTCTTAACTTTTCATAAGAAGAAATGAACATCCAGACATACGGAGAGAGAAATCCCAAAAAGCCTTTTTCTTCAGTCATCTGTGTGAAACGAACCATGCAGGCCGAAAACATATCCGATTTATAGTCTGCATAGTTTTTTTTAACAAAATCACTGAGTTTTCGATTCATATTGCCTGCGCCCATATACGGCGGATTGGTGATGCAGACCCAGTATTTCTGTCTGAGCAGTTTAGCCTGGCGGACGAGTTTCGGCATCCGTTCGGCTACTTCCTGGAGCCAGCCGCTGAGGAAGAGGTTATTACAGCCTTCGTCGAGGAGCTGCTGCATATAGGCAAGGAGGCCGTCGTAGTTGCCCGGTTCGACCTGCAAGAGACTGCCGTAGTTCTTGGCATCCCAGAAGGTGTCGATAAGTTCATCGGCGAGATTGACAAACTGGTCTTCCAGGCTCATCTGTTCGGCTTCGACCTGGTCCCGCATATCGCTCCACTTGGTCAGTCCGTTGCTTTCTTCGATGGCATAGATATGGGGCTGGAGGCCCCGGCTCAGGAAGCGCCGGTCATACTGGCGGGCTTTCATCATGACGGCAAAATAAGCCAGCTGGGCAGCCCGTTCATCAATATCGAGGCCATACAGATTATGTTCGACAATACTGATGGCGGCATCACGGTCACGATAGCCCCGGCTCTGATAGATTTGCATGAGTACATCAAACATATAGACCAGGATATGGCCGCTGCCACAGCAGGGATCGAGGCAGGTCAGGTCTTTCGGATTGAGTTTACTGTGTTCAGCATGTATCTGATTCAGTTGTTCCTGGACGGATTCTTCTTGTTCGGCTTCGTCGATATAATATTTCCATTGCCCTTTGAGGTTCTCATTAGGATGGCCTTCTACCCACAACCGCCCCAGGGAATTTTCTACCATGTAGCGGACGATCCAGTCCGGCGTAAACAGCTGGGTAGCGGCCGGGATGTCTTCTTTCTTTATTTTTTCACTGCTCTTACGGGCAAAGACTTTGTCCTTCGGTTCTGTATTGTAATACTGATAGAGCCAGCCGATAATCTGCACCTGGTCCCGGAAATCGTCTTCGGGGATATCATGGACGAGATGCCAGACGACGCCGTCCCGGTCAGAAATGGAGAGGGTAAGCAAGAGTTCCGTATAATCAGCGATTTTTTCAAATAACATGGGCAAGGGTTCATTTAGGGCATTACATTCCTTGAGAAACAGCATACGGAACAGGTCGTCAGTCTGATTATTCATTTTCCAATCTACGATTTGCCGTGATTCATCTTCACTAAACGTCAAGTCCGAATCGAACGGCGACGTTACCAGATCCGGTTCGATTTTTTCCGGGGTCTTCGAAGACAAGACACGGGCAGACAAGTAGTCATTGACTTCCATGAACCGGATGGCAATGAGACGATTGAACCAGGTATAGGCAGTTTCTTCCATGATATGAGAAAAAGCTTCCGGATAGGTACTTTCTTTCGCTTTTTCCTGAATGACGGCCACGAGATTTTTCCGCTGAGTGATAGCATCCCCAGTAATAGCTGAAGGTTCTTTTAAGCCGATATCGAAGAATTGGGCATCCTTCGTCGACTGAGGCAACGGGGCCTGTATCCCTTTATCGGTGATGCCCAGGAGCCGCGCTCTATATATGCTGTCGGCAATAAGTTTGTTTCTCGCCCAGATGGCAAATTTTTTTATGGCCGTTTTATCCATGATATCCCTGTCCTTCCTGATTAAAATTCAACGTTAACGATAGTGTCTTTATCCAGTTCGCTCAGCAATTTCTTCCGCAAGGCTTCGACATAGGCATCGACATCCTGGGGCGATTCCAGACGCCACGAAGCCGTCCCGGTCATGGCTTTGATGGTCACGTTCTTTGTCTTTCTGATAAGCGGCGTAACTTTAGGTGTGTTTTCTTTCGTTCCAGACTGACCCGGAGCATTCTTTCTGTCCCTTTCGGCCTGTTCCTGTACCAATTTATTATCCTTTTCGGTCATTTCATCAAGCAGGCGGATTTTCAATGCATCGGCCTGGTCAGCAAAGCTGCGCAATGTCGATACGTTATTGCACCGTTCCACTCTTCGCAGCAAATCATCGAACTGGTGGGTATAGGAATCTTTCTTTTCTTCCTGATAGGATTTTTCCCGCAATACATCCATGACGCGTTGACGAGAACTATAGATAGAATCGCGGACTGGTTTTTCCTGTTCATCCAGGACCGCACTATAAAGCGTCCCAAATGTATTCAGCAGTTCCGGCAGGCGGGGAATATCCTGATACGGTTCTTTTTTGTATAGAATCTGCTTGATTTCTTTTACCGTGTCTTCCAATTCACGGTTGACGATATAGTTTTTGCTGTCATCATAAATCTTCATCGAGTTCAGGGCGTTATCGAAAATATGCTTTTGTTCACCCTGGAAAAATCCCTGGATTGGTTCATAGTCTTCGGCAAAATCGAGCAAATCGTCTTTTGCATCAACGATTCCTTTATAAAACTCTTTCGTAGACCGTGTTGCCAGGATGTCCTGCAATAGCTGGATTCCCTGTCTGATTACGTCTTTTCCCGGATAGGCATCATTATTTTCATAATATACCTGTACTTTTTCTAATTGGGACAGCAATTTCTGGAATCCATTGCGGGTATGCTGCATCAGTTCGTCTTCATCGTCTGTTGCCGGAGTGATTTGCAGCAGTGCCCGCATGATGTCTTTACACGTATTTTTATCCTTGCTGGAGATGCGAATTTTCTGTTCCATCATCAATTTTTCTACGAATTGTTTCTTCGTGATATAGCTGATGATTTCATCTTTCGTTTTATTCATCAGGCTGACCGGAGCCCCATTGACAGTAAAAGCAATATCCCCCTGACGGAACAGCTGGGCTACGAGGTATTCTACATCGCCTTCGACAAATCCATAAGGAGCTTTCATGAAACGATCTTTGACAGATTTGAGGGAGGTTTTCAGGTGCGCCTGAGAATTCATCTGGATATAGGCCCGTACGTCATCCAGAGCCAGTTGGTTGGCCTGGCGCGTCTGGCCTAGATTGAGGGCAGTCTGTCCGTTTTGGTCAAACAATTTGCGTATGCTGCTTTCATCAAAAGGTGTATCAATGTAATATAATTTATTATATACTTTATCGACAAGGTGCTGCAATGCGTCCTGAATGCGGACATTGACATCTTTGGCCTTGATATCCGCTGGGCTGCCGTTAATGTAGATGGTGGCGTTCTTCAGATTTTCCATCAGGAATAAGCGGGCATTGTCATAGCGTTCCCGCATTTCCAGCCGTTTTCCTTCCTTGATGCTTTCGTACTGCACCATCGAGGCCGTCGTATTGCGGCGCAGGAATTTTTCGATTTTCAAGTACGTCTGGATTTCATCCATAAAGGCCCGGTCATTGGGCAGAGCTATCAGGACATCTGGCTGTGCGATGGATAAAGAAGCCAGCATAGCGTCATCGGTAATGTCCGACGCCGGCGTCAGGATATGGATACCGATATCGTTGCCTTTTGTTACTTTATAGGGGTATTCATCGACGGTCTGATTAAAGCTGAATGTATAGCGTCCATTAAATTTAGGATAACGGTATTTTTTGTCCGTGAAGATATCCTCAAAGACCATTTCCGAGATTTTGTGGATGACATCGGCATTGTCGACATCTTCGCTTTCGATTTCCCGGTTAATTTCCTGTTCTTCGTTGGTCAAGAATACATAGGATTCACCATTTTTCTGTACCAGCATCTGACGGATCAGGACTTTCAGAGCCTCTTCGACGTTTCCCTTCAGGGTAATCCGGTCTTCCTCGAGATTATCCATCATGAGGGTCGTAATATTGTCGATATTCGGCGTCATATCCTGTACGTATTTGATGAGGAACAGTGTTTTTAGTACGTTAATGGCAAAGACATCGCCGGTCTTGTGATCCGGGTTGATATAGTCATTTTCATAGGCTTTAATGATGACGCTGCGATGGCTGTGGTCGAGGAAATTTTCCATCGGCGTGTAGAAGGCATAGAACGGGATAATCGTGCCCGGCTGTTCATGCATATAGGCTACCGCCGATTCTTTGAACATGGCCAGCATGGAACGTTCCCCTTCGGACAGATGCTTGCCGGAAGCGCCGTGGGTGCGGATGGCGGTCAGGACGGAACCGAGCAGATTGAACTGATACGGGATGAACGGATAAACGGCGGCAAAATCGTCTTGTCCTGTGTACAATTTGCGTTCTACCGAGTCGGTGAATACAATCTTGTTCTTGATGGTCGTTTCTTCCTGGCCGTACAGGAGACGCAATGTCTGAGCGGCAGTATCATTTTTTTCAAGGATACGTTTTTTGATGACCGCGTCGACATTAGCGGAAGACAGGGACAGGCGGGTATCAAAGCGGCCCTGGATTTTGGAGAAATCATTGCCTTTGACTTTGATAATAGAATCGATGTCCTGCTGGGAAGTGACGATGACCCAGACTTTGCCATTGCAGGCGCTGCCCAGATCTTCGGTCACGGTCTGCAAGTTGAGCATGAGATTGCGGTCGTCACCGATATACTGGCCGACTTCATCGACGAGGAACACGACATGATGGTTATGGCCTTTTTCGTCGATATACTTTTTGACGCGGCCGGCAAATTCTTCGATGGAGATGCGATAGGGCTGGATGGCTTTCTCACACCAGTTCCGTGCCGATTCTTCCGACATGACCCCCATATCAACCAGGACATCGACAATATCGTCCTGGACGAAGTCGAATTCATGTCGCGCATCTTCCCACGCTTCGCCACTGGCAGCGGCAAATTTCTGTTTGAATTCGTCGTAGCGGCCTTTTTCCGTCAGATTGCGTTCCAAGTCGGCTACATAGGGAATCGTGCCGCAGAATCCCTGCATTTCGTTGAAGACTTTGAGGAAGACGTTGACGATGGCGTCCTTGTCCTTTTTGCCATTGGAGTCGCTCTTGGAGTCGATATTAAAAAGGACGACATCTGTCGGCGTTTCGGCGGCCAGTTTCATATCGGCCAGCACCATCGGATCTTCGATTTTATGATCATCGATAAAGTAGTCAATGGCTCTTTTACCACCGACTTTGGTATTATCCAGCAGATAAGAAAAGATTTTTAACAGGTGCGATTTACCACTGCCAAAGAAGCCGGAAATCCAGACGCCCATCTTCGGCGTCGTCCCGTTGATTCCTTTCTTGTAGGCAGCAAAAAAATCGGCAAAGTGTTTTTGCAGTTCCTTCGTCACGACGTATTCTTCCAGCTCCTGCCGGATATTTTCATTTTCAATGTCGCCGACCTTGATGACACCTTGCAGGTCACGGTCGATGGGTTTGGCAAACATATCTTTAATTTCCATGATTCATCCCTCTTTAGCGGGCTATGCGGAATGCCCGGTAATAGCTATCTTCCACAAATTCATTAAAAACCACCAGCTCTTGCTCCGTATAGGTTCCCGGATAAAACAGGATGACCGGCGTGGCGGCAAATTTTTGCGGCAAATTGTAAAGTACTTTATTGAACACTTCCGGCGCTTCCAGAATAGGGTAGCATTTGCCAATTCCCGTAATCAGGACAACGGCGTTTTCCGGCGTATGTTCTTCCATATAGTGGACCAGGTAGTTATCTTTGTCGGTAATCCGCAGCATCCGCTGTATAGCCGTTACGACACGCTGGATACCGCCTCGGCTTTCCAACTTCTTGGTCTTTTCAATAAAGCCTTTTTCCGTTAATCGGTCGATGATGATATCGTATAAATCATATATAATTAATTCGTAATCATCAAAACCTTTGCGATTGTGTTTCTTCAGCCATTCAATATGACTGCGGACTTCCAGTTCCTGTTCCGGCGGATAGTCGAATACCCAGTAGTTGACCTCATTGGCTTTGCCGGTAGACTGTCGGAAGGAAGGCACCTTGATTTTTTCGTCCATCTCGGCAAACCGTTCGGAAAGGCTGCGGCGGTTTTTATAATATTCACGCGATATTGTCTGTGCTGCCATGCTGATCAAACTCCCGTCAATGCTTTGATAATCGGTTCCAGGTGCTGCTGGACCAGCCAAGTTTCAAAAGCCGGATCCAGGATGGGTTTGAATAATTTCCGCGTCTTCTGGCCCCGGTCAGAAAGGCCAGCTCCCAAAAGATAGCTTTTATAGGTTCGCCCCAGACGTTGCAACGTCTGATCCGTCCAGGTTGCGGCTTTGCTGTCCTGTAGCTGTTTGTCGCGGAAAAAGATACGTATATCCTTATCACTCAGCTCATTGGTCCCAATGAGAATTTTTTCTTTGAATACTTCATACATAAAATCAAAAAAGAGGCTTTCATGCATCATGATAGCCGTCAGGTTGATCAATTTCTGTGTTGCTAGATCCGACTGCTGGAATAACGGATAAATACTGGCATCCAGTTCCTGAATCCGTGCTGTCACTGTCTGATATATCATCGTGGCCCGGGCCGGCGTTGAAGCATTAAAAACATTCTGTTCAAGACAAGCCGTCTTGATTTCATCCAAACTCAGCCCCTTAGAAATCATAGCGATTTCTTTACGGAACTCAGGAAACCAGAAAGCAAATTTAACAGCCCCGGCACTATACGGTTTACGATTCATGATTTCACCTCTATACACCTGTCACAAATTACCTTAACACACATTATTAGTTCAGTATAGC
>ENA-OUOW01001612-OUOW01001612.1-human-gut-metagenome-genome-assembly--contig:-NODE-1612-length-14688-cov-4.142691_pt1 | contig 14688 bp, 10 predicted proteins | sample MGYA00237938_ERZ548769 | MGnify/ENA primary metagenome ERZ548769 (study PRJEB26490, sample SAMN05356870) | human gut metagenome | biome: terrestrial biome; feature: human-associated habitat; material... | reverse complement strand
ATAAAGTTTCAGACCAGATTTCCGACGCCATCCTCGACGAATTCCTGCGCCGCGATGCCAATTCGAAGGTCGCCTGCGAAACGCTGTGCACCACCGGGCTGGTGGTCGTGGCGGGTGAAGTGCGTTCGGATGCCTATGTCGACGTGCAGGGCGTGGCGCGCCGCGTCATCAACCGCATCGGATATACGAAGAGCGAGTACCAGTTCGACTGCAATTCGTGCGGTATCCTGTCGGCCATCCACGAGCAGTCGTCCGACATCAACCAGGGCGTCGTGCGTGCCGCCGAGGAAGACCAGGGCGCCGGCGACCAGGGCATCATGTTCGGCTATGCCTGCAACGAAACCCGCGAGATGATGCCTGCGACGCTGATCCTCTCGCACGTCATCCTCAAGGAGCTGGCCGTCATCCGCCGTGAAGGCGAGGCGATGACCTACCTGCGTCCCGATTCCAAGTCGCAGGTGACGATCGAGTATGACGAACAGACGAACAAACCGCTGCGTGTGCATACCATCGTGGTGTCGACGCAGCACGACGAGTTCATCCTGCCCGGCAACGGCCTCACGGAGAAAGAGGCCGAGGAGCGGATGCAGGAGCGCATCCGCGAGGATGTGCGCACGATCCTCATCCCGCGCGTCAAGGCGCGCCTGGAGCGTGCCGGCGACAAGCTGGCCGGTCTGATCGGCGACGACTACATCCTGCACGTCAATCCCACGGGCAAGTTCGTGATCGGCGGCCCCCACGGCGACACCGGCCTCACGGGGCGCAAGATCATCGTCGATACCTACGGTGGCCGCGGCGCACACGGCGGCGGGGCATTTTCGGGCAAGGACTCGTCGAAGGTAGACCGCTCGGCGGCCTATGCCGCCCGGCACATCGCCAAGAACCTGGTGGCGGCAGGCGTCGCCGACGAAGTGCTCGTCGAGTTATCCTATGCCATCGGCATCGCCCAGCCGCTGTCGATCTACGTAGACACCTATCGTTCGCCCCGCCCCGCGGCGCTGGAGGGGATGACCGACGGCGAAATCGCCCGCCGCATCGGCAGGCTTTTCGACCTGCGCCCCGCCGCGATCGTGAAACGCTTCGGGCTGAAGAACCCGATCTTCGAGGCTACGGCTTCCTACGGGCATTTCGGCAACCGTCCTTATAAGCAGGTCGAGAAGGTCTGGGAGAACGGCCGCGAAGTGGAACGCGAGATCGAGTATTTCGGATGGGAGAAGCTCGACGCGGTGGATTGCATCCGTAAAGAGTTCGGGCTGTAACGCTCCGGGACACGGCAGATCGGGACATTCGGCGCGGATGTCCCGATTTTTGCCTATATCCGCATACTAACCGGACGTTTTAGTTCGTTTGTCCTACGAAATAAAAAATTAATAGCCTATGGCGGAAGTTGCCTCTGATTAATTTATTGAACCAATTAGTGATTATGAAAAAGGCATTTTTAATTTTAGGAGTAGTTGCCGTGTCGGCCGCAGCAGGCGGATTTACGGCTTGGAAAGTTGCCGCGCCCCGCGAGGGTTCGGTGCAATATATCGAGCGTGAGGTGGAACGTACGCCCGCGCTGGGAACACATTTTACGTCATACCAGGCCGAGCAGTACCCCGACCTGACGTACGCCGCCGAGAACGCGGTGAAAGCCGTCGTCAACATCGAGGCCGTGCAGCAGGTGGAGATGCCCCGGCGCCGGGGTTACGACCCGTTCCTGGAGTTCTTCGGTATCCCGCAGGGGTATGACGAAGGGCCGCAGTTCCGCGAGCAGCGTGCCGGCGGTTCGGGTGTCATCATCTCCGAGGACGGCTATGTCGTCACCAACAACCACGTCGTGGACGGGGCCTCGAAGCTCAAAGTGAAGCTCAACGACGGCCGCACGTTCGAGGCCAAGCTCATCGGCAAGGACTCGGCGACCGACCTTGCGCTGCTGAAAATCGAGGCCGCCGACCTGCCGACCGTGCCGTTCGGTTCGTCGGACGCACTGCGCCTGGGCGAGTGGGTGCTGGCGATCGGTTCGCCTTTCGACCTGCAATCGACCATCACGGCCGGCATCGTGAGCGCCAAGGCGCGTAACCTGGGCGTGATTCCCAACGATTTCAGCATCGAGGCTTTCATCCAGACCGATGCCGCGGTGAACCCGGGCAATTCGGGCGGTGCGCTGGTCAATACGCACGGCGAACTGGTGGGTATCAACACGCTGATCAAATCGCAGACGGGCAGCTACGTGGGTTATTCGTTCGCCATCCCCGAGTCGATCGTCCGCAAGGTGGTCGTCGACCTGAAGGAGTACGGCATCGTGCAGCGTGCGCTGCTGGGAATCCGCTATGGCATCGTCGACCAGGACTTCATCGACAACATGGGTGAGGAGACCGGCATCAAGGAACTGGGCGGCGCCTATGTCAGCAGCGTCGTCGAAGGCGGTTCGGCTTCGGAGGCCGGTATCCGCAAGGGCGACGTCATCCTGGACATCGACGGCGTGAAGATCAACGACAATGCGACGCTCTCCGAGCAGATCGGTCGCCGCCGACCCAACGATAAGGTTAAATTATCGGTAAAAAGAGACGGCAAGGTGAAACAAATTGACGTTACATTGCGTAATAAAGCAGGTAAAACGGAATTAATTACCAAAGAAGACGTCGATATGGTCGAGGTTCTCGGAGGTAAGTTCGCCGATGCGGGCGCCAAACTCTGCCGTGAGCTCGATATCAAGGGCGGCGTGCAGGTGGTCGGCATCAAGGCCGACGGAATTCTGGCCCGCGCCCGCGTTAAGCAGGGATTTGTGATTACCCACATCAACGACCGTCCGGTCTACTCGCTCTCCGACATGGAGCGCATGACCGACAAGGTGCGTTCGATCGACGGTATCTATCCCAACGGCCGTGCTGCAAGCTACGTGCTTGTGGAATAGCAGGACGACCCGGGCGGGTTTTGTTTGAGAAGCTAATTTTTTAGGAAGTTAAATAAGAACATGCGTCAATTAAAGATTACAAAGTCCATCACCAACCGCGAGAGCGCTTCGCTGGACAAGTACTTGCAGGAGATCGGCAAGGAGGAGCTCATCACGGTCGAAGAGGAGGTGGAACTCGCCCAACGAATCAAGAAGGGAGACCAGGAAGCCCTGGAGAAACTGACCAAAGCCAATCTGCGCTTCGTGGTCTCCGTAGCCAAGCAATACCAGAACCAGGGACTGAGCCTTCCCGACCTGATCAACGAAGGTAACCTGGGCCTTATCAAGGCTGCCGAGAAGTTCGACGAAACCCGCGGCTTCAAGTTCATCTCGTATGCCGTATGGTGGATTCGCCAGTCGATCCTTCAGGCTTTGGCCGAGCAGTCGCGCATCGTGCGCCTGCCGCTCAAGGCATTCGCCCGCTTCGAGCAGGAGCATGAGCGCACCCCGTCGCCCGAGGAACTGGCCACGGAGTTGGAACTCCCCAAGGAGAAGGTCACCGACACGCTGCGTGTCGCCGGCCGCCACGTCTCGGTCGATGCCCCGTTCGCCGACGGCGAGGACAACTCGCTGCTCGACGTGCTGGTGAACCCCGATTCGCCCAATGCCGACAGGGGGCTGATCAACGAGTCGCTTTCGACCGAGGTCGACCGTGCGCTCGAGACCCTTACGGAACGTGAACGCGACATCATCAAGTATTTCTTCGGTATCGGGACGTCGGAGATGACCCTCGAGGAGATCGGCGAGAAATTCGACCTGACGCGCGAACGCGTGCGCCAGATCAAGGAGAAGGCGATCCGCCGCCTGCGCCACTCGTCGCGGTCGAAACTGCTGAAATCCTATCTTGGGTAAACGGTATTGTCGTCGTAAAATCCCGGACTAAATCAGTTAGTCCGGGATTTTTTTGTGCCTTTCGCTTCCCCTTACAGCAACAATCCGAGTGTGAGCAGCAGGCCGAACAACAGGATATTGCGTGACGTGGCGCCCAGGACGGCGTTCAGTTCGCGGCCGCGGCCGATCCGTATCATGCGGCGCCATGCAGCGACATGCGGCGGCAGGTAGAGCAGCGGCAGGAGTGCCGCCCATGTCCGCCCGTCGCCCCAAAGCCCGAGGCAGAGCGCTGCGGCGGCGAATCCCGACAGCAGGTAGAGCCGTTGTCCTGCCCGTTCGCCCAGGCGGACGACGAGCGTCCGTTTGCCGCTGCGGGCATCCTGCTCGCGGTCACGGTAGTTGTTGACCATCAGCAGTGTGTCGATCACCAGGCCGCAGGCTGCCGCGACGACCGCCACCTGCCATGTCCAGCCGCCGCAGAGGACGTAGTACGTGCAGCCGACGGGGACGAATCCGAAGAAAAGCAATACGAGCATGTCGCCCCAGCCGTGGTAGGCCAGCGGATAGGGCCCGGCCGTGTAGAGGAATGCGAAGAGGACGCAGGCGGCGCCGACGGCGATGAGCCACCAGCCTCCGTAGGCGATGAGCCCGCAGCCCGCGGCGCAGGCGGCGAGAGTAGTGGCGGCGATGCCCCGCCGCATGGACTTCGGGGTGATCCACCCCTGGGCGCAGGCGCGTTCAGGCCCCAGGCGGTCTTCTCCGTCGGAGCCTTTCAGGTAATCCCACAGGTCGTTTATCAGGTTGGCGTCGATCTGCATCAGCAAGGCGAATGCGAGGCAGAGTACCGCGGGCAAGAGGACGAACCCGCCGTCCGCCGCCGCAAGGCCGCAGCCCAGCATCACCGGGACGGCGGCTCCGGTCAGAGTCTTGGGACGTGCCGCAAGCAGCCATGCCCGCAGGGAATCGGTGCGTATCTCTTTTGTAGTCATCGTTTCGGTTTGTGGGCGCGGGGCTATCCCGGATTTACCACACGATGGGTTCCTGCCCCACGCTGCGGAGGTATTCGTTGGCGCGCGAGAAATGGCGGCAGCCGAAGAACCCGCGGTAGACCGACAGCGGCGAGGGATGCACGGCCTTGAGTATGCAGTTGCGCTGCGGGTCGGCGATGGCCCCTTTTTTCTGTGCGTAGCTGCCCCAGAGCATGTAGACGATACCCTGCTTGCGCTGGGCGATGGCGCGTACCACGGCGTCGGTGAAGGTTTCCCACCCATGCCCGGCGTGCGAGGCTGCCTCGTGGGCGCGGACGGTCAGCACGGCGTTCAGGAGCAGTACTCCCTGCTCGGCCCAGCGGTCGAGGTTGCCCGTCGGGGGGATGGGTGTCCCGGTGTCGTCGGAAACCTCCTTGAAGATGTTTTGCAACGAGGGTGGGAACGGCACGCCGTCGCCTACCGAGAAGCAGAGCCCGTTGGCTTGTCCGGGGCCGTGGTAGGGATCCTGGCCGATGATGACGACCTTCAGTTTGTCGAAGGGGCATTTGTCGAAGGCCCGGAAGATATTGCTGCCGCGCGGGTAGATGCGGTGCGTGGCATATTCCTGCCGTACGAATTGCGTAAGGGCGGCGAAATAAGGTTTCTCGAATTCGGGAGCGAGCAGCTCTTTCCAGTCGGGGGCGATCTTTACATCCATGTTGCAAGGTGGTTAAAGTGGTGTAAATGTAGTAAAAAGTTGGCAGATTCCTGTTATCTTTGCACAGGGATATGAAGAAAGCATTTTTGTTTCTGGCGTTGTGCCTGCTCGGTGCAGGCCGCGCAGCGGCTGCGGAACCCGTCGACAGTGTTCGCAATGTGATTTATATGATCGGCGACGGCATGGGCCTGGCGCATGTTTCGATGCTCGCCGTCGAAGGCGGCTATGCCCCGACGGCTTTCGACCGGGCACAGGGTATTGCCCTGATCTCGACCTATTCGGCCAACAACCGGGTGACGGATTCCGCGGCTGCGGGGACGGCGCTGGCATGTGGGAGCAAGACGAATAACGGTACGTTGGGGCTGGATCCCCGGGGCGGGCGTCTGCAGTCGGTCATCGAGTGGGCCGTGGCCGAAGGGATGCCTGCGGGGATTGCCGTGAAATGCCATCTCCAGCATGCCACCCCTGCGGCGTTTTATGCGCATGTCCCGGATCGTGGCGACGAAAAGGCCATTACGCGCGACCTGCTGGCGAGCAATATCGACGTGCTCATAGGTGCTGGCAGGCGGCTCGAAAAGGAGTCCTCCGAGGGCGGTTCGTATCGAGATGCGTTCGGCCGCCGCGGCTATGCGGTCGCCGGTTCGCTCGAAGAGGCGGAGCCGGTTCGTGCGGGACGGTTGCTGTGTGCCGTGACCGATGAAAATATCCCGAAGACGATCCGGCGCGAAGATTACCTACGCTGCGCCACGCAGAAGGCACTGGAAATACTCTCCCACAATGCCGACTCGGTCGGCCGCGGTTTTGTGCTGATGGTCGAAGGGTCACTTATTGATGGGGCGTCGCATGGTAACGATGCGGAGAAGATACTGGCCGAAATGCGCGATTTCGAGCGTGCCGTGGCTGCGGCGATGGACTTTGCCGACCGCACGCCGGGGACGCTGGTCGTAGTGACGGCCGACCATGAAACCGGGGGGCTCGCCATCCCGAGCTGCGACGGTGATTTTACCCGCTCCGAGAGCGGTATCCGATATGTTTTCGGATCCAAAAGCCACACGGCGACCTACGTCCCCGTTTACCTTTATGGTACGGGTGCGGGGCGTATTGCTGGGATAATGGACAACACGCAACTTGCCCGGCGGGTCATGGCGCTGCTCGGGAAGGAGTAGCCATTTTTGTGCAGCGCGTCCGGTGCGGCCCCACCGGAAGGTCATGCCATTGTCCGGTGAACGGGGGCCGGGAATTACGCCCTGCCTGCACGGGTGATGCTGTTTCGGAGAATTGCTGCGCCGCCCGGCGGCAAACGGCTCCGGTTCCGCCCCGTATTAAATACAAACGGCGTCCACTGAACTCGGGGTGGACGCCGTTTGCTGCTTATGGTTGGTGCGATGCTTCGGAAAGCCTACTTTTTTTGGGTGCCATAGCCGACTACTAAAATCTCTTCCATGTCCCCTTCCCGCTGTGCGGTGTCCTTGTCGTGGAGGATGCCTTCGGATGTCTGGACAGCGAAGTCTACCGGCATGCCGAATTTTACGCGTACGGCCTCTCCGCGCTGTTTGCCGGGCGTCCATTTCGGGGATTTGCCGATGACGCGCAGTACCTCGTCCGCAAGGGATTTATCGGGCGATTTGAATATTTCGGCATTGCCCACCGAGCCGTCCTTCTCGATGACGAACGTGACCAGGACTTTCCCGTAAATGTTTTTGCCGAGGGCTTCCGCCGGGTATTTCACGTTCATTTGTACCCACCGGCGAAACTCGCCGATGTCGCCGCCGTTGAATTGCGGCGGGGTATCCACCACCAGGAACGGCTCTTCCCCGGAGCCTTTGTTTTCACTGGTCTTAGTGTCCTGTGCCGTAGCAGTTATTCTGAAATCAACGGGCAGCGTATATCTCACACGCACCTTTTCGCCGCGCTGTTCGCCCGGTTTCCATTTGGGCGAAGCTGCGACGACGCGCCGCGTCTCTTCCGAGAATGCCTTGCCCGGCGTCTGAAGTATCTGGATATTGCTTACCGAGCCGTCCTTTTCGACGACGAACGACAGTACGACACGCCCCTGTTCCCCGTTCCTGAATGCCTCGGCGGGGTATTTTATGTTTTTCTGCACCCATGCGCGAAAAGTGTTGAGGTCACCGTATCCCGGGTTGCCGCCCTCTTGCATCGGGAACAAGGGCATGGTCTCGGCGATCAGGAACGGCTGGTCGTCCTCCGTTTCCCCGGTTTCGCGGATCGCTTCGTCGTGTGCCTCAGCCTGTGTTGTGGCTTTTCCATGCTCCTGGCGGGCGTTCTCCGGTCTGGCGGGCAGGGCCGTATCACCTTTGGTCGTTATGATTACCACGCCGTTGCGGGCTTCCTGCCCGTAGGTCGCTACGGCGGATTGGTCTTTGAGTACCGTTATGTTTTCGATGCGGTTCGGATCGAGCTTGTTTATGAAATCGGGGGCCACCTCGATCCCGTCGACCACCCAGAGCGGTTTGCCGATCTCGGCCGAAAGCACCGGTGTCCCCGGGGTTTCGGATTCCAGCGGGATCCCGGCAAACTGACGGGCTGCCTCTCCGACCTCCAGCAGGTAGGGTTTGCAACCGACGTAGGTGACTGTGAGTATTGATCCCTGCGGAGCGTAGATTTCCGCATGTCCCGATTTATCGGTGACAACGCCCTTTTGCGTATCCTTTATCGTTATCACTGCTCCGGGCAGGGGTTCGCCGTCCTTAAGTACCGTTACGGCGACCTGTTTTTCGGTGGTTGCCGCTCCTTGGTTTGACGAGCTTGCGGCCTTGTTTTCAGTTCGGAGCAACACGACGACGCTGGCCTCCTTTTGGCTATGCTGCTTCGTATCGACCGTCGCCGGTTCGTAGCCGGGATAGCTTATCATGAGTTTGCTGCCGCCCGGGACGGCGATCTCGGCATGCCCGTCCGTATCGGTCACGGTGCCCTGCGTCGTGCCTATGACCTGTACGATGGCCCCGGAGAGCGCTCCTTTGTCCTTGCTCCGAACCTCTATCGACACGCTGCGTGTCTTGTCTTTTTTTTCATCTCCGGCATTCTGTGTTTCCTGCCCGGGAGCGGTTTCGATACCGGTGCCGGTTGCCGGGGCGACGATCACTGCGGCGCGCGTAGTGAAAGAGAATGCGCACAGGAGCCCGATCAGGGCTGGCAGTATACCTGCCAGCCGGAGCAGGCTGTGCCTGCTTTTTGTCTGCGTAGTCATCATTTTAAAGCGTTTTTTAGTAAGTGAGTTACGCAGCCCGTTGGCTATTTCCGGACTATAACCGAAAAGCTGCTTGAAGATCGTTTGCATGTATTCGGCCCTGTCGTAGCCGCTCGTGAGCACGTCGCTGTCGGCCTCGAATTCCTCGGCCTCGGTCAGCCGCCGTGCGGCTATCCATACGAAGGGGTTCCACCACAGGGCGGCTTTCATGGTTTCCATGACGATCCGCTCGAGGGAGTGGCGGTGGGCTATGTGGCTCGATTCGTGGGCCAGGATCGCCCCCATTTCCGCGGCGGGGGTTGCGGCCCATATGTAGATTGTGCGGAAGAACGAGAACGAAGCGATCTCCTGCTGCGTGCGCACGATCCTGTATTTGCCCGTGCGGGTGACCTCCGCGCCGCGCCGCAGGCGCCGGATACGGAATATCTGCCACAACATGATGCCGAGGATCAGGGTTGCGCCTGCCAGGTAAAGCCCCAGGCACAGATGCCCGGGCGTGATGGCGTGCGCCTCGGCGTCGGGCAGCACTTCGGCCGTCCAGTCAGCGAGGTCGGGCGCAGTTACGGTCGGGGTCGCCACGATGACCTGCCCCGGCCATACGGGGATGCGTAGCAGGGGGATCAGTGCGGCTGCGGCCGTCGAGGCAAGCAGGTACAGGCGGCACCAGCGGAATTTCACCCTGCGGTCGAGCAGGATGGTGTAGGCCGCTAACAGCACGCCGCTGCATGCGAGGACTTCGAGGGCATATATGGCCAGCGTTTTCATGGTCGTAAGGGCTTGGGGCGGAGCGGGCGATTATTTGCGGGCGTTCTGCATGATTTGGAGAATCTCCTCCATCTCCGTGACCGAGATGTCCTCATGGCGCGAGAAGAACGAAACCATCTGTGCCAGCGAGCCGTCGAAATAGGACGACAGTACCGACGACATGACCCCGCGTGCGTACTCTTCGCGGCTTACGGCCGGATAGTAGCGGTGGCTTTTGCCCTCGGGCGTGTGGTTGACGAAACCTTTGTTTTCGAGGATTTTGAGGAAGGTTGCGACCGTGGTGTATTTCGGGCGGGGTTCTTTTGTCTGGGCGATGATTTCGTTGACCACCACATCGCCCAGCCTCCAGAGTATCTGCATGATCTCCTCTTCGCCGCGTGTGAGTTCCGTTAATTTCTTATCCATATCAAAAAAGCGCTTTTTTAGTTCCTGTTGCAAGTTTACTACTAAATTTTTAGATATGCAAATTTTCCTTCTAAAAAATTAGTAGAATGGTGCGGGAGGGGATCGTACCTATGTTTATAAGATAAGCATTTGATTGCGGAGTATGCAGCACTGGGTCGGGACGAGGCGTCGGGAGAGCCGAGGCGGGCGGAGAAAGGGGCGGAGATAGGGATGGGGCAGGCCTGATCCGGGGCGTCGCAGGGAGGTGGCTGCGAAGGTAAGGGCGAAATAGACACCGGAGGCAGGACGGAGGAGCAGGCCGTGACCGTATGTCGGCATGGCGGATGGGGCTGCTGGATCCGCAGGTGCGGGCCCTGCCGAATGGCGGGAGGGCGTGATCGGGAGTCGCGGGAACTCGGAAGCCTGGAGGCTACCGGGAAGAGGAGCGGCGGGTTGCGGTAACCGGGGCTCGGATATGGAAATCCCCGCAGAAGGGGGGGATGCGGGGATCGGGTAAATGGCTCTACCCGGGCAAAACTACGGGGTGCGTAACCAGCTCCGGGCATGGGGTAGATCGGGCAAATGACTCTATGCGGCAAAAAATGCGGGGTGCGTAAAGAGTCCCGGGTATGGGGTGAGGTGTCGAACCTTATCTATTCCTTACAGGCGATGCGGCTACAACCACCCTTCTCTGTTCGGCGTGCTAACCCAGCCGTGCCTCTTCGTTGTCCTTCTCCGCCTTCTCGTCCTCTTCCCAGTCGAACCACGGGAATTTATGGCGCCCGGCGAGCGAAAAACGGGTGTAGGTGATCGGAAGCCCCATTTCGAGGAATCGTTTTTCATAGGCGGTCTTAACCGACAGCACCTCGTCGGCGTAGCCCGTGCCGTAGATGTCGGCGTTCGAGACTTCGCACGGCAGGCCGTAGCGGCGCACCACCTCGTTCGTATAGCCGAAAAGATGTTTCGAATCGGTCTTGAGGTTGATCCATCCGCCCGGGGACAGTATGTGGGCGTAATATCCGAGGAAAAGCGGCGAGGTGAGGCGTTTCTTCGCCCGGCGGCTCTTGAGTTGCGGGTCGGGGAAGGTGATCCATATCTCGTCGACCTCGCCCTCGGCGAACAGGCCGTTGATAAACTCGATGCGCGTGCGCAGGAACCCCACGTTGGGCATCTTGCGGTCGGTGGCGGTTTTGGCGCCCCGCCACATGCGTGCACCCTTGATGTCGATGCCGATGAAATTGCGCGACGGGTTGCGCTCGGCCAGCGCTACGGTATATTCGCCCTTGCCGCAGCCCAATTCGAGTACGATCGGGTTGTCGTTATGGAAAAAGTCGCTGCGCCAATGCCCTTTGAGCGGGTGGTCGCAACGGAATACCTCGTCGAATTCGGGTTGTATGAAACAGTCGAAAGTCAGGTTCTCGCGGAACTTGCGGAGCTTGTCCTTGCCCATTGTTGTCTCTTATTCGCTTTTTACGATATTTATGCCGACGGCCTCGATGCCCTTCACCGGGCGGCCGGGTGTGACGGTTATGCAGTAGTCGCCCGTGCGGGCGAAACGGATGCGGCGGCGATAGGGGAGGTCGGCCTCGCGCGACAGGGCGGCCGGAGTGTGCGCGGCCGGGAGTGCGAGCCGGAAAGCCTCTTCGTGCCGGAGCGAATCGGGTGTGACGACTGCTATGCGTACCGTCAGCGTGTCTTCATCCATGCGGTCGTCGTAGCGCAGGAACAAATCCATGTCACGCAGCGTCGTCGTATCGGTGTTGGTGAAGACGATGGCGGCGGGTGCGTCCCAGCCCGAGGCATTCACATCGGTCACCGCGGCTCCGTGGGGTGACACGCAGCCTGCGGCAAAGGCCGCGGTGGAAAGGAGTACTGCCCGACGGACTTTCCGGAATGCGCTGCCCGTCCGATCCCGGTATGCGGCTGTGCCGGACGCTGCCCTGCCCGACCTCGGCGTATGGAACCACGTTGTGCCGGGTTGTGTCGTACAGGGCTGCATTGCGCCGGCCTGCGTGGCAGTGCTACCCGGAATGCCGGCCGTCTGCCGAAGCGTTCCGGCTGCTGCGCGACGTGCCGCTATGTCACGTGCCCGTATCACCGTCTATTCGTTTGAACCCCCGTTGCTTCCGCTGCCGTTGTCGCTGCTCCCTTCGCGGCGTTCGCCTCCCGGACGGCGGCGGTTGCGGTTGTTGCGCCTGTTGCCACCTTCGCGGCGTTCCCCGCCGTTTGTATTGCCCTCTGCGCCGTTGTTGCCTCCGTTGTTGCCGTTGCCATTGTTGCGGGGAGCTGCCTCATTGCGGTTCCCGTTGCGGCGGTCACCGCCGTTGCGGCCCTCCCCGTTGTTCCGGTTCTCGTTGCTGCGGCCTTCCCCGTTACGGTTCTCCCCGTTGCGGGAACGGTCGCTGCGCCGCTGGCGGCGTTCGGGGCGCTCCTGCTGGGGCTGCTGCCCCGGCTGAGCCTGGCGGCGCTCCTGTCCTGTTTCCTGGGAAGGCTGTCCGTTCTGCCCCTCCTGTCCGTTCTGTTTGCCCCGGTTGCGGCCGCGCTTGTTGCGCCGTTTGGCCGAGTCGAAACGGGTGATGCTGTCCTCTTCGGAGCGGTAGGTCGGCTCCTCGGCTATCGGGCGGATGTCGTCGGCGTGCTGCAGCTGGTCGACCTTCTTGCCTGCACGGTTCAGTGCCATGATTTCGCGCACGCGCGACACGGGCAGCGTGGTGACATTGACCATCGCATCCTTGCTCGACGAGAAGGTCATCGTACCGGCGAGGATGTCGCTCTTGACGAGGAAATATTCGCCGTCGATGGCCTGCAACGGCTCACGCAGGCGCGGGAACTCCTTGCGGGCGTCGACATAGGTGTCGTATTCGTACATCATGCAGCATTTGAGCTTCGAGCACTGTCCGGCCAGTTTCTGGGGATTGAGCGAAATCTCCTGTGCACGGGCGGCACCCGTCGTGACGCTCGAGAAGCTCGACATCCACGATGCGCAGCACAGCTCGCGCCCGCAGGCACCCAGCCCGCCGATGCGCCCGGCTTCCTGGCGTGCGCCGATCTGCTTCATTTCGATGCGGATGTGGAACCGCTCGGCGAAGACCTTGATCAGTTCGCGAAAATCGACACGCTCGTCGGCGATATAGTAGAAAATAGCCTTGATCTTGTCCCCCTGGTATTCCACGTCGCCGATCTTCATGTTGAGTCCCATGTCGGCGGCGATCTGGCGCGATGCGATCATCGTTTCATGTTCGAGGGCGATGGCCTCCTGCCATTTCTCGATGTCGTAGGGCTTGGCCTTGCGGTAAACTTTCTTGAACTCGCCGTTGTAGGGGTTGAATCCCGTGCGGCGCATCTGGCGTGCTACCAGGTCGCCCGTGAGCGAAACGACGCCGATGTCGTGTCCGGGCGATGCCTCGACCGCCACGATGTCGCCCCGCTTGAGCTGCAGGTTGTTGGCGTTCTGGTAGAACGAGCGGCGCGTGTTCTTGAACCGCACCTCCACGATGTCGGTTGGGATATTCTCGGGGTACTCCTCGAGCCACGCCGTTTCGTGAAGCTTGAAACACCCGTCGCAGAGCTTCGCCTCGCACTCTGCGCCGCAATCGCAGAAACTGCATCCGCGGCCTATTTCGGGTTTACACTTTTTCGTATATTGTTTTTCGGTGTCCATTTGTGGGCATAATTTGCGTAAAGATACGAAATTTTTTTTATCCGGCGGCCACTCTGCCTAAATCGTTGTCTCAATTGCCCAGGCGGAGCTTGCGGACGCTGCGCCGGATGCGGACGATCATCATCACGGCCGCGGCCGACAAGCCGAACGAGAAGCCGAGGAAAAGCCCCGTCGGACCCATGCCGAGCGTGAAGCCGAACAGGTAACCCACCGGCAGGTTCAGCAGCCAGTAAGATACGAAGGCGATCGGCATGATGATTTTCACGTCCTGTATGCCGCGCAGGATGCCTACCGAGACATTCTGGATGCCGTCCGAAAGCTGGTAGAGCGCCGCGAAGACCAGCAGTTGCGAAGCGATGGCGATCACCTCGGGGTTGGTCGAGAAGAACGTCGGGATGATGTTGCGCATGGTGATGAAGACCAGCGCTGCAAAAGCGTTCCAGGCGAGCACCAGGTGGTACGACGCCTTGGCCGCCAGCGACAGCTCCCCGATGTTGCGGGCGCCGTAGCAGTGCGACACGCGGATGGTGGTGGCCGCACCGATCGACATGACGATCATGAAGGCGCAGTTGCCGATCGTAACGGCGATCTGGTTGGCGCTCATGGTCTCCTTGCCGAACCAGCCCATCATGATGCCAGTGCCGACGAACGCCGAGGCTTCGAGGAACATCTGCATCGAGATCGGGAGCCCCATGTGCAGCAGGTTTTTCACCGTGGCCCACGAATAGTTGCGGGGCGAGAACCCGTCGAGGTAGCCGCGGTATTTGTGGCGGTTGTAGAAGTAGCCGATCATCAGGATCGGGGCGATGATGCGCGAGAGCAGCGTACCCAGCCCGGCACCCTCGGCACCCATTTCGGGGAGCCCGAAGCGGCCGTAGATGAACACCGCGTTGAAGCCGATGTTGGCCATGTTGGCGATGATCGTCACGACCATCTCGACCTTGGTGTTGCCCACGCCTTCGAGAAATTGCTTGAATGCGAAGAAGAGCATGACGAACGGCATGCTGAATACCAGCATCTTGTAGTAGGGGATGGCCATGTCGACGACCTCGACCGGCTGGCCGAGGTCGTACATGAGCGGGATGACCGCATATTGTACGGCGGCCATCGCGAACCCGAGCAGCGTGTAGAACAGGATGCCGTTTTGCAGCAGCCCGGCCGACTTCTCGCGGTCGCCCTGCGCGTAGAGTTCGCCCACGAGGGGCGTCATGCCCAGCG
>ENA-OUOW01001607-OUOW01001607.1-human-gut-metagenome-genome-assembly--contig:-NODE-1607-length-14712-cov-9.081872_pt1 | contig 14712 bp, 8 predicted proteins | sample MGYA00237938_ERZ548769 | MGnify/ENA primary metagenome ERZ548769 (study PRJEB26490, sample SAMN05356870) | human gut metagenome | biome: terrestrial biome; feature: human-associated habitat; material... | reverse complement strand
TCTGACGAAAAATTTGACGACGCATCTGTCGCACAATCTTTGTGCGGTATTGCCTGAACAGGCTCTTACGCCAAATTGAAAGGAGATATGATTTGTGACAAAATCCGTAGTATGTATTCTGATTGCCATTCTTGTCTATATGGGCATGATGGTCGTGATCGGTGCTGTGTATTCCAAAAAGAACAGCAGCGTCGGCGATTTTTATCTGGGCGGCCGGCGGCTCGGACCGGTGGTTTCTGCCATGAGTGCAGAGGCTTCGGACATGAGCAGCTATCTGCTCATGGGTCTGCCGGGGCTGGCGTATCTGAACGGCTGTGCAGAGGTAGGCTGGACTGCCATTGGTCTGGCGATCGGCACCTATCTGAACTGGCTGCTGGTGGCGAAACGCCTCCGCGTGTATTCTCAGCGTTGCCGGAACTCCATTACCATTCCGGATTTCTTTTCCAACCGGTATCGGGACGATAAGCACGTGCTGATGGGCATTGCGGCAGTCATCATTCTGATATTTTTCGTGCCGTATACCGCTTCGGGTTTCTCCGCCTGCGGCAAGCTGTTCAATCAGCTGTTCGGCTGGAACTATCACATGGCAATGATCATCAGTGCGGTCATCATCATTTCCTACACCTGTCTGGGCGGCTTTCTGGCGGCAAGCTTTACCGACCTGATCCAGAGCATCGTTATGACTTCGGCTCTGGTGGTGCTGGTGATCTATGGCGTACATACTGCCGGCGGACTGGACAACGTATTGGAAAATGCCAAGGGTATTGAAAATTACCTTAGCTTTACCAGCACCCGCACCGCAGAGGGCGAAGCCGTTTCGTTCGGCGGACTGAGCATCATTTCCACGCTGGCGTGGGGACTGGGTTACTTTGGCATGCCGCATATTCTCCTGCGGTTCATGGCAATCGATGACAAGAACAAGGTCAAGATCTCCCGCCGTATTGCTTCTGTCTGGGTAGTGCTGGCAATGGGCGTGGCAGTATTCATTGGTATCATCGGCAACGCCCTGACGGCAAACGGCACGGTTGCTCCGCTTGAAACCTCTTCCAAGGCGGAAACCATTGTGCTGGAAATGGCAACGGTATTGAGCAAGCACAGTGCGGGAGCTGCCCTGATCGCCGGACTGATCTTCGCAGGCATTCTGGCGTGCACCATGTCTACCTCCGACTCGCAGCTGCTGGCGGCTTCGTCCAGTATGTCGGAGAACCTGCTGAAAGGCGTATTCCACGTGAAGCTGTCAGAAAAGCAGTCCATGATCGCAGCACGTGCCGTCCTGCTGATTATTGCAGTGCTGGGCATTGTGCTGGCGTGGGATCAGAACAGTTCTGTATTCCGCGTAGTTTCCTTTGCATGGGCAGGCTTCGGTGCGACTTTCGGACCGGTAATGCTGACCTCGCTGTTCTGGAAGCGTTCCAACAAGTACGGTGCACTGGCGGGGCTGTTGACTGGCGGTGTGATGATTTTCGTATGGAAGTTTGCCATCAGCAAGCTGGGCGGCGTGTTTGCCATTTATGAGCTGCTGCCGGCGTTCCTGTGTGCACTGATCGCGATCGTTGTGGTTTCGCTGCTGACTAAGGCTCCGGAACAGGAGATCGTAGACGAGTTTGAAGCAGTTTCTGCGGAGATGAAGCAGAAGTAAAACGCTGACAAGTGAATGTTGCAAAAAGCTGGTTCCTGTATGTGCAGGGGCTGGCTTTTTTTGTTACTTAAATGCGAATGAAATACTGAAATTTACAAAATATCGCAAAAATGGTTGTTTTTTCTTTTTCTTTTTGAGCTATAATGTAAAAAACGTTGAATCTTGACTAATTTGAGGAGGATGCAGTTGATGAGGTTTTGGAAAAAAGTTCTTGCATCAGTGACCGTAGGCGTGCTTTGCGTGAGCGGTGTGGGGCTGTCTGGGGTGGAGAGTGTGCAAGAAAGCGTGGGAACAGTGTTATCGGCGAGTGCTTACGATGGCACATATGAAGGTTTGCATTATAATGTGACGGATACAGGAGAAATCGAAATCGCCAAATGCAATAAAGATGCTGCTACAGTAGTGAATATTCCCACAGAAATCGATGGAAAGCCCGTGACGAGCATCGGAAAGCATGCTTTTTCCGGCTTCAGTCTGACGGAAATCACGATCCCGGACAGCGTGGCGAGCATCGGAGAGTATGCTTTTTACGGCTGTACCAGTCTGACGGAAATCACGATTCCGGACAGCGTGACGAGTATTGGAGATTGTTCTTTTTGGGGCTGTACCAGTCTGACCGAAATCACGTTACCAGATAGTGTGACGTATATTGGATATAAAGCTTTTCTTGATACACCTTGGTTAAAGATAAAACAAGCAGAAAATCCATTGGTAATTGTTAATCATATTTTGATTGATGGAACAACTTGTACTGGCTCTGTCTCAATACCCAGTGGTGTGACGAGTATCGGAGTGTGGGCTTTTGACGGCTGTATCAGTCTGACTGAAATCACGATTCCGGACAGTGTGACGAGTATTGGATGGTATGCTTTTGACGAATGTATCAGTTTGACCAAAATCACAATCCCGGACAGCGTGACGAGTATCGGAGGGCGTGCTTTTGACGGCTGTATCAGTCTGACTGAAATCACGATTCCGGACAGCGTGACAAGTATCGAGAGTACTTTTGAGGGTTGTACCAGTCTGACCGAAATCACGATCCCGAATAGCGTGACGAGTATTGGATATTATACTTTTTCTGACTGTACCAGACTGACCAAAATCACGATTCCGGACAGCGTGACGAGTATTGGAGGGTATGCTTTTAAAGGCTGTACCAGTCTGACGGAAATCACCATTCCAAATAGTGTGGTGGATATTGGAGAAAGTGCTTTTGAAAATTGTACCAACTTAACAATTTATGGATATTTTGGTTCTGCAGCAGAAACTTCTGCAGCAGAAAATAAAATTTCTTTTGTATCCATAGGTGGTGTTCAAACCACAGAACCTGTGGCAACTACAACAACTGAACTTGTTACAACAACAACTATATCAACGTCAAAAGCAACGAGTACTACGGCACGGACAGTTACACCTCCTTCAACTGCAATTAAACACCAAGCTACTGCAACTTCTGAAAATCAAACCACCACTTCTTCTACCTCATCTGAGTCTTTTTCGCCTATCTACGGCGACATCAACCTGGACGGGCAAGTGGACATCACAGACGTGATCCTGCTGAACCGGTATTGTTCCGGCACGGTGTCTTTGAATAAGAATGCGGTAAAAAATGCTGACTGCGATGGAGATAAGGAGGTCAGCAGCAACGATGCGGTTGTTCTGCTGCAATTTCTGGTACATATTGTAAGCTTCTTGCCGCACAGTGCATAACACAATTGAGGCAATACCACACAAAGCCGCGTGATGGCTTTGCACAACATGAATAAAAGAAAAACCGATTTTTGCGGAGGTGCAGAAATCGGTTTTTGGTTTTCAGATTCTCAAACAATGCCGCACAAAGAGTGTCTGGTGGGATTGTCCTTGTAAGGACATGTGAAAATGATCACTTGCAATTTTTCCAAAAGTTTGTTATACTATTATAACAGTCCGATTGAAATCACAGAAACGGAGGAACTCTATTTGAATATTCCACAGAAACTGGCTGCCGAATTCCAACTGCGGCAGGAACAGATCGACAATACCATTGCCTTGCTGGACGACGGCAAGACGATCCCGTTTATTGCACGGTACCGGAAAGAGCGTACCGGTTCGCTGGACGATCAGGTGCTTCGTGCCATTGACAACCGGCTGCAATATCTGCGGAAGCTGGAACAGCGGAAAGAAGAAATCTGCACGGCGATCGAAGCACAGGGCAAGCTGACACCGGAACTGGAAGAAAAGATCCGCGGTGCGGAAACACTGGTGGAAACCGAGGACTTGTACCTGCCCTATCGTCCCAAGCGGAAAACACGGGCATCTATGGCGATTGCCCGCGGACTGGAACCGCTGGCACGAATCCTCATGGCACAGAATCCCCAGACGAATCCAGCTCAGGAGGCAGAAGCTTTTTTGCAGGAGGAAGTGCCGGACACCGAAGCGGCATTGCAGGGGGCAATGGACATTCTGGCGGAGGAAATGGCAAATGATGCCGACCTGCGAAAGCAGATGCGTCGGCTGGTGATGTCTGCCGGAACGATACAGTCCCGTGCCACAGAGGAAGATGCCGATACGCCGTACCAGAACTACTACGACTATGCAGAACCGGTGAAACGCATTGTGGGACACCGGATCCTTGCCATTGACCGCGGCGAACGGGAGGGTGCTCTGAAAGTGGCAGTTACGCTGCCGGAAGGACACGGGGCTTCGCTGCTGATTCAGAAGTTCGTGAAGAACCAGAGCCCCTGCGGCAAGCTGGTGCAGACTGCCGCAGAAGATGCATTCCAGCGACTGCTGTTTCCGGCAGTGGAACGGGAAACCCGCAAGGCTCTGACAGAGCAGGCGGCAACGGCGGCAATCGGTGTGTTCTCGTCCAATCTGCGGCAGCTGCTCATGGCAGCACCGCTGAAAAACCGCATTGTTCTGGGCGTAGACCCCGGCTATCGCACCGGCTGCAAGCTGGCAGTGGTGGACGAAACCGGCAAGGTACTGGACACCGGCGTGGCACATATCACCGTCAGCAAAGGTGCTTCGCTGGAACGGGAAAAGGACGTGATCCGAAAGATGCTGCGGAAGCACCACGTGACCGCGGTGGCAATCGGCAATGGCACGGCTTCCAGAGAGTCGGAAGCGGTCGTGGCGGAACTGCTGAAGGAACTGCCTTATTCCGCGGCGTACATGGTGGTTTCCGAGGCAGGGGCTTCGGTATATTCTGCGTCCAAGCTGGCGGCGGAGGAATTTCCGGAGTATGACGTTTCCCTCCGGAGTGCCGTTTCCATTGCCAGACGGTTACAGGATCCGCTGGCGGAACTGGTGAAGATCGATCCGCAGGCGATCGGCGTAGGACAGTATCAGCATGACATGCCCAAGGCGGAACTGTCTGCCGCACTGGACGGCGTGGTGGAGGACTGCGTGAACCATGTGGGCGTAGACCTGAACACGGCTTCGTTCTCTCTGCTGTCCCACATTGCCGGCATCAACCAGACCATTGCCAAGAACATCGTGACATACCGGACGGAAAACGGGGCATTCACCGACCGGAAGCAGCTGAAAAAGGTGGCAAAACTGGGCCCGAAGGCATTCGAGCAGTGTGCCGGATTCCTGCGGGTGTCAGGAGCCAAGAACCCGCTGGACAATACAGCAGTGCATCCGGAAAGCTACGGGGCAGCAGAGCAGATCTTACAGGAGTGCGGCTTCCGGCTGGCAGACATTTCCGGACAGGACCGCAGCGAGATCGGTGCCATTGCCAAGCAGCACGGCATTTCTGCCATTGCGAAAAAGGCAGGCGTAGGCGAACCCACTGTGCGGGACATTCTCAAGGAACTGGAAAAGCCGGGGCGTGACCCCCGTGACGAACTGCCGCCGCCGCTGCTCCGGAGTGGGGACATCATGGAACTGAAAGACCTGAAACCGGGCATGGAACTGGTGGGCACTGTGCGGAATGTCATTGACTTTGGCTGTTTCGTAGACGTGGGCGTTCATGAGGACGGACTGGTGCACATCTCCCAGATCTGTGACCGGTTCATCAAGCACCCGCTGGAGGCTGTCAAGGTCGGCGAGGTGGTGAAAGTCTGGGTGCTGGACGTGGACTTGAAGCGGAAACGCATCGCCCTCACCATGAAGCCGCCGAAAAAGGGATAAGAGGTGTTACATGCGAAACGGAAAAAAAGTCGTTTCTCTGCTGCTGGCAGGGGTGCTGGCGGTGTTGTCGTGCAGCTGCGGCAATTCCTCTAAAGAGGAGAACAGCAAGAAGGAAGCCGACAGCAACCCCCGCACTGAAATGCGGGACGACATGACTACCAGCCAGATCGTGGGAGAAATGGGGCTGGGCATCAATCTGGGCAACACACTGGAAGCCTGCGGCGACTGGATCGACAGCAGCGGCGGGGTAAACAGCTACGAAACTGCATGGGGCAGCCCGACAATTACAGAGGATATGATTGCCGGCTACGCTGCCGCCGGTTTTGATTCGGTGCGGATTCCCGTGGCGTGGTCGAATCTCATGGCAGAGGACTACACCATTGCACCGGAACTGTTAGACCGTGTGGAAACGGTGGCACAGTATGTGCTGGACAACGGCATGTATGCGGTGGTGAATCTCCACTGGGACAACGGCTGGATCGCAGGATTTTCCACGGACTATGACACCTGCATGGAAAAATATACCCGTATCTGGGAGCAGGTGACCGACCGGTTTGCAGATTACGGTGACCACCTGATTCTGGAATCCATGAACGAAGAAGGCTGTTTTGACGATCTGTGGAACCGCTACAGCGGCTCTGATGACGGCAAGGCAGAGGCATACGGCATTGTCAACCGCATCAACCAGCAGTTTGTGGACTTGGTACGCGGTTCCGGGGGAAACAACCCCAGGCGGCATCTGCTGATCGCCGGCTATGCCACTGACGTAGACCTGACCTGTGACGAAGCCTTTCAGATGCCGCAGGACGAAGCCGGACGATGTGCGGTTTCGGTACATTATTATACGCCGCCTACGTTCTGCATTCTGGAAGAAGATGCCGACTGGGGAAAAGCCAAGACCACATGGGGCTCACCCAGAGATCAGAGGATTCTGGAAAACGACATGGACAAGCTGCAAAGCCGGTTTCTGGATAACGGCGTGCCGGTGATTATCGGGGAGTACGGCTGTTCCACCAAGAACAAGACGGAAGAAACTGTCCGGACATTCCTCACCGCAGTGGCACAGGCGGCGTATACCAAAGGCATGTGTCCCATGCTGTGGGATGTTACCGGTGTGTTCTATGACCGGAACAACTGCCGTATGCTGGACAGTCAGCTGGAACAGGATTTGCAGGAGATCGCCGCCGCACCCCGCGACGGTGTTCACAATGTTTCCGGAAATTGACATTTGGAAAATGCAAAATTCACCGGCGTGTCGTATCAAATTATCAAGTTGTTTTTCACTGGCAATTCGAGATTTAGAAAAAATGCACAAAAACAGGGTGTGCTTTTATTGGTGCTGTATAAAAATATGTGGAAAATAAAAAAAATACTTGCAAAATAACGATAAATATGCTATGCTGGTATATGGAGAAGTAGGGTGCAGGAAAGCACTGGGCGGATTTCAGAGGACAAATCGCACGGCTGTACAATTTGAAAGCGGAAAGGGGGACGTGAAAAACAGTGCGGCGGCATTCGTTTTTTTGAAATGCCAAAAGCTTCTCTGCACACAACCAAGCGGCAATACGCCGCATCAATTCAAGAAAGGAAGAATGATAATCATGAAGATGAAAAAGTTTCTTTCATCTCTGACAGCTGGCGTAATGGCGGCAACGACCATTTTCACCAGTGCATTGGTGACCCCGATGATGTCCCTCGCTGCGACAGCGGCAGATGATGCACCGATTGCGTTTCTGCACATTCAGAGTGGCGATGGCGACTGGTCGCTGAACAATTATAAGGCAGGAACTGGAACTGATGCTACGATCGATAAGAGCGGCTCTTATGAAGTTTCTGTAAAAAGAGGCAACTGGGGTGATGCTCTGAGTTCCTACAATTTCTTCGACCTGTGCGTTCAGGATCCGGATCTTTACGGCGGTAAATCTCTGTATAAGAAGATCACAATTGATTCTGTAAAGATCGGTGAAACGACTCATGAACTCAATCAGGAATATACGACATTTACTCCGTCTTCTGTACAGTCTGCATCTGATGAGTGGGATTTCACCTGCAACAAGCTGGCAATTGATTCCACTGGCTGGGATATGCCGGCAGCAGGCGAAGTGATTTCAGTTAGCTTCACAGTAGAGCTGGCAAATGAAGTCACCACTACCACAACAACCAGCGAAACCACTGCGGAAACTACCGCGGAAACCACGGTTGCTTCCAGCGAAACTACTGTTGCTTCCAGCGAAACCACTGCAACCTCTGCTGTCACTACAGCGACTACCGCAGAGGAAAAGGGCGTGAAAAAGATCACTGTCGGCAAGACCTACAGCGAACTGCTGAAGGATGCACAGAAGGCTGACCCGAAGGAAGGCATGATCGGCTGGAAGTGGGCTGACTTTGGCATCACCAACAGCAATGTTGTCAAGAAGGTCGTTGTCAACGTTTCCTCTGATAAGGAAATCGGCACATACAACTATATGTTCGGTTCTTCTACACAGAAAGCACCGGATTATTGGACACAGACCACACAGGAAAACAAAACTCTGGGCAAGTCCGGCGAATTCACCTGGGACATCACCAAGACTGTGGACGCAACCATTCAGAAGGAATATGATGGTTCTCTGAAGTTTGGTGCCTGGGGCGACGGTACCTATGAGGACTTCACTGTAGATTCTGTTGTGATTTACACAGATGATGCAACGATCACTACGACTGCTGCAACCACTGTGACCACACAGCCGACCACTACAGTTTCCGCAAAGTACACCAAGGAACTGACTCCGAAGGCAGAGGAAGACAAGGGTACTGACGGCAAGGCAAGCAACACCAAGGTTGAATTTGATCCCATGGGTGCATACAAGGCAATTGCTTACTACACCGTAAAGACAAATGACAAGAACACCAGCGGTGCGTTTGGCACATGGAACGACAGCCTGCCGGAAGGTGAAGAATGGCAGAGCACGGAATTCAAGGATCTGGCTGTACCGGCAAACAAGCAGGTCATCGTATCTTATGATATTCCGAAGACTGTTGGTGAAACTGTACAGTTCATGGTTTATTATCCGAAGTTCGGCGATGTGACAATCGACAAGATCGTACTGTGCTTCGACGAAGATCCGGATCAGACCACCACTTCTACAACTGTGACCACTGAAACAGTTGCAACCACAGAAGAAAGCACCGTTTCTGCAACGACAGAAGAAACTACTGTTACTTCCAAGGAAACTACTAAGGAAACTACTAAGGAAACCACAGTTACAACTGTAGTTACCACAGCTGACACTACAGCAAAAACCACTGCTTCTACTTCGACAGAAGCATCTGCTGAAACCAGCAAGGCTACAGAAACTTCTGCATCTGCTGCAACAACCACAGCAAAACAGACCACTGCTACAAAGGCAGACACCACTGTTGTAACCACTACCAAGTCCATCGGCACCACCACGACAGAAGCTCCGAAGGGCAAGGGCATCATCTTCAAGGTAGACGAAGCACAGGTCAAGACTGCAAGCAACTATGCAAAGATCCCGCTGTCCGTTCTGGTTGAAAACTATGTGGACGCACAGGGCTTCAACTTCGCTCTGGAAGTTCCGGAAGTTACTTCCAAGATCCTGACGATCTACAAGAACCCGAAGAACAAGAAGGACTATGGTTATAGGGACGTTTATGTCAGCGGCGACCTGGCTCCTTCTCCGCAGAACCTGAAGGGCTATGAGGCAAACGGTCAGGATATGAGCGTTGAGCCGTCCAAGCGTTGGATGTATTTCCAGTGGACTTCCAGTACCAGCACGATCACGATCAGCGGTGACAAGGTGATCGACATCAACTGCACCATTGCAGAAAACGCAGTGGACATCGCAAAGGAATACGGTCTGGAACTGCAGACAGATGAAAACGGCGACAGCTACTATCTGTTCCCGGTAAACTTTGCAGAGTATCAGAAGGTAAACTGGGACTTTGAGGGTACACACGGCGACGGCTATCTGGCTCCGAACCGTCAGTACATTGACGAAAACGGCACAGATATTGCGACCACTGATGTAGTTTACTACAACGGCGGTATCCGCGTTTACACAGATGCACAGACTGAAACCACTACAACTGACACGACTACCACAACCACTACCACAGAAGAAAAGGACATCAATCTGGACATTGACGAAGTATTCGTATATCCCAGTGAAAAGGATGCCACTTCTCTGAAGAACTACACTCTGGGCGTGAAGGTAACTGCCAAGGAAGGCGTAGACGCAACCAGCTATGGTATCAACTGCGTTGTCAACCTGCCGGAAGCAACCGCAAAGCTGTACACCATTCCGTCCAAGCTGCTGAAAAAGAGAGCATTTGTTGTCAACGACTTCGGCAGCGGTATTCCGAATGCAAATGATTTCATTGCATACAAGGACGGCACTTCTACCATTACTGACGGCAGCGACCGCTGGATCCGTTTCATTGGTGCACGTTCTGCCGAAGGTGCAACTGACCCGACAAAGATGAATCAGGTATTCCGCATGATCTTCAATGTGCCGGATAAGGATACTGTACAGGCACTGGCTGACGAATATGGTCTGACACTTCAGACTGGTGAATACGATGGCAAGACTGTTGAGTACTATGAGTTCCCTGTAGACTGGGCACCGAATGGTTCTGACAAACTGCCCAGCGGCACCACGATGGTAGATGTCAAGCGTTTCAACTACCTGAACGGCGAGGGCGTAACCGGCGAAGACATCTTCGACGAAATGGTTGGTCTGAAGGACGGTGCGATCCGCGTAATCATGAATGATGTAGCGGAAACCACCGAAACAACAACTGCTACAACTACAACTACTACAACAGCTACCACCACTACAACCGCAACCTCTGCGGCAACGACTACTACCACAGAAAAACCGCAGACTACAACTGCTACAGAGGCTACGACTGTCACCACCACAACTGCAGCAACCACTACAACAACGACTGCTGCTACAACCACCACTACCGAAGAACCTATTGTAACGACTACCGAAGCAACTACCACTACCACTACTACCGAAGCAACGACTGTTACTACTAAAGCAACAACTGCTACGGCAACCAGCACCAGTGCAGGTCCGACAACCACCAGCACCAGTGCAACAACCACTACTGTAACAGAATCTGAAACAACTACTACAAAGGCAACTACAACTGCTACAACAGAGGAGCTGCCGGACTTCACCAAGAAGACCACAGCTTCTACAACAGAAGAGCTGCCGGACTTCAGCAAGAAGACAACTACCAGCACAACTACCACAACAACAACTACTACAGAAGAAACCACGGAAGCAACTACTGAAGCAACCACTGAAGAAACTACTACCACACCGGCAGCTGTTTCTTCTACTACAGAAGCAACTACCACAGAAGCTACGACAACTGTTACAGAAGCAACCACTACCACAGAAAACACGACAGCTTCTACCGAAGCTACCACTACTACAGAAGAAACCACCACGACTGCAGAAGCAGAACTGGAAATCGAAGTAAATCCGGATGCAAACTTCTATCTGTCTATTGACGGACGCAATTTCAACGCTGCTGACCTTGTGAAGTCTGCAACTGTAAACGGCGAGAGCGTCATGGACGATCTGACCTTTGGTGCAGAAAGCCCGAAGGCACTGTTCGACAGCGAAGGCAAGGCATATGTAGATACCGACCTCGATATCCTGTATAAGGGTGAAAAGGTTGCTACTGCAAAGGTTTACATCGGCGTAAAGGGCGATACTGACTTGTCCGGTAAGGTAGAGGCTACTGATATGTACTACAGTAGCTACTACATTGCAAGACAGGGTGCTGGTATTAAGGATGCAAAGCTTCTGGACGGCACAGAGCACGCACAGGATGAGAATCTGGAGAAACTGTCCTTCTTCCTGACGGATATTGATACCGAAAGCAAGGCAGGAGAGAATTCTGCAGACGGCAAGCTGGAAGCAACTGACATCTTCTACCAGGCATACTATGTTGCTCTGGTTGGTGCTGGTCATAAGAGCACTACCTGGGACAATCCGGTTTGCCCGGATCTGAAGAACCTGAAGGGCTCTATGTGGGCTGAATAATCAGATTCCCTGATTTCGAACGCGTAAGCGTTTCTGACAACAAGGCTATGACAGCATAAGAAAAACCCGATGCGGGAGCGATCCCGTGTCGGGTTTTTTGTATTAGTATGATTTGCCTTGACAAACTGAAATGGCGTGTGCTATACTGATTTGTAATTGCATAAATTATTGTAAAAAGCCATGCCTCAGGCATAAAAAGGAGAACTGTTTTATGGGAATTGTAGAACTGCTGCTGACAGCGATCGGACTGTCAATGGACGCATTTGCAGTGTCAGTCTGTAAGGGGCTGGGCATGCGGAAGATGCGGTACGATCAGGCGTTGGTCATCGGGTTGTATTTCGGCGTGTTTCAGGCACTGATGCCGTTGTTGGGCTGGCTGCTGGGTACATCATTTTCCCGTTATATTCAGGCATTTGACCACTGGATCGCATTTGTGCTGCTGGCATTCATCGGCGGAAAAATGCTCTGGGACGTGTTCCACGAAAAGGAAGAATCGGCTGCTGAAAAAAGTGATGCCAGGCTGGATCACAAGGAACTGTTCATGCTGGCAATTGCCACCTCTATCGATGCTCTGGCGGTGGGGATCGCGTTTGCCTGTCTGGACGTGCAGATCTGGAGTTCCGTTTCCATCATTGGCTGTGTCACGCTGGTGCTATCGTTCTGCGGTGTCTGGATCGGCAATCGCTTTGGCAACCGCTTTGAGAAAAAGGCGGAGATCGCCGGCGGCGTGGTGCTGATCCTGATCGGCGTGAAGATTCTGCTGGATCATCTGATTCAGCATCAATGAGGGTGATCTCATTCCGAGTATGGACAAATTATAGAAAATTCCAGAATTTCCCGAATTCTTCTCAGAAACGTGTTTATATTTTTGTACGAATTTGTTACAATATATACATGAATATGTGGGAAACGGGGGCATCTGATGAAACAAAGAAGTGTAAAATCCAAGAAAAAAATTTACAGTCAGATTTTTGGGATCGCAGTGAGCCTGCTTTTGTCGGCGGCGGTGATTTCGTCTGCTGTTTTTCTGCATGAAAGCCATTATTTCAACTCCAGCGAGAGCCATGTACTGGAAGTGCTCCGCGGAATGGACGGCAAGAGCGAGGTGCGGTCGTGGGACGATGACCAGAATCTAAAACGGCGGGAAACGCTGCTGCAAAAAGGCTGTGCCGACAATCCGGACATGATCGGCTGGCTGGTGCTGCCGCAGACGATGATCGACTATCCGCTCATGGGCGGCACAGACAGCGATAGATACACCGACCACAACTATGAAGGCGGTTACGACTTGTACGGCACCCCGTTTCTGGACAGCCGGAATGCGGTGGATTTCAGCGACTTTTTTTCGCTGGTGTTCGGACATGATATGAACAATAGTGCCATGTTCGGGAGTCTGGACGATTTTTTGCAGGAGTCGGCATTTGCGGACTTGTCAGACGGCGTACTGCTGCTGCCTGATGAACGGTATCGTCTGGAGGTGACTGCCAGCATTGCGGCAACCTGCCCTGCACAGGAACTGATAGACCAGATCATGACGGCAGATGCTGCAGAGCAGCCGCAGCTGCTGGAGCAGCTGCTGGAAATGGCGGCGGTGAAAAAGGACGATGTTACAGTGTCCGAAGAAGACCACTGGGTCATGCTGTCCACGCTGGACTACGCCGATGAAAAGAACGACAACGGCACACCGTCTATGCTGCTGCTGAAGCTAAGAACCAGTACGACATAAAACACACGGGCAGGGAAACCTGCCCTGTTTTTGTGGAATTGCAGGGGAGAATTTTCTCCCATTTTGCACGATTGACTTTTTCGCAGAAGTGTGCTATAATATCGTTAATCTGATTGGATAGAAGGTCACGCGGGGACATGCCCGCGTCATTGGAAACGCACATTCTCCGGAATGATTCACGAACAACACTCTATGCCATTTCGCCTGTCTGCACGTGTACGCAGACCGGAACGTCTGGGTGCAGGTGCGGGAATTGATTCTAGGAGGATTTTTTATGCCCAAAAGCAAAGTACAAGAAGTAATTTTTACCATTCTCATGGTGCTTGTCATGGTCTACGCGATGATCTGCTATAACATCGCCATGGAAACCGGCAGCATGACCAACATGGTATTTCTCCATGCTTTTCGGGAACTGCCGATCATGGGACCGATCGCCTTTCTGCTGGATTTCTTTCTGGTAGGCGGTCTGGCAAAAAAGGCGGCGTTTCGCATCGTCGATCCCGAAAAGGACAACCCTTTTCATCTGGTGCTGGCGATTTCCGCCGTGTCGGTGCTGCTGATGTGTCCGCTGATGAGCTTGGCAGCAACGCTGCTGTTCAAGCATGCCGGCGTGCAGGTGATTGCAGTCTGGTTTGAAACCACTGCGAAAAATTTTCCCATGGCACTGCTGTGGCAGTTGTTTTTCGCCGGTCCGCTGGTGCGGTTCGTGTTCCGGCACCTGATAGCATTGGTGCAGCCGCGTGAAAAGGCGGCAGTCACAGAAAAGGTCTGATATACGCAAGATCCCCGCTTCACTGTGCCGCAGTTCTGGCAGAGTGGAACGGGGATTGTTATAGGCATGACTGAAACGGCAGGCGGCTCGATATTCTTGAGTAAGTCTGCTGTTGCCGTTTTTGATGCGATGTGAAACATTTTGTTTGACATTTTTGTGCGGCATTGCCTATAATCCAAAAATAGTAAGAAGCATCACCACAAAAAGAAAAAGAAATAACCGCCCCTAGCGTCCAAATCTGTGGCGGTTATTTCTTTTTAACCTAAGCAGTGGGAGCAGACCGTCTACTGGTGTGCTCTCTTTATCATTAGTATACACGATTTCCGCCGAAATGTCAAGGGCAATACCGCACAAAGATTGTGCGACAGATGCGTCGTCAAATTTTTCGTCA
>ENA-OUOW01001602-OUOW01001602.1-human-gut-metagenome-genome-assembly--contig:-NODE-1602-length-14728-cov-3.484972_pt1 | contig 14728 bp, 15 predicted proteins | sample MGYA00237938_ERZ548769 | MGnify/ENA primary metagenome ERZ548769 (study PRJEB26490, sample SAMN05356870) | human gut metagenome | biome: terrestrial biome; feature: human-associated habitat; material... | reverse complement strand
ATATTGCCATCATCGATGCGCTTGATGCTGTCCTTGACCGGAACGACCGGCGCGGCAGCGCCGTACTCGGCGGCGGTGGTAACCGCCTCGGTGATAACGGCCTCGGAGACGAGCGGGCGGGCGCCGTCGTGTACGGCAACGAGCACGGCGTTTTCCGGTGCGGCCGTGATGCCCGCGAGAACGGATTCCGTGCGGGTCTCGCCGCCGCGCGTCACCGTGCACAGCTTGTCAATGGAGAAGGCCTTCGCCAGTTCGGTATAGGGCATGATGTCCTGCTCGCGGCAGACGAGGCGCGCTCCTCGACCGGAATCTTTCCGTCTTCGTTTGCCGGGCGCTTGATGGCGGGAATCCTGCCGGTCGTGCCGGTTCTGTGACGCGGTGTGGGAGCCTTGCCCGACGTGCCGGATGACGTGGCGTTGATTGGCGTTCCAGTGGTCGCACCTGACGTGGGGGACGTGGCCTCGCGCTTGGGCACGCGCACTTCCCAGGGGCGCTCGATGGGCGTGGTCGGCTCGTTGGCCATGTCCGACGGGAGTTTGATGACCTTGCGGTCGGAGTTTTTCCTGGCGGATTTTCCGGCGTCCTGCATCTGGAGCGGTGACCCGCATTCCGAGCAGAATTTCGCACCGTGGATGTTACTGAAGCCGCATATGGCGCAACGCATCTTTGCTCCCCTGTGTCTGTCTAGGCTGCGTGTAGAGTAGCATGTTCGTACATATACTTGAACCCAGGTATTTTCCCTCAAATTCGCATGGCATTTCAACCGGTATTCGTGACGTTCTGGAAAACGCACAAAATAAAACGTGGATGTGCGTCTTTATTGCAAACTCGCAAGCAGATGAATGCTCTTATGGGGTACAATATATCGTTGCGTGCGGAATAGGCCGCACCGTGATGTTTCTGTTGGCCCCGAGTAAAAAGCGTTCACCACGACTTATTCGCGGGCCCCGAAGGAAGGGGTCCTCTTGAGCGTAATCAAGAATCCTACCGTCATCGATGCAACCGAGATCTCCGACGAGGAGATGAACGCCCTCATCGATGGCACCATCAATCCGTTTGACGAAGGCGACCTGGTCACTGGCACCATCGTGAAGCTCGACCGCGACGAGGTCCTGCTTGACATCGGCTTCAAGTCCGAGGGCGTCATTCCCGTGCGCGAGCTTTCCATCCGCCGCGATGTCGATCCGTCCGAGGTCGTTAGCCTGGGCGACCAGATCGAGGCCCTCGTGCTCCAGAAGGAGGACAAGGACGGTCGTCTCATCCTCTCCAAGAAGCGTGCCGAGTACGAGCGCGCCTGGATCAGCGTCGAGGAGAAGTTCAACAACGGCGAGAACGTCGAGGGCGAGGTCATCGAGGTCGTCAAGGGCGGCCTTATCCTCGACATCGGTCTTCGCGGCTTCCTGCCCGCCTCCCTCGTTGACCTTCGCCGCGTGAAGGACCTTAACGCCTACCTCGGCACCCGCATCGAGGCCCGCGTCATCGAGATGGATCGCAACCGCAACAACGTCGTGCTTTCTCGCCGCGTCGTGCTCGAGGAGGCCCGCAAGGCCGAGCGCCAGGAGATCCTCTCCAAGCTCAAGCCCGGCATGCGCCTCAAGGGCACCGTGTCCTCTATCGTGGACTTTGGCGCCTTCGTGGACCTCGGCGGCATCGACGGCCTGGTTCACATCTCCGAGCTCTCCTGGAACCACGTCAACCACCCCTCCGAGGTCGTCAAGGTCGGCCAGGAGGTCGAGGTTCAGGTGCTCGACGTCGACCTCAACCGCGAGCGCATCTCCCTTGGTCTCAAGCAGACCACCGAGGATCCTTGGCGCACGCTCGTCAAGAAGTACCCCGTGGGAGCCATCGTTGAGGGCAAGGTCACCAAGCTCGTCACCTTTGGTGCCTTTGTTGACCTCGGCGAGGGCGTCGAGGGCCTCGTCCACATCTCCGAGATGGCCAAGAGCCACGTGGACGCCCCCTCGCAGGTCTGCCAGGTTGGCGACACCGTCCAGGTGAAGGTCATGGAGATCGACCTCGACCGTCGTCGCATCTCCCTGTCCATGAAGGCTGCTGCCGAGACCCTGGGCACCGAGGTCGAGGTCAAGCTTCTGCCCGAGAGCGACAAGCCTGCCGAGAAGGACGAGGCGGCTGAGGCCGAGGCTGAGCCTGCTGCCGAGTAGCTCTTGCTCGTATCGGTTTAGCGTCGAGCAAATGCACGTGATGGGGGAGTCGCCTTCAGGTGGCTCCCCTTTTTTGTGTGCAAGATATGTAGAACACTAATAGTAATAATTCTCGATAATGAAGATCTCCTCCGGTGGAATACTAACAACAGCAATTAAGAACAGTTACTAATAAGAACAGACACAGGAGGATACAATGGAATCCAAGCTTAACCACCTTCTCGCCAACGTCACCGTCGAGTACCACAAGCTCCAGAACCTGCATTGGTACATCTCGGGCAGTGACTTCTTCCAGGTCCACGCAAAGCTCGAGGAGCTCTACGATGGCCTGCTCCCCATTGTCGACGACGTGGCAGAGACCATCCTTCAGCAGGGTGGCAAGCCCATCGCAAGCCTGGGAGAGGTTCTCTCAACGGCAAGCATCAAGGAGCGCGACGACGCACCCGTGCGCAGCGCTCAGGTCTTCGAGATCGTCCTTGCAGACTTCTCGGCGCTTCTCGACGAGGTGACCGCAATCAAGGTCGCCGCAGACGAGGAGAACAACCACCTGGTGAGCGCCCTCATGGATGACTACATCGCCAGCCTCTCAAAGACCATCTGGATGATTCGCCAGCAGCGCGCGTAGCCGGCGAGAACGGCGCAACGCTTCGCAGGGCCGAGCCTCTCGGCCCTGCATTTTTCTTTAGGGGTCGTAAGCCGCCTGCTTTGGGGTATAGAAAGAAAGTTCAAGTTGTCCTGGTATCTGGTTTCCAAATGGTTGGCTATCGGAATTCCCTGTGGTGGAGTATCAATTCCGATTGCTACACTAGGAAAACGAGAGACATCCCTGTCTGCGCTGCCCTCAGGTGGGTGGGGGAGGGGTTGTCGCACCACCAAGAGAGGGGAGACTCTAATGAAGTCACTTTCGAGCACTTCCGTGAGCCGTCGCCAGGCTATCCGCCTTGGCCTTGGCAGCGTTGCCGCCGCGGGCGTTGTTGCCCTCGCCGGCTGCACGGACACCAGCAACGATTCCACCGCTACTACCACAAGCAGCTCCTCGTCGAGCACTGATTCCACCGCTTCAACCCAGATCGACAAGGACGCCTTCGACAGCCTTCTGGCCGCTGGCGATGTTGCAGATGACGCCACGGTTTCCGGGAGCACCTGGGCCCAGAAGATCAAGGACGCTGGCAAGTTCCGTCTGGGCGGCGTCCAGACCTCCACGCTCTTTGCTTCGCTCGACGAGACGGACAACAAGCTCCGCGGCTTTGACGCCGGTCTTGCGCAGCTGCTCGTCCGCTACATCCTGGGTGACGAGTCCAAGTACGAGTTCACCAAGGTGACCTCGGACACGCGCGAGTCCGTCCTCCAGAACGACCAGGTCGACGCCGTCTTTGCCACGTACTCCATCACCGACAAGCGCAAGGAGGTCATCTCCTTCGCCGGTCCGTACTACTCCACGCAGCAGGGCATCCTCGTGCTTGCCGACAACTCGGACATCAACTCCGTCGATGACCTTGCCGGCAAGACCGTTGCTGCCCAGTCCGGCTCCACCGGCCCGAGTATCCTCTCCGAGTATGCGCCCACCGCGACCGTCCAGGAGTTCACCACCGACGAGGAGGCCCGCACCGCCCTCGAGCAGGGTCGTGTCGACGCCTACGTCATCGACGCCACCATGCAGATGAGCTCCATCGTCAAGAACCCCGGCAAGTATCGCCTTGCCGGCGACTCCTTTGGTCCCGAGGACCCCTACGGCATTGGCCTGCAGCTCGACTCCGACGGGGTCACCTTCGTAAACACCTGGCTCAAGAAGATCGAGGACGAGGGCACCTGGGCTAAGCTGTGGAAGATCTGCATCGGTGACCGTACCGGCATCGATAAGGTTCCCGAGCCGCCCGCGATTGGCGCCTAACACCAGGCAACGTCTGGTATGGGCCCTCTGCGTCGCAAGGCGCAGGGGGCCTTGGTTCGTAATTGGAGAGGGGGGGAGCCTTGAGCATCTCGGAGCTTCTTTCTGAGTACGGGGACATGTACGTCCAAGCGTTTCTCGGCACGTGGTGGATGTCGCTCGTGTCGTTTGTCTTCGCCATGCTTCTGGCACTCATCATTACCGTGTTCCGCGTGAGCCCCATCAAGCCACTGCGCGTGGTAGGCGATCTCTACGTGCAGATATTCCGCAACATCCCCGGCGTCTCGCTCCTCATCATCCTGGTGTACGCGCTGCCGTACCTCAAGCTCGTGATGGACTACCGCTTCTGCGTGATCGTCACGGTGATTCTCGTCGCCTCGGCCTTTGGCTCCGAGAACTTCATGAGCGGCATCAACACCATTGGCGTGGGGCAGATAGAGGCCGCGCGATCGCTTGGCATGGGATTTGGCAAGATGCTGCGCCTGGTAGTTATCCCACAGGCGCTTCGCTCGGCGGTGCTGCCCATGACCAACCTTGCTGTGGCTGTTCTGCTCACCACGGCCCTTGGCTCCCAGGTCCCGCTCTCTCCGCCCGAGCTCACGGGCCTCGTGTCTTACATCAACACGCGCACTGTCGGCGGCATCCTGCCCTTTGTTATCTCGGCCCTCATGTATGCGGGCACGGCGTTTGTGATTGGCGTCATTGGCAACGCCATTGACAAGAAGGTGAGGATTGTCCGATGAGCGCAACCAACTCCACCTCCATGCGCGATGCGCTGTACGAGGCGCCGGGTCCCCGTACCCGCAGGCGCATCCGCTTCTGGACGGCCGTCTCGCTGGTGCTTGTGGCTGTGGGCATTGGCCTTGTCGTCCGACGCTTCTACGTGACGGGGCAGCTCGCCCCGCGCTACTGGGAGCTCTTCGCGCGGCCTACCACGTGGATCTTCCTTGGTAAGGGCTTCCTGGGCACCATTGAAGTCTCGCTTATGGCGGGCCTTATCGCCATCGTGCTGGGCTTCCTTCTCATGCTGGGGCGCATGAGCTCGTCTCGCGTGCTCTCCGGCATCTGCCGCGTGATCATCAACTTCTTCCGTGGCGTCCCGAGCCTGCTCCTCATCTACTTCTTCTTCCTGGTGGTCCCCACCTACGGCGTGAAGATGAGCTCGTTCTGGATGATCACGCTGCCGGTTGGCCTCGCGGCCTCCGGCGTTCTTGCCGAGGTCTTCCGCGGTGGCATGAACGCCGTTCCCAAGGGGCAGTCCGAGGCCGCGTACTCGCTGGGCATGCGCAAGATGAAGGTCACGATGAAGATCGTGTTCCCGCAGGCCGTGCGCTACGTGATCCCCTCGCTCATCTCGCAGCTTGTCGTTGTGGTGAAGGACACCACCGTCGCCTACGTGGTGAGCTTCCCCGATATGCTGCAGAACGCGCGCGTGCTCATCACTAACTACGACGCGCTTGTCTCGGTGTACTTTGTCGTCGCGATTCTCTACATCCTGGTGAACTACGCTATCAACCACCTGGCGGTGTCGCTGGCGCGTCGCTCCGGCACGAGCATCATCTCCCGCACGAGCGAGAACCCCGTCTAGCCAAAGGAGGCTACGTTGACACAGACGCAAACCGGCGAGGCGCTCCCCGCAGAGGGCACTCCCGTCATCGAGCTTCGCCACGTGGACAAGCACTTTGGCAGCCTCCACGTGCTCAAGGACATTAACCTCAAAGTTGGCAAGGGCGAGGTTGTCGTGGTTATCGGCCCTTCGGGCTCGGGCAAGTCCACGCTTTGTCGCACCATCAACAGACTCGAGACCATCGACTCCGGCGAGGTTCTCATCGAGGGCAAGCCGCTCCCGCAGGAGGGCAAGGAGCTTGCCGCCATGCGCGCCGAGATTGGCATGGTCTTCCAGTCCTTCAACCTCTTTGCGCACCGCTCGATCATCGACAACGTGACCATGGGCCCCGTTGAGGTGCTTGGCGTGCCGCGCGACAAGGCCCGTGAGGAGGGCATGGAGCTCCTGCGCCGCGTTGGCGTGGCGGAGCAGGCAGATAAGATGCCCGCGCAGCTCTCCGGTGGCCAGCAGCAGCGCGTGGCCATTGCGAGGTCCCTGGCCATGCACCCCAAGGCGATGCTCTTTGACGAGCCCACCTCGGCGCTTGACCCCGAGATGATCAACGAGGTCCTGGACGTCATGGTCGAGCTTGCCCGCGGCGGCATGACCATGGTGGTGGTCACGCACGAGATGGGGTTCGCCCGTCGTGTGAGCGACCGCGTGGTCTTCATGGCCGATGGTGCGATCGTCGAGGAGGGCAAGCCCGACGAGTTCTTTGAGCATCCCACTTCCGCGCGCGCACGCGAGTTCCTCGACTCCATCAAGGGGCACTAGGGGAACGGCTGCACTTCGCGGGATTGCTCTGCCCTGCCGCGAGATTTCGCCGTTTAAGAGTGGCTAACCGTTCGGAATGCGCGGCAACTCTGCAATGCCGCGCATTCTCGCTGTTTAGGGGCGGTTAACCGTTCGATATCCGCGGCACTCGGGGTTGCGCCGTTTTCTCTGGCCATCCTCGTCGCACCTCTGCCTGCTCCACGTGGCCTCCATTCCGCACGGGCTTGCCGTATGCCACCCTCCCATTTGGGTAGACGTGTGTTCGTTGACTATTCCGCAGGCACGCAGCCGCAGTGGGTGGCGTTGGCGATGGGGGAGATATGGCACAGGGCGACTTCAACCGTAGAGCGCAGCAGTTCATGAACGGACGCCGCGGACCAGATGACCTCGCCAATCTTTGCGTTTGGGTGGCGGTCATTCTCGCCATTGTCGATTTGTTTATGCACACCGGTTGGCTCAGCTGGGTCTCCATGGCGCTTGTCGTCTATGCGGTCTGGCGCATGTGCTCCAAGAACGTCTACGCCCGCATGAGCGAGAACGACGCCTTTCTCACGGCAATGGGGCCTGTGAGGCCATGGCTGCAGAATCCCGGTCGCGCGGCCAACGAGCTGCGCACCTACAAGCACGTGAAGTGCCCCTCATGCGGGCAGAAGGTCCGCGTTCCGCGAGGGAAGGGCAAGCTTCGCGTTACCTGCCCCAAGTGTCATGAGAAGTTCGAGGTCAAGTCCTAGCTGACGTGCGCCCCTCGGCGTGCGATGATGGTATCCCTTGAACGCACTCAAATCGCAGCTGGAGGCATCCTGTGTACAAGGTATTTCTCGCCGGCGGCATTGCCTCGGGCAAGTCGACCGTTGCCCGGATTCTTGAGGAGCTGGGGGCTTCGCGCATAGACCTCGACCAGGTCTCACGGAGCGTCCTCTCGCCGAGAAGTGCCTGCTCGGCCGCAGTTGCAAAGGCCTTTGGCGAAGACCTCGTGAACCCCGCAACAGGCGAGATAGACCGGACGCTTCTCGCCAGGAGAGCGTTTGCCACGCCCGAGAGCGGGGCGCATCTTGAGTCCATCGAGCTGCCGTTCATCTCGGATGAGCTTGCCTGTACGCTTGCCAGGGAGGAGAGTTCTGGTGACGCCCCTGTCTGCGTGGTTGAGGTTCCGCTGCTCGACCGCGTCGAGTCCATGCTTTCCCAGGTAGACGAGGTGCTCTGCGTGATTGCGCCGCTTGGCCTGCGTCGCGTGCGGGCACAGGGGCGTGGTATGGACGTGGCGGACTTCAACCGACGCGTTGCCCTGCAGCCCTCCGACGAGTACCTGCGTTCGCACGCAGACGTTGTATTCGATAACGTTGGAGACGAGAAGGCCTTGGCCGCGCAGGTTCGTGCCTGGTGGGATTCGCGCGAGCGGGATGGCTGGGTGCGGTCCCCGGCGCGTGAGGGTGGAACCCCCCGATGAGCGTTCGTTCCTCGAATCCAAGGGGTAGACGACCTGCCGCAAGGAGGCATACACCCACGAACGGCCGTCCCGCGGCAGGCAAGCGCCCTGCCAGGCGCTCCCGCCCCCGGCGCAGGCGTACGCGTAGCCGCCGGTTTGGCCGCTGGTATCGCGTGGTGCCGCTCATGCTGGTGGGTATCGTGGTCGTGGCGTGCGTCCTTCTCGCCGTCACCCCCACAACGCTCGCCCGGCGCACGCTCTATCCCGTGAGCCACGCTCGTGACATCCAGGCGTCGGCGGAGCGCCATGGCGTGGACCCGCTGCTCATTGCCGCCGTCATCAAGTGCGAGTCGGGCTGGGACGAGAATGCCCAGTCATCTGCGGGGGCCCTCGGCCTCATGCAGGTGATGCCGCAGACCTCCTCCGAGCTGGCTCGCATGGGGCTTGTCGACTCAAACGCCTATGACCCGTCAAACCTCCTCGACCCAGCGACAAACATTGAGTATGGTACGGCCTACCTTGCATTCCTCCAAAAGAACCTCTCCTCGACGGACGAGGTTATTGCCGCCTACAACGCGGGCATGGGGAAGGTCGAGGAGTGGCTCGCCCAGCCTGGCGAGCTTGCAGACAACATCACGTACACGGAGACGCGCGAGTACCTGCGCCGCGTGAACGAGGCGTATCAGGGGTACCGTGACAGCTATCCCACAGGGTTGGCGGTCGAGCAGTAATCCGGCCGCAGGAGGTGCTGCACTATCGAGAAATACTTTGCGGTAACCTAGATATAGAACACGCGTTCTGTTATACTCTGGCTCCAGGGAGAGGAGAGGGCCATGGCGAAAGCTTCAAGCACAGGCGAGCGTTTTGGCGGCGAGCTCAAGCGCTTTGGCGTCGAACAGGCTGGTACGCCGTTCAAGGTCGTCTCGCCCTTCGAGCCTGCGGGAGACCAGCCACAGGCAATCGAGAAGCTCGCGCATGGCGTTGAGGAAGGCCTGCGCTACCAAACGCTTATGGGCGTCACCGGCTCTGGAAAGACGTTCACCATGGCCAAGACCATCGAGGCGGTGCAGCGCCCCACGCTCATCATGGAGCCCAACAAGACGCTTGCCGCCCAGGTGGCCAGCGAGATGCGCGAGCTCTTCCCCAACAACGCGGTGGTCTACTTCGTAAGCTACTACGACTACTACCAGCCAGAGGCCTACGTTCCCCAGAGTGACACCTACATCGAGAAGGACGCCTCCATCAACGAGGAGGTCGAGAAGCTGCGCCACCAGGCCACCTCGAGCCTGCTCTCGCGTCGCGACGTCATTGTGGTGGCGTCCGTCTCGTGCATATACGGTATCGGCAGCCCTCAGGACTACGCTGGCCTTGCGCCCAACGTGGATAAGGAGGTGCCGCTCGAGCGGGATGACCTCATCAAGAACCTCATAGACATCCAGTACGACAGGAACGACTACGACCTCCAGCGTGGCACCTTCCGCGTGCGCGGTGACACCGTGGACGTTTTCCCGCCCTATGCCGAGAACCCCCTGCGCATCTCGTTCTTTGGAGACGAGGTCGAGCAGATCGCCGAGGTGGACAACATGACGGGAGAGGTCGTGCGCGAGTTCGACGCCATTCCCATCTGGCCTGCCTCGCACTACGTTACCGAGCGTCCCAAGATCACCCACGCGTTGAAGACCATTTCTGAGGAGCTTGAGCAGCGCGTGGCCGAGCTCAAGGCAAACAACATGCTGCTTGAGGCCGAGAGGCTCTCGCAGCGTACGGCTTATGACCTCGAGATGCTCGAGAATATGGGGTACTGCAACGGCATCGAGAACTACTCGCGCCACCTTGACGGTCGCGCTCCCGGCGAGCCCCCCTACACGCTCATCGACTACTTCCCCAAGGACATGCTCTGCATCATCGATGAGAGCCACGTTACGGTCCCACAGATTCGCGGCATGCACGAGGGAGACCGCTCGCGCAAGGTCACGCTTGTCGAGCACGGCTTCCGCCTTCCCTCGGCGCTGGACAACAGGCCCCTGCGCTTCGACGAGTTCGAGGCCCGCATTCCGCAGTTCATCTACGTCTCCGCAACGCCGGGGGACTACGAGGAGTCGGTGACGCAGCAGGAGGTGGAGCAGATCATCCGTCCCACTGGCCTTCTCGATCCAAAGATCGAGGTTCGGCCGGTCCATGGACAGATCGATGACCTCATCTCCGAGATTCGCGAGCGCGTGGGGCGCCACGAGCGCGTACTTGTGACCACCCTTACCAAGCGCATGGCAGAAGACCTTACAGATCACCTCTTGGACGAGGGGTTCCGCGTTAACTACATGCACTCAGACACCGCAACGCTCGATCGAGTGGACATCATCCGGGACCTTCGCGAGGGAAAGATCGACGTGCTTGTGGGCATCAACCTCCTGCGAGAGGGGCTCGACATACCCGAGGTCTCGCTCGTTGCCATCCTCGATGCCGACAAGGAAGGCTTCCTCAGAAACCGCCGCTCGCTCATCCAGACCATGGGGCGCGCTGCCCGTAACGTCTCGGGCGAGGTCATCATGTACGCCGATGAGATAACAGACTCCATGCGCGAGGCAATCGACGAGACGCGCAGGCGCCGTGCCCTCCAGGAGAAGTTCAACGAGGAGCACCACATCGAGCCACAGACGGTGCGTAAGGCTATCAATGACATCTCAGGCTTTCTCGCCGAGGCACAGGCCAACGTGGGAAAGCGCAAGCGCAAGGATGGAACCTTCTATACCGCCTCGGGGGAGGGGGCAGAGGAACAGGGCGCTCCCGCGGAGGTATCCACGGCAGAGGCAGTTGCCGCCGAGCTCTCCAAACTCCCACGTGAGGAGGTCATGCGGGTCATCGCCTCGCTCGAGGAGGAGATGGCAAGCGCCTCTGCGAACATGGAGTACGAACAGGCGGCTCGCATTCGTGACCAGCTCGTCGAACTCAAGAGCCAATTTGAGGGAACGAGCGAGGAAGAGGTCATGAAACGTCTCAAGGCAGGCGCAAGAAAGGGGAGCGCCCACGCGACGCGGCGCAAGTACCGCGGGAAGCGCTGATGCCTGCACCAAATTGCGGCATGCCACATGTGGTCTCTTTGGCCACCCCAAGGCTCGGAAGCCAACGCGCCCGGGGGTTCGGCTGCACACGTGGGGTATGATGTGTTTCGCCAGAAATGAGTCGTGTGACGGTTGCCAAGCTATCAAGGAGGCATCATGGCTGCAAAGATCGTCGTTGCATGTGGTTCTGGAGTCGCAACCTCTGCGACCGTAGCCTATAAGGTCAAGAAGTTGCTTGCGGCCGATGGCATCGAGGCGGATGTCGAGGCAGTCGCTGTTGCCGACCTTGATGAGGCGCTTAAGGACGCCGACGCATACGTTGCCGTGGTCCGTCCCGATGGCGAGTTTGATGTCCCCGTCTTTAATGGTGTCGCGTTCCTCACGGGCATGAACCAGGATGAGGAGCTCAAACGTCTTGCCGATGCGGTAAGGGACAAGTAGCGCCGGCGTTGCCATGCACCAGGCATTTCGACAGCTCGTCTCGTACGCGCTCCTTGGGTGCGTCTGCTCTGCTGTCGACATGCTTGTCTTTCTCGCACTCACGTCGCTGGGCAGCTTGGAGCCGCTCGCTGCAAACGCCGCAAGCGTGACGGCTGGACTTACGCTGAGCTTCTTTCTCAACCGTAAGTACACCTTTCACGTTACGGATAGCCCTGTCCGGCGCTACGTTGTCTTCTTCTGCGTGGGGCTCTGCGGCATGTTCGTGCAGGAGCTGGTGATTGCCGCTCTTACCATGCAGGCCGCACAGCCCGTCTCAACGCCTTTTGTGGCTAAGCTTGTAGCCCTTGTGACCGCGGGGCTCATGCAGTTTGTTCTCAACAGGTCGGTGACGTTCAGGCAGCGCTAGGGCGAAGCCCCTGCGTGTGGCACACGCCCAAGTGCTAAGCCCCAAGCTCCTCTGCCGCATCCGCCACAACGGCCTCTGCAACACGCAGCCCATCGGCAGCCGCGCTCATGATGCCGCCGGCGTAGCCGGCACCCTCGCCTACGGGCCAAAGGCCGCGCACGCCCACGCTCTGCAGATTGTCTCCGCGCGTCACGCGCACGGGTGAGCTTGACCTTGTCTCAACGCCCGTGAGCACCGCATCCGGACGGTCAAAGCCGCGAAGCTTGCGCCCCATTTCGGGAATCGCCGCGCGAAGCGTCTCGGTGATGTAAGAGGGAAGGCAGCGCGAGACATCTCCCCAGGACACACCTCTGGGATAGGTGGGCTCGACGCCCCCGCCTTCCGCGGACGGCCTTCCATGCAGGAAGTCTCCCACAAGCTGTGCCGGTGCCACAAAGCCACCTCCGCCCGCCTCGAACGCTGCCCTCTCGCATGCGCGCTGCAGCTTGACGCCTTCCAGAACGTCGTCACCGGGAAGGTCCTCGGGGAACACGTTGGCAAGCAGCCCTGAGTTTGCGTTCTCCCCCGCGCGATCCGAGTAGCTCATGCCGTTGGTAACCACACCGCCCGGCTCGTTAGCGGCCGAGACCACGTAGCCGCCGGGGCACATGCAGAACGAGAAGGCCGAGCGGCCCGAAGGCAGGTGAACGGCAAGGCTGTATGGCGCAGCGCCCAGCACTGGGTTACCCGCAGAGGGACCGTAGAGCGCACGGTCGATGTCCGCCTGAAGGTGCTCGATGCGCACGCCCATTGCAAAGGTCTTGCGTTCCATGGGAACGCCGCGCTGCACGAGTAGCTCAAAGACGTCGCGAGCGGAGTGCCCGCAGGCAAGCACCACCTTTGAGCAGGGCATGCGTTCCTCGGTGACGATTCCCGTCTCAGGGTCCTCTGAGCGCAGTGTCACCGCGTGCACGCGTCCGCCACTCACATCGAGGTCAACCAGGCGGCAACGGCAGCGCACCGTACCCCCGGCCTCCTCGATCATGCCAATGATGCGGGTCACCACGCCGGGCAGAACATCGCTTCCAATGTGGGGCTTTGCGTCCCACAGGATGCGCTGTTGCGCGCCAGCATCCGCAAAGGTCTTGAGCACCAGCCGGTGGAAGGGGCTCTTGGTCCCCGTCTGCAGCTTGCCGTCGGAGAAGGTCCCGGCACCGCCCACGCCAAACTGGATGTTGCTCTCGGGGTCAAGCTCGCCTGTCTCGTCGTGGTGGCGTACCACACGCGACCGCCGCGCGGCATCATCGCCGCGCTCGACGAGAAGCGGCTCCAGGCCTGCGCGCGCGAGCGAGAGCGCGCAGAAGAGGCCCGCGCAGCCTGCCCCCACCACAATGATGGACCCCTGGTCGTGCGGCGCGTGCGCAAGCGGCAGCGGGAAGTCCCTGTCGGCAGCCTCCACCACGCGCACCCCGCCGCCCTCGCGCTTGGAGGCAAGCCTGGCGAGAAGCGCCTTCTCTGCCGAAGCGCCACCGGGAAGCTCTGCTCGCAGCGTGAAGATGAGCTGGATGTCGCCCTTCTTGCGCGCGTCGATGGAGCGCTTGCGGCGCGTGACGCGGCCAAGCTCCTCTTGCCGCACGTGCAGCCGCCGCGCAAGGGCCTGCCGGATGACAACCTTTTCGCGCGAGTCGGTGCCATCCAGTTTTGAGAGCGGCACGCGTATGCCTGAAACCTCTATCAAGCTATCTCCTCCCAGCAAGGCGTGCGGCCGACGCTCCCGCCACCATGCCGCTCTTCCAGGCCCACGCGAGGTTGAATCCTCCGCAGGCCCCGTCGACGTCCACGGCCTCGCCGCAGGCAAACACATCCGGCGCCCCAGGGCACGCAAGCGTCGAGGCGTCAAGCGCTTCCACGTCAATGCCTCCGGCCGTGACCTGGGCGCGCTTCTCGTCTGCAATACCAGTGACGAGAAGCTCCACGGCCTTTGCGTGGGCAACCACGTCCTCGGCCGTGCCATTGAGCTTGCCCAGCTGGGCGGCAACCTCGTTGTCGAGCAGGCCCGCTGTGCCCCCATGCACCGCTAGCTCGCAGGCCGTGCGCGCGCTCACCTCGGGGAGCAGGTCGAGAACCAGCCTGTCTCCTGGTTGCGCATTGCGCGAGAGGTCAAAGCTCACGATGCCAGAGATGCCGTAGGACCTAAAGAGCAGCTCGCCCGCCTCGCGTGCAATGGTGACGCCATCCCGCACGAGGGTTGCCGCTACGCGCGCCCGTCGTCCGTCAAGCTTGGGGAAGTCGAGCCCCTCGCAGGCAAGCGGGCAAAGGACTGGTCGCGCGTCCACCACGGGAAGACCAAGGCTGCGGGCGAGCGAATCCTCTTTGCCGCCGGTGGCTATCACGACTGCCCTCGCGCAGAGCACCTCTTGGTTGCCGCCATCGAACGTGGGCGCAAGTCTCAGGCGAAGGCCGTCTGTCCCACGAGAGATGCCGGCAACCTCGCGCCCGCAGGCAAGCGTCACGTGTGCCCTGCGTGCCCGCTCCACCAGCACCTCTCGTACGGAGGACGCCTCGCGCGTCACGGGATAGAGCCTGCCGCCCTCCTCCTCGACGACGGCAAGCCCACATGCCGAGAAGAAGCCCTGCACGTCTGCGAGGAAGCGCTCTCCGCAAACGGCGGACACAAAGCCGGGATGCCGGTACCTCTCGGCCGAGAGGTCCGCGTTTGCGAGGTTGCAGCGCCCGCCGCCTGTGGCGAGGATGCTGCGGCCGCACTCAAGCGCGCGCTCGACCACAACCACGCGGGCGCCCGCCTCGGCGGCTGTGAAGGCGGCGGCGAGGCCCGACGCCCCGCCCCCCACAACGGCTACGTCTACCTGGGAAGGAACCTGGACCGTACGTGCCTGCGCGGCTAGCTCTCGCTCCCGCGCCAGGCGTGACGGCCCGCGGCCCGCGTGCGATGTGTTTCTCGGCCGAGAGGGCATACGCTACTCCGC
>ENA-OUOW01001600-OUOW01001600.1-human-gut-metagenome-genome-assembly--contig:-NODE-1600-length-14732-cov-4.849015_pt1 | contig 14732 bp, 12 predicted proteins | sample MGYA00237938_ERZ548769 | MGnify/ENA primary metagenome ERZ548769 (study PRJEB26490, sample SAMN05356870) | human gut metagenome | biome: terrestrial biome; feature: human-associated habitat; material... | reverse complement strand
AATGCTTGCATTTTTAAGACTGTTTTTGAAATTTTATTTGGCGGATACGCCACACTGACGAAATGCGTAGCATTTTGGAGGTTGGCTCTGAACAGTTACTCTATTTGAGAGATAAATACGCAATAATGTTTATTGATAATAATATCGTAACACGAAGTGTAAATAAAATCTATAAACAAAATGCATGGATCGTGATAGAATTACCAATTTGTCATTTATTTAACAAACAGATATAATAAAAATAGAAAAAAACAACAAGATTGAACAGAAAAATCCAATGGATTATATTCAATTTTTACAATGGAGGAAGAATTATGTCAAAGAAAAACCCAATCACAGTAAGTTCATGGACACTTGGAGATCAGTGCAAATTTGAAGATCGTGTAATCGCTGCAAAGGAAGCAGGATATGAAGGAATCGGTCTTCGCGCAGAGACTTATGTTGATGCATTGAATGAAGGACTTCATAATGAAGACATTCTTGCAATTCTTGACAAACATGATATGAAAGTAACAGAGGTAGAGTACATTGTTCAGTGGTGTGAGGAACATCGTTCTTATGAGCAGAAATACAAAGAGCAGATGTGTTTCCATATGTGCGAACTCTTTGGAGTAGGCCACATCAACTGTGGACTGATGGAAAATTATTCTGTTGAGTACACAGCACAGAAATTAAAAGAACTTTGCCAGAGAGCAGGAAAATACATCATTGGTGTTGAGCCGATGCCATACAGCGGAATTCCGGATCTTAAGAAAGGCTGGGAAGTTGTAAAAGCTTCTGGATGCGACAACGCAATGCTCATTCTTGATACATGGCACTGGGTAAGAGCAGATCAGCCATACGATATCCTTACACCGGAGATTGCCAAGAAAGTTATTTCTATCCAGATTAATGATGCTTATGAAAGACCATATGCAGAACCTATTTTAAGAGATGAGTCTATGCATGATCGTCTTGCACCGGGAACAGGAGCAAAAGATACAGCAGGATTTGTTAAGATGATTAAAGACGCAGGAGTTGATCCGAAGGTTGTTGGTGTAGAAGTTATTTCTGATGCAATCCTTGGAAAAGGACTGAAAGAAGCAGCTGCTTATACATATGAAAACACAGAGAAAGTATTAAAAGAAGTTTGGCCAGAGTTGGTAGACTAATTTGAAAAACAGATGATGCCAAAGAGAGAGGTAAAATGATGAAATTCAAAAATATGTTTTCTCCGATTCAGATTGGACCTATGACAGTTAAGAATCGTTTTGTGGTTCCACCGATGGGAAATAATTTCGCAAATTTAGACGGAACATGGAGTGACGAATCTGTGGCTTACTATGGTGAGCGTGCAAAAGGTCAGTTTGGTCTGATCACAATTGAAGCGACTGTAGTACATAAAGGAGCGAAGGGCGGTCCTAAGAAACCATGTCTTTATGATGACAACAGCATTGAAAGTCTGAAGAAAATTACAGATGCCTGCCATGAAGAAGGTGCAAAGGTATCTATCCAGCTTCAGAATGCAGGACCGGAAGGAAATGCAAAGAATGCAGGAGCACCGATCCAGGCTGCTACAGCAATCGCATCAGCAGATGGAAGAGACATTCCTGAAGAAGTATCTACAGAAAAAGTGTATGAGCTTGTAAAAGGATATGGTGAAGCAGCAGAACGTGCAATGAAAGGTGGAGCAGATGCAGTAGAGATCCACATGGCACACGGCTATCTTGTAAATTCATTTATGTCACCAAGAACAAATAAGCGTGTCGATGAATTTGGCGGAAACTTTGAGAACAGAATGAGATTTTCACGTCTCATTATTGAAGAAGTAAAGAAGAAAACAGAAGGAAAGATTGCTGTTCTTGCACGTATTAACAGTACAGAAGACATGTTTGGAGGACTTGATAATCACGATATGTGTGCAGTTGCTTCTTATTTAGAAGATTGCGGAATTGATGGTCTTCACGTATCCCGTGCAGTACATTTAAAAGATGAATATATGTGGGCTCCGACAGGAATTCACGGCGGATTCTCAGCAGAGCTTGTTGCAAATATCAAGAAATGTGTTTCTATTCCGGTTATTACAGTCGGAAGATATACAGAACCACAGTTTGCAGAACAGATCATTAAAATGGGAAATGCAGATTTAGTAGCATTTGGACGTCAGTCACTTGCAGATCCGCACACACCACAGAAAGCAATGGAAGAAAGACTGGAAGATCTTACACCATGTATCGCCTGTCTTCAGGGCTGTGTTGCTAATATGTATGCAGGTAAACCAATCTGTTGTCTTGTAAATCCAGTACTTGGACATGAAAAAGAAGGACTGCCGAAGGCTGAGAAGGCGAAAAAAGTTTACGTGATCGGCGGTGGTGTGGCAGGTATGTGTGCTGCATTTACAGCGAAGAGACGCGGACATGATGTAACATTATTTGAAGCTACAGATAAGCTTGGCGGTAATATGAGACTGGCTGCATATCCACCAGGAAAAGGTGATATCACAGGTATGATCAGAAGTTACATTGTAAAATGTGAAAAAGCCGGAGTTAATATCAAGATGAATACAAAAGTAACTGCACAGATGTTGAAAGAAGATACACCGGATACAGTGATCCTTGCAACAGGAGCTGAGACTTTAGTACTTCCATTTATCAAAGGTATTGAAAATCCGGATATCGTCTATGGTGTTGACTGCCTGGAAGGAACACGCCCGGTAGGACATAAAGTCTTAGTTGTTGGTGGCGGTATGGTAGGTGCAGAGACAGCAGACTTCTTAGCAGAGCAGGGACATGAAGTAGCCATTATCGAAATGAGAGACGCGATCGGACCGGATGTGATCCATGAGCACAGAATTTTTCTTATGGAAGCATTTGAAAAATATGGCATCAAACAGATTACAAGTGCAGCTGTATCAGAAATCTTCTCAGATGGCGTAAGTTACAAAAATGCAGCAGATAAATCAGACGAGACGATCTACGAGGCAAGAGGATTCGACACAGTTGTTCTCTCTATGGGATTCAGCTCACGTTATACACACCGTGATGGACAGAACGTAGTTTATGACTTTGCAGAAGAATTAAAAGACATCGTACCAGAAGTCCACATGGTAGGTGACGCAGTAAGAGCACGCCGTGCACTGGATGCCACAAAAGAAGCATATGAGGTTGCATTGAATTTATAAATGAAATTATATCAGGAGGATTAGAATCATGGAAAAAAGAATTTCTGGACACACAGGCTTAATGGGATTATTTGGATCACCGGTTGGACATTCAGGATCACCGGCAATGTACAACTTCAGTTTCCAGCATGACGGATTAGATTATGCATATCTGGCATTTGATGTAACAGAGGAAGAAATGCCAAAAGCATTTGAGGCAATTCGTTTATTCAACATGCGCGCTGGTAACTTTACAATGCCATGTAAAAATATTGCAGCAAAGTTAGTTGACAAACTTTCTCCGGCAGCAGAGATCATCGGAGCATGTAACGCATTTGTAAATGATAATGGTGTGATCACAGGATACATTACAGATGGTGTTGGATTTGTTAAAAATCTCGAGATCAATGGTGTATCTGTAAAAGATAAAAAGATTGTTGTCCTTGGTGCCGGTGGAGCCGCTACAGCTATTCAGGTTCAGTTAGCATTGGACGGAGCAAAAGAAGTTAACATTTTCAATATAAAAGATAAATTCTACGAAAGAGCAGAAGGAACAAAGGCTAAATTAGCAGAGAAGTGTCCGGACTGTGTTGTTACTGTAGAGGATCTTGCTGATAAGGCTAAACTGGAAGAAGAAATTAAAACTTGTGATATTCTTATCAATACAACGATTATGGGAATGAAACCACACGAGGATGTAACTCTGGTTGACAAATCTTTATTCCGTAAGGATCTTGTTGTTGCAGATACTGTATACAGCCCGGAAAAAACAAAGATGATTCTGGAAGCAGAAGAAGCAGGATGCAAGGCAATCGGCGGAGTAGGAATGCTTCAGCAGCAGGGAGCAGTAAACTATGGGCTGTTCGTAGGAAAAGAAATGCCGCTTGCTGAGTATCAGGAATTTCAGAAAGCACAGGCAAAATAAAACAACTTGATAAAGGAGAATGAGGGAATGAAAGCAAAGAAATATTTATGGTCTATCATCTGTGTATATTTTTGCTATTTAACACATGGTATCCAGGCTATCATTTTAAGTCAGAACAACGTAAACTTTGCAAAACAGTGGGGATTCAATATGGCAGACCCACAGTCAGCAGCATATGCAGCAGGTCTTGCAGCGGTAAGTACAGCAGTTGCATGGACAGGCTTTGGTAAATTCGTCAGCGTCTGGATTGGTGGAGAGATTTCGGATCATGTAGGACGTAAAAAATTAATGATCGGTGGAGCAGCATTATATATTCTATGCTTCCTTGGATTCTTATTTACAAAAAGTGCATTAGTTGCTTCTATATGTGGATTTGTTTCAGGAGTTGCAACATCCGGTTTCTGGGATGCATCAGGATATCCGGCTGTACAGGAAGCTTATCCGGCAGCACCTGGATCTGCACTGATCGGGATCAAATTTTTTGTTTCTGTTTCCGGTATGATTTATCCATTCATGGTTGTTCATAATGCAAACAGCGGAAACTGGAAATTAAATTTTATTATCCCGCTTGTAATGTCAGTTGTTTGTCTGGTACTTGCAATTATTGCACCGTTTGCTTATGATGATCAGAAGAAAGCGTCAGAAGGAAAGAAAGACAAATCCGATAATGCAGTGCAGGCAGCAATGCTTGTAAAGCCAAATAAATTTATCGTATTTCTTGTCATGTTTTATGCGTTCCTTTGCATGGCGATCATGTATGGCGCACAGCAGTATACAAAAGCATTTGGACTTTCCGTATGTGGACTTTCCGAGATTCAGGCAGCAGGTATGACTTCTATTTATACAATCGGGTCTATCTGTGCAGTACTTTTCTGGGCGTTCATGATGGCAAAATTAAAATGGAACCCGCTAAAGGTTGTCCTTATTGATTCTATCTGTACAGCAGTGGCACTTACGGGGGTACTGTTTATCCATCAGGTAGCAATCATTTACATCGCTATCGCAATGTTGGGATTCTTCGCAGCAGGAGGTGCTCTTCAGACAGGTCTTGCAGTTGTTCAGTTATTTAACCCAGGACCGAAGGGTAGAAATACTGGTATTTATTACACATTTATGGGTGCGGCAAGCTACCTGATCCCAGTAGTGGCAGCACAGCTTACAAAATCATCTGGTGAGGCAAGTGCAGTATACAGCCTCATGATCATGCTGTTAGTATTTGCAATCCTTGCTATTTTAAGTTCTCTCTACTTAGTAGCACAGCACAAAAAAATCTTCGGAAAAAGTGCATTATAGGAAGTAACATAGTAACAATCTCAATTCATACGAAAAAAATGGACTGTTGTTCCAAAAGATGTTATCATCAAAAAGAATGCAGTCCTTTTTTTGAGATTAAATTGTTAAAAAATAGACACTTGTAAATCGAAAAATGAAGGAGAAGCTTAAAAGATGAGTCCGAAAAGAACAAGAAAAGCCAACGAACTTCCCTATATTCCACTCGGCCCATTTCAGTGGCGTATTCCGGGAATTCATTATAAATTAGAATATGTAGAATTTTTTCAAGGTCTGATCCTTGGCGCTACTGCGTTAAGTTCGATTCCGTATCTGACGGATAATCTTGGACTTCCGTATGAACTTGCATGGAGCTGCGTCATCATTGAAGTATTTATGTACATGCTTCATGGATGGTTAGGAGATCCGGTTGTCCCGGGATGGATCACACCGACATTACCATTTACACTGGCATATTTAAATGGATTCCCAAAAGGACCGGAGCGTATTCAGGCAATGATTGCATTGCAGCTGCTTGTTGCATTTGTATTTATATTTATGGGAATTACCAAGCTTGCAGATAAATTCGTGAATGGTGTGCCGAATTCAATCAAAGGCGGTATTCTGATTGCAGCACCGATTACAGTATTGCAAGGACAGCTCTCAGATGGAAGCCAGCTGATGACTGCGCCAATCGCAACACTTTCCGGTACATTGTTACTTGCGTTTTTGAGTTTTTCACCGTTCTGTGAAAAGAACAGAGAAAAATATAAAATATTGGATATCATGGCAAAATATGGAAACTTATTCCCATATCTGATTGCTATGTTAGCAGGAGTATTGCTTGGAGAATTGTCAAAACCGGTTCTCGAACTTGGAAGACTCATCCGAATTCCTGACTTTAGTAATATTTTCCACACAGTCAGTATTTTTGCAGTCGGATTTCCACCGATTTCAAAATTTATAAGTGCAATTCCGTTGGCGTTGATCTGTTATGTACTTGCGTTTGGAGATTTTGTTACATCACAGACGTTGGTAGAGGAAGCACAGGACAGTAGAAGTGACGAATATATTGACTTTAATTCAAGCAGATCAAACCTGATCAGTGGTCTTAGAAACCTGCTCCTTGCAATTTTTGCACCGTTCCCACCACTGGCAGGTCCGCTTTGGATTGGGATGACCGTATCTGTTGCAATGCGTTATAAAGAAGGAAAGAAAGCGATGAAATCGCTGATCGGTGGAATGAGTTCTTTCCGTATGGCAACATTCATCAGTGTTATTTTAGTGCCGATCGTGTCATTCATGAAACCAATCATGGGCGTGGGTTCTGCGATCACTTTGTTATTCCAGGCATATGTATGTGCAAGAATCGGTATGGATTATTGTAAGACGAGTACAGATAAAAGTATTGCCGGAGTAATGGCAGCAGTGCTTGCATTTAAAGGCTCCGGATGGGCTTTGCTTGTAGGTTTTGCAATGAACATCTTACTGTCTAATATGGAATTTCAGAAGAAGAAATTAGAGATCTCAGAGACAGAACAAATATAATAAAAGAATTAGATATGGAATTCAACAGGAGCAGTTAGTCTGGAAAATAGACTAGCTGCTTTTTGGTGTAAAAAGCAGCAGAAATACAATTTTTTTGAGAGAGACAGATTTTTTTTGTTCTGTTATAATAAAATTATAGGTAACTGTTCAGAGCCAACCTCCAAAATGCTACGCATTTTACACCTGTTTTATGAAATTTTGCTTGGCTCTGAACAGTTACAATTATAGATAAAATGAACACATCGGATATATCGCAAAAGGAGGAGTCAGTATGGGACTTATTAAAGCAGGTATGGGTGCACTTGGTGGAACATTAGCGGATCAATGGAAGGAGTTTTTCTATTGCGAATCTATGCCGAAAGAAGTGCTTGTTACAAAGGGTCAGAAGAGAACGACAGGTCGTTCTTCTAATACAAAAGGAAATGACAATATCATTTCTAACGGTTCCGGTATTGCTGTGGCTGATGGACAGTGTATGATCATTGTAGAACAGGGCAAGGTTGTAGAAGTTTGTGCAGAGCCTGGTGAATTTACATATGATACCTCAACAGAACCATCTATTTTCTCGGGTAATCTCGGTGAGAGCATTAAAGAGACATTTAAAACCGTAGGCAAGCGTTTTACTTATGGTGGAGATACAGGTAAGGAGCAGAGAATTTATTACTTTAATACAAAAGAAATTCTGGAAAACCGTTTCGGTACAGCGAATCCGGTTCCGTTCCGTGTAGTAGACTCCAAAATCGGATTGGATATTGACGTATCAATCCGCTGTTCAGGTGTATATTCTTATAAGATTGTTGATCCGTTGTTGTTCTATTCAAATGTATGTGGAAATGTAGAACAGGAATATTCCCGTGAAGAACTTGACGGTACTCTTAAGAAAGAATTTATCTCAGCCCTGCAGCCGGCATTTGGTCGTTTGTCAGAGATGGAACTTCGTCCAAATCAGATCGTAACACACAACACAGATCTTGAAAATGCCATGAATACTGCACTTTCAGAGAAGTGGGGTGCTCTTCGTGGACTGAAGGTTGTCAGTATTGCTTTTGGATCAATTACTCTTCCGGACGAGGATGCAGAACTGATCAAACAGGCACAGCGTACAGCAATCATGCGTGATCCTACAATGGCAGCAGCTACACTTGTCGGTGCTCAGGCAGATGCGATGAAGACCGCAGCGGGCAACGAGGCAGGAGCTATGACAGGATTCATGGGCATGGGTATGGCAATGAATGCTGCAGGTGGTGGAATGAATGTACAGAATCTTTTCGCTATGGGACAGCAACAGCAGGCTCAGCAGGCGGCTCAGACACCACAGCCGACACCGGCACCGCAGGCAGCTCCGGCAGCAGGCGGATGGAAATGTGCATGTGGTACTACAGTAACAGGTAATTTCTGTCCGAACTGTGGAACAAAGAGACCGGCAGAGGACGAAGGCTGGACGTGTTCCTGTGGCGCAGTAAACAAAGGCAAATTCTGTACGAACTGTGGAGCAAAGAAGCCGGCAGGAGCGCCGCTTTACCGTTGTGATAAGTGCGGATGGGAACCGGAAGATCCGAAGAATCCGCCGAGATTCTGTCCGGAGTGTGGAGATATCTTTGACGAGAACGACAGACAGTAACGGATGAATAGCAGTTAGAAAATAACTGCCGGAAGCACGGCACGGAAGAAAGGAGAATGAGTTATGGCAGGCTTGCAGGAATATAAATGTCCTTGCTGTGGCGGTGCAATCGCCTTTGACAGTAAGATTCAGAAGATGAAGTGTCCGTACTGTGATACTGAGTTCGAGATGGATGCACTCAAAGGTTATGATGCAGAGCTGCAGAATGAACAGACAGATGACATGGAGTGGGATACTTCCGCAGGCAGTGAATGGCAGGAAGGTGAAACAGATGGTTTACGCACGTATGTGTGTAAGTCCTGTGGAGGCGAGATTGTCGGAGATGCCAACATGGCAGCAACATCCTGCCCATTCTGTGATAATCCGATCGTAATGATGGGACAATTTGCGGGAGCATTAAAACCGGATCTGGTGATCCCGTTCAAATTAGATAAAAAGGCAGCAAAAGAAGGATTGAAGAAGCATCTGACCGGAAAACGTCTTCTGCCAAAGATCTTCAAGGATCAGAATCATATTGATGAGATCAAAGGTATTTACGTTCCATTCTGGCTTTTTGATACAAATGTAGATGCCGCAGTCCGCTATCGGGCAACAAAGGTACGCATGTGGAGTGACAGTGATTATGATTATACTGAGACAAGTCATTTTATGGTTCACCGGGGTGGAAGTATTGGTTTTGAAAATGTTCCGGTAGACGGCTCCACAAAGATGGCAGACGATCTGATGGAATCTATCGAGCCATTCAATATTTCAGGTGCGGTGGATTTCCAGACTGCTTATCTCGCAGGATATCTGGCAGATAAGTATGATGTAACTGCCGAACAAAGTATTGAACGTGCCAATAAACGTGTAAAACATTCTACAGAGGAAGCTTTTGCTGAGACAGTAAAAGGTTATGCTACAGTAACAACAGACAATAGCAGTGTACAATTTCATGGCGGAAAGGCAAAGTATGCACTGTATCCGGTATGGCTTCTGAATACGACATGGAACGGAAATAAATACACCTTTGCAATGAATGGACAGACAGGAAAGTTTGTCGGTGATCTGCCGGTAGATAAAGGTGCAGCAGCACGCTGGACAGTGATGCTGGCAGCTGTATTCTCAGTTGTAACGTATGGTGCTGCATGGTTTTTGCACCTGATCGGACTGTTTTAGGGAGGTGGGGAAATGAAGAAAAGAATTTTATCGTTTATGACGATCCTCATCCTCTGTCTAGGTCTTGCAGTTCCGGCTTTTGCGGAGGAAACAGAAGGATTCGCAAATGAATATCCTCGTGTCATCGACAATGCGGAGCTCCTGTCTGCAGATGAGAGGGAGCTGTTAACCAGTAAGTTAGATGAGATTAGTACGCGACAGAAGGTAGATGTGACGGTTGCCACAACCGATACACTGGATGGACTGACGGTATCTGATTATGCGGAACGATTCTACGAGTCTCATAATTATGGTTATGGACCGGACAAGGATGGAACAATACTTCTGATCAGCATGGAAGATCATGATTGGTATATGGCAACCTACGGATATGCTATTACAGCATTTACGGATGCAGGTATCCAGTACATAGGAGAAGAGATGACGGGTGATTTGTCTGATGGTGATTTTGCGGCAGCATTTGATATATTTGCTGATGAGTGTGATAATTTTATTACGCAGGCAAAAACCGGAGAACCTTATGATATCGATAATGAACCACAAAAACCAATGTCATGGATCTGGATTCCGATTTCATTAGTAGCTGGTATCGTCCTTTCATTGATTGTTGTTGGCACTATGAAATCAAAGTTGAAAACAGTACGTTTCCAGGCAGCAGCTAATAATTATGTGAAAGCTGGAAGTATGAATCTTACTGAGAGCAGAGACATATTCCTGTATAATACAATGACAAAAACAAAAAAAGAGAAAAATGATTCTTCCAGTGGTGGCGGCGGAAGCAGTACGCATACAACATCTTCCGGAAGCACTGCCGGAGGCGGTGGCGGAAAATTCTAGGAGAGATGTTCGGATACAGAATACCGGGGCAATTTAATAGTGAAAAAAGAGAAGCTGGTTCCCAAATGCTTGGGAATTGGCTTCTCTTTTTAAATAGTGTAATTATCTGTCCACATCCACAAAATATTTCCTGAACTCATCATAAGAACACGGTCGTCCCCAGTAGAATCCCTGGCAGTAATCCGGTTTCAGAAGTTTCATCTTCTGTAATTCGTCTTCTGTCTCAATACCTTCAATACAAAGTTTCAGACCGAGATTATGAATCATGTTACTAAACTGATTTAACAGATAATATTCCTTTTTGTCTGTGATTGCCTTGGAAGTAAAACCACGATCAATCTTAACAATATCAGGGTGAAGTTCACTCAGATAAGGAAAGTTGGAATAACCGGTTCCAAAGTCATCCAATGCTAACTGCAAGCCAGCCTGTTTTAATTTTTTCAGGAAGTTTTGCGCCTTTTCATTTTTTTCGAGCAGAATACTTTCTGTCAGTTCGATTGCAATTGCAGCAGGTGGAAGACCAGAAGCGTCCATCTCGCTGATAAGGTCTGTAATAATATCTGATTTTGTGATCTGCACCTGGGATACATTAATATTAACTTTGAAATCAGGAATTTGCATCCGGATTTTCCGGCAGGCGGTTATTGCTTCTCGCATGAACCAGCGTCCGGTTGGAATAATCAGCCCGCTTGTCTCTAAAAGTGGTATGAACTCAGCAGGTGAGATCGGTCCAAATTTTTTAGAAGCAAAGCGTATCAGCACCTCTGCTCCGGTCAGTTTGTCCTGGCGGATATCCATGATTGGCTGGAAGAATATTGAGAATCCACGGAAATCATGATTTACTGCTGAATGAAGTTCATTTGTGATCTCACGGATACGTAAGAAATTCTGGTACTCTTCTTCCTGGAATATATAACAGCAGTTTCTTCCATGCTGCTTAGCCACGGTCAGTGAAAAGTCAGTTCGCTTTATAATCTCTTCATAACCGGTCCGTGATAGATCCGGAAGCGGCAGGATACCGGCAGAAATAGTAAATACCGCAGCAAAGTTGTTTTCTTCAATAAACTGATTAATATGTTTGCATATGCAAGTTTCCGTTTTCGTTTTATGCGGTACAGCATGAGATCACTTCGTTCTGAAAAGACAGTGCCAAACAGGATGAACAGGATTAAAGAAATCCATAATTTTTCTTAAATTTCATAACTTTTTCCTTTTATAGAATATCACTTCCATCCGGGATCTTGGAAATAATCGTTCGATTAGTCCTGAACAGAAAGATAAGTGAGACAATCAGTGACATGACTTCCGCAGTCAGGAAAGCCCACCATACTGCATGAAGCCCACCAAATTTTGCCAGTACATATGCAGCCGGAATCAGTACTACAAGCTGACGCATGATGGATACGATCATACTGAACACGGCCTTTCCAAGCGCCTGGAATACAGTACCACAGATGATGCCAAACCATGCAAGTAAGTAATGGATACCGATGATACGAAGCGCAGGGACGCCGATCGTAAGCATATCAGCAGATGCGTTGAACATTCCAAGAAGTACCTGTGGAACTAATTCAAAGCAAAGGAATCCGAAGAGCATAATGCAAAATGCTGTTGCCATACTGAGTTTGATCGTCTTGACCATACGTTTTCTGTTCTGCGCACCGTAGTTGAATGCAATGATCGGAGTGATACCGTTATTCAAACCGAAGACAGGCATGAAGAAAAAGCTCTGCAGTTTGAAATACACTCCGAATACGGCAGTTGCAGTAGATGAAAATGTGATCAGGATACGGTTCATGGAGTATGTCATAACAGAACCAATCGACTGCATGATAATAGATGGAATACCGATTGCATAAATTGTTCTGATAATTTTTCCGTCCGGACGAAAACCACGGAACTGAAGCCTTACATCCGGGTTGAATTTATGATTACATGTAAATGAAACAAGTGCTCCGACACACTGTCCGATGACCGTAGCCACGGCAGCACCTGTAACCCCCATCTTCGGGAAACCGATCAGACCAAAGATCAGGATCGGGTCAAGGATGATATTCGTAATCGCACCACATAACTGGGAAGTCATACTGAAAATGGTTCTTCCTGTGGAAGTGAGCAGTCGTTCAAAGCAAATCTGTGCCAGCAGTCCCATAGAGAAGATCATAACTGTGCTCAGATAATCAATTCCCATTTCCATGATCTCAACGTCTGCATTTCCAATTTGGCTTGCATAGAACGGTTTTACAACTGTAAAGCCAAGGATAAGAAATACAATATAACTTATGATATAAAGAAATGTTCCGTTAGACGCAATCTTATTTGCTTCGTCAGTTTTTTTTTGCTCCGAGTGCTCTGGAAAGAAGTGCATTCATACCAACGCCGGTACCGGTTGCAACTGCAACGAGCAGCATCTGTAACGGGAAGGCAAGAGAAACTGCGGTAAGAGCATTTTCTGACAGTTTTGCTACAAAGATACTGTCTACAATATTATAAAGTGCCTGCACTAGCATGGAAACCATCATCGGTAAGGACATGTTGAACAAGAGTCTGCCAATCGGCATGGTTCCCATTTTGTTTTCTGCTGCAGGGGCAGAAGCAGTTTTTTGGTTCATATATTCTCCTGTTATTACTAAAAATTCATTTAAAGTGCCAATTATTAATAATAGCATTATATGGTGTACGTTTCAATAGTTGAAGACTTGAAAATGTCTTAAAGGTCAGTTTGGCATTCTTGAATTATTGTGTTAATAGGTAAAGTCAGTAGAAGTAATAGTAACAACTTGACAGTTTGGGTACTGTATGATATTTTCTAAGTAGTAAGTAGTAAGTAGTAAGTAGTAAGTAAAAATAAAAATGGCGATCAGGAAATAAGAGGAAAGAGAGGAAGACAGGTATGAAAGATCTTACATTATCTCAGCAATATGCATTACTTGCGTTGGACGGACAGGAGAGTATTCATCCAAGCGTGGCAAAAAGTGCTGTATTGAGAGCTGTTTCTGCTGCGCGGGTGTTGGAGACAGGATTAGGAAAAGCAGATGCGGATTCATTTTCAGAATTTTCTTCAGCACTGCAGAAAGCGGTACAGATGGCAAAAACATTAAAGAAAAAAGAGGAGACCCAGATTGAGAAAGAAGTGGCTGCTGTTTTGGAAGCAGAAGAACTTCTAAAGGAAGTACCGGATATTTTGGGCTGTGATATGAATTATGATACATCAGGTGTTGAACTAAAGGCATACCTTAGTGATGAGACAAGTTATATCAGAATAAAAGAAGGACTTCGTGCAGAGATTCTAGAGGATGGTCCAATTAGTCTGGAATATGCGGTTCTCTTATGGCTTCTCCGTGAAAGTGGCTGTATCCATGACTTATTTTCTGTATCAGAGCAGAACCGTGTAGAAGAGCGTATGACAGAAGCTGCCGTTCAGGATGAGAAGTACCGTGCATTATGGGAAGCAGAATTTCATAATGTTTTTGAAGGATTTATGAATCGGTTTGTGAAGACTAAGAGCAAACTGCTTAAGAATCCATATTTAGAGGGTGTTAATCTTGTATTCCCGTATCTTGACAGAAGAAAATCTGTATTTATTGATACGGTTATTTTTGGAACTAACGTGGCGGACAGAAGAGCTGCGGCTGTAGAATATCTGAAGAAAAAAGGCTTTGCGGTAGAGGAGATCAGAGTGGGCAGTGAGACTTTACTAAAAATAGGCAATATATATTACCGTATCTTCCCAATGACAAAAACAGCATATAAAGTACCGATTCAGGGAGTCAACCTGGTACCGGCATACTGGCAGTAGGAAGAAAGTACTGAAATACTAATTATGTAGACAGTAGAAAAGGTGAGCAGATGTCAAGACAGAGAAGCATGGAAGTAATAGAGCAGGCAGAATATGTGACAATCGGAGAGCTTGTGCGGCTTACGGCAGTGCGTTACAGTACTTTGAAATTTTATACAGAGGAAGGAATGCTGCCGTTCGAGCAGGCAGAAGAGAATCTGACCAGAAGATACCGCAGAGTTGAGAGCTTAGAAAGGATTGTGCAGATTCGTCGGTTAAGAGAACAAAAGAAGACGATTCCGGAGATTAAAGAGATTCTGGGATGTGGTGAACTGTAAAATATGAATATTATCTAGAAAAAATACGAATCTCCAGAAGAAGTTCAAGTATAAAAATACTGATTTCTACTGGAGATTCGTATTTTAAGAATATGTGTTAATATTGGAAAATTATGCAT
>ENA-OUOW01001590-OUOW01001590.1-human-gut-metagenome-genome-assembly--contig:-NODE-1590-length-14793-cov-15.300041_pt1 | contig 14793 bp, 11 predicted proteins | sample MGYA00237938_ERZ548769 | MGnify/ENA primary metagenome ERZ548769 (study PRJEB26490, sample SAMN05356870) | human gut metagenome | biome: terrestrial biome; feature: human-associated habitat... | reverse complement strand
CCACGTCGGAAACGGAAAGGCTGTGTCCCTTAAAATCTTTCGGGTGGTCGATATTGAAACGGGTATAAATATCTTCGAGGGAAGTTCCATGTTCAAGGGGCGCGGTATAGATAAGTTCATAATTTGCCCGGTCAACGGTGTGTCCCGTCGCCTGCAGGCGGTCGTAAGGCTCAAAGCGCAAGTCCCTTGTGGCGTCGCCGCGGGCTAACTGATAAATCCCGTAGCTGTCCTCTTTGCCATAGAGTAAAAGAGCTTCCTTTGTCGGCTCACTTTCCCGTATCTGCTGCTTCATGGCGTTGTATTCATGCAGGGCTTCCCAAGTTTCCTTTTCTACACCGAACAAGCCGCCTTTTTCTGCGTGTTCCTGTAAATCGGTCAGACTGGTAACGGCTCCCTCGGTGCCGTCCTCATAGATACGGAAAACCTCGATACCGTCCTGTGTAAACAAACGCTCGGCGGCTTCCTGTTGCAGCGGAAACATACCGTCCCAAGAATAGCCGTAGTCCTGCATTTCTTTTATGCTGATAGTGGCGTCGGGTACGGGGATTTCCGGCTGCTCCTGCGGTGGTGCGTCTTGCCCGATTTCCTGTACCTCGGAAGTCTGCGCCTGTTCCTGTGCCTTTTGCAGCTCTGCGATATGTTCATCAATGCTGTTGATGATTTCCGCTGCGGTGCTGCGGATTGTTTCAAGAGAGCTTTTCAGTTCGGCAAGCTCCCGTCCGGCACTCCACCCAGCAACGTACCCAAAGGAATAGTCAGAAGTATCAAGCCCGTAATGCTGGCACACGGTATAGGCGATACTTTCTGCCTGTACCTCACGGGTGCGGCGGTCGGGTCTGTTCTCCAAGTCCTCCAAAGGGGCGTTTAGGTCAATGTCGTGCAGCTTCGCATGGGCGATTTCATGGATAAGGGTTTTTAAGGTTTGCAGCTCACTCATGCCCTCATCAAGGGCAATACGCTTGTCCTCCAAGTGGTAGTACCCGTGTGCGCCGCCCTCGATTTTCTCAAAAGCAACGGGAACAGGGGAAGTCTTTTCAAGGGCAGCGAAAACGTCCTTGTAATGCTCCACATCTCCGGTCAGCATATTTACGGCAATGTCGGGGATTTCCTTGCCCTCGGTCTGCGATACATCAAAGACAGATACCACCTTAAAGGCGGGGATTGTGATTTCCTTTTCTTCGGTTACGGGCTTTCCGTCCTTACCGATAATGACTTTCTGTGTCTGCGGGTCGATTTTCTCCATTTCTTTTTTAATCTTAAAGGGCGACGGTGCAAGGATTTTGATACCCTTTTGTCCTTTCATCACATTTCGCCCAAAGTTATTTTTCCATGCGTTAAATCCGGCGATAAGAGAAGCGTCGGGCTTCTGCATGGTGATCAGCAGCGTATTGTTAAAGCTGTAATTATGAAACTTTGACATGACGCGCAGATATTCCTTGTAACGCTCGCTGTCGAACAGCTCCGTAATACCCTGCTCCAAGCGGTCAGTTATTTCTTTGAGCTTTTCGGCGGGTTTCTCGGAAGTTAAGACAATGGGGATAACCGGGCGTGGCTCCTGCGACGTTGCTTCGGGAACAGCCGCTTGTGCTGCCGGGGCTGCGTCCAGTTCTGCGGTCGGCTGCGGGTAGCTCATAATGCGGTAGTCCTCCGGCACGTCCCGCCCCTCAAAGTGTTTCTCCCATGCGTCACCGCTTTCTACAAGATAGCCGTACTCGGTAAAACTGCCTTTTTCCTGTGCTGCGGCGTTTCGTCCAAAGGCGATAGGGTCAATGCTGTTTTTCCATTCAGCGGGCATTTGTACCATGCCGGATTTATTCAGATAGTAGTCGCCTAATTCGCGGGGATTATGTACTTCGGGGATATGCACGAAAAAGTCCTCGTTATAGGTAAAGTCAATGAGCTGCCCGATATTCTCAAAACCGTTCTTTCGCTGTGTGGCGGCGTTCAGCGCGGCAATCCCGGAAGCGTCAAGAGTTTCCAGTCGTGCCGCAAGGAAATTCAGCTCGTCCACCTGTGCCGCGCATACCATGTCATAAGGTAGGGCAATGTGTCTGTCCTCTCGGTCAGAGTAGCCGTGAATGAAAAATTCCTGCGGGTTGTCTGCGGTAATGCCGACGCTTTGCATAGCTTTGTGAAGTTCTTCCTTTGTGGCGGGCATGGAAAGCCAGTAGCCGCCCGGTTCTCCCGTTTCAAAGCGGGTGCGGCTGTCAATCAGGATTGCAAACTGTTCCGTTTCCTGTCCCGGCTCGGTTCTCAGTGCAGCGGCGGGAATGTTGGCGGCGGGCTGCTTGATTTCTTCGCCCTCTATGGTGTAGCCCGGTAAGAGCTGCCCGTTTACCCTAAACTGCTCCGCATACTCCGGCGGGATAGGCGGGGATATTTCTGTAAAGAGCTTTTCATACGCCTTGATACGCCCATTCAGATATTTTTCCATAGCTGCCCGGTCAGCAAATACCTTTCTGTCCTGTCCGGCGATTTTCGCCTGTCCGTACCCGTGGGGGCTGTTGGTGTAGACGTTCCAAGACAGCGTATAGGAATACGGGATAGACTTCTGTGCTGCCTTGTCGTAGCGGGTATTTTCGTATACATGGTAGCTCATTTTATATACCCGGTTGCTGATGGTGTGGCGGTCGTTGCCCTCGTCCTGCCACTTGTTCGCGGTGTGCTTCGCTTCGGGTATTCTCACATACTCAATCGCCTTGTCAAATAACAGGGTCTTTCCTGCCTGTTCCTCCCATGCGGAAGCCTGTACTTTCAGATTTTCAAAAACAGTCTGTTCCGCAGCCGCGCTTTCTTCGCGCAGTTTCATAAGCTCGGCAAGGGGTAAAGCGGTCAGCGGGGAAATATCCGCGCCTTTCGTGTCAAAATAGATACCGCGCTCAATCTTCATCTTGTCGGCGGCGTCCAGTCTGTCGCGGTCGTATGAAGAATAACCTGTTTTCCATTCGTCCATTTGCTCGCTCCTTTCTTTTTCAATCATGCGGTGCATAAGCTCGTAGTCCTCAATGCTCATGCTCCCGTCAAATACATAAGGGTCAAAATCTTCTCCGTCCCGGTAGGGCTTTTCGGAAAAGGGAAGCCCCGCTGCATGGGCGGCGGCTCTGGCTTCCTCGATAACCTCCGGGGGAAGTCTGTCGTCATGCGCCCCGATAAAATCGTCAAGGTCATTCATGCTGTTTTCATAGTGATAGCGCACTCCGGCGGTCAGCTCGTCAAGGCTCATATCCTCGCCTAAATGCCCGCAGTAGTAGCCATTTAGGATTACAGCGGCGGGGTCAGCCGCTTTGATTTCCTCTAACCGGCTCCTGTCAAACGGTTCTAAAGTACCGTCCACTTCAAGATGAAACAGCTCGGCGTTCCATGAACGCCCCTCTTTCCAAAACGCCACCCATGCGATACCGTCCCTAAGTTCCTCTTGATAGTCCTTTACGCTGTCGCGCAAACTTGCCATGTGTAAAACCTCCTTTCGCGTATGGCAGCGCGGACGCTGCGTTTGTGGTTACATAGTCCTACTACGGTGCACCCGTATTTCTGCCAAAGATTTTTGAGGATTTTTAGAGGGTTTGGGAAACTTCCCAACAAGCAAAATCCCCGCCAAGCTCTACATGAGTGGCAGGGATTTTACGGAAGTGGGTACCCGCTTCCTATGCTTGCTATTCCAGTTCTTTGTCCTTTGAAATGGTTACTTTGTAATTCACATATTTGCCGCCCGTGTCGGCTAACAGTACCGTTCCGTCATAGGTTTTGCCCGTTTTTACGGAATACAGCTTTTTGACTTTTGCCTTGCCGGATTTTAAGAGTGCTGCGGCAATCGACCGGGTAAAGACGGTTTTCCGTTCCTCAAAGAAGCGGTCATTTTTCCACATGGTAAAGCTGCAATCCCTGTTGGAACAGTAGTAGTTTTTCTTTCCCTCGTAGACCGGGGATTTGCAGCGGGGACATTTCCCAAGCTCTGTTTTTTCTGTCTTGAAAAGCTCCGGCTTTTCGCCCAACACGGAAGCATAGGTTTTTACAAGCTCCTGCGCCATAGCTTCGATATCCTGCATGAAAGCGGCAGGGTCGGCGTTGCCCTTTGCAATCTGCGTCAGATTGTTTTCCCATGCAGCTGTAAGCTGCGGAGAAGTAAGACTGTCCGGCAGGACGCAGACAAGGTTAGTGCCATTTTTGGTGGGAAGTAGCTGCTTGCCCTTGCGCTCCACAAAGCCGCCTTTGACTAACTTTTCAATGACAGCGGCGCGGGTGGCAGGCGTACCAAGCCCCCGGCGTTCTGCGTCCGGGTCGGTGTCCTCATTCCCGGCGCGTTCCATAGCCGACAAAAGGCTTGCTTCATTATGGGGCTTCGGTGGCGTGGTGTCATGCTCCGTAACTTTAGCGGCAGGGTTTTCAAAGGTCTGCCCCTCGGTAAAATCGGGAACATCTAACGCAAGTTCATTTTCCTCGTCGTCGCTGTCGGGCTTCTTTTTGAGGGTAGCCCGGTAAAGCCGTTCAATGTTTTTCCACCCGGCAGCGATTACCGTCTTGCCCCTTGCCGTAAATTCATGGTCGGCGCAGGAGAATACCGCCGTTACCGCCTCGTAAACGTGCGGCTCTGCGGTCGCCATGAGTAGACGCGCCCCGGTAAGGATAAGGATATTTCTTTCACTTTCCGGCAGCGTAGTAAGGTCAGTTTTTGCAAGTTCCATAGTGGGAATGATTGCGTGGTGGTCTGATACCTTTTTACTGTTCAGCACCTTTGCAATCTCCGGCGAAAAGTCCGCGCCCTCCATAAAGGAAAGTTTCTCACAAAGCACCTTGATAATGCCCGTCGCTGTTTCTCCCATGTCGTCGGTCAGAAATGCGCTGTCCGTTCTCGGATAGGTCAAGAGCTTCTTTTCATAGAGGGCTTGCGCCAGGTCAAGGGTCTGCTTCGCGGTGTACCCGTAAATACGGTTTGCTTCCCGCTGTAAACTGGTAAGGTCAAAGAGCTTCGGCGGGGCAATGGTTTTCTTTTCTTTCACAAGGGAAGTACAGACAGCCGCCGACGCTTCGCAGGCCGCTTTCAGTCTGCTTGCTTCATCAGCGACGCAGATCTTCGCGCTTGCCGCTTCTGCGCCGGGAAGCATAAGGCGCACATGGTAGTAGGTTTCTTTCTTGAAGTTTGTAATGGCAGCGTCCCGGTCTACAAGCATTTTTAGGGTCGGGGTCTGGACGCGCCCCACATTCAAGGTCTTTCCATACAGGCAGGAGAAAAGACGGGTTGCGTTAATGCCGATAAGCCAGTCAGCCTTTGCCCTGCATAAAGCAGAATGATAGAGGGCGTCATATCCGCGCCCGTCTTTTAAGTTTTCAAAGCCGCATTTGATTGCACCCGTTTCCATTGAGGAAATCCAAAGACGGGTAAAGGGCTTCTTGCAGCCCGCCATTTCATAGACAAAGCGGAAAATCAACTCGCCCTCGCGTCCTGCGTCGCAGGCGTTCACGACTTCCGAAACGTCGGCGCGGTGCATGAGGTCTTTTAAGATTTTGAATTGTTTTCCCTTGTCGGCAGCTACGGTGTACTGCCATTCCTGCGGCAGAATGGGTAAGCTGTCATAGCTCCATTTCTTGTACTGTTCCCCATAGGCGGCAGCTTCGGAAAGCTGTACCAAATGCCCGATACACCAAGAAATGAGGTAGCCGTTTCCCTCGATATATCCGTCTTTTCTGCCCGTAACGCCAAGGGCGGCGGCAACCGCCGCCCCGACGCTGGGCTTCTCACAAATCACAAGTTTCATGCTTCCTCGTCCTCCTGTTCGGTATCTGCGCTGTCAGCTTCTTCCTCCGGCTCGTCCTCGTCGTATTCGTCAAAATCAAATTCGTCAAGGTCGGTGCCGCCTTTTACGCTCTGCTTCGGTTTCATAAACTTAACGTAGTAGAGGGCTGCGCCGCCGCCAAGAAGTCCCACAACAAGGAAAATGAGAAGCCCGCCCATGCTGTTTTTGGGTTTCTCCGGCTCTGCGGGTGCTTCCGGCTCGGCTTCCTTGCCTGTGCAGTTATTCATGGCTGCGGAGCAGACGGGGCAGGCGGTGTTTACTTCGCCCGCCTTGCATTTCTCGGTACAGTTGCAGACAGCCGGGGGCTGCTCGGTCTGTTCCTCCCCGATAATCGCCATAAGGTCGCTTTCGTCTACTTGATTTAGGAAGTGGACGGAATTTTCGCCCTCGGCTGCCCGGTCAACGATAATGTAAAAATAGTTGCCGCCTTTGCTTTTCACGACGATAAACTGCTTATCCTCGGCAGCGTCCCCGTCGATGTCGTCCACAAGGGTCATGTTGCCCTCCGGGGTAAGGGGCTGCGGTTCGGTTTCCACGATTACGCCGCTGTCGTCGGTTTCCTCTGTCGGGGTCTGCGCGTAGGCAGTAACGGAAAAGCCGCCCACAAGGACAAGGGCGGCGCAAAGTGCGGTAATGCTTGCAAGGATTTTATTCTTCATCTGCATTGTCCTCCTGTTCGTCATAGTCTGTGGGCATAGGGGCAATGCCCGGAATACCGTTGCCGGAAAGCATAGCGGTAAGCTCCTGCGGGGTCAGACGCATAGCGCGTACAAGCTGCACGATTTCAAGGTTTTCCGCTTCGGTTTTCTGTGCTTCCAGTCCGCGCAGCTTGTTCTGATACTCCGTGATTTTCTCACGGGTCTTTTGGATTTCCTTTTCAATTCTTTCGATTTTACTCATTGCCATAAATTTTTTCTCCTTTCGATTTTCAAAAATGTGTCAGTTCCAGTTCATCAGCCCGTACCCTTTGATACAGGCATAGTCAAGGGGATAGCTCTTAATCTTGCAGGCGTCGCCGGAATTGCCCTCCACGGTATAAACGCGGTTTGCGTCCCTGCCGATAACAAGCCCTACATGGTCTGCGCTTCCGTCTAAATCCCAGTCAAAAAAGATAGCGTCACCGGGGGCAATGTTCTCATAGCCCCGCGCGCCCCATTGCCCGTGAGAGGTAAACCACGGAATACCCTGCGACTGGCAGGCGGCAAAGCGCGGCTCGGAAAGTCCCATTTGCCCGTAGCACCAGGACACGAAACAGGCGCACCATTCCACGCGGGAGTTGAAGCCGTACCAGCTCCAATACGGATAGCCGCCCACATTTCCGACTTGCTGCTTTGCAAGGTCAACGATAGCGGTATTACCGGGGCGCGTTCCGTTTACAAAGTCCACGCCGCTTAAATCCTCGGACGCGGAAGTGTCGGGAGAGCCGCCGCCAAAGATAAGGGGCTTGTTCCCGCTTGTCTGCAAGTACACCCGGTACATTTCCAGTTGTTCCGGGGGCAGATTATTTTCCGCAATGGTGGATAGCGGGGTGTTCGTCATCTTGACGTTTAAGATGTAATACTCATAAGGCACTTGTACCGTATAGGTGTCCGTATGCTCGTTGCCGTCCTCGTCTGTCCATGTGTCGGTGCGTTCTTCCTCCCGGTAGCGTATTTCCACTTCCTCGGTCAGCGTCAGCTTGTATTGCTGATTGAAAATCCGTTGTAATTCGCTCTGTACCTCGGCGCGGGTGTAGCTTTGGTATTTTGCGGTCAGATAGGACGCTAATTCGTGGGGGTTATGCCCGATATTTGCAAGGTCATAGCGGTACTCGTCATAGCCGGGGTGGGTGCTTTCGATAGCGTCAATCTCGTTTTGCAGCCCGCTTTCCAGTCCGGCATAGGCATTTTCCACTTCCACAAGGTCGCTGTCCTCGGAGGTATAAGACGTTCCAAGCACGCCGTTTAACGTGCCGGAAAACATTGCACCACAAGAGGACAGCCCGGACAGAAGCATAATGAAAAGTAGCAGCGCCCCGACAGCGATTGCCACGCCCGCCGGGTGTCTTGCCACAAACGCCGCTGTCTGCTTCGTTTTCTCGGCGGCTTTGGCTGCCGCTTTGCGGGTGCGTTCCGCTGCGCCCTTGATACCCTTTGCAGTATTGCGGGCTTCCTTTGCATACTGCTTTTTAATCTGCTGTTTCTGCCAAAAACGGGAAATAGGGTTAGAGGTAAGCTGTGGGTTATCATGCAGGGTCTTATGATACTGAAAATCCACGTTTGCCTTGAAAGCAGCTTTTTCAGCCTTTGCCGCTTCCCGGTAGGGTTTCAGCTTATGGTTGCGGTAGCCCTGCTTGATTTTCCGCGCCCCGTACTTCAATCCCCGTTCTGCGGCTTCCTCGCTCTTGTGTGCGCCCTCCACGCCGGAATTATCCTTTTCGACAGAATGGATTTTGTTATGTACCAAAATCCCGGCTTCCTGTGTGGGGCGGGATAGCGGGTTGTGCTTCTCCTTAAATCCGGGCGGCTTGTCCTTTTCCTCAAAGTGCAGGCGGGTCTTGCCTTTCCCGGTGGTTTCGTCAAAGGTGCGCTCTTTTACCAGTTTCTTTTCTTTGGGGATAGCTGCCTTTGCCTTATCCAAGCGGTCGGCGGCTTTGTCGGATTTCTTGATATACTTTTCAAGCTCCGGGGCAGCGCGTTCCTCGTCGGTAAATTGCAGCCGGGAAGATTTCGTCCCGGCGGTAGCTTCCGCCTGTGCCTTTCGTACCGCTTTTTTAGACGCTTTGCGGGTATGGGCGGCTTCGATATGCTCCATGACGCGCTCCGTTTTGCCTGTGTCCGCTTTGGGGGCAGCTCCCGGCACATGGAGCAAGGGAGAAGTCGGGGAAGCTGCACCTTGTAGCTGTGCTGCCTGTTGCTCCGGGGATTTCTGAAAATCCGCGTCCTGCGTCCGCTTGCTGATACGTTCCGTGTCTCCCGTGGTCTGATTTTCTGCGATAGCCCCGTCGCGGGTCATTTTCTGCGTGATTTTATCACGAGGTTTGTATTGCTTTATGGTTCTGCACCTCCAATCCGCGCCCCTGCAAGGGCGCAATACTCGGCGTTCAGTTCAATGCCGATATAGCGGCGGTCAAGGCTTTTCGCTGCAAGCCCGGTGGTGCCGCTTCCAAAAAACGGGTCAAGGACAACGCCGCCTGCCGGACAGCCCGCCAGTATGCACGTTTCCGCGAGCTTCGGGGGATAGGCGGCAAAATGCCCGCCCTTATACGGTACGGTATTGATAAGCCAAACGTCCCGCTTGTTCCTTGTGGTCGGCATAAGAGCGTCGTCATAATAGCCGCCGCTGCGGGTTTTATTGATACCCTGTACCTTGCCCTGTCCGGGTACTTCCTCGGCATATTTGTGTCCTGCGCCGCGCCCTTGCCGGTACCGCGCTGCTGTTCCCGGCGCAATCGGCTCTGCAATGGCGGCAGCGTCATAGTAATATTTCTTTGATTTCGTCAGTAAAAAGATATGCTCATAGCAGCGGCTCGGTCGGTCGCGGCAGCTCTCCGGCATAGGATTTTCTTTCAGCCAGATAATATCGCTGCGTAAATACCATCCGTCAGAGCGCAGGGCAAAGGCAAGAAGCCACGGAATACCGATTAAATCCTTTTGCTTGCAGCCCGCTTTCATGCCGCTGCCGCAGTATGTGTCTGCGATATTCAGCCAAAATGTCCCGTCGTCTTTAAGTACCCGGCGCAGCTCCCGGAACACTTCTACAAGCCTGTCAATGTACTGCTCCGGCGTGTCCTCCCGTCCAATCTGTGCGTCAAGCCCGTAGTCCCTTAGTCCATAGTAAGGCGGGCTTGTGACGCAGCAGTTCACGCTTTCGCTCGGCAGCTCCCGCAGGGCATAGAGGGCTTCACGGTTGATGATTACGTCCGTTTTCATGGCTTGCTCACTTCCTCCGGCTTTGTCGTAAGCAGACGGTAAAGCTCGGTGTCCGTCGGGAAGCGGTCAATGAACGGCAGCACCACATTCCCGTAAAAGATAAGCCCCTCGCCCGCTTCGGTATGGGTCACATACTTCATCTGCTGTGGGGAGATATTAAGCTGCTTTGCAAGGATAGCCCGGTCGCCCTGTGCCTGATTGAGCATGAGGACAAAATCGGAATTTTCAAAGATGTTCTCGACTTCGCGGCTGCTTAAAAGGTCTTTGACGTTCTGCGTGATAGCGGTCGGTATGCCGCCCCATTTACGAAAACGCTTCCAAATCTCCACGCTGTAAGCGGCGGTCTGTTCTTCTCTGAGCAGCAAGTGAAATTCGTCCATGTAGTAACGGGTTGCCTTTTTTTCGGCGCGGTTGACGGTAACGCGGTTCCACACCTGGTCTTGCACAATGAGCATACCTAACTTTTTGAGCTGCTTTCCAAGCTGCTTAATATCAAAGCAGACAAGACGGTTTGAAAGCTCCACGTTGGTACGGTGGTTAAAGACGTTCAGAGAGCCGGAAACATAAAGCTCCAATGCCGCCGCAATGCGGGCAGCTTCCGGCTCCGGCTGTTTCAGCAGTTCGTTGTAGAGGTCGCCCAAGATAGGCATTTTTGCCGGGTCGGGGTCAGCAAGGAAAGGTCGGTACACATTCCTAACAGCGCGGTCAATGACGGTTTTTTCCACGGGCTGCAAGCCCTCTTTTCCACCGATAACAAGCTCGCAAAGGGAAAGGATAAAGTCGGATTTCAAAGCAAGCGGGTTGTCGTCCTCGCTGTAATTGAGGTTTATATCCATAGGGTTCACATACTGGGGCATGCCGTCCATGCCTTTTCCTGTTGGCGACAGGCGTATCACTTGCCCGCCCAATCGCTGCACAAGGGAAAAATACTCGGCTTCGGGGTCGCAGATGATAATATCGTCGTCGGTGATGAGAAAGGCGTTTGTCATTTCCCGTTTTGCCGCAAAGGATTTACCGCTTCCCGGTGTTCCAAGAATAAGCCCGTTTGGGTTTTTCAGTTGCTTGCGGTCGCAGAGTATCATGTTATTGCTTAATGCGTTCAGCCCGTAGTAAAGGGCTGCGCCCTTTTGGAAAAGCTCCTGCGTGATAAAGGGAATGAAAATAGCGGTGCTTGATGTGGTAAGCCCTCTTTGAATGGGGATAAGGTTCTCCCCAAGAGGGATAGAGGACATAAAGCCCGCTTCCTGCAAATAGTCAAGGCGGGTCAGAGCGCAGTTGTTTTTCTGTGCAAAGCCCGCCGTAGCAAATACGTCATTATCCAGTTTCCGTTTTGTGTCTGCCATGTTTACCACAAGGAACGTCAGCAGAAACATTCGCTCGTTGCGGCTCTGTAAATCCTGCAACAGATTTTTTGCTTCGCTGCCGAAAGTAGCAAGGTCGGACGGAATTATATCCATGTCGTAACCGCTGCGTACCGCTTTTTTCTGTTCCTCAATCTTCATCTTGTCGAGGTCAGTTATCTTGCGCTTGATAGTCTTGATTGCTTCGCTCTGGTCGATACTGCGGATATGCAGATTGACGATTATCCCGTTTTCAAGGTCGAGAATGTCCGAAAGCATACGGTCATTCAGCTCCGGCGCGAGGATTTCAAGGAAGCTAACAGCACCGAGTTTTCGCCCCATGCGAAACGTCCTGCCGTCGCCAAAACGGAACGAGGACGGGGCGATAAAGTCCTTTGTGGTAAGCCCGGACGGTACAAGCCAGTCCCAAGAGAAATGGAACGGCTCGCCCTCCGGGTGGAAAATCCCATGCAGTACGTTCAAGCGTTCCTGTCCGTTCATGGGGCGGGCGGTTACGCCAAGCACCTTAAAATTGTTGAGTACGTCGGTTTCGATACGGGAAAGGCGGGCTTTTGCCGCCGCAAGATTATCCGCTTCAATGGAAAACGTGATGTACTTGCATTTTTCCAGTCCGTTGTTGCCTTTTTCAAGCTGATTTTTCAGCATATCCGCGTACTCCCTGCGGATAGAGTTAAAAGCGTCGTCCTGCGCCGGAATTTCGATAGCCGCCTGTGCCTTTTCCTTTCTTGCGCCTTGATTGATAAAAGAGAGCTGCACTGATACGGAAGCGTCAAAGTAGTTGAGAAAATCGCACCAGTTTTCAAAAATGGCGGTCTTATCATCTGCCTGTGCAAGCTGATAGTTAATATCTTCAAAGACAAGGCTTTTACTGTATTTCTTTTCCGTTACCCTGCAAATCCCGTCCGGGTACATCTGCAAGTAGGGAATGGTCTGTTGTGCGGTGTGGTGCTTCCCGTCGCCCTTTGCCGCCCGTATCACGGCGGCGATTTCTTTCTTTTCTGCGCGGGTCAGCTTACGCTTCACGGGATTTTTTACCGCGCGGGTCATGGTTTTTCGTTCTGCCATTGACAATAGCCGATACCTCCTTTTCCAGTTTTCGTTGTTTTTCTATGACGGCATAAAAATTTTCCGTCTGATAGGGGCGTTCCTTTGGTCGGATAAACTTTGTCTGAATGACGTTCTTTATCACGACTTCAAGGGGCTGCCCGTGTTTTTCATACATTGCCAAGAGGAAGCAGGGAAGCATAACGACAATCATTGCAAATGCCGCCATGCTTGTTCCCGCGCTGTCTTTGAGCAAAAAGAAAAGCGGTAGTCCCATAGCGAGGGCTGCCGCAAAACATATAATCTGCCGCTTTGTCAGATTAAAAGCGACTTTTGTTTTGATTTTTGATAAGTCTTTGGGTACGGGTACATACGCCAAGTGAAAACCTCCTTTCGGTCTTAATGGGCGTTAAAGATTGACTTCGCAAGTGCGCCTGTTTTGAATAGGGAGAAGCACAAAATCACGGTGTAGGCTGCAAGGGAAAAAATCGCGCTGTGCAGGTTGTCCGCTACAATCATGCTGCCAACCAAAACCGCATAAATGCCGACGCATATCATTATGAGGAAGCCTTGAAAACCGAGGGCGAACAGGGCTTTTAAGTAGTTGTTGCCTATCTGTCCCCACTCTCTGTTGGTCATAGTTGCAAACGGGATAGGCGATACCGAACAGTAAAGGTAAATTTCTATCATTCTGCCGTACAGGATAACCGTGATAAGCACCGACATGATTTTCATGCAAAGGCTCACAAGGCTTGTTTCCATAACGAGCAAAAGCAGTTCGGGGATTTCCATAGCGTCAAGTCCGGCTTGCATGGACGAGAGGGCGGCGTCAACGTCGATATTCGTATTGCCGCCGATCACGCCCGCTGCGCCGGAAACAACGTGCTGCGCCATATCGAACACCGCCATAGTGATAGTAAAGGTGTGGGTAACGAGATACACCGCTACCCACGCCTTGAAAAACCACTTAAAGAACATGAACGTGTCAATATCGTGCATATTGTTCTTTTCCGTTACCATGCTGATAAGCTCCACGCATAGAACGTAGGTAATGACAAGCCCCGCAATGGGTACAATCACATTTTCCGACAAACTCTGTATCATGGAAAATATGCCTGCGTTCCACCCCTGCGGGGTTTGTCCTACCTCTGCGGCGATAGTTCCGACTTTTTCGTTTACGTCCCCGAACATAGTTGACAGATTACCGTTAATGGCTCCAATGAGGATTTCCTTTATCCATTCGTTAATCGCGTCAAGTATGCTCTGCATAGGCTAACCCCGCCGCTTAACCGAACAGGCCGGAAAGCAGAGGTACAAGGGTGCCACCGATAAGGGCAACGCCGCCGCCCGCCATGAGCTGCTTCATGCCCTGAGACTTGGCACCAGATAGCCATAGGTAAGCATTTGATATGATCTCCAGCTTTTCCCCGGCTCCACACCGTGCGTGCAGCTTTCACCGCACACGGCGTTCCATCGAATTTGGTCATACAGGGCTTGCGACACTTTGTGTGTGCTTCTTTTGCCAAATTCGACTTGTGGCCTTTCCTCCACCGTTTACTTTTTCACGGCTTCATAGGTACTACGCCACTACTTTCACTGAAACAAAGAATGGTTATTGCCTTCTCACGAAGGTATTCCCATCCACCATCTCGCAGCCTTGCAACAGGCTAAATGTTTTCAGCTTCCTGCGTTCCGATATTTCTATCATGGGCCGCATTTAGGTTCTTCCTCTAAGCCTGTATTCAATTCTTTACGAATCGTGCCGCCTGTAACGGCACATGGACTTTCATAACAACCATTTTTACTTGTCCACGAATACCTCCGTATAAGGAGTACCACCGTTTCGATGGTATCAACGTTTAGACTTGTACATTCAGAAGTTCGTCAGTATTTCCATACATACTAACCATGTGCGGCTGACACCCGGCATATAGGATGCGCTATCCACCTCTGGACAGCTTTCGATTTCAGCCTTGCAGCCAAAACTACGGCATCTCTCTGCCGACTTCACCGAGCTTCTGACAATCGGCGGTTGCGCACCTATGCCAGTCGGAGTATTAGTGTGGACGCTTCGGGGCGTTACCCCCCTCATTTCATCCATCGAAATATCAGTTCTCCAAGGTTTTGGACTTCATTCGTCCTTCGACCTGTGCCTGACCTTTTCAGTCAGGAACGCATCGCACGGTTGTCGTTGCCGTAGCCCTCCAGCAGATTGATCGCACCCCAAATGCCGAGGCCAGCGCCCAGCGCCACAACGAGGGTCTGAAGAACACCAACAGCAGAATTAAAGAAAGCCATAAATAGTACCTCCGAAAAATATGTTTTAGATTTTGGAGGGTACATTTCTTCCACGAAGTTTCATCGAGTCGTTGTCAAATTAGGCTGCCGCCGTCAGGCGACAGGTTCACCGGAAAGGTCTGCCTGATACACCTCAACTGCATCATCCGGCTTGAGCTTGAGGCGATGGGACAGAAAACGCTCTATGTCAAAGGCGTATTTCTTGTCATAATCCGCTGTGTAGCGGTAGAGGGGATGCTTGGTGAGATCATATTTGTTGGACAGAAACGGGCGGACGCCGCGAAGCTGCAAGATGCACTTGCCGCCATCCAGCACGGCAAGCTCATCTACGCTCATCAGCTCTTTGCCACAATGTCAAGTGGTGAATTCAAAAAGGCAGGCACTATA
>ENA-OUOW01001576-OUOW01001576.1-human-gut-metagenome-genome-assembly--contig:-NODE-1576-length-14910-cov-4.371592_pt1 | contig 14910 bp, 17 predicted proteins | sample MGYA00237938_ERZ548769 | MGnify/ENA primary metagenome ERZ548769 (study PRJEB26490, sample SAMN05356870) | human gut metagenome | biome: terrestrial biome; feature: human-associated habitat; material... | reverse complement strand
ATACGAGATGCTCAGGAGTCTCGTGGGCTCGGAGATGTGTATAAGAGACAGCGCATGAGTTTTGAAAACAAGAAAAAGTTTGCGCTTTGGGTACATCCCGAAACGCTGGAAAAGGTCGAACAGGTCTATCGGGAGGACAACTGTCAGAGCAAGTCGGAGTTCATTGAGAAGGCCGTGGATTTCTATTACGGCTTCTTGACCTCGGATAATTACAAGACATTCCTTCCGAATGTGGTGACCTCAACGCTCAAAAGCATCGTAGCCGAGAGCGACAACCGGCAAAACCGGATGCTCTTCAAGCTGGCGGTAGAGATCGCCATCCTGGAAAACCTGATCGCACTACAGCAGGACATCGATCCGCTGTCACTGGAACGACTGCGCGGTGAATGTGTGCAGGAGGTCAAGCGGCTCAACGGCTCCTTTCGGTTCGAGGACGCCGCGGAGTGGCAGAGAGGATAAATAACTGTGGCAAAGCTGATCACTAAGTTCAAATACATTCGTCCGATGGATCGCAAAAGTGTTACTGTCAAGCAAAATTGGGCCAGTTTTGGCAAATAATTTTCCCCCACAATTGTTAAAAAATCTGTTTTCTGTGAGCGAGGCGCCAGCTCTCATCATCAAAGTTCAGTACCTGGCACTTATGCGTCAGCCTGTCCAGCAAAGCTGTTGTGAGGATAGCGTCGCCAAGAAGCTCCGCCCAGCCATCAAAGCCTTTATTTGACGTAATTACTACAGAAGCTGATTCATAGAGCTGCGATATTAACCCGAAAAACAAATTGGCTTCCGTTTTGCTGACAGGCAAATACCCCACCTCGTCGATTATCACAAGGTCACACTTGTTTATCCATCTCACTTTCGCAGCGCTTTTCAGTGATATTTCCTGAGTCTTTAGGATGTGCATCATGGTATCCATAGTTGCAAAAAACACCTTGTAGCCTTCATGTACGGCTTTGTTTCCGATCGCCAAAGCTATGTGGGTTTTGCCCGTCCCCGGCGGTCCTATAAGCACAAGATTGAATATTTGGTCAATCCATTCCAGCTTTGCCAGGGTGTCAAGCTGCTCTCGGGTTATCCCTTTTTGAAAACTCGTATCGAATTCATCAAAGCCCTTGTATGTCGGCAATCGTGCCTGCTTTATTCGTTCAGCCTCCGCCTTTTTGTCCCTTGATTCCGCTTCCGCCCGGAGTATCTCAAGAAGATATTCTTCGTTGCTCAAACCTTGTGGGGCTGACGATGAATATCCTGTCCGTCTGCATTATGCTTGTCATTTACGGCAGGATGATCGAGATATACCTTGTGACCTCTCTCGGCCCGATCCCCCTTGCGACCATGACAAACAGCGAATGGCGCAGCATGGGACAGAATTACCTAAAATCCTTGCTGGCGCTGGGCTTCCAAGCGTTTTTGATTATGGTTGTCGTGGGCATCTATGCGATCCTCATTCAGACGATTGCAGTCACCGCCGACATATCCGGCGCGGTTTGGGCAGTCATGGGTTATACCGTGCTGCTGTGCTTCTGCCTGTTCAAGACGGGCAGCATGGCAAAGGCTGTGTTCGGGGCGCATTGACGGGAGGTGACGGCTATCGGAAAATACGGCATCATTTACGCAGACCCGCCGTGGCGGTATGAGCGAAACAAGGTGCAGGGCGCAGCGGAAAAGCACTATCCCACCATGAGCATTGACGAGCTGTGCGCCCTGCCTGTGGCAGAGCTGGCGGCGCGTGACTGCGCCCTGTTCCTGTGGGCGACCTTCCCGCAGCTCCCCGAAGCCCTGCGGCTTATCAAGGCGTGGGGCTTCCGCTTTAAGACCGTCGCCTTTGTGTGGGTCAAGCGCAACCGCAAAAGCCCGTCGTGGTTTTACGGCATGGGCTACTGGACGCGCAGCAATGCGGAAATCTGCCTGCTGGCGACCAAGGGACACCCCAAGCGGCAGTCGGCGGGTGTACATCAGCTTATTATCTCACCCATAGAGCAGCACAGCAAAAAGCCCGACGAGGCAAGAGATAAAATCCTTGCCCTCATGGGCGATAATCTCCCCCGCGTGGAGCTGTTCGCCCGGCAGAAAGCGCCGGACTGGGATGCGTGGGGCAATGAAATAGCAAGCGACATCACGCTTGCGGAAAGGAGAAGCGATGGCTTATGTGACAGTACCGAAGGACTTGACGAAGGTTAAATCCAAGGTGCTTTTCAACTTGACGAAGCGGCAGCTTGTTTGCTTCGGCGCGGCGGCTCTCATGGGAGTGCCGCTTTTCTTTTTGCTCAAAAGCAGCGCCGGGACGAGCGTTGCGGCGATGGTGATGATTTTCGCCATGATCCCCGGCTTCCTGTTCGGCGTGTACGAAAAGAACGGGCAGCCCTTTGAAGTGTACGGGCGGCATATCATCGAAAGCTGCTTTATCCGTCCCAAAGAACGGCCTTATCAGACCAACAATCTGTACGAGGCGCTTATACGGCAAAATCAAATGGAAATGGAGGTAAAAGCGATTGTCCAAAACAGCAAAGCCCGCCGCGAGGGAAAACGCGGCGGCAAAGCACAGGCTCACCCGCAGGGAAAGAAAAGAGATTGAAGCGGTCATCCGCAAATACAAGGGCGACGGCAAGCCGCACACGGCGCAGGACACGATCCCCTATCAAGCCATGTACCCGGACGGCATCTGCTATTTAGGCGGCATGAGCTATTCGGGCTGCATTGAGTTTTTTGATATAAACTACCAGCTTGCCCAGCCGGACGACCAGACGGCGATCTTTGAATACCTGTGCGACCTGTATAACTATCTCGACGCTTCCATCCATGTGCAGTTTACCTTTGCCAACCGCAAGACCGACAAGGAGCAGCTTGCCCGGAGCTTTGAAATCCCGCCCTGCGGCGACGGTTTAGACCATATCCGGCAGGAAAACACCGACATCCTCAAACGGCAGCTTGCGCGGGGCAACAACGGCAACGCCAAGACCAAGTACATCACCTACACCGTGGAGGCCGACAACCTCAAAGCGGCGCGGGCGCGGCTTTCCCGCATCGGTATGGACATACAGGGCTACCATTGATCCCGAAAGCGAGGAGCAGGAAGTAATGGGCATGGTGATCTTTACTTATGCCGCTTCAAACGCAGACGGATACCGCATTGAAATCGTCTCGGCAGCCGGAACAAGCGGCATAACCATCACCGCGCCGTGACAGAAAGGAGGACGAGATGAAGAAGACATTAGCACTTCTGCTGTCTGTGCTGCTATTGCTTATAGGTGCTTTGCCTGCGTTTGCGGCGGAGGAAAAGGCGGATTTGAACGATTTCGTCTTTTCAAAGCCGGACGCCCCGAATTACTTTGTGTTTACCGAAGCAACCGGGGAAAACAACGCCTGCGACAGCCTGACGATGATCCGCGTTGCCGGAACGCAGGAGGCCATGCTCTCGGCGGAATACGACAAGGACAGCACCGCCTTCTATGAGAAATACGGCGTTTACGAATTCAACTATGTGATGCAGTACGACGTATCGCTCGACGGCGAGGGCAATTGGTGCCACACGCCCGAATGGGATAAACAGTACGGCGTGGGCGGCTATGCCGACGGCTTTAATTTTTCCTATATGAGCAGCGAAACGATCGACGATTTCACCCTGTTCGATCTGTACTGGTGCAACGACAGCGAGGAGCACTGCAAGCCGTACCGCTCCGCGATCATCAAGGAGCATCATGTTTACAGCGCGGATTACGAGTATGACACCTACCATTTCGACACCGAAAACCATTCGCTTTACATCCGCTGCCGTTATTACATGGAGTGGGTGCCCCTTGACGATAACGGCGAGCTGGGCGACAAGGTCAGCAAGTTCAGCGAATGGTCGGACAGCGCGGTGTTCGGAAAGAACAGCACGCAGATCATACCCGATGCGCCGACCGTCTACGCCGCGCCGGTGATCTCCGGGCTGAAAATCGTTCCCCCGGCGGAAAACGAGGAAAATGCGCATCTCACTTATATGCAGACCACGCCGGAAGAAACGTGGCTGGCGGGCATCTATTATATCATGACCGGCGAGGGCGACTTTGACGGGCTGGAAACGCAGGTCAGTGTAAACGGCGGCGATTGGCAGGAGTATGACACCGCCAACAGCGGCGACGACTGGTGCCTGTGGAACGGGAGCCGCTCCGCCATCGGACACCACGATGTGATCATTGAAGAAAACAGCCATGTCAAGCTGCGCGTGCGCTTCAACGGAACGCACGGCCCCTCCGAATGGTCGAATGTGCTGGAGGCAAACGGGGGCGGCACGCAAGAACTTCCCGATGAGAAGCCGGGAGAGGATACAAAGGACAAATGTGCACTGTGTGGATTCTGCCCGGAGCCGCTGGGATTGTGTATCTTTATATGGCTCGCCATCGCCGTGGCGATCATCGTCATCTTGATCGTCGTCGTTTTGCTGACGAAAAAGAAAAAATGCCCGAACTGCAAAGTAAAGGTCAAAAAGAAGGATAAGAACTGTCCGAAATGCGGGGCAGACATAAACAAGAATTAAAGGAGGACAGCACAATGAAAAAAATATTAGCACTTTTACTCGCCATGATGATGGTATTCGCCCTTGCCGCCTGCGGCGGCAATGAGGAAAACCCGTCCGGCAGCGGCAGCAACACGCAAGGCAGCAGCGAACAGCAGGATAAGACCTCTGAAGCTGATGAAAATGACGCATCATCTCAGCCGGACGAAAGCGATAATGTCAACAGTCTTGAGTATTTGGCGGAAATGGAGGGGCTGCCCGGGCTGACCGCTCCGGCAGGCGCAGTCTATGAACAAGGATTTATGGGTATTGTGTTTTCAAAGGAAGGAGGTTTTTCAAAAGAAGATAAAATGGCATATATTCGGTCTGTTTGGGATTTATGCAAGGAGCTTTCGCCCAACGGAATCTACAACAATGACAAGCTGGAAACAAAGTACACCGAAATCACGGATAAGTATCCCGAATTTGAGGAAGGTACATTCGAAAGCTTTCAGGTCGGATGGGTTTTTGTGCATGGCGGGAAAATCTGGTCGGCAAATATTACCGGCTCCGAAACCATTGAAGTATACGGCGCCAGCTTAGGCAGCGTGGAGTGAGGGTTCGTTTAGAATCAGCTCTTTCGACTGCGATTATGATGCGCCGCTTGATGTCAGCGGCAAAATAGGCTTTGAGTGGTCTGTCGTGTGGAATAGCGGAAAGCCTTTATATTCGCTTTACTCCGAAATAACCCACGAGGCAGATGTATTCAAACAAAATGAAAATGGAGGACAGCACAATGAAAAAAATATTAGCACTTTTACTTGCCATGATGATGGTATTTACCCTTGCCGCCTGCGGCAGCAACGAGGAAACCCCGTCCGGCAGCGGAACAACAGACCCCGGCACAAGCCAGCAGGGGCAAACAGGCAGCGGCACAACAAAGAAAGCGGACGGCGCACAGATGGACGCCGCAACCGACCATGCCAACAGTTATACTGATGTTCAAACGCTTTCGGGATTGAATACCATTGGAAAACCCGCTGGATATAAATACAAGGGTTCGGGAGAAGCCGGAGAAACCCGCCATATACGGTTTGCGCCGGAAACCGATTCTTTCACAGTTGACAGCCTGGATTCATACGCAGCGGCACTCTGGAACCTATGTATTGATACGGTGAAGGACGGCGAACTTATAAGATACCGCCTTTCCGGTGAACATACCGTTTATGAAAATCTGTCCGACGCCAGAAAAGTTTATGAGGATAGCGGGCTTGTTGCATATGTCTGGTGGTATGAGCTTAATGGTGAGTACTTAAGATTGCAGTTAAAGCAATCGGCTGACGATGGGGTTATTGAACTTACAATCGAGCCATACGGAAGCGCCGAATAGTATCACACATATTTACATGGGCGACCCACACACCGCGGCCGCCTAACCCAAAGAGAGAGGTGAAGATATGGCAAAATTTTGTACGGGCTGCGGCAGAGAGATAGCCGATGGCGTAGCGTTCTGCACCGAGTGCGGGACGAAAGCCCCGGCAGATACGCCGCAGCAAGCTCCCAAGCCGCAGGAAACGGCGACAGAACAAACGATTCAAGCACCCAACCCGCAAACATCGGCACAACCCGCCCCGGAAGCTCCGAGCGAACAGGCGGCTCCGACGCAGACGGCCTTCACGCCGCCCCCCGCAGCCCGAACCGGCAAGACAGCAGCAGACCTACACGCAGTCTGCATACCAGTCTCCCGCCCCGGCGCGGGAAAGCAAGGTGGTCGGCACGGGCGCGTTCTTCGGACTGATCTTCCTGTTTGCCATCCCGGTTATCGGCTGGCTGGCCTGCCTGATTATGGCGTTTGCATCGAAGAACAAAAATATCAAGCATTACGCCCGCGCTATGCTGATCTGGATTGTGATCGGACTTGTATTCGCCGTTATAGGCTACTTCGTGTTCCGCTGGCTGGGCGGCGCGCTGATGGACTACATAAATCAGGCGACGGACGGTGCGATTGGCGAATGGGGCGATATTCTCGAACAGTTCAAACAGTTTGAAAACGGCGGCACAAGCAGTCTGCCGTTCAATTAAAAGGAGGAAATGATTATGGCTTTTTGTGGTAAATGTGGAACAAAGGTAGAGGACGGCGTAAAATTCTGTCCCGGATGCGGAGCGCCGATGGAGGCTTCGACACAGCAGGCTCAGCCCAATACACAGACAAATTCTCAAACTGATTACTCGGCAAAAATTTCAGCTCTGAATGAAACCGCCGATACTACTGCCGATTTTGATAAGGCGGACATCGAGCAAAACAAGGTGATGGGCGTTCTTGCATATCTCTCTTGGCTGGTGCTGATTCCGATTTTTGCTGCGAAAGGAAGCAAATTTGCTCGTTTCCATGCAAATCAGGGCTTGGTACTGGCGATCACAGAAATTGCATGGTGGATTGTGCAGGGAATTTTGTCATCTGTTCTTTATTCAATATCTTGGCGTCTCGGATTTATATCTACAATCCTCGGACTCGTAAATATTGTATTTCTGGTGTTGCTGGTCATCGGCATTATGAACGCCGCCAACGGAAGAGCAAAAGAATTGCCTGTCATCGGTAAATTTAAGATTTTGAAATAAGGAGAGAAAATGGTGAACAAAACAGAACTCATCAATGCAGCGGCGGAGGCTGCACAGGTGACCAAGAAAGACGCTGCTGCGGTCGTAAACGCTGTGCTTGACACGATTGCACAAACGCTTGCTGACGGTGACAAGGTGCAGCTTGTCGGTTTTGGCAATTTTGAAATTCGGGAGCGCAAGGCTCGTCAGGGTAAAAATCCCCGCACGGGTGAAGCAGTTACAATCGCCGCCTGCAAGGTTCCGTCTTTTAAGGCTGGTAAAGCGTTAAAAGACGGTGTGAACAATTAAAGCTGAATCGGAGGTGATATTATTTCTATAAATCTCTCCTTATACATTCATGCTTGAATTGCCAGCTGCAGCTTCAAAATTGAATAGCATGGCAGCCAGTTCAATAGCGTAAATGATGAAAGCACCGATGTTCAGATGGGAACTGATCATCGGTGCTTTTGAAATTATATCTCTTTTTGAAATGCCAGCCATTTAGAAGCATAAGTGTCTAAGTACAATCTGTTCCCATACTCATTTTCAACAAAATGGGTTCTCACATGATACCAGCCTCTGAGCTCATTTCTGAGATCCGTATCCCTGGAAATCGGTTCAACCCAAATATTTGAGTGCTCTCCAAGTTCTGCTCTGGATAGCGGTTTCCCTTTCGGATACTTAGGCTCTGAAAAAAGCGGCGGCGCAATGTAGAGCTTGTCAGCTTCTTCAAACGGAAGTGTTTGTCCATTCGATGAAATCAAGTGCTTCTCTGTTACGTTGACAAGTAGCCACCCGTGTTTTGCAGACCAAACGGGTTTCCCGTTGAGGATCATCAGCATTTGCTGTGTGATCGGCTGCTCCGGGATGGGTACCAATCCAGTATCACGACAAAGGAGATAGTCTGTTGTTACTCCGTATAAATCAGCCATTTTTTCGAGGCTTTCTACAGATGGCGATTTCCGTTCGCCTTCCCAAGCACTTAAAGTGGGTTGAGAAACGCCGAGCTTGTCCGCAGCTTCAATAGCCTTCAGCTTATTAAGTTGTCTTGCTTGTTTGAAGTTCCTCGGCATCTATTCACCACCCTCATATTATCTTATAATCCATGTGCCTTTTTTGGTTGAACCTTTTCGTTCGATAATATTTTTCGTTTTTAGAGCATTGATCAAGCGTTCCACAGTCGATTTTGATATCCCGGTTTCATTTGCTATCTTTACAATAGTAATGGAAGGGTTACGAGAAATTGCCTCTAAAACCAGCTGCTCTTTTTCATTTCTATCTTCATTTCTATCTTCATTTCTATCTTCACTTTGATAAAGAAAATCAGGATGAATCATTATGGTTGCGGCAAAGGATAATCTTTCCGGATCTGTTTCAAAAATAGGGTTTGGAGAACCATTATGCTCAAGCGCATTCAAAATTTTGCGAAAACCGGTATTGCGTCCTTCTGTTAAATGCATTTCTTTCAGAAACTCACCGATACGGCGATTGCGGTATCGTCTGTTGAACACACGGTATGTGCGCAGTCCTTCATCCGTGATGGAACGATCCGGCCCGGGATGACTGACGATTTCAATCCTATCCGGCAGCACGCGAACCTCAATCGGCTCTCTGACATCATAGCCCTTGTGATATACGGCATTGGAGAGAGCTTCTTCAATCGCTGCGTAAGGGTAATTAAAAAAGCGTTTTGCTTCAGCTCGGTCTGGGAGTTTTAGAACCTGCTCTTGTATAACACTGTTCTGGATAAATTGCAGAGCTTCACGCAGCTGCTGATGCAGCGGTCCCTTAAAGGTTTTTTCAATAATTCTGTCTCCGCCCAGATCGTCTGGGAATTGCACAACATCTATCTGAGCATAGGGGAAAAAACGCTCTGGTTCCATGCTGAAAAACATCAGACCGACATTTTTCGGCTTGGTGTATTCCGGCAGAGAATTGACAATGTTCATGTTACGGCATAAATCAACAAACTCCATTTTATCGGCTTCTCGATAAAGGGAGCTGTTTATTTCTTTGAGATAAGATTTTATCAAGGTTAAATTCAGATCAGTCAGGTCCGCTTCATGATTGATTCTGTCATCGAACGGCACATTATTAGCCAAAGTATAGAGATCCCGTTTTTCTTCCTCTGAAGGAGTTATCGTGCTTGCCATTTTGCGAATATAAGAAACGCGCTCTTTTTCATCTTTCGCCATAGACTTTGGGGATGAATATGGACGCAAATATCCGCCCGGTGCCCATATGATGATAAATTTCTTTTTTTCATAATCTGCAACTTCAACAATCGGCAAATATTCAGGTTGAATGCGTTTACATTTATTGAGCATATCCTTCAGGTAGCCGTCAATTTTTTCCGGGGACACGCCGATGAGTTCTTCCGGGCGTCCGTCCTTTTCTTTTACTCCGATAACAAGATAACCACCGCCCCAGTTATCTATATCGTTGGCAAAAGCGCAGATTGTTTTAAGCGATGCCTCTGCATCCCATGTTTCTTTGAACTCAATTCGTGCCCACTCTACAACATTGCCGGAGAGAAGCGTCTTTATATTAGTTGGAACAGCCATCACCATTTACCTCTTTCTTTGTCTTTATATATTTTCCGCTCTTAATACGCGCATCCGCAGGTTTTTCAGCATCATCGGGAATGAGCCATGTGTTGCCGGCTTTTTGAACACCGGGGATCCGTCCTTCACTGCACAGGATGCCCACGCGGCGAGATGAGAGATCCCATTTCTTACCGGCCTCGGTTGTCGTAATGAATTTCATAATCCGGCGGTCAAATGAAAAACTAAATTCCAGTTCAAGTTGATTTGGCCTCGTATTTTCGATTTTGAGCAACTTTTTTGAAGATACCCTATACAAAAGTACCTTGAAAAGTGCTATAATTCGTTGTACCAAGTCTGTTTGTTTGCATGGCAAACAGACAGTTGGAGAAAATTGGGCAAAAATAAATTCCACCTGTCTCGGAGAAAATTTTGATGAGTTTTGGTGGTTATCTATCTGCTCTTGTGTTTAAGATTTGAGTGTTTTATATGAGACCATGCTCCATTAAGATGTCAGCATAGTCTTCATAGGCCTTTTGCCAGACATCAAGTTCTTCATTTAATGATGCTATTTTATATTCCAAATATTCGATATCTCTTTGGACTTCTAAGTATTTATCCAGGAAAATGTCGTATGGAATAGTAAGATTATTGTTCATGACGGATCTCTCTTTCTTTGACACTGTTTTCTATAAGTACCGGTTTTAGCACGACATTGTCTGGGGAGACTTTATGCTGTCCTGTTAAAAGCGGTATTTTTTTGTCCAAAAGCAGGTCTGCCAAATCAAAAGGAGATGCACCATTGAGGCTGTCTCTGGCTGTTGAATTAATGTGGCTGGCCATGAGATTTATATCTTCCTGAGTGTATTTATACATGCTCCGACCTTTTGGGATGATATAACGTATATATTCATGATTCTTTTCAAGCCGCCCCTTCTGGTTGGAAACATAAGGATCGCAGTAAAACACATAAGTTCTGTGTGTGCCGGCTTCGTTTTTCTCGATTTCCCAGGGATTCTTAAATTCAGAGCCGTTATCTGTGAGAATAACCGGAAAGTATTTCTTAAAGGTCCTGATTCCAATGGTCTCACAAAGGTCATCGATCGCCTTGATGACGCTTTTTTGTGTACAGTCAGGGAGTAGAATAATAATCATGAAACTACAGCTTCTAAATAGAAGTGTAAGCAGACATTTTTCTTTTTCACGGCTGCCTTTGACGGTATCCATTTCAACTACGTCAGTATCCGGATGAGCTTCCATAAAGCGTTCAAAATCAATATAAGTGCGCTTGTTACGATAAGTCTGTTGGTAATCCTTTTTACGAGGCTCGGAGCGTTTCTTACGCTTTTTGTAACGGACACGACGTGGTAAATCGATATTGCGTGCTTTGAAAACGCATTGGTCGAAGTAGTTATATAGAGTTCTTCGGCAGACCGGTATTTCATCTTTGTGAACTGCGAAGATATGACTCAATGGCTGACCTTTGAGGACTAAAGGAGAGATCAAATCGTTTAATTCTTGAAGTTCTTCGGGTGTCATATTGATACCTTTTCTGGAATCGGTCCATTTTTTTTCATAGGAGGCCTGGGCTTTATTGGCGACATATAAGGCTTTGGGAAGAGGGCACCATTTATACTTGTCACAGGCATTGCACACATATGGTGGCTTGCCCAGCTGACCGCAGTTCCAGGGAATAAAATCGGGACAGACATGTGTAGGATTTTTCTTATAGCAGTTACGACAACGCCATTTACACCAATCGCCGCAGATGCTTTTCCGAAAACAGTCACCATAGTTTTGACAGGCATGACATTTTCCGGTATATCTGGCATCTTCAATAATTCGTGCGCGCTTTACTTCCTTAGAGATGGTGGAAGGGTCTTTGTCTATGATAGACGCAATGGAGCTGAATGTACTTCCTTGTACCAGTTCCTGTTCAATATAAATTCGTTCTGTCAGTGTTAAATGTTTTTGATTATGAATGGTATTCTTATTTTTGTTCATGGTAATCCTTTCTGACAGACAGATAACCATGGATATAGTAACAGAAACTATGTGCAAGAGTAAATTCCGAATTTGATGATTTTAGGGTTAGGAAACTGGAATTTAAAAATTCACATTACGTTCATAATCCGGCTCCTTTCGCTTGTCCTTATATATATTATATTCAGTTAGCGGAATAATATCAAGGGCTTTTGCTTAAAAGTCACCAAATGTTTTCTTCCTTGTAGATATTCGCTCTCAAAGGGAACCGTTTTTTGACCTCAACATAATGCTAATTATGTTTAAGTGGGCGAGCAGAACAAAAAGGAAACGGTTTTCGAGTTAAACATAATCAAATACTTTTGGTTAGAAAATGAGTTAAACATAATCATTTTGGTTGTATCCCGTCTGCCTCATTCGTGTAATAGTAGTGGGAGGCGATGAATATGCTTGATAATTTTTCCGAGTTTCTGCGCAGCACTGGCAAGTCTGAAAATACGGCATTGAGTTATTGTGAAAAGGTGCAGCTGTATCTTCGGTGGTGTGCAGACAGCTTTGGCAGCGAGCCGAAGCAGCTCTACCGGGCGAATGTTCTTGATTATATTTCTTATATGAGAAACATCAAAAAGTACAATTTGAAATCCGTCAATAACCACCTGTCTTCATTGAGGGCTTACAATGAATTTCTGATAGATAGCGGCGTTCAGACGGAACTGACCATACTCAAAAATGATTTTATGAAGGTGCAGCTTCAGTACGCAAATCCCTGCACGGTGGAGAAGAAGGATGTGGAGGCGTTCCGCCAGCGACTGCTTGAGAGTGGCAATAAGCGTGATTTTGCGATCATAACGCTCTATACATATACCGGGATCCGCAGGAGCGAGTGCATCAATCTGCGGCTGGATCAGATTGATCTGACGGCCAGGGAGATTTATGTGGTCGGCAAGGGCGACAAACAGCGGACCGTGTATCTGAACGATAAAACCGTCCATGCAATACGGGAATATCTGAAGGTCCGTCGGTCGGAGAGTCCGTATCTGTTCGTCAGCCGCCAGTCTGAGAAATTGGCACCGTCCAGAATCAATCAGATTTTTAACCAGTATTCAGAGGTGATTACGCCGAAAATGCTGCGGCATTATTTCTGCAGCAATGCTCTGGATAGCGGCGAATATAGGATCCACGAGGTTGCAAACCAAGCTGGGCACAGCAATGTGCAAACGACGTTGATTTACAGCAACCCATCGGCAAAACAGATGAAAGAAAAAGCTAACAAGCTTTGAGGTGGTTATGAAAAAGAAAATTGTTATTCCCATACTGATTTTGATCTTTATATCGGCGGGGGCGTTCAGTGCGTATCAGATCTATCGGGAATATTTAGAATATGATGAAGGTACCGGCTCCTATACTGACTTGAAAGGATATGTGAAAATCCCTGAGGCGCCGCAAAACACTGCAGAGGAACCTGCGGATTCGTCTGAGTCTGAGGGCGAGCCTATTTCCCAAATCGCTTGGCCTGTTGTAGATTTTGCATCGCTGCTGGAGATCAACCCGGATTGTGTTGCTTGGATCCAGATTGACGGGACGGAAATCAATTATCCTGTTGTTCAGGGGACGGATAATCAATATTATCTGAAGCATCTGTTTGAAGGAAAATGGAATAGTTCCGGCTGTATTTTTCTTGACAGCCGTGTGGCGGAGGATTTGTCGGACCGGCATAGCATTATTTACGGGCATCACATGAAAAACGGTTCTATGTTTTCCGGGCTTACAAAATATAAGGAACAGCAATATTATGAAGCACATCCCAGTGGGTATCTTCTGATGCCGGATGAAAACTATACCATTGAATTTTTCGCCGGATATGTGGCTTCAGCAAATGCGGATGCGTGGAACTTGGATTTTGAGTCTGATGAGGAATATATGGCGTGGATAGATCGTGCAATCGAGCAGTCATGCTTTGAGAGTCCTGTTCGCCCAGTTGCAGACAGCCGCATCGTTACCTTATCCACCTGCAGCTATGAGTTTAAGAATGCTCGGTTTATATTGTTAGGGATAATCAAGTGAAGAAAAGCGCAAGAGGCTTTTGCTGCCAGCGGATTGACTATTGGGAATAAATCTGTTATAATATTTATGTTAGTATCAGCAATTGCAATTGAGCAGTTAAAGTTTATCGGGTTACACAGTGTCTGAGAGATTATCTTTCAGGCACTTTTTTTCTGCTTTCTAACGGGAAGCACAGAACCAAAAAAGACGGAGGGGTGTTCCCTCTGTACTTTTACAACTGAATCAATGGCCGTATGGCGACAAGAGCGCTCAGGGAATGTTCGATCATTCTTTGGGCGCTTTTTTTATATAGATCGGAGCCGAAAGGTTCCCCCAACCTTATTTCCGGGGAGCCTTCGGGCTTGCCGTAACTATATATCAAATTTTCATGCAAATACGCAGAAAGGAATTAAAATCATATGAATCTTTATTTACGCGCCACTACCAAACTGAAGGATATGATCATTGACTATATCGAGATCGAATTGGTTACTGGCGAAAATGTGTCGTTGAATTGGGATGAAAGCAATGTGAAACGACTGGAAGGGGGCTTCAGCGCCTTTTATAAGGGAATTTGTTTTGGTGAAGAAAGAGCTGATGGAAAGTTGGATGATCTTCGAGGAATGCAGATTATCCAGATTGGTGTTTATACACAAGCTGGATTCGCCTCCGATATTTCCATATTGGAGATGGAATTCGAGGAGAATGACAGCTTTTATTCCCCGGAATGTCTGCCCTATATCACCAACACACAGGAGTGTGATTTGACATGAAAAAAAGGAAAGAAATGAGTGACACTGCTGTTTGTAACACTTACGGCAAAAATGCAAAAGCCTTGATCGATGCAATAAAGAAGTTGTCTGAAACACAAGGTCTGGATACAGTTTTTACAACATTCTTGGAACTCACAGCTGTTTGTTTGAGGGCAACTTCAGATCCAGAACACAGAGAAGCGGATCAAAAGCGCTATCAGGAGCTTATTCAAAACATGACTCCTGAAACGATTGCAGCTTATGCACACATGGAGCTTCTTTTGTATTCAGCGATCAGTGAAAACAAGGAGGAACCCTGTGATGTTTTAGGGGCGATTTATAATGCGTTGAATTTATACAATGAATGGAAAGGTCAGTTTTTCACACCGGACTATATTTGTAGATTTATGGGGCAAATAGTCAATCCGGTGGATGAAGACATTGCCGAAGAAAATGGTTATGTTTCAATAAATGAACCAGCCTGCGGCTCCGGCGCGATGATTATCGGTGCAGTCTGGGC
>ENA-OUOW01001575-OUOW01001575.1-human-gut-metagenome-genome-assembly--contig:-NODE-1575-length-14942-cov-4.592396_pt1 | contig 14942 bp, 12 predicted proteins | sample MGYA00237938_ERZ548769 | MGnify/ENA primary metagenome ERZ548769 (study PRJEB26490, sample SAMN05356870) | human gut metagenome | biome: terrestrial biome; feature: human-associated habitat; material... | reverse complement strand
ACCCGGGCGCGTCGACGCATCAGTTAGTCCCAGTACCGGTTAATGGTCTGCTCGCGATCCGGCCCCACCGTGATGATGGAGACGCGCACGCCAGCCAGCTGCTCGAGGAAGTCGATGTAGTCCTTGGCCTCGCGCGGGAGCTGGTAGAAGTTGCGCACGCCAGAGATGTCGCACTTCCAGCCGGGCAGGGTCTCGTAGACGGGCTTTGCGTGGTAGAAGACGGACTGGTGCTCGGGGACGGTGGTGTAGCGCTTGCCGTCGCACTCGTAGGCAACGCAGACCTTGATCTCGTCCAGGCAGCCAAGGACGTCAAGCTTGGTGATTGCCAGGTCCGTGAGGCCGTTCACGCGGGCGGCATAGTTCACGACCACGGCGTCATACCAGCCGCAGCGACGCTTGCGGCCCGTGGTCACGCCATACTCGTGGCCAACCTCGCCCAGCTTGTCGCCCACCTCGTCGAAGAGCTCCGTAGGGAAGGGGCCCGAGCCAACGCGCGTGAGATAGGCCTTCGCAACGCCCAGTACGCGGTCGATGCGGGTGGGGCCAACGCCCGAGCCGGTCACTGCACCGCCGGCGGTGCAGTTGGAGGAGGTCACAAAGGGATAGGTGCCGTGGTCAATGTCGAGCATGGTGGCCTGTGCGCCCTCGAAGAGGATGTTCTTGCCGGCCTCGAGCTGCTCGTTGAGGAACAGCGAGCTCTCCACGATGTACGGGCGGATGCGCTCGGCGTAGGGCAGGTAGGTCTCGCAAATCTGGTCCACGGTATAGGTGGGAAGCTCGTAGACCTTCTCGAGGATGGGGTTGGTGTAGGCCAGCGCGGCCTCGAGCTTCTCGCGGAAGATCTTCTCGTCCAGCATGTCCTGGATGCGCAGGCCCGTGCGGTTCATCTTGTCCATGTAGCAGGGGCCAACGCCACGCTTGGTGGTGCCGATGAGGTTCTTGCCAAGCTTCTTCTCGTGCGCGCCGTCAAGATCCTTGTGGTAGGGCATCACGATGTGGGCGTTGCCGGAAATCTTGAGGTCCTTGCAGGAGATGCCCTGGGCCTCGAGCGTGTCGATCTCACCAAGGAGCACCTCGGGGTCGACGATGCAGCCGTTGCCAATCACGGGATAGACGCCCTGGTACATGACGCCCGAGGGAACCTGATGGAGGGCGAGCTTGTGGCCGCCGGCAATGACGGTGTGACCTGCGTTGGCTCCGCCGGCGTAGCGGCAGACGACGTCAAACTCGCCCGAGATGAGGTCCGTCACCTTACCCTTGCCCTCGTCGCCCCACTGCGTACCCACGAGAACTGATGCAGGCATTGCTCCCCCTCAAAAAGAGTGTGATAGACCGGGCGCACGGCGCTTGGCACACGACGCCCCTAACCAAGTCAGTATACGGCATGGCCAGCGGTTATCGGGAGCTGCGCTACCGGGTCAGAAACATCCCACAGGCGAAACAAGCATTGCTCGGAAAAGCCGGGTGCTCCCGCGGCTGATGGCGCATCTGGCGAGAGGAGCGCAGGGGGACGCTAGTCGTCGTAGTGCGTCGTGACTTCGAGGAACTTTGTCTTGTTGCCCACAAAGGTGAGAGGCACGTCGCCGAGCGCGCCAGAGCGGTTCTTCGCGATGATGAAGTTTGTGACGCCCATATCCGGGCGGTCGTCGCGAGCTGCCTCCTCCTCGTCCATGGAGCGGTCGAGAAGGATGACGATGTCGGCGTCCTGCTCGATGGCGCCGGACTCGCGCAGGTCCGAGAGCTCGGGGCGCTTGCCGGTGCGCTCGGTCACGCGACGAGAGAGCTGCGACAGCGCGATGACGGGGCACTCGAGGTCCTTGGCCATGATCTTGATGCCTCGCGACATCTCCGAGACCTCTGTGGCACGGCTGTCCGCACGGCGCATGCCGGCAGGAGGCGAGAGGAGCTGCAGGTAGTCCACCACAACAAGGCCAAGCTTCTTGCCGTGGAGCATGCGGCGGGCCTTGGCGCGAATCTCGGTGACCGTGGTGCCAGGGGTGTCGTCAATCATGATGTCCAGGCCCGAGAGCTCGTCTGTGCCTCGGATGAGCTCGGGCCACTGGTCGTTCTGGATGTGGGCCGAGCGAATCTCCTGCAGGCCAACGCCAGACTGGGCAGAGAGCAGGCGCTGCGCAATCTCGATCTTGCTCATCTCGAGCGAGAAGAACGCGACCGAGGCACCGTTGAACGCGGCATTCACGGCCAGGTTGAGCGCGAAGGAGGTCTTGCCCACGCCAGGTCGCGCGCCGATGACGATCATCTGGCCAGGGCGCAGCCCCAAGAGCTTTGAATCGATGGTAGGAAAGCCCGTCTTGACGCCCAGCTCGGCGGTCTGGTTCTCGCACATGTCCGAGAGCTGGTCGAAAAGGTCGCTCATGATGGAGCCAATGGGCTGGTAGCTCGAGCGCACGTCCCTGTTGGTGACGTCGAGCAGCATCTTCTCGGCCTTGTCCACGACCTCCTTGGTGTCCTCGGGCGCGTCGTAGGCGAGGGCGGTGATCTGCGCGGCGGCAGAGATCATGCGGCGCAGCGTGGAGTCGCGGCGCAGCATCTCCACGTGGCGTCGCCAGCCCACAAGCGCCAGCGAGTTATTGCCAAGGTCCAGTAGGTATGGCCTGCCACCCACGCGCTCCAGTTCGCCCTGGCTTTTGAGGAAGTCCGCGAGCGAGATGGTGTCGACCGCCATGTTGCGATCGAACATCTCGCGCATTGCCAGGTAAATCTTGCGGTTGGAGGGAATGTAGAAGTCATCCGGCTCCAGCTCGATGAGGCACTCCTGCAGCACATCTTGAGAGATTATCATGGCCGAGAGGACCGAGGACTCCGCCTCGGGGTCCTGTGGCATCGCAACGTCCGACGTCGCCGTCATCTGGGTTGGGTTGATGTCGTAGCTGTCCTGTGCCACGAGCCGTGCTCCCTCCTGCTGTTGTGCCGCCGTCTGCCCTCTGGATGCTACCCCAACGCGCGGTAGCGGACCGTGGTTGGCCACCCGCCATTCGCAAGCCCTCTACCTGCGGCAAGAGAGGAGCGTGCGAAGTCTTCTACACGCGATGTTGAAAACCTCTCTCGCTGAGCGGGCGTTTTGAGACTTTTCAACGTTTTCAACAATTTGGCGAATGGTGTGTTGGTAATCGAGAAACCTACTTTGCAGAGTCGCCTTAAATATTCATTACGTGCGAGATGAACCAGCACGTTTGCCCCAAATATCCGAAAAATTAGCGTTTACCCAGGTAGCAAGGCTTATTAAATGCATTTTTCGAACGTTTGCCCCGCATGCCACACGTGCATGCGGGGCAAATTTGTGGTAGCGCGCTTAACAACCGAGTCTCGCGACCCCCGCCCCTGACCTGCGAGAATTGTTGAAATCCCCAGGTGGGAGCAGGTTTGGTCGAAAACTCCGAGGACTACTCGGCAGCCTCGGTGGTCTCGGCGGCCTCGTCCGCAGCCTCAGCAGCCTCGGGTTCGGCGGCCTCCTCGGCCGCAGTCTCCTCGGCAACAGGCTCGTCGCCCACGAGGACGATGACCTTCGCGTTGATGTCGCGGTAGAGGTTGATCTCGACGGCGTGGCGGCCGGCGGTCTTGATGGTGGCGCCACGGACGATGCGCTTGCGGTCAACGTCGACGCCGAGCTGGGCCTTGATGGCCTCAACGATCTGCTGCGAGGTGACGGAGCCAAAGAGCTGGCCCTCCTCGCCAATCTTCGCGTCGACCTTCACGAGCTTCTCGTCGAGGACGGCCTTGGTGGCCTCGGCGTTGGAGATGCGCTCGGCCTCGCGCTTGGCGATGCTGTCGCGGCGCTGCTCGAGCTGCTTGAGGTTGCCCGGGGTGGCAGGCTGGGCGATCTTGTTGCGGAAGAGGTAGTTCTCCGCATAGCCCTGGGCCACGTCGACGACGTCGCCCTCTCCGCCCTTGCCCCGGAGCTCACCCAGGAGGATGACTTTCATGGGACACTCCTTCGTTCAGTCGGCTATGCCGACTTCTGATCTTGATCCGTGTTGCTCTGGATGGTGGTCTTCACGCCCCTGGGAAGATGGCGGAAGTTCTTCCACACGTCAATGAGCCCCACGATGGTCATGACGTAAAACTGGTCTTCGAGAACGAGCCCGGCAACGATGGTGCACGCGCCTGCGAACGCCCCCACATGCCTGGTCCTGATGAGCCAGGCGATGATGGCAAAGCCCTGGACCGCAAAGGCAATCCTGAGCGCCACCAGGAGGTTGGCCGAGACCATGTTCACGATATTGGTGTACGCCTGCGGGACCACGCTCACCGCCGCGAGGCCAAGGATATCGGCCACAAGGACGCCAACGAGCCACACGGGCACGTCGTAGTCCACAAGCGACGGCATGGAGACGCGAAGCCCTTCTCGCCTCACAGACGCGCGGGCGCCGAGAAGCGAGCAGAGGTACTCGGCCAGGGCCACAACGAGGTACGCGCTGGGCCAGTAGAGCTGGAGCACCGAGCGGAGCGACTCGATCTGGGCAACGGCCGAGACGGACGCAACGCCAATGCTCTTGGCATACTCGTTCACAAGCTGCGTGATCATGTCGGCAATGGAGGAGTCCATCGACTGCAGCTGGATGGCATCGACGCCGATGAGCGCGAGCGTGCCGCACCCAATGAGCGCAAACGAAACCGAGAGCGACAGTCTGCTGCGCGATGTGGCCCATGCCGTCCCGATGCCAATGACGCAGGCAACGAGAACGCTTGGCACCGTGGCGACCTGCGCCACGAGAGCTACGACCGCCGCCGGCACCAACGTGCAAGCGAGCGTCGCAAGCGCCTGCAATGGGTTGCGCGCAGCCAAGGTGATGGCCGCACCGTACCCAATGGCAAAGCACCCGAGCATGGGGATGTATCCGGCGATAACACCGCCGAGCGCGCAGATGACGAGCCCGGCAACGAGCGACGAACCGCCGCGTGGTGCCTGTGCGCCATCCCCCGCGGGAACAATCCCGCCCTGTTCGGGCGAGGCACCCTTGGAGTTAGACGCATCCCAGAGCGCAAGCGCCCTGGTTTGCTCGTCTGTACGCTTCTCCACCGTCATGACCTAGTGGTTCTTTCTCGAACCCCGCACCTAGCCGCGGTTGCGGCCGCCGCGGCTGGAGACCACGGGGACGGTGTAGGGCAGGAGCGCCATAACGCGGGCGCGCTTGATGGCAACCGCGATATCGTGCTGGTGCTGCGTGCAGGCGCCAGTGACGCGACGAGGCTTGATCTTGCCACGGTCGGTCATGAACTTGCGGAGGAGCTGCACATCCTTGTAGTCGATGTACTCGGTCTCCTCCTTGCAGAACTGGCAGTACTTGCGACGCGGCTGGCGCTGAAACTCTTGCTTTTTCTGCTGCTGAGCCATGTCTGGTTTGCCTTTCTAACGGCGGCCCTAGGGCCGCCTTGCTGTTACTAGAACGGAATGTCCTCGTCGTAGACGTCTGCCGCAGGGGGCGTGGAGACGGGCGGCACGGCAGGTGCGGGCGCGGAGTAGCCCGGCTGTGCGGGGTACTGCGCGGGTGCGGCCTGCTGCGGCGCTGCCGCATAGGGCTGCTGCGGCGCGTTGTACTGCGGCGCGGGAGCTGCCTGCTGCGGTGCGGAGCCCTGGTTCCTGGACGAGAGGAACTCGACCTCGTCCACAACGACCTCGAGCTTGCTGCGGCGCTGACCTTCCTTGGACTCCCAGGAGCTATAGCGAAGCTTGCCCTCGATAGCGACCTTGGAGCCCTTGCTGAGGTAGCGCGAGAGCGGTTCGGCGCGTGCGCCGAACACAACGCAGTCGACGAAGTTGGGCACGTCCTCCCACTCGCCAGTCTGCTGGTTGCGACGACGGTCGTTGACCGCGACACCAAAGGAGAGAACCTGGGTGCCGCCGCCGGTGGAACGAAGCTCCGGGTCCCTGGTGAGGTTGCCCGAGATGTTCACCCTGTTAATGCTCACGTTGCTCACTACCTCTCTCTGCGGGCGCATGGCCCGCCTTCCGCTGACTAGTCCTTGTCCGTACGGGCCACGATCATGTGGCGCTTGACGGCATCGCTGATGCGCAGGACTCGGTCGAGCTCTGCGATCTGGGAAGGATCTGCGTGGAAGTTGATGAGGGTGTAGTCACCCTCGGTGAGGTGGTCGATCTCATAGGCGAGCTTGCGCTTGCCCCAGTCCTCGACGGAGTCAACGGTGCCGCCGTCAGTGGTGATAGCGACCTCGATGCGCTTCATGACGCCCGCGCGAGTCTCCTCGTTGCTGGTGGGATCGACAAAGAACAGCAGTTCATAAGCCTTCATGGTGTCACCTCCTCTGGGCTGATGGCCCTAGGTCGTGAAGGTTTGCGCCCAGGGCAGGAAGCATGCGATTTGGTATCGTATCACAGCACTTGCAGGTACGACCACCCATGGCCTGCGAATGTGTATCCAAATCCATAACCATTCTGCCTGCGCGCGCATCTCCAACCGCCGCGTCTCCTTCTCCGTGCACCAAGGGTACGGCTCGCTCCTGACACTAATTTGGCGCCGGGCGAGCAGCACGCGGGCACGCAGCTGTCACGCGCGCCCCTGGGGGCGGCAGACACAGCCAATGCGGTTTGCAGAATTTGGTAACGGGACTTCGAACCTCCACGGTTCCTCCACAAGTCCACGGCAGGACCCGCCACACCGACGCGGCACGGCAACAAAAAGGGCAGACGCCCAATGGCATCTGCCCTGACTTTCAAATGGCGGAGGGGGAGGGATTCGAACCCTCGTACCCCCGAAGGGGTAAACGGTTTTCGAGACCGCCGCATTCAACCACTCTGCCACCCCTCCGTGGGGTGAAAAGCGGCGCCCCCAGTGGGACGCCGCTGGATTTACTGGCGGAGAGTCTGGGATTTGAACCCAGGATACGCTTTAGGCGTATACACGATTTCCAATCGTGCTCCTTCGGCCACTCGGACAACTCTCCAGGAACCGCGACGGCTAGTATATCGTAAGTTTGCCGGTAAGGGGAAGTTGTTTTTCTCTCCACCGGTTCTTCTTGCCCGTGCGCGTCAATGTGCGAGAAAATATACACCTGTCCAACCCCAGGGAGGCCGGATGCCGGAGCTTTTCTCAAAGTTTGGCCCCGAGATGGCGGCCGTATCTCTTCCCGCCTGGCTCGACCTGGCGGCACTTATGGTCGGTGCGGTCTCCGGCGTCCTGGTTGCCCGTGAGCGCAAGCTCGACCTTGTGGGCTTTGTGGGCCTCGCGATGCTCTGCGGCCTGGGTGGCGGGCTTATCCGTGACGTCACCATGCAGGTGGACTCGGTCTACATGCTCTCCTCCCCCTACGCCATACCAGCCGCCGCTGGCATGGGCATCTTTGCCTTCCTGTTCCCAAGCCTCTTCGATAGGTTCTCCAACCTCATTGAGTGGGTCGACATCGTCTCTGTGGGGCTCTTTGCGCTCATGGGAACTGACAAGGCCATCGTCTATGGGCTCCTGCCGTTCTCGGCAATCCTCATGGGCACCTTGACCGGCGTGGGCGGCGGCATGCTGCGCGACGTCTTTCTCGGTGATATTCCCCGCATCTTTAAGCCGAGCAACTACTATGCGCTGTGCGCCCTGGCTGGCTCGACCGTCTACTATGTGACGGTCATGGTCTTCTGGCTGGGGAAGCCCTGGGCCGCCTTCCTGTGCGTTGCGGTGACCGTGGGCCTCAGGCGCTGGTCGCTTCACTACAACGTGATCTCGCCCAACGACGTGAACCTTGCCCCGCGCGTGGCCGGAGGGGTTCGCAAGATCACCTGCCGCGTCTCGAGAACCAAGAGCTCAACGAGAAGGAGCCGCAGCTCTGCTCGGCGCCGCAACGGCTAAACGCAGGCAACGTACAGAGAAGGACGTCACGGGTTCTCCCGCGACGCCCTCGTTGCTTTTGCGAGCTTGTGACAGACTGGCCTACTTGTCCACCAGGCCGTGACGCACGCGCCACTTGCGGCGCTCGACTTCAGAGAGGATGCGCTTGCGCATGCGGATGTTCTTGGGCGTAATCTCGACCAGCTCGTCGTCCATGATGTACTCGAGCGCCTCTTCCAGCGTGAACGTGCGCGGCGGCGTGAGCTGCACCGCGATGTCTGCGGTGGAGCTGCGCTGGTTGCCTAGGCTCTTGGTGCGCGCGATGTTCACCACGATGTCGCCGGGCTTGGAGCGCTCGCCCACGAGCATGCCCTCGTAGCACTCGTCGCCGGGGCCAACGAAGAGCGTGCCGCGGTCCTGCAGGTTGCCCAGGGCGTAGGCCACGGCCTTCTCGGTGGACATAGAGATCATGGCGCCGTTCTGACGCTTGCCCAGCTCGCCCTCCATGGGGCCGTACTCGAGGAAGTTGTGATAGAACACAGCCTCGCCGTGGGTCACGTTGAGGATGCGGTTTTTGAGACCCATGACACCACGTGTGGGAATCTTGAACTCGAGGTGGTCCTGCTTCACTCCCGAGACCATGTTGGTCATGTTGCCGCCGGAGTTGCCAAAGAGCTCGATGACCTTGCCAGAGTACTCGCCGGGGCACTCGACCACAGCCTCCTCGATGGGCTCGAGCTTGTGGCCGTGGCCGTCGTCCTTAAAGAGGACGCGCGGGCGGCCAACCTGGAACTCGAAGCCCTCGCGGCGCATCTGCTCCATGAGGACCGAGAGGTGCAGGATGCCGCGGCCGGCAACCTCGACGCCGGTCTTGTCGGGCAGTTCCTCGATGCGCATGGTGACGTTGTTCTCGCGCTCCGTCATCAGGCGCTCCTTGAGCTGGCGGCCACCAACAATGTCGCCATCGCGGCCCACGAGCGGCGAGGTGGATGCCTCAAACACAACGGACATGGTGGGCGGGTCGATCTCGATGGGATCAAGCTCCACGGGGTTCTCGGGATCGGTATAGACGTCGCCAATATCGGTGTGGTCAACGCCCACCACGGCGGCAATGTCACCCGCCTGGGCCTCGCTGCACTCCTTGCGGCCCAGGTAGTCAAAGGTAAAGAGCTGCTTGACCTGGCTCATCTCGCGGCTGCCGTCGTTCTTCACAACAAGGATCTTGTCGCCGGCGTGGATGGTGCCCGAGTAAATGCGGCCAATGCCAATGCGACCCACGTAGTCGGAGTGGTCAACGGTCACGCACTGCATGGCCAGCGGCCCCTCGAGGTCCACGTCGGGCGCGGGCATGGCGTCGATGATCATGTCAAGCAGCGGGTACATGTCCATGTTGCCATCGTTGGGGTCGAGGCGCGCAAAGCCGTTGACGGCCGAGGCGTACACCACGTGCTCCATGGCAAACTCAAGTTCCTCGTCGGTGGCGCCCAGGTCCATCATGAGGTCGAGGCAGTCGTTCAGGGCCTTCTCGGGGTTGGCGCCGTCGCGGTCGATCTTGTTGATGACAACCATGATCGCCAGATGCGCGGCAATGGCGTGCGAGAGGACAAAGCGCGTCTGGGGCATGGGGCCCTCCGCCGCGTCAACCAGCAGCAGCGCGCCATCGGCCATCTTGAGCACGCGCTCCACCTCGCCGCCAAAGTCGGCGTGACCCGGGGTGTCGATGACGTTGATCTTGATGCCCTGGTACTCGATGGAGATGTTCTTGGCCAGGATGGTGATGCCTCGCTCACGCTCCTGGTCATTGGAGTCAAGCACGCGCTCCTGGACCTGCTGGTTCTCGCGGAAGGCGTGGGTAGCCTTGAGCATCTGGTCAACCAGCGTGGTCTTGCCGTGGTCGACGTGGGCAATGATTGCGATGTTTCTAATCTGCTCCTGGAGCATGGGCACCTCTCGTCTAGCTCGCCAGCGTACATACGCCAACGCTAATGGATTTCGCGGCAACTTTATACCAGCGCAGGGGCACTTGGGCCCCACGCAGCATCGTTCCACGCAAACTGCTACATGGTACGTCAAACCTGAGTCACGAGACTACAATATGCCCCGTGCTGGCTTTTCTCCAACTATTTGAATGAAAGGTGCAAGTAATGCTCTCCCCTCGATTGACACAGCGGGCCTCGGCGATTGCCCTTGCGGCAACCCTTGGCCTCTTCCCCGTCTGCGCTCTGGCAGACGAGCCGCAGGTACAGGCGCCGGCAGCGGAATCCGCAGCAGTCGCGACGCAAGCCCAGGAAGAGCATGCCACCGAGAAGGCCGCCACTACCGAGAACCCCACGTCCACCACGGACGCAACCGTGACGGAGCCCAAGCCACAGGATGCGGTTGCTCCCGAGGAGTCCCAGCAGCAGGAGCCTGAGCCCCAGCCGCAGGAGCCCGCCGCACAGGAGCAGGAGCCCCAGCAGACAACTGCCCAGACGGGCGAGAAGACGGGCGAGAAGCCCGAGGAGAGCGCCGCAACCGGCACCAACGCAGATGCCACCGCCAGCACGGTCACCGAGCCCAGCGTCACCAGCACAGACGCAGTGGCGACGGAGGCCCCCGCGGAGACCAGCGTGGCAGCAACCAGCGAGGAGCCCGCGTCTACAGCCGCCACGACAGCAGCGACCACCGCTGCAACCGCCAACGAGCCGCCCGTCAAGATGTATCGCATCTACAACCAGTGGTCCGGCGAGCACCTCTTCACTTCCAGCATCGATGAGGTCAGGACTAACGTGGCGCTTGGTTGGACCGACGAGGGCCTTGGCTGGGAGGCACCCCAGAGCTCCAGCACGCCCGTCTACCGTCTCTACAACCCCTACTCGGGCGACCACCACTACACCACGAGCGAGGACGAGTACAACCAGCTCGGCGCCCTTGGCTGGAGCCAGGAGGGCATCGGCTTCTACTCTTCGAACAACGAGGGGCTTGCCGTCTACCGTCTCTTCAACCCCTACGTGACCATTGGCACGCACCACTACACGCTCAGCAAGGACGAGTACCAGTACCTTGGCACCATTGGATGGAGCCGGGAGGGCATTGGCTGGTATGCCGTTGACAGCACCTCCTGCACCATTACCGCCTCCTTCGGCGATGGGGCCGGCTCCACCGAGAGCACCGTCTCCACCAATAAGGGTGGGGTCACGTACGTTGTCCTCCCCTCCTACGCCAATGCCAGCAGTGTGAAGCTGAGCTTCTCGGGCAATGGCTCCGCAGTTGACGCGCAGCTCGGCCTCCCCGCGGGCACCGTTTCCGTCGCAGCTGCCGGAAGCGCCGTCGACCTCTCCAGCGCCCTTGGCTCCACCATCAACTACTCGACCAGCCTCGGCACTCACCCGCTGGTGATTCTCAAGTCCGGCAACGTGGGCACCATCTTTGTCACGAGCGTCGACCCCAGCCAGGACCGCGCCTGGGTCGAGGCGAGCCCCAATCACAGCGCCAAGGCTAACGTCAACATCACGATGGTCGCCAGCGATGGCTCGCTCGTCTACAACAAGGACGGTGAAAAGCACTCCACTATCAAGGGCCGCGGCAACAACACCTGGGGCCTTGGCGTGAAGAAGCCCTACCAGATCTCGCTCAACAAGAAGACGGATCTGCTCCAGACCGGCAACAAGGACAACGCCAACAAGAAGTGGGTCCTTCTCGCCAACGAGAATGACCCCACGCTGCTCCACGACACCGTTGCCTATGATATGGGCCTTGAGCTGGGCATGGTTGGCACTGAGGGCACGCCGGTTGACCTCTACTACGACGGCGAGTATCGCGGCAGCTACTACCTCTGCGAGAAGGTCGAGATTAAGGACGGTCGTATCGACATCCACAACCTCGAAGACGACGTCGAGAAGGCAAACAAGGGCACGGACCTGAGCACTGCCGAGACCGCACAGGCCACCTACACCCACAACGGCAATACGTACACCTACCAGTACGCCGTGGGCGTGAAGGTTCCCGATAACATCACTGGCGGCTACCTGGTGGAGAAGGACGGCGCCTACTACCGCAAGGAGAAGTGCTGGTTCAACACGAGCATCGGCATCTTTGTGGTCAAGAGCCCCGAGGTCGTCTCGAAGAATCAAATTCTCTACATTGCCGAGCAGTTCCAGACCGCCATCGACGCCATGGAGAACAGCCAGTTCAACCTCACCGACAAGGCGAGCTTCGACCTCGACAGCCTTTCCAAGAGCTACCTCGTGAGCGAGTTCACCAAGAACGTCGACTTCTTCTTCACCTCGACCTACTTCTACAAAGACAAGGACAGCAACGTCATCTACGCCGAGCCGCTGTGGGACTTCGACGGCTCGATGGGTGTAAGGAACGATGACGGCGGAGCCAACTTCAAGAAGTACTCCGGCTACAGCGTCCCCGGTAGTGACTACCTGTGCAGCATTCCCTCCATCTGGAAGCGCGCACAGGAGATCTGGAAGCAGGAACTGAGCCAGCTCATGACCAACGTGGTTCTCGGCGGCACCAATGCGGTTGGCAGCAACGGCTACCTCCACTCGCTCGCCTACTACCGCAACCAAATCTCTGCCTCGCAGGCTGCCAACCAGGCAATCTTTGGCATCAGCCACTTTGGCAACGAGTTTGCGCCCTACTCGACCTACGAGGAGAACTACCAGTACATGGTCAACTGGCTCACCTGGAGAACCGAGTGGTTCAACCGGTACTTTGCCAACGCGGAGAAGGCCGAGAAGCACACGTCCAACTACGACGGAACCGACTACGGCCTGGTCTACGACTACAACTACTACGTTGAGAATCACCCCGAGGTCACGGCCGTGGTTGGCACCGACTCAGACGCTGTTCTCGCTTACTTTGTCCAGAACGACATGCCCCGCGGGGTGAGGGCGTCGCTCAACTTTGACCCCGCCACGTACAAGGCGCGCTACGCGGACCTCGCCGCGGCTTTTGGCGACAACTGGGCCTCGTACTACCAGCACTACATGACGTACGGCTTCTACGAGGACCGCTTGGCGATCTAGTAGGGGACTTCTGTCGGCGGGCCCTACTCCAGCAGATTCTCTACCTCACCTGCGGGGGCAGGGTCCGTCCAGGCAAAGTTGTCACCCGTACCCTTACCGTCAACCAGCGAGAAGGCCGAGAAGCTCGTACGGCCGCGCTCGCCAAACTCGAGAAGGACCGCGTCCTGGTAGGCGCCGCGGTCATCGGCAACGGCGCCCTCGTAGGCAAGGGCGTAGCGCACTGGGTCGCCAAGCTTTGCCGCCGCGTCGCCGTGCGAGTGCGCAAGGCTGCGCACCTTCTTGCGGGCGCCCTCAAGGCACTCCTCCGGGCCGTCGTCGGCAAAGGTGTAGCTGGCAACATGGCCGGCGGCATCCTCGACGGCGAGAATCACGTCCAGCTCCACGCCCTCGGCAAGCACGTCAAACGCCTGGCCCATGAGGGTGCTTGAGAGATCATCCAGCTCCGGCGAGACTCCCTGTCCGTCCTTCTCAGCACCCATGAGACCTCCCTGTTGCCATGTTGTCTTTTGACACACACATGGTAGCCGTTCCTACCCGCAAGGCAGAACGACTCTCCCCCGCCTTCCTCCCGTTCGTTAGCGGTTTTTGAGAACCAGAGGTCGCGTTTGCCCAGTTGGCGAGAAGGACGTTTCTCAGATACCGCTAAAGAAAGAGAGGCACCGGAGAGGGAGAGGGCAAGCGGGGCTGGTAACAAAAAGAGGACCCCACGGTAGCAACCGCAGGGTCCTCGAACGTGTGGTGGAGACAATGGGGTTCGAACCCACGACCTCAGGCTTGCAAAGCCCGCGCTCTCCCAGCTGAGCTATGTCCCCTTATAAATAATCACCCCAGCGGCGACTCGGCTAACGCTGGGGTGACTATTGTCAAAAGGTGGTGGGCCTGACAAGGTTCGAACTTGTGACCTCCCGGTTATCAGCCGGACGCTCTGACCAACTGAGCTACAGGCCCAACGCAAGAAGGAATACTACACCCCACCCTACCCAAGGTCAACAGGCGCATCGCAGAAATTTGGAAGAATCTTGTTGGGACTCAAATCAAGACTCTGATGAGGAGCCTCACCAGCAAAGAGCTACACCGGCGAGGAATCCTTAGCGCCTGATGGAATGCGTTCTTGCCACTCAAGGAACATAAAAATGCCCTATCGGACGGGTTTTTAGAAGTTGCTGCACAAAAAGGCTCTATCGGACGGGCCATCTTTTGGATATATCATCAGCTATTAAACTATATATCCAGTGTCCTGTATATTTATAAAGTTATATACGTGATTTTGAAAACTTAGTTACCTATTTGATATAGTTCGACGAACAGCGCCATTCGATAGCCCCTTTTTGTGCAGAGGAGCGAAATAGCCCGTCCGATAGAGCAATTTCTTGCAGAATGTCCCCTGCAAGAAGCGGGGACGCAACATTACGGCTTCTTGCTCACACCGCCCGTCGACCTCGTAGTGAGTTCAACGCTAAGAAGCCACCGGACTCCTCTCCAAGCTCAGAACCACCAGGTGAACAGGGGCATCCACGGCTACAGGACTAAGGTCACCTCGAGAATCACACGATACAACAAGAGCATGGAGCGCTACTTTGTGATGGACAACGTCTTTCTCGTAAGCTTCATGCTCGCCAATCCAGACTTCAGGCGAAAGGGACCTAGCCCATGGGGGTCACGGGATCTCTGCGCGCGACGATGACTAGACGGCACAACAGCATCTCGAACTCACTCCGGAGTATCTTCGTCGCGCGCTGCCTACCTCGGCCTGGTGCAAAATAACAACCTCGTGTTCTAACGGCCACCGCGACACCGGTACGCACGATGTCGCAGGTGTTGTGGCACCGTCTTGTCACGCAGCAGTTTTCGTGACCACCGTTGTATGTTTCCGCAGTTTGGGTAGGATAGGCGGGCAACAGCACAACAGGGGGGTACCTCATGTTCATAGAAATGGAAATCAAGACGGTGGTGATCGGCGGGGGTCCGGTCTCTTCCCTCATCGTTCTTCAGCCCACGCAGCAGAATGAGGACGAGCCGCTCAACCTCCCCATTCGCATTGGCTCCGTGGAGGCCACGGCTATCAGCATGGGCGTCAACCCCTGTCTCTTATACACATCTCCGAGCCCACGAGACTCCTGAGCATCTCGTA
>ENA-OUOW01001572-OUOW01001572.1-human-gut-metagenome-genome-assembly--contig:-NODE-1572-length-14957-cov-4.026842_pt1 | contig 14957 bp, 17 predicted proteins | sample MGYA00237938_ERZ548769 | MGnify/ENA primary metagenome ERZ548769 (study PRJEB26490, sample SAMN05356870) | human gut metagenome | biome: terrestrial biome; feature: human-associated habitat; material... | reverse complement strand
TTATTATCTCACTGGGAAAACTCGCGGCAGGAATCATTGTTCCGGTCTTCTTTGCTCTGTTGCTCAATGAAATCCGAGTGATTGCTTTCAAACGCACGGTACAGACCATTGTATACCTGCCGCATTTTCTTTCCTGGGTAGTCCTGGCAAACGTCGTTTCTAGCATTCTTGGATTTGACGGTCCAATCAACAGCCTGATCCAGTCCACGGGCCACGATCCCATCCTCTTTTTGGGAAGCAATGTATGGTTTCGCCCGGTGATCATTCTTTCGGACTGCTGGAAAGAATTCGGTTACGGATCCATCATCTATCTGTCGGCTCTTACATCCATCGATCCCGGATTGTATGAATCGGCTTCGCTGGACGGTGCCAGCCGGCTCCAAAAAATTTTTTATATTACTCTTCCCATGCTGGTCCCAACCATTGTCCTGATGATGGCGCTGAATCTGGGAAATATTCTCAACGCGGGTTTTGATCAGATTTTTAATCTCTATAACCCTCTGGTTTATGAAACAGGAGATATCATTGACACATATGTTTACCGGATTGGTCTGATCGATATGCAGTACAGCCTTGCCACCGCGGCAGGACTGATTAAGTCCGTGATTGGATTTGTTCTGATTATGTCTTCCAACTTGGTATCACGCAAGCTGGTCAGCCGTTCCATTTTCTAACGAGAAAAGTGGGGGAAAAATGATGCAGATAGAATTTTTTAAAAATAAGCTTATGGACACGGTGGTATGGTTGATCGTCATTTTGATGACACTCTGCTGCTTGCTCCCGCTGCTGAATACGCTGGCGATCTCGTTCAGCAACAACTCTGCGGTCAACGCCAACCAGGTGGGGATTCTTCCTGTGGGATTCACGCTGAGTTCGTACAAGAAGCTGCTTGAGGACAACCAGTTTTGGCGCTCTGCCTGGATTTCCGTTCTGCGCGTAGTGCTGGGTACAGGCCTGAACATGCTGATGATGATTTTACTGGCGTATCCCCTGTCGAAAAGCAAAAACCGTTTTGCAAGCCGCGATATTTACATGAAACTTGTCATTTTTGCCATGTTGTTTAATGGTGGTCTCATTCCTGGATACATCATTGTATCCAAGCTGCACCTGCTCAATACCATCTGGGCATTGGTTCTACCGGGAGCAGTCCCCGTATTTAACGTCATCCTGCTCATGAATTTCATGAAGGGGCTTCCGGAGGCTCTGGAGGAAGCGGCCGTGATCGACGGCGCATCTGAGTGGACCATTCTGACACGAGTGGTTCTTCCGATTTCAAAGCCGGGTCTTGCCACGGTGGCTCTGTTTTGCATTGTAAATCATTGGAACGATTATTTCCAAGGCCTGATCTATATGCGTACACCGAGCAAATACCCGCTTCAAACCTACATTCAGCAGTTGACCATAGACGTCTCGCAAATCACCGATCCTCAACAGCTGATTTATTTCATGACCATCTCCACCCGCACGCTGAATGCGGCTAAAATTGTGGTGGCCACTGTCCCGCTTCTGGTGATCTATCCGTTCCTGCAAAGATATTTTGTGACAGGCATTGTCATCGGCGCGGTAAAAGAATGATGCAGAAAGGAAAGGTGTTTCACCGTGATCAACGAAGTATATTCTGTCCATGGAATGTCGTTTTCCAATCCAACCAAGGAGGATCTGGCGCTTTCCGGATATACCACCAGAGTGCGGCTGCCCGGGGCCGTGTACTATCCGGACGGAAGCGTGGAATTCACTCTTTTTGCACCGGAGGCAGAACACGTCGAAGTATCCGGTATGCCCGGCAGCAGCATGGGAGAGGAAAAAATACCGCTGAAAAAAAATGGAGGATGGCTATTGGACCGCTGTGGTAAAGGGACTGCCGAAACGGTTTCATTATGTTACCTTCTGGAGTAATGGAAATGAAATCCTCAACAGCAGAATGAATCTTGGAGTCGGTTATGGACGAGTCGTCAATTATATTGATATCCCGGATCCGGAAAAGAAATTTGTAGAAATTCAGGATGTATACGCTTTCTTGTTCAGCTCACTGATGGTGGAGGGAGAGACCTTGCTGCCCCACAGGGCCTCGGTGATGTCCTCCACACGCCGGACAGATACGCCCGCCAAGTACATCTCAATGAGTGCCTCTTCCACGCTGCTCTCCCGGCGGCGATACCGCTCAATGATGGCGGTCTCGAAGGAGATCCCTTTGAGCTTGGGTACCTTGAGGGTAACGTCCCCGGAAGTGGTGGTAAGGTTGCGGCTGTAGTGGCCGCTGCGATAGCCCTGTCGCTGCTCATTGCGCTCGTACCGAGCCGCCTGGGTCAGCTTTTGAGCCTCGGCCTCCAGCAGCTCGTTGAGGGTTTCCTCTACGCTTCCGCGCACAAGTTCCTTGAGCTGCCCCTTGATTACTTCCTCGTTTAGCTGTACAATCTTCTCGGACATGGTTTGCTGTCTCCTTTCAGAATGGTGTGTCGCGACTTCATTCTACCAGAGTTCTGCAAACCATGTCTCTTTTTATCTACTTTTCAATTTGCGAAATTTATTCTACCTTATCCTGGGCGGGCTGACTGCTTGGAATCAAAATACTCCCTGATGCGGTTTTCTTCCTGCATCAGGGAGTATTTTGTCTCTTACCTCATGGAACAGATTCTCTTTTGTCCAACTATCGCTTGTTTATGTTTGTCTGTAAACCTGCAAGTGCTCAAACGATGGAAGCAGAGCGGTCCGTAGGGCGAAATATTTTCTGCAAAAAGTGGAATATGCCGTAACGCCAGGTCTGCCACTCATGAACACCGGGACAGTGATAGATTTTCATGCGTGTCACACCGTTTTGTACTGCTTTCTGATAAGCAAGTTTCAGATCCCGGTAGCGCGTTCCTCCTCTTGTTCTCCCACAGAACAGAACAGGAGGTCCAAACTGTCATTCATTTTCTCCGCATCAAACAGAAGGGGAAGATGATCGGCTGTCCCACCAATTTGATGCATAGATTCAACAGTGGTTCGTCCGCTGAACATGCCGATAGACCGAAATCTGCCAAGCTGCCTCAGACCAATGTAGAAAGCCTGATAGGCGCCTCTGGAAAGTCCCGCAACAGCAGTATGGGACGGGTTGGTCAAAACGCGAAACCGATTGTTGATAAAGGGGATGACATCCTGCATCAACAGGGCTTCAAAATCCATTGGGGTGGGTTTTTCACCGTTTCGGTAAACCTCGCCGGAGTTGCACACGACGATCATCTCTTCCGCCTTTTCTTCGGCGAGGAGATTATCTAAAATGAAATTCAACTTTGCCTGCCAGAACCAGTTTGTCTCGTTCTCTCCCCCGCCGTGTTGGAGATATAAAACAGGATACCTCTTTTTTTTCACCGTCGTAGCCAGGAGGCGTATAGACCAGACAGTCACGCGGTCTTCCTGTTAGAGAAGAATGATAAAATTCATAGCGAATGCTGCCATGTGGAACACGGTTTACCTCGTAAAATTTACCTTCTGCATGTGGAAGATCCACATAGTTTATCATTCTATCGTATCCTGCGCCGATGTTGACACAGGGGTTCATGGCTTCAATCCCGTCCACATAGAAAATAATGGCAAGATATTTTGTGGGCAGGCCAGACAGCGTCAGTTCCCAATATCCACCCTTGCAGCGGTTGAGCGGACGCTTTTCTTCTCCTGCAAGGCTGCCCGGCATTCCTGAAAATTCCACTTTAGAAGCGTTTGGGGCAAAAAAACGAAGCAGGACATCGCCGTTTTCCAGATAGGTGACGCCGTTCTGCCCGTATCGATTCCCAAACGGGATCGGATCAAAGGAAAGCGCCTGAGAGGTATAGACCTGGTTGCAGTTCTTTTCTGTCAAGATATCGTTCTCTCGATTCCCTTCTTCACAAAAAGCATTGCTGCAAAAACTCAAAAATGCTGTTTCTCCACACGCTCCATTCATGTTTTCCAGGATAACAGGAATGCTTCAGAACTCGAACACCGCAGCGTTCCATTCGTTCCTGCGTCTTTTGCCACTCCGCCTTTTTTCCCTCCTCATCCAGTCCAAAGGAGAAAAACAGGAGGCGGAAAGCCTGGTTGACGGCGGAACCGTTTTGTCCGTTTCCGTCGATGGCATAGCCTGTACTGCAAACCACCAGCATCGGGGAAACCAGTTTTTGTGCGATCAGATTATCCAGGATCCAGTTCAAATGGCCGTGCCAGAACCACGCGGTTTCGTTTTCTCCCCCTCCGTGCTGCAAATACAACACAGGGTAGGATTCCTCTGAAGTGTCATATCCGGGAGGGGTATAAATCATACACCGCACGTTTTTTTCAGTACCTGGGATTCCCAAAATTCACACCGAATGGTTCCATGGTATGTCCACATTGAAGATTGGCGGAACCGTCCTCTGCAAGGTGGACGTTATCCGTATGTCTATGTAGATGGGATCTACCTGCGCCGCAACTGGGGCGGAGAGTTTGAAAATGTGGCCATTCTGGTTGCAATTGCAGTAAATGAAGACGGATACCGTGAGGTTTTAGGCGCTGCAGAGGGTATGAAAGAGGACAAGGCCAGTTGGGTCAGCTTCTTCCAGTGGCTGCGTGGCCGTGGCCTGGACGGGGTTAAACTGGTGGTTGGTGACAAATATCAAAAGAGCAAAGACCAACCGCGGAAGATTTTCCAGCAAATACGCCTTAACGGAGCGATTGGTGTGCGGCATCTGCGGCAGCCTGTACCGAAGGGTTACCTGGAGCATCCATGGCAGAAAGGAAATTGTGTGGCGATGCATCAATCGCCTGGAATATGGTTCCAGAATCTGCGGCTCCTCCCCTACCATACGAGAGGAGTTGCTGCATGATGCCATTATGGAAGCGATGCAAAACCTGATCCGCGACAATCAGAACGATATGGCCGCCTCCCTGCAGGAAATCATCCTCCAATGCACGGCACAGCAGAATCAGGGCTCTCAGCCGGAGGAGCTTCGTCACCGTCTGGAAGAGCTCAATCGGGAGCTTGACCGTCTTCTGACGTTTGCCGGAAATGACCTGACGGATCTGAGAATCAAGCAGATCAGTGATGAGATGCTCCGACTCAGGCAGCAGGAAAAGCAGCTTGTCTCCTGTGCGGACTATGCAAGGGGAAGAGAGGACGAGATGAGGGAGGTGATCGCCCTGCTCGACGATAAAGATCTGAATCTGACAGAATACTCCAACGAACTAGTGCGCCGCGTGATCGAGCGCGTGACTGTGCTTTCCAGGGAGGAGATCGTGATTCGGTTTGTCGGAGGGATGGAGATGAGACAAAGGGTTGGGGAGAACGTGGGGAAATAGATTCTTGTTAATTGTATAATGACTCCATAATAGATGATATTGTTATTTTAACCAGAAATATGTATAATATTATATAAAATGATTGAGTTTCCAAAAAATTCGAACTTCTAAAACTATTTTCTCCATCGGGGGTACAATATATGGATACCAATTTTCTGGGTATGGTTAACAGTATCTTGAATGGTGATCAGTCTCCCTCCCAAAGAGCAAAAAATCTCTTGGCTGTCTCCAGTTCAGAAAATCTATTCAATCAAAAAGTAGCTCTTTTGGTAGAAGACCTTTGCAAAGAAGCAGTTCTTCCTATTGCTCCCTCAATGCCAATATCCGTATTTTCCCTTACAAATGCTGATGAAAATGTTTATCACGCACTTTCAGAGTTGCTCCGCACCTCCCAGAATTCCTATTTTAATGCTACCTGCGGAGAAATCCTTTGGTGGCATACCCACAATAAGGAATATGCGAACATTGCTCTTAAAGCATATGAACAGGAATTATCTGAACCTACTTATCAATCCAATCTTGCGTTTACACGAATTGCTCTAAGTATTTGCCGAATTTATTCAAAATATAAGCCAACACGCTTTCCCTTTGACAGCTTCTTTGAAAAATGTCTTCATTATATTGAATCGAATTTGAACGAACAAGCAACGTTTTGTCTTCTTCATGTTCTGCAAGGATTACTGGCGTGCTGCAAGGAAAAGACGGAAAGCAAGGCGAAAATTGAACAAACGGCCATTTCCGCAGCTGAATACTTGTGCAACAATCAAAATTACCGTTTAGGAATTGCACTTAAGAAATTTTTGCAAAGTTTCTATAGGAGCGAAAAGCGCTCTAGCGACGAGCAAAAAATAATAGAGGAGATTGCACTTGAGTACGAGCGGGAAGCTCAGTATCTTCCTCAAGATAGTTCTGCTCATGTTGCCAGAGCCATTGCCACATATCAAGATGCCATGAATACGTGGAGCCAGCTTTCCAACAGAGTGAAAGGAACGCAGGAGCGAAAAAGATTGGCAAGGACTCTGGAACCTCTGAAAGCCAAAAGAATGGGAATGATGTTAACTATAAAAAGCGAACCTGTTGATCTAAGCGAAACGATCAAAGAATTAAAGCAAAAGATTCAGAAGTCTACTTTTGAAGAGTTTTTATACTTCTTTACTGCTCTATTAAATTTAGAGAGTCCAGAAATACTTCTAAAGGAAATTGAGAAAAGTTCTCCTCTTGCAAGTTTGTTCTCCTCCCAAACCTTAGACTCAAAAGGACGAGTGATTAACAAGATCCCGTCTATTCTTGACGCATCGGATGACGAAAAAAAAAGCATTTGTGAGCATAAAGCCTCAGAAAAATATCTCCTTGCAACAAATATGTTTGCGACAAGATGTTTGGCTATCGCCAGAGAAAAATGGGAATTCACCGAAGAAAACCTGCGATTTCTTGTTGAAGATAATCTTTTTGTTCCAGAAGACAGAAAGGAATCTTTTCTCAAAGGTTTGGTTGCGGGATTTCGCGGAGAGCTGGGTCTGTCCATGTGTCTTCTCATGCCACAGGTTGAAAATGCAATACGCGTGTTGGCAAGCAATTGTGGCGCCGTTGTATACAAAACAGATTCAAACGGTGTAGAAGAAGTGCTTTCTCTGGACAGCATTCTCCAACAGCCTGAAATAAAAGAATCAGTAGAAGAAAAAATACTTTTCAATGTGCGTGTGTTTTACACCGGAAAAAATGGGTTTAACATATGACCAGTTGTTACTGCGAGCAAAACAGCTGCTCGGTCTTTCTGATCCAGATGATGACGAGGAGGATTATGATTCCCTTCCGTTTTAATAATGAACAAAGAAGGTACTGATAGTGTCCAAATTTCAATACTACTCAATGGATAGCCTTATTCGCTTTTTCCTTGAACAAGGCAAAGAAGGTGACTGCTGGGATTTCAAGCAAGAGTGGCATGAGAATATTGCAGATTTGATTAAGGACATCGTTTGCTTTGCCAACACTGTACACGATGAAAACTGTTATTTGATTTTTGGTGTAGCCGACAACCTGGAAATCAAAGGTATGCAAAAACCGAGAAAGAAACAGGCAGATATTATCGATTCTATATCAAATCTCATTTTTGCAGGGGATGTGTATCCTACTGTGGAAGTAAAGACCATCGTTTTTGATGGTGTTGAATTGGATGTGCTGACTATCTTCAATGTTGAAAACACACCCATTTATTTAAAGAAACAGTATGGGCAGATGCGTCCATGGTGTATTTATACTCGGACGGGCGACAAGAACACACCGGATAACGGAAATGCTGATGTGACGGATATAGAGAATTTGTGGCGAAAAAGACTGGGTCTTACCAAACCCCCATTAGAATATATCTATGATCGGCTACATAACAAAGCAGAATGGACTACTTCCGATAATAGGTATTACAATGTTTATCGCCCAGAATACACGATAGAAATACATCCTAATGACGATGATTTGGACGCAGAGTTCTATGCCTATGCCATGCCGAATTCCAATACTTCCTATGATGAATTAAACATCAAGTACCAGACTACAATCCTCGACTCGTATCAGATTGTCGTTCTTGATGGCGGTAGATTGCAGATTCCTACGCCCACTTGGGGGTATGTATGTCATGACGAATATGGTCTGCACCACAAATACACTTATAAATATTATGTCGGTGGTAGCAAGCGATATAGAATCTTAAGGTTCTTATATGATCCTCAAAACAGTGATCATCGTTATGCTTTTATGCACCTCCAAGATGTTGTGCTATTCTATCGCTCGGACGAGGAAAGACTGGCCTTTGAGGTGTATATCGAAGGGCACCAGAACTTACTGAGCGACAAAATCAGCGAGATTACACGATTCGACCACATCAGTACCGGCTCAGACAGGAAAACAGAGGTTTATAAGGAGCGTCTGAAAACAGGTGTTGCTCTTAATGCACTCCTCAAAGAGTGGCGGAATACACACGATACTAAATAATTAAGTAAAAATTGACCACACATCAGATTTCGCAACTTGTTGTGCGGTCTTTCTGTTCACAGTTTGTTATCTGGACTAATCGCACCGTCTATGGCATAGTGTCTCGCTGCAAGGAGGTGCGATATGGGCAACATACTGGAAGAGTTCTGGTACGGGAATATAAATCCCCAGGAACAGAGTAAGGAAAGCAACCGGGCAATTAAAGAACTGATCAAACTGATGGGACGTAACCGGGATCGTCTACATGACTCTATGACAGCGGAACAACAGGAGACGCTTGAAAAATACGATGACTGCGTCAATGAAATGTACGGCTTGATCGAACTGGAGATATTCTCCTATGCTTTTCGGCTCGGCGGTAGGCTTATGCTCGCCACGCTGATGGACAGCGGTGAGGATGCCTAAAGCAGAAAAAGACCACACAACAGACTCTGTAGCCTGTTGTGTGGTCTTTCTGTTGGCACCGCTTGAGGACGTCACTCAAAAATTATCATTGTTTTCAATAATCCCTAAGTGAACGCTCCAAAAAGGTTCTGCTTTTCATTATACCTTATCGTTTTGTTTTGATGCAACCTAAGCAAGATTCTTCGCACAAATCTGGCCCTTATTTCACACGGACAGTCCATCCCAGCGTATCCTCCAGCTTGCCCGTCTGGATACCGGTGACCGTATCATAGAGCTTTTGGCTGACAGGCCCGATTCCGCCGCCGCCAATCTGCATCACGCTGTCTTCAAAACGCAAATGCCCTACCGGCGAAATTACCGCCGCGGTTCCGCTGCCCCAGCACTCTTCCAGGGAACCATCCTTGGCTGCAGCCACCAGCTCGTCCACAGAAATGCGGCGCTCCTCCACCTCCAGGCCCCAATGCCTGCACAGGTCAATGCAGGAAGCGCGGGTAACCCCGGGCAGGATACTGCCGTTGAGCACGGGAGTGACCACCTTGCCGTTCATTTTGAAGAAAATGTTCATAGCGCCCACTTCTTCAATGTATTTGCGTTCCACTCCGTCCAGCCAAAGAACCTGGGAATATCCCTCGTCATGGGCCTTCACCTGTGCCTTCAGGCTGGCCACATAGTTGCCGCCCGTTTTCGCCTCACCGATACCGCCGCGCACTGCACGGACATAGTCGTCTTCAATCCAGATTTTGACCGGATCCAAACCGCTCTCATAATAAGCCCCGGAGGGGGAGAGAATGATCATAAAAAGATAGGTATCCGACGGACGCACACCCAGGAAAGGATCTGTTGCAATGACAAACGGACGGATATATAAGGACGTACCGGGCTGAGTGGGAATCCAGTCCTGATCCACCTCCACCAACTTCTTCAAACCGTTCAGGAAATCCTCCGCCGGAATTTCCGGAATGCAGAGACGGCGATTGGAGTTGTTGGCACGCTCGATATTTTTGTCCGGTCGGAACAACAGGATACGGCCGTCCTCTGTTTTATATGCTTTCATCCCCTCAAACATTTCCTGGCCATAATGAAAAACCATGGCGGAGGGTTCCAGAGAGATAGCGTGGTAGGGTTCGACCCGGGGATTATGCCAGCCCTTTTCAGGGTTGTATTCCATGATGTACATGTGGTCGGTGAAAATTTTTCCAAACCCAAGCTTTGATTCGTCCGCAGGCTTCTGCTTCGGATTTTGGGTCAGCTCGACCTTGATTTCCTGCATCGCTAACACTTCTTTCCAATAAGGTTATAGTAACATTTCATGCCCAAAATTATAGCACAGCAATGCGCTGAATTGCAAGTGCTTTCCATTCTTTCAGGAATCTGTTATAATGAGAAAAAGACTGACTTTCCGTTTCACTTTTTAGAGAAAGAAGGCGCTCCATGACTCTCCCTCTTCCTCCCATCTTGCTTACCGATGTAAAATACCGCGCTTCCTTGGCAGCTGTTCAGGCGCTTGGAAAAGCTGGATACCCCGTGTACACAGCGCAGACCGAAGCAGAGCTTCAGGGCACGCCGCCAGCTTTTTCCTCTGTCTATGCCAAAGGCGTTTTTCTTGTTCCCGGCTCTTGTTACGATGTGGAATATCCCGCCCGGCTTGCGGAAATATGCAATTCTATCAGGGCTGAGAAAGAGCAGGTCCCCGTACTCTTTCCAATTGGAGCAGCAACGCTTTCCCAGGTTGCAGGACATTCCGAGGAATTGGCATCCACCGCAAGGTTTCTCATCTCCCCGCCCGAAGTGTTGGACCGCGCCAATGACAAGCGTGCCGTAGCAGAGCTTGCCCAGACTCTGAACATTCCCATTCCCGAGGAATTTGACTGCCGGGAGGACAGGCTGCCTCCCCGGTTTCCCGTAGTGGTAAAGCCGCGCTGCGGAGAAAAGCTCGGCCTGCACGCAGAAGAACGTTATTGTAAGGTATACCAGGAATCCGACTTTGCCGCAGCCTATTCCAAAATGGCCCGGTTTGATCCGGAACCGGTGGTGCAGGAGCTGCTTACAGGGGACGGCGTCGGTGTTTCAGCCGTCATGGATCAAAACAGCAGGCCGGTTTCTGTCGTTTGTCACCGCAGAATCCGGGAATATCCCATCGAGGGTGGACCTTCCGCCTGCTGCGAAAGCTTTTGGGACGGCACACTGGTCCGGTATGCGGTAGAACTCCTTCAGGCCCTGCATTTCGTCGGTATCGCCATGGTGGAATTTAAAGACGGTAAATTATTGGAGATCAATCCCCGGGTATGGGGCAGTTTTCCTCTGACGGAAAAATGCGGTTCTCCGTTTTCCCTGCGCTATGTCCAAGCCGCTTCGGGAAACGCCGCCGCTGTCTGTGAAGGGCCGGAATACAAGGAGGGAATTCGCATGCGTTTTCTTCTCAACGACACGCTCGCCTGTCTCTCCTATCTGTGTCATGGCCAGCCCGGCAAAGCGCTTAGCGGATTAACGGAGCCTTTCCGGCCCAAGTCAAAAGAGGCCTTGTTCTCCTGGCGGGATCCCAAGCCTTTTTTCCTTTACCTGAAAAACACGCTGACAAAGAGGGGCGATTGATATGCTGCTGAAAGCCGACCTTCACGTCCATACGGAACACTCTCCCGACAGCCGCACTTCGCTGCCGGATGCCATCACGGCAGCAAAGAGGGCAGGCATGGATTTTCTGGCTGTCACCGATCACGACGTTCCTCCCGTCGATGAGGTTTTCTCTCAGCCGGAACGGGAAGGCGTGCTGTTGATACCCGGCGTAGAATATTCTACGGACAAAGGACACCTTCTGGGGCTTTTTCTCACTGTACCCTGCCCCGCACACACCGGCAGGCGCCTTCCCTTCTCAGAGGCAGCAGCGCTCATTCACGGCTGCGGCGGAGTGGCGGTGCTGGCCCATCCCTTTCAGAGCACTGCGCAAACGGCGGAGGAAAGGTTCGAGATGCTCCGGGAAATGGAACATGAGCTGGACGGCGTCGAAATCTGCAACCGGCGGGCCACCAAAAAAAGACTGCAGGCCAACGAGCTGGCTCAAACAGCTGCCGGCCGTTTTCAAAAGCCCTGCATCTCCACCGCCGGGAGCGACGCCCATCTGCCTGAGGAAATCGGCACGGCGTTTCTCAAGATAGAATGCCGGGAAAAGACGCTGGAATCGCTGAAAGCAGCGTTGGCAGGCGGAGCCTCCGCCACTTTCTGCTGTCAGCCCTGCCGGAATCTTGCCATTGCAGAAAGTCAAAAAATCAAGCTTCAAAAAAGCCACGCAGGCCCTGCCGCCTGGATGCGCTGGCAGGCCTTCCGGATATTGTGCGCCTGGAGGGACTGCAGACAGAAGAAAGGGTGAAACTTCTTATGGAATCCACATTGATCAAACTTGGAAAAAAGGTCAAGCGCTTCGCAAAATCGGTACTTCTTCCTGCGCCGAAGCCCGTTGTCTCTTACGTACGGCGATTTGAACGGATCAAAACGCCGGAAAAAGTATGCGCCATGACCTTTGACGACGGACCTATGGATCTTCCCTGCGCTCCGGACCGATTCGGCGGAGAAGCGCTTACAGACGTGCTGCTGGACACTCTCGCTGAATTCGGAGCAAAGGGCGTCTTTGATGTTGTCGGCGATACCTCGGAAAACTATCCCGATGTCTGCGGGCCTGCCGGAAGTCCCACTTGGGGCGGCACGGCTTTTGACCATTATCCGGAATTCGGACAGGATAGTAAGGGAGGCGCTCAAAACTGTCCACGCCTGATTGACCGGATTCTCAATGAAGGACATCAGATTACAAACCACGGCTATCGGCACATCATCTTTGGAAAAAAGCCTTATGTCTACGGAAAACGTCAATTCCAGGGGAAGCTGGACGACGTAACGTCAGACATGGAAAAGCTGCACGGGCTGCTGGCCGACCGTCACGGTTATCAGATGGAGATGACCCGGCCGCCTCATTATGTGGACCAGATCGACGGCGTATTTACCGCTTACGACGCCTGCGCCCTGCTCAATTACCAATATCTGGCCGCCTCTTTCGACGGGCAGGGCTGGCTGCCTGCAAAGACTGGGGATCAGCAGCTCGCCGAGGTACGGGAGATGACAGAGCCCGTGCGCAGAGCCCTTGCCCAGGACCAGGCCTTTTTCTGCGGACAGATCATCTTTCAAAAGGACGGCTACAACATGGCTCTGCGTACCCCTGTGGCTTTCGGCCTTCGGGAACAGCTGGAGCTTCTCACCAAAGCAGGTTACCGCATTATGACCGTGTCTGAATTGATAGAGCTGTCCCCCTTTGCCGACACCGGCAGTGAAGACCCTGACTTTGACCAGTTCCGGGAGCTGCAGCGCACCCACGCCGTCGTCTATTCCGACAACACCCTGCGGCCTGACACTCCTATGACCAAAGGGGAACTTGCAATGCTCCTGGCGCCGCGAAGCGCTGCAGTGGAAGGACGCATCGAAAAACTCAGGGCGGGGGATAAAAGTTTCCTCCATCGCTATTCCGGCGCCCTGAACTGGTGCGCAGAACAAAAGCTGTTTTCTCCCGGTACCGCTCCTGAAGCGCCGCTGGAAAGAGCCGATCTGCTCAAAGCCGCCGACTTCTTCCGTGGCGATATTGAAGGTTCTCTCACCCGCAGAGCTGTCCTTCGCAGTTTTAGGCTTTAAATCCCAAAACGGCCGGAACACCGTGCCTTCCTATGAAAAGGAAACAGATGTCCACGCTGCCTTTGTGAACATCTGTTTCCTTCTTTACTGTCAGGCCCTATCACCCTGCCACGACTGCCGAGATCCCCATAATCACCGTTGCCGGGCTGAACAGCACGCACCGCAGGATTATAATCTAAACCCATTGCTCCGGTGACTGCAATACGGCAACCATGGAAACAACTGTGCATCCCGACGAAATCAGCAGGGTGGCTTCTTCCCGACATTTTTCGGCCGCAAGTCCGTTTTAGAACCAGCAATTTACTTCAAATTCCGCAGCCCTTTCGGATACTTATTTTTTAATTTACCGCCGGAAGCTTTGCCGAAGCCCGTCGTCACGCCGGAAACGCAAACCGCAGTATACCCCTTCCCGGAGCATTCCAGCTCCTCCCCACGTAAAAAAGCTGCCAATTCAGGAGCATCTGGCGCATAGTCAACGGAACGCAGACAGTCGCGTCCAGCCCGGCTTTGGAACACGGAGTGGGAGGGCTCCCAACGGTTTCCTCTCCGTTCTCCCAGTTCTATTCCCGCACGGAGCACCTGCATTCCGACTGTTTCCGGCATTTCTTCCGGCAAAATCAGCAGGCGCTCACCAAATATTGCAAAGCGCTGCGGCTTTTGATTCCCAAAAAGGCTGCCGTAGAAATCCTGCGCAGCATGCAGTTCTTTACCGGTCAGGAGCCCTGCAAAAGGCCGAACTCTGCACGAACATGCCCTGGTACGCCTGAATTTGGCTACAAAATGTCCCTCGCCGCCCTCCATGGGATAAATCCTTCTGGCAGGCATCCGCAGGGCGGGTCTGCCGAACTCTACCTCCACCGGACAGAGCTGGAACTCCGGGTGCCTCCTCAGGAACGCTTCCACCGCCCCTTCGTTCTCCTCTTCAGAAAATGTACAGGTGGAATAGACGAGGTGACCTCCTTCCTTCACAGCCAACGCAGCAGAATCCAGCACTGCGCCCTGACGTTGGGCGCACGCCGCCACGTTTTCAGGACTCCATTCCTTCACGGCGTTCGGCTCCCGCCGGAACATCCCCTCTCCTGAACAGGGGGCGTCCACCAGCACTCTGTCAAAATAGCCAGTTAGACTTTCGCACAATTTCTGGGGATGGCAGGAGGAGACTACAGCGTTTTGCACTCCCATACGTTCCAGATTGGAAAGTAAGATTTTTGCGCGTGAACGGACGATCTCATTGGACCAAAGAAGCCCCTCTCCCTGCATCAGGGCGGCAATCTGGCTGCTCTTCCCTCCCGGCGCCGCGCAGAGATCCAAAACCCGTTCTCCTGGTCTGGGATCCAGCACGGTAACCGCAGAGGCCGCGGAAGGCTCTTGAGAATAGAACATGCCTGCATGGTACGCGGGCAAAGTTCCAACCTTTTCACCCGGACCGTAGAAAGAGAGCGGAGAAAATGGGGAAGGTGAAATGGAAAAAGGCAGGCATGCCCGAAGCGTTTCCTCCCCACATTTCAGCGAATTCAGCCGTACTCCCTGATAAGGCGGCTTTTCATAACAGGAGAGAAACGCCTCGTATTCTTCGCTCAGCAATTTTTGCATTCTCTGCC
>ENA-OUOW01001571-OUOW01001571.1-human-gut-metagenome-genome-assembly--contig:-NODE-1571-length-14961-cov-10.990809_pt1 | contig 14961 bp, 8 predicted proteins | sample MGYA00237938_ERZ548769 | MGnify/ENA primary metagenome ERZ548769 (study PRJEB26490, sample SAMN05356870) | human gut metagenome | biome: terrestrial biome; feature: human-associated habitat; material... | reverse complement strand
GCTCGAACCTATGACCCTCTGCTTGTAAGGCAGATGCTCTCCCAGCTGAGCTAAGCTTCCACTTGCTTGTCTTTCCGGTGTTTTTTGTGTTTTCCTCACCGGCGACTATTACAGTATATCACATTGCAAGGGGTTTGTCAAGCGTTTTTTTCAAAAAAATCGAAAAAACGCACACTTTGTTATGTCTGTATAGTTTCAACATTGTTCCATTGTGTGATATGCACATGAAAGCCGTCTAATTTCTGCCATTTTCGCCGCTGCGACGGAACAGCCGCAGTACTTCCAGCCGCAACGCCCCATGTTCGGGAGCCGACAGATCCGCATCTTTTTCCAGAATTTTTTTTGCCGTTTCCTGCACTTCATGGAGCAGCTGGGTGTCATGGGACAGGTCGGCGATCTGTAACGGCGGCAGACCGTGCTGCCGCTGCCCGAAAAAGTCCCCCGGCCCCCGCAGCTGTAAATCCGCCTCCGCGATCTGAAAGCCGTCGTTGGTACGGCTCATGATCTGCATGCGGGTGCGGCAGTCCTCCGTCACGTGGTCGGTCATGAGGATACAGTAACTCTGTGCACTGCCCCGTCCCACGCGGCCCCGCAGCTGGTGCAGCTGGGACAAGCCGAACCGTTCAGCGTTTTCGATCAGCAAAATGGTAGCGTTTGGCACATCAACGCCAACTTCAATCACGGTGGTGCTGACCAGCAGATCCAGTTCATGGTTCCGGAACGCCGTCATCACGTTGTCCTTCTCTGCCGGCTTCATTCTGCCGTGGAGCAGTCCCACCCGATAGGCAGAGAACGCCCCTGCCTGTATGGACTCTGCATAGCTGGAAACCGCCTGTAATTCGCTCTCGTCCCGATCGTCGATCATGGGGCAGACAATATAGCCCTGATGCCCCTGTTCCAGCTGCTGCCGGATAAAGCTGTACGCCCGCTGCCGCAGCTTTCCGGTGACTGCAAAAGTCTGCACCGGCAGCCGTCCGCGGGGCAGTTCTTTCAGGACAGAAATGTCCAGATCGCCGTAGATCATCAGAGCCAGCGTGCGGGGAATCGGCGTTGCCGACATGACCAGCTTGTGAGGACAGCCGCCCTTGTCCGCCAGCAGCGTCCGCTGTGCCACACCGAAGCGGTGCTGCTCGTCCGTAATTACCAGCCCCAGCCGTGCAAAGGAAACCTCTTTCTGAAAAATCGCATGGGTGCCCACCACCAGCGTCATGCTGCCGTCCGCCAGTGCTTCGTAAATCTCCCGCCGTTCCTTGGCACGGACAGAGCCGGTAAGCAACCCCACAGACACGCCCAGCGGCTCCAGAAACTGCTGCATGGTGTGATAGTGCTGCACCGCCAGAATTTCCGTCGGAGCCATCAGAGCACACTGCATGCCGTTCCGGGCGGCAAAATAGCACGCCGCCGCCGCAACCGCAGTTTTCCCGCTGCCCACATCGCCCTGTAACAGGCGGTTCATGGGAGCATCACCGCACAGGTCGGCTGTAATTTCCTCCACTGCATGCTTCTGTCCTGCCGTCATGGTAAACGGCAACGCCCCGTAAAACGGCTCCAGATCGGTATCCTGCCGCATGGGATAGGCAGACCGCCGCCGGTTGTCCGCACGGCGTATCAGCATGCCCAGCTGCAATTGCAGCAGTTCGTCAAAGGCAAGCCGCCGGCGAGCCGTTTCCATCAGTGCCGGATTGGCAGGAAAATGCACCTGTTCCAGTGCCGCCGTCAGGGGCAGCAGTCCGTGTTCCAGACGCATCTCCTCCGGCATCCAGTCGAAAGGCTGCTGCCGCATCAGTTCGATCGCCTGCTTGACTGCCCGCACCAGAATCGGCATGGTAATGCCGCTGGTCAGAGGATAGGACGGGTAGATCAGTTCCTTGCTGTCGTCCGCCAGCACGTGAGGTGCAGAAATTTCCCGCCGCAGCAGTCCGCCCTGCAATTTGCCGGACATGCGGTACCAGCTGCCCGTGTGCAGAGCCTGAAAGCCGTAGGGGTTGTTGTATAAGATCACCGTCACGTCATTCAGCCCGTCCGTGGCAACCGCCTTGAAAATGGTCATGCCCTTGCGGATAAACTGCGGGGCAAGCTTGTGCACGATCTGCACCCGAATCACACAGGGTTCTCCCGTAGGTGCCGCCGCAACAGGGACAGGGTGGCTGTAGTCCAGATACCCCCGCGGCACATGGTACAGCAAATCATAGGGAGTGCGGATCCCCAGCTTTTCCAGAGCCTCCGCCCGCTTGGTGCCAATGCCTTTCAGGTTGGCAACCGGCTGAAATAATGCGTCCATGAAACGATTCCTCCTTTCTGAAAAAATGTTGTTCGAGGGAACACAGCCTCTTTCGCTCTATTATAGCACAGTTTCCTGCAAAAGGCAACAAAAAGCTTCCCCGCCAACGCGAAGAAGCTTTTTTCAAAAAATCTCAAAGAGGGACATTTGTCTTATTTGTTGTTGTAGCCGTCAATGACTTCATCGATCACAGAGGACCACTCGTCACGCAGTACAGCCCAGGAGTCCTTGTCGCCGTTCAGCAGTGCAGAGGTCAGGTTGTTCATGACACCTCTGGTTTCGTAGGTGTATTCGCCGTCGCCGTACATTCTGCTGCCCATGCCGTAGCCGAAGTCGAATACCGGTGTGATGTTCTTCGGATTCTTGTAATCCTGCAACGCATCATACTGTTCCTCGGTCACATAGGACTTCAACTTGCCCTGTGCGTTGACTTCCGGAATGATCGCCTTTTCCTTGGCAGCGTCCTTGTATTCGTCGATCATAGCTGCCAGACGCTCGCACTTGATGTACGCAGCAACTGCATCGCCCTTGTCAGAATTCTTGACCAGCATCTTTGCACCGAAGTTGCAGTTCAGATAGTATTCATCGCTGCCCGGCTGCTTCGGGAACGGTACGATCATCAGATCGTTTTCTTCCACAAAGCCGTCATCTTCATAGTCCGGATTCGGATCCGCCTTGACATTCGATGCACCCAGTGCCCAGTCTGCCATGCCGAAGAACAGCGTGGAGCCGTCGTCCGGCAGATAGCCGTACCATGTGGGATCATACAGACCAAGGCTCATGATTTCTTCCATTACACCCTCGGCTTCTTCAATTGCCGGATTGCTGATATTGTTGGAGAACTTAGAGCCGTCATACTTGACAAATGTTTCACCGGTAGACTGCACCATTGCCTGACCAAACCAGCCGTTGATGCCGTAGCGGGTTTCGCCGTCCTTGGCATTGGAAACGAATGTTTTCATCATGTCCATGAAAGTGTCCCAGTCCCACTTGTCCTTCTTGTACAGCTCGTAAGGATCGTCCAGACCGTTCTCCTCACACAGGGAACGGTTATAGGTGATCAGCAGCGGATCAGACAGGCAGTACGGTACTACATAATGCTTGTCCTTATACTTGAACATTTCAATAACGTCTGACATATCCGACCAGATGTCATCACTCAGATCCAGATAGTCGTCCAGCGGCTGATACTGTTCCTTGGTCACGCCGTTGGGCACAGCGTCCCACTCATAGGGGAACATGTCCACCGGATCGCCGCCCAGAATACGGCTTGCCAGTGTGTCAAACTTGGTGTCAGAGGTACAGGAAACATACTCCACCTTTGCACCATATTTGTCCTCGAACAGCGACAGGGCAACGCTTCTGTCCTGATTGTTCTTCGGGTTGATGTCATAGTCTGCCAGCCAGTAAATGGTCTGTCCCTTAATGTCCGGATCATTCTTGACCATATCGTCTACCAGAGAAGCATCAATGGCAACGTCGTCCTTTTCCTTATAGGCAGATTCTGCCTCGGAGGAAGAAGCACTCTTGGAATCGTCCGAACCGCCGCCGCAGGCACCCAGTACTCCCACCATTGTCAAAGCCATCAGTGCCGCCAGCATACGTTTTAAAGTTCTCATTCTTGTAAAAAACTCCCTTCCAAATTATATCGCACAAAAAACGATTCGTGTCACGAATCTAGCACTTGTATTATAGCATAAAATTTGAGAAAGGTCAAGCATTTCAGACGGTCAACTTGCACAAATTGTGGGAAATATTTTTGGAAATCCCACAGAACATGCCCGTGCAAATTGCCGGTTGCAGAATTTTCAAATATATAGTATAATAGAACCTATGCAGAAAATACAAGGAGGCAACATATGAAAACAGTACAGATCTTCACAGACGGAGCATGCAGCGGCAACCCCGGACCGGGCGGCTGGGGAGCGATCCTGCGGTACGGCACCGCGGAAAAGGAACTCTCCGGCGGCGAACACGAAACCACCAACAACCGCATGGAACTGACCGGTGTCATCGAAGCCCTGTCCGCCCTGAAAGAACCGTGCAACGTTCTGCTGACTACGGACAGCAAATACGTGGTGGACAGCATCACCAAGGGCTGGGTCTACGGCTGGCAGAAACGGGGCTGGGTCAAGTCGGACAAGAAGCCTGCACTGAATGTGGACTTGTGGAAACAGCTGCTCCCGCTGCTGGAAAAGCATCAGGTCACATTCCACTGGGTCAAGGGACACGCCGGTCACCCCGAAAACGAACGCTGCGACCAGCTGGCAGTGATGCAGCGGGATCGGAATGCGTGAAATCGTATTAAGGAAACGCTGAATAAAGCCCGCCTGACGGCTTTGTACGCAATCTGCTTGCAGATTTTCCGTCATATTGCCCAGAAATCCCTTGCCATACGGCAGTATGCCTGCGGAATTTCTATGCAATCTGCCGAAAAATCTGACTACGCATCTTACGCACAAGCTTTATGCAGTGTTTCCTTAACCAGACAATGACAGGAACAATGCCCATATCCCCACAAACGGAAAAGTCCCCACTCTTTCGAGTGAGGACTTTTCCTGTATTATAGGGGTAAAAATGAAAAAATGAGATTCGCCAGAAGCAGAATTACTTCTTCTTTCTGGTGATCGTGTATGCACCAACGCCCAAAGCTGCGGTTGCTACTGCACCCAGTGCAACTGCGGCAATGCCAAAGTCACCAGTCTGAGAAGTCTTTGCATTGTTGGTACCGCTCTTGGAGTTGTTGGAACTGGAAGAACCACCGGAGCTGCTGTTATTGCCGCTGTTGGAAGAACCACCATTGTTGCCGTTAGAAGAACCGCCGTTGCCGCCTGCTGCGGTAGTTGTAGTTTCGCCTGCTGCAGTGGTCTTGCTCGGATCAGCAGTTGTACCATTCGGATCTGTGTTCTGCGGTGCCTCAGTGGTAGATGCCGGATCAGTAGTTGCCGTACCGCCGCCAGCTTCAATACCGCTGATTGTAAATGTAACATCAATGCTCTTTGTCACAGGGGTAGTACCCGAAAGACCCAAGCTCTTACCGCCATTAACTGTACTCCATGTATTGCACAGATATACTCTCGTTTTACCCGTACCATCTTCATAATACTTGTAATCAATTCCACCATCCGCATCTGCCGTAAAGTTCTGTTCTACGCCATCTGCCTTGATCGAATTAATTTCAATCTTCATATCCGGATAAGTATCCTGCGTAATGTAATTTTCGCTATTTGCATCCAGTTCCAAAATCAAAAATTCAATCGTACCGGTTCCATCGCCACCCAATGTCAGGGTAGTTGTATACTGACCATCGCCGCTGATTACTGCCGGTGTGCTTTTAATATCTCCAACTGCATTGTTCTTACTTGCACCCCAGTACTGATAAGTACCCATCTGACCCTTCAGTTCTGCAATACCGATATCGCCGGCTGCACTTGTTGTCATGCTGCTCATACCAGCCAAAGAAATCGTTGCTACTGCTGCTGCTGCAACAGCTGCCATCTTCTTGAAAAACTTCATTGTAAACTCCTCCTTATTCACGCACTGCCACGCAATGCGTTTCACATTCTTTCAGTATTATAGCACATTTCAAAAAAACTGTCTATGCACATTTTGACTAAATTTCAAGAGGAAATCCGTTAACTTCGACAAAAACCGCACAAAATTGCACTGCGGCAGTATTATTTCACGCTGCTTTTCCCAGCTTTTCCTAAAACGTCCAAGACTTCGCGGAACAATTCCAATGGCGGTTCTCCCGCCAGTTCCACGCCGAGATAGGGCTTCCCCACGCTGCCGAACTGCACCCGTCCCCGATACTTCCGGGACAGTGCCCCGATCATTTCCGCCGTGGGGTGCTCCATGTAGAACAGCATGCTGCCGCCACGCTGGTTGATCTCCGTGATCCCCAGCTGTGCCGCCGTGTTCCGCAGACGGGACACAGTAATCAGCCCCTGCACCGATTTCGGCGGTTCGCCGTACCGGTCGATCAGTTCGTCCAGCAGGTCCATTTCGTCCTCCTGATTCCGCACGCCGGCGATCTTCCGGTACATATCCAGCCGCTGGCTCAGGCTCTCCATGTAGCTTTCCGGAATATGGGCATCGATCTGAATATCCACGGTGCACTCTGCCGTTTCCTGTATCGGCTCGCCCTTGGCTTCCGCCACAGCTTCGCCCAGCAGCCGCAGGTACATGTCATAGCCCACAGATTCCATGTGTCCGTGCTGTCTGCCGCCCAGCAGACTGCCTGCTCCGCGAATTTCCAAGTCCCGCAGGGCAATGTGAAAACCGCTGCCGAACTGGGTAAATTCCCGCATTGCCGCCAGCCGCCGCGTGGATTCCTCCCGCAGCACCTTGTCCCGCTGAAACGTGAAATAGGCATAGGCACGGCGGTTGGAACGTCCGACACGTCCCCGCAGCTGATACAGCTGGGACAGTCCGAAGCAGTCGGCATTTTCAATAATGAGGGTGTTCACGTTCGGCACGTCCACGCCGGTTTCGATAATGGTCGTGCAGACCAGAATATCCGCCTCATGTTCCACCAGCTTCCGCCAGATCTCCGACATTTCCGCCTCGCCCATTCGCCCGTGTGCCACCAGAATCCGTGCGTCCGGCAGATACCGCTGCAGCTTCGCCGCGGTGAACTCAATGGTGTCAATGCGGTTGTGGATATAGTACACCTGTCCGCCCCGTTTCAGTTCCCGCTGAATCGCCTGCACCAGTACCGGCTCGCTGTACTCCATGACATAAGTCTGCACCGGATAGCGATCCTGCGGCGGCTGGGAGATGACGGACATATCCCGTATGCCGCTCATTGCCATATTCAATGTGCGGGGAATGGGCGTTGCCGACAAAGTCAGCATATCCACGCCGGCAAACATGTGCTTGAACTTTTCCTTGTGTGCCACGCCGAACCGCTGTTCCTCGTCCACGATCGCCAGCCCCAGCGAACGGAATTCCACGTCTTTCTGCACAATACGGTGGGTGCCGATAATGACATCCGCCTTGCCGCTTCTGATCTCTTTCAGAATCTCTTTCTGCCGCTTCTGGGGAACGAAGCGGGACAGCATCACCACGTTCACCGGAAAATGTTCAAACCGGCGGACTGCCGTCTGATAATGCTGCATGGCGAGCACAGTGGTCGGCACCAGAATGGCACACTGTTTCCCGCTCATGACGCATTTCATTGCCGCACGGAGAGCCACCTCTGTTTTTCCGAAGCCCACGTCGCCGCAGAGCAGCCGTTCCATGGGGCGTTCCTGCTCCATGTCGTGCTTGATCTCGTCGATGCATGCCAGCTGATCTTCCGTTTCCACATAGGGGAACCGAGCCTCAAAGTCATGCTGTTCCGGACTGTCCGGCTCAAAGGCAAAGCCCTTGGTCTTTTCCCGCTTGGCATACAGTGCCAGCAGTTCGTCCGCCATATCTTTCACCGCACGGCGGACGTTGCTGCGTGTCTTTTGCCACTCCGGCGAGGACAGCCGGCTGAGTTTTACGTTGGAATCTTCCCGCGGACCGATGTATTTCGTTACCATGTCCAGCTGTGTGACCGGCACATACAAGTTTTCCTTGCCGGCATACTGAATGGTGATGTAGTCCTTGGTCACGCCCTCCAGTTCCAGTTTGCGGATTCCCAGAAACCGGCCGATACCGTGCAGGGCATGCACCACCAGATCGCCGGGGACAATGTCCGCCAGTGTCCGGATCTCCTCACCGCGGCGGTGCTGTTTCCGCCGCCGTGTGCCGGCGTGGAGTGCTCTGCCCTGTGTGATGAGAGCCGTTTTGGTTTCCGGATAGGCGAAGCCGCCGGACAGGCTGCCGGTGCGGAGATAGACCACGCCCGCACGCCACACGCTGTCCGGTTCCGCCAGTTCGCAGCGGATCCCGCTTTCCTGCAAGTCCTGCTGCAAGATCGGCAGCGTTTTTTCACTGCCGGCACAGAGCATGGTGCAGTAGCCCTGACTGCTGTACTCCTGCAAGTCCTCAGTCAGCTGCCGCAGTTCCCCGCCCCACGGGGCGTTCTGGACTGCCTGCACACTGAGCAGCTTCTGAAATTCCACATGTTCGCCGCCCTGTAAGAAATTGCTGCAATACACCTGAAAGCGTTTGTCCAGCTTCGCCGCCGTTTCCGCAGGGTCCTGATAATAGCCCTCCAGACCGCGGCAAAGGCTGCCCTCCTCCAGCAGCAGCTTGCAGTCCTCCTGATACTGTGCCATCAGCCCACGCTGGCTCTCCACAATGGCACCGTATTCGCTCCAGCAGACGATCTCCATGCCGTAATCATACAGCATCGGCGGCTGCTCCCACAGCAGCGGGGCGTACTTATCCAGATGCACCGGAATCATGCCGGCTTCCAGATGATCGGCATCGGCATAAAGCTTTTCCCGCACCAGATCGGCACGGCGAATGCGGAGCGACTTTCCCAGCATACGAATTTTCTTCGCCAGCTCCGCAGGGTCGCAGAGGGTTTCCCGTGCCGGCGGCACCAGCACCTCGTCCAACGGGTCTGTCCGCCGCTGGGTTTCCGGATCGAAATAGTGCATGGTGTCAATGGTATCGTCCCAGAATTCCAGCCGCACCGGAGCCGAAAGCTGCACCGGAAAGATGTCCACAATATCGCCGCGGACGGAGAATTGTCCCTGACCGGAAACGCTGTCCCCGCGGACATAGCCGCAGTCCGTCAGCTTTCTGGTCAGTTCCGACAGGTCTGCCGTGCCGTCCTGCTGTAATAATATGGTATGTCCCCGCAGCTGTTCCGGCGAAAGGGTGGGCTGGAGCAGAGCCTCGATGCTGGCGGCAACCACCTTGCACTGCCCGTTCTGCAACGCAGCCAGTGCTCCGATCCTGGCGTGTTCATAGGCAGTGGTGATGCCCTCTACCGGTGTCAGAATCACTTCTTTCGCCGGAAATACCCATGCCGCAGTTTCTTCCAGCATGGTGTTGACATCATCACAGAGCCGACGTGCCTCTGCTTCGTCGGCAGTGATGACCAGAACCGGTGCCGAGGTCTGGCTCAATGCCGCCAGCAGGTGTGCCTTGTGAATCTGGGAAACGCCGGTAAAGGACACCGGTGTCACACCCTCCTGCCTTGCCCGCATCAGTTCCTGATATGCCGACAGCTGTTCCATTGTTGCGGTAAAAAACTGCATGGCTGATTCCCCTGCCTTTCGTTTCTAAGAAAACACGGATTAGTGACTGTACAGAGATTAGTGACTGTACAGATTCATTGCGGTGTTCATGTCGCCGCCCACGATCTTCACGGCAGCATCTGCGGCGTGTTCCAGTGCCGGCTGCAGGGCAGTCATATCCTCCTCGCTGAACTTGGACAGCACCCAGTCCGCCAGATCATACTGGGGATTTGGCTTCGCCCCCACGCCTACGCGGATACGGGGAAATTCCTCCGTGCCCAGCTGTGCGATAATGCTCTTGATGCCGTTGTGTCCGCCGGCACTGCCCTTTCGCCGCAGCCGCAGCTTTCCCGGCGGCAGGGAGATGTCATCATAAATGACCAGCACCTGCTCCGGCGGGATCTTGTAGAAGTTCGCCGCCGCCGCAATGGCATCGCCGCTGAGGTTCATGTATGTCGTCGGCTGCATCAGCAGGCAGCGTACTTCCCCCAGCATCGCCTCGCAGCAGTTGGACTGAAACTTCATCTGGTTCAGTTTTACGCCGCCGCACTGTTTCGCCAGTTCCTCCACCGCCAGAAAGCCGGCATTGTGGCGGGTGTGTTCGTATTCCAGCCCGGGGTTTCCCAGACCGGCAACGATCCAGCTCAGCTTGCCGTGCACTCTGCCGGCGGAACCTGACTCGATCTGCTGAAATAAATCAAAAATGCCCATTTTTCCTATAACCTGCTTCATGCGGCACCAGAGCCTTCCGATGCCGCATGAATCCTTTCGCTAATACTGCTTTCCGTTTTTTGTCAGCGGGCACAGCATGCTGTGCCCTGTCCTCTAGGCAATACCACATAAAAATTTGCAAGCAGATGGCGTGCAAAGTCGCCAGACGCTCTTTGTGCGGTATTGCCTCTATTATAACGGATCAAAGCGTTCTTTTTCAAGGGGGATTTTATGAAAATTACTTCTTGCCGCCGTCCTCGGGGAACAGCTTGCTTTTCAGCTTCTTCAGGCTGTAGCCCTCCTTGACCTTGAGGTCTGCACGTTCCACAGCCAGTGCGTAATCCGGCACGTCCTTTGTGACCGTAGAACCTGCGGCAGTATAAGCACCCTTACCCAGTTCTACCGGTGCGATCAGGTTGGTGTTGCAGCCGATAAAGCAGTTATCACCGATCACACAACGCTGCTTCTTCAGACCGTCATAGTTGACGGTGACAGTGCCGCAGCCGAAGTTGACTTTCTTGCCCACGTCGCTGTCGCCTACGTATGTCAGGTGAGCAATGGCAGTCTGCTCGCCCACGGTGGAGTTCTTGACTTCCACGAAATCGCCGATCTTGACACCGTTTTTCAGGTGTGAATTCGGACGGATATGGACAAACGGGCCTGCCTTTACAGCATCTTCGATCTCGGACTCGAACGCCTGTACATAGTTCAGTGTCACGTGGTCACCGATGCTGCAGTTTTCGATAAGGCAGTTCGGGCCGATGGTACACTTGGCACCGATCTTGGTCTTGCCTCTTAAAATGGTACCCGGCAGAATGGTGGTTTCCGCACCGATCTCCACATCGTTGCCGATGATGATGCCGTCGGTGTTGACAAAGTTGACACCGTTTTCCATGTGCTTCTCCAAAACCCGTTCCTGTGCCACCTTGTTCAGATGCAGCAGGTCTTTTCTGGTGTTGGCACCCAGGATCACGTCCGGATTCTCGCTGCGGTATGCACTGGCTTTCCAGCCCCGTTCCAGTGCCAGTCCCACAGTATCGGTGAGGTAATACTCGCCCTGTGCGTTGGACTGGGACAGATTCCCCAGCAGTTCCAGCAGAGCCTTGGTCTTGAACCAGTACGCACCGGAGTTCACCTCGTGGATCTCCCGCTGTGCATCTGTGGCATCTTTTTCCTCTACGATCGCCGCAATGCCGGTTTCGCTGCGGAGAATTCTGCCGTAGCCGGTGGGCTGTTCCAAAGTGGCAGTGATGACTGTCACGGCATTTTCCTGTGCCTCGTGCAGCTTCAGGGCATTGGCAATGGTTTCGCTGTCCATAAACGGGGCATCACCGCAGAGCACCAGTGTGTTGCCGTCGGTGAATTCCTGCATGAATTTTTCTGCCTGCATCACTGCATGACCGGTGCCCAGCTGTTCCGCCTGCAAAGCCGTCCGATAGCGGTTGCCCAGATACAGTTCCACGTACTGTGCCTTATAGCCGGTCACCACGCAGATGCGGCTCAAGCCTGCACCCTCGCATGCACGGATCACCCAGCCCAGCATCGGCACGTCCAGTACCTGCAGCATCGGCTTCGGGATCGCAGCCTTCATACGTTTGCCGTGTCCACCGGCAAGAATAACAACCTGATTCATGTTTTATGTCCTCCTGTAATACCCCACTCCGGAAATTTCCGGAGCAAAGTGATTTTGCATCATTGCATGGATTGGGTGCTCCTCCGGACAGCCGTCCGAAAAAGCCCCTTTTTACATTATGACAAAATCTTGAAAGGATTGCAAGTCTTTTTTCAAAAAAAATTCGTGTATTGTGATTTTTGTATAACTTGCCACAAAAATGGGCGTAATTTTTTCTTGAAAAGTGTATAGTATTTTCATGAGAAGTATGCTATAATAATAATGAGCCGGTTGAGAAAGGGAAATTTGCCAGATTTCCCCGAATGCAATCACGCAGCCGGACATTCAATCGAAATCAAAAATTGGAGGTATTTACCAATGGCAAACAAATGGGTTTATATGTTTAGCGAAGGCGACATGACCATGCGGAATCTCCTCGGCGGTAAGGGTGCAAACCTGGCTGAGATGACCAGCATCGGTCTGCCGGTACCGCAGGGCTTCACCATCACAACTGAGGCCTGCACACAGTACTATGAGGACGGCCGCAAGATCAACGACGAGATCATGGCTCAGGTCATGGACGGCGTTAAGAAGATGGAAGAGATCAACGGCAAGAAGTTCGGCGATCTGAACAATCCGCTGCTGGTTTCCGTTCGTTCCGGTGCACGTGCTTCTATGCCGGGTATGATGGACACCATCCTGAACCTCGGTCTGAACGACGACGTTGTTGCTGCAATGATCAAGGGCAATCCGGATCCGGCTTTCGAGCGTTTCGTATATGACTCCTACAGACGTTTCATTCAGATGTTCTCTGACGTTGTTATGGAAGTCGGCAAGAAGTACTTCGAACAGCTCATCGACAAGATGAAGGAAGAAAAGGGCGTAAAGTTCGACGTAGAGCTGACCGCTGCTGATCTGAAGACTCTGGCTGAACAGTTCAAGGCTGAGTACAAGAACCAGCTGGGCACAGACTTCCCGTCTGATCCGGTAGAACAGCTGAAGCTGGCTATCGAAGCTGTATTCCGCAGCTGGGACAACCCGCGTGCAAACGTATATCGCCGTGACAACGATATTCCGTACAGCTGGGGTACCGCAGTTAACGTAATGCCGATGGTATTCGGTAACCTGAACAACGAGTCTGGTACTGGTGTAGCATTCACCCGTGACCCGGCTACCGGTGAAAAGAAGCTGATGGGCGAATTCCTGATCAACGCACAGGGCGAAGACGTTGTTGCCGGCGTTCGTACTCCGATGCCGATCGCTCAGATGGCACAGGAATTCCCGGAAGCTTACGATGAATTCATCAAGGTTTGTGATACCCTGGAAAACCACTATCACGACATGCAGGATATGGAATTCACTGTCGAGAACAAGAAGCTGTACATGCTGCAGTGCCGTAACGGTAAGAGAACCGCACAGGCTGCTCTGCAGATCGCTTGCGACCTCGTAGATGAAGGACATAAGACAGAAGAAGAAGCAGTTCTGATGATCGATCCGAGAAACCTGGACACCCTGCTGCACCCGCAGTTCGATGCCAAGGCTCTGAAGGCTGCTACTCCGATGGGCAAGGGTCTGGGTGCTTCCCCGGGTGCTGCCTGCGGTAAGGTCGTATTCACTGCTGACGATGCAGAAACCTGGAACGCAAAGGGCGAAAAGGTTATTCTGGTTCGTCTGGAAACCTCTCCGGAAGACATCACCGGCATGAAGGCATCTCAGGGTATCCTGACTGTCCGCGGTGGTATGACTTCTCACGCTGCCGTTGTTGCTCGTGGTATGGGTACCTGCTGTGTATCCGGCTGCGGCGACATCAAGATGAACGAAGAAGACAAGCAGTTCGAACTGGCTGGAAAGACCTTCCACGAGGGCGACTACATTTCTATCGACGGTTCTACCGGTAACATCTATGACGGCATTATCCCGACTGTTGACGCTTCCATCGCCGGCACATTCGGCCGCGTTATGGGCTGGGCAGACAAGTACAGAACTCTGAAGGTTCGTACCAACGCTGATACTCCGGCTGACGCAAAGAAGGCTCGCGAACTGGGTGCAGAAGGTATCGGTCTGTGCCGTACCGAGCACATGTTCTTCGAAGCTGACAGAATCGCAGCATTCCGTGAAATGATCTGCTCTGACACTGTTGAAGAAAGAAAGGCTGCTCTGGCAAAGATCGAACCGATGCAGCAGGGCGACTTCGAGGCTCTGTACGAAGCTCTGGAAGGCAATCCGGTTACCATCCGTTTCCTGGATCCGCCGCTCCACGAATTCGTTCCGACCGAAGAAGAAGACATCAAGAAGCTGGCTGATGCTCAGGGCAAGACTGTAGATCAGATCAAGGCTATCATTGCTTCTCTGCACGAATTCAACCCGATGATGGGTCACCGTGGCTGCCGTCTGGCTGTTACTTATCCGGAAATCGCTGAAATGCAGACCAAGGCAATCATCAAGGCTGCTATCAACGTAAAGAAGAATCATCCGGATTGGACCGTTAAGCCGGAGATCATGATCCCGCTGGTCGGCGATGTGAAGGAACTGAAGTTCGTAAAGAAGGTCGTTGTAGAAACTGCTGACGCTGAAATCGCTGCTGCTGGTTCTGACCTGTCTTATGAAGTTGGTACCATGATCGAGATCCCGAGAGCTGCTCTGACTGCTGACGACATCGCAAAGGAAGCTGACTTCTTCTGCTTCGGTACAAACGACCTGACTCAGATGACTTACGGCTTCTCTCGTGACGACGCTGGTAAGTTCCTCGGTGCATACTATGATGCAAAGATCTTCGAGAGCGATCCGTTCGCTAAGCTGGACCAGACTGGTGTTGGTAAGCTGATGAAGATGGCTATCGATCTGGGTAAGCCGGTCAACAGCAAGCTGCACTGCGGTATCTGCGGTGAGCACGGCGGCGACCCGACATCTGTTGAGTTCTGCCACGAAATCGGTCTGGACTATGTTTCCTGCTCTCCGTTCCGTGTGCCGATCGCAAGACTGGCTGCTGCACAGGCTGCAATCAAGAACAAGTAAGTTTGATTCGTTCGTTTATCCACGCAGTCGCCTGACTGCCTGACTCCGGACATGTGCAGGACCTGACGGACAAGTTATGGACAAGTCACTGTCGAAAATGATTCCCGAACAATTTTGATATATCGAAAAGAATCCCTGTACATCGGACGTGATGTACAGGGATTTTTGGCAATACCGCACAAAGATTGTGCGACAGATGCGTCGTCAAATTTTTCGTCAGA
>ENA-OUOW01001548-OUOW01001548.1-human-gut-metagenome-genome-assembly--contig:-NODE-1548-length-15137-cov-9.962737_pt1 | contig 15137 bp, 9 predicted proteins | sample MGYA00237938_ERZ548769 | MGnify/ENA primary metagenome ERZ548769 (study PRJEB26490, sample SAMN05356870) | human gut metagenome | biome: terrestrial biome; feature: human-associated habitat; material... | reverse complement strand
GTGCGCTGCAGTCAGGCCGCAAATCCCCTTGTCAAAAAGTATTACTTTTTGACAGTCTTAAAAACGTCCCCCGGGTACCCCGGAGGACGTTTTGACTGTTTTGTGCATTACAGCATGCACAGCATGGTGCAGGCCTGTTCGCGGGTAGCGGTTCCGTACGGCTGGAAGCTGCCGTCGGGCATGCCGCTGATGACACCGGCGCGCTGCAGCGTCTGCACGGCAATCTGAGCATAGGCTGCAATGCTGCCCGCATCCGTGAAGGGCTTGACCGGCTGCTGCTGCTGCAGATGCACCTGGAAGCGCTGCGTGTAGCTGTAGAGCATCACGGCCATGTCCTGCCGCGTGATGCTGGCGTCGGGCGAGAAGGTCACGGCGCTCGTGCCGCTGACGATGCCGTTGGCGAGCGCCCAGTTGACGTAGGGCGCGTACCACGCGCCTTCCGGCACATCGCGAAACGGCGTGGCCGGGCAGTTCGACACGTCCGCACCGGCGAGCCCGGCGAGCATGGTCACAAACTGTGCACGCGTCACGTTTGCGGCGGGGGAGAAGGTCGTAGCGCTCGTGCCGCTGACGACACCGGCGTCATACAGCTCCTTGATATACGGGTAGCTCCAGCGCGTCTCAGCCACGTCCGTAAACGGGAAGGCGGTACCGGTCGCCGCGGTGGTATAGGTGCTGTAGATGTCCTCCATGATGCCGCGGTAGAGTGCGCGCGTCTTGACGAGGCTGCCGTTGAGCATGCCGCCGACGAACTGGATGTGGTCAAACGATTGCACGGGCATGACGTACCAGATGCCGGGCTGGAAATTGATGCTGGAATAGCCGTCGTAATTCGTCCAGCCCTGCTTGCCGTCCTTCGTCAGGCAGGTGCCGTCGCTGTGGATGGGGTAGAAGGCGGAGACAGTATTGACCATGCCGTCGTTCGGGCGCCAGCTCTTGTCGATGTAGAAGCCGCCGGCGGTGTACTTGTCATAATATTTGCCCATGTTGTATGCGCCGGGGTAGAACAGCGTCCACATCCTGGCCGACGGGATGTAGTTGCCGGAGACCGGGTCCTGCACGGTCTGGTTGCCGGCGTAGGAGAAGTAGTAGACGTTCGGCTCGATACCGATGCCGTCATTGATCTCGAGCGAGCGGTCGATCGTCAGGTCGAGGAAAGCGTTGTCGTTGTGCGACAGGAAGTCGGTGCTGAACACGCGCTGCAGCGTCTCAAGCACGGTCTCATCGGGGCCTTTGTAGATGCCGAACTGCTCCAGCTGGAAGTCGAGCAGGTTCTTGAGCTCCGTGATGCCGAAGCCCTTGGCGAGCGTCTCGGCCAGGTTCGTGGACACGTCCATGATCGTGCCGTTGGACTCGATGAAGGTCGTGCCGTTATGCGGCGCTGCGACCTCGGTCATGGAGTGCACCCAGCTGCTCTTGCCGCCGGTGAACAGCGGGCTTGGTGCGGTGCCGGCGGCCTTGGCCGCTGCGACTTCCTCCGCACTGCCGTTTGTCATCAGCTCGAGAAACAGGCGCGTCGTCGCGCCGCCGAAGCTGTGGCCGACGAGGTTGACGGCGCGCTTTGTGCCCCAGCCGGAGAAGAGCGGCCGGTCGTAGGTGATGCCGTAGCGTGCGTGGTCGTGCGCTGCAGCGTGCGCTGCGCCGTAGTCGACCGTCGTGCCGGTCAGCTGCGCGTAGAGCTCACACGCGCGGTCCCATGCACTCGAGATCGGGCCGACGGTGGCCGAATACGTCTCGTAGCCGAGGGAGTTGAGATATGCCGTCAGGCTGCCGGTCGTCATACCCCAGTAGGGCAGCACGCTGTTGAGACCGGCGCGCTCGCCCCAGCCCATCAGGCCGTGCACGAACACGACCGGGTCGCTTTTGCTGCTCGGACAGGTCTGGTCTGCGGCCGCTGCCGGAAGCACACACAGGCTCACGGCCAGTGTGAGTGCCAGCAGCAGACTCAAAAATCGTTTGTTTCGTCTTGTCATTTGCTTACCTCCTAATATCGTGGGTGCGGGTGCCGAAGCTTTTCCGTGTGCGCGGAAAAGCGGGGGCGGCGCGCCGCTGCGTACCTGCGCACCGTCTTCTGTATGTAATATAAATGAATTACAGTACTGGAATAATGCACACAATTCCGGCGCGGCGAGAGATTTTTTGAACACAAAGCAAATATTGTATAAAATGACAAACCGATTTTGCATTTTTTCCCGTCATCATTCACGAAAATTCATAAATTCTGTATTTGATTTCGGAAAATTCTACGAATTTGGGCATTCTCTTGCAAACTGTATAAAAACCGCTTCCGCACATTGTGAAGATTTGGACAGTTTTGCGCACATTCGTTATAGCACCGCAAGGGGCGATTTGATATAATATGAACGAAAGATACCATGGATAACTTTACAAATGGAGGTAAAGGAATGAGCAAAAAATACCTGTACTATTTCAGCGAAGGAAGTCAGGCATTCGGCGGTGACAAGACCGCGATGCGCAACACGCTTGGCGGCAAGGGTTCCGGTCTGGCGGAGATGACCGCGGCCGGTATGCCGGTGCCGCAGGGCTTCACGATCACGACGGAAGCCTGCACGCAGTACTATACGGACGGCCGTCAGATCAATGCGGAGATCCAGGCGGACATCTTTGCGCACGTCAAGGGCCTTGAGGAGATCACCGGCAAGAAGCTCGGCGACGTGGAAAATCCCCTGCTGGTGTCCGTGCGCTCCGGCGCGCGCCAGTCCATGCCCGGCATGATGGACACCATCCTCAACCTCGGCCTGAACGACGCGTCCGTTGAGGGCCTGGCCAAGAAGACCGGCAACCCGCGCTTTGCCTACGACAGCTACCGCCGCTTTGTGCAGATGTTTGCAGACGTCGTCATGGGCGTGTCCAAGAGTCTGTTCGAGGAAGAGATCGACAAGATGAAGGCCGACAAGGGCGTCACGAACGACGTTGATCTGGACGCCGACGATCTCAAGCAGCTCGTCGTCATCTTCAAGAAGATCTACGAGGACAACGAGCACAAGCCCTTCCCGCAGGATCCGAACGAGCAGCTCATCGAGGCCGTCAAGGCCGTGTTCCGCAGCTGGGATAACCCGCGCGCGAACGTCTACCGCAAGATGAACGAGATCCCCTACGAGTGGGGCACTGCCGTCAACGTCCAGCAGATGGCCTTCGGCAACTCCGGCGACCGCTCCGGCACGGGCGTTGCCTTCACGCGTGATCCCGCCACGGGCGAGAAGAAGCTCATGGGCGAGTACCTCATCAATGCGCAGGGCGAGGACGTCGTCGCAGGCGTGCGTACCCCGAGCCCGATCAGCCACCTGCAGGAGCAGATGCCCGAGGTGTATGATGAGTTCGTGGCGATCGCCAACCGCCTTGAACACTACTTTAAGGATATGCAGGACATGGAGTTCACCATCGAGGATGGAAAGCTCTACATGCTCCAGACCCGCAACGGCAAGCGCACCGCGCAGGCCGCGCTGCAGATCGCGTGCGACCTCGTCGACGAGGGCATGATCTCCGAGCGCGAGGCCGTGCTGCGCGTCGAGCCCAAGCAGCTCGATACGCTGCTGCACCCGCAGTTTGACGCCGAGGCGCTCAAGCGCGCCGACGCCATCGGCAAGGGCCTTGCCGCATCCCCCGGCTCTGCCTGCGGTCAGGTCGTTTTCTCCGCTGAGGACGCCGAGGAAGCCGTCAAGAACAAGACCATGCCGAAGGTCGTGCTCGTCCGTCTCGAGACCAGCCCCGAGGACATCGTGGGCATGCAGGTCTCTCAGGGCATCCTGACCGTGCGCGGCGGCATGACCAGCCACGCGGCTGTCGTCGCCCGCGGCATGGGCACCTGCTGCGTCTCCGGCTGCGGCAATGACAACAACGTCCGTATCAGCTACGCCGACAAGTTCTTTGAGATCAACGGCCACAAGTTCACCGAGGGTGACTGGATCTCCCTCGACGGCAGCACCGGCAACATCTACGCCGGCCAGATCCCGACCGTCGCCGCTACCGGCAACAAGAACTTCAACCGCCTCATGGGCTGGGCTGACGCAGCCCGCCGTCTGAACGTCGAGGCCAACGCCGACAACCCGCGCGATGCGCAGCAGGCGGTCGATCTCGGCGCCGAGGGCATCGGCCTGTGCCGCACCGAGCATATGTTCTTCGCCGAGGACCGCATCAAGGCCGTCCGCGAGATGATCTGCGCCCGTACCGTCGAGGAGCGCAAGGTTGCGTTGGCGAAGGTCGAGCCGTTCCAGCAGAGCGACTTTGAGGCCATGTACCGCATCATGGGCGACCGCCCGATGACGATCCGTTACCTCGATCCCCCGCTGCACGAGTTCCTGCCCACCCAGAAGGCGGACATCGAGGAGCTGGCGCAGGAGATGGGCATGACGGCTGAAGAGCTGCAGGACGTTGTTGTATCCCTGCACGAGTTCAACCCCATGATGGGCCACCGCGGCTGCCGTCTGTCTGTCACCTATCCGGAGATCGCCGAGATGCAGACCAACGCCGTTATCAAGGCTGCCCTCAAGGTCAGCGCCGAGACCGGCAAGATGATCACGCCCTACATCATGATCCCGCTGGTCGGCGAGCGCAAAGAGCTCAAGTTCGTGCGTGACATCGTCGTCCGCACGGCGGACGCGCTGATCAAGGAGGCCGGTGTGGACATGAAGTATCACGTCGGCACCATGATCGAGATCCCGCGCGCCGCGCTCACGGCCGACGAGATCGCCAAGGAAGCGGACTTCTTCAGCTTCGGCACCAACGACCTGACGCAGATGACCTTCGGCTTCAGCCGTGACGACGCTGCGAAGTTCCTTGGCAGCTACTACGACACCAAGATCTACGAGAGCGATCCGTTCCAGCATCTGGACATCAACGGCGTCGGCAAGCTCGTGGAGATGGCCTGCAAGCTCGGCCGTCAGACGAATCCGGAGCTCGAGCTCGGCATCTGCGGCGAGCACGGCGGCGATCCGTCCTCCGTCGAGTTCTGCCACAAGGTCGGCCTGGACTATGTGTCCTGCTCGCCGTTCCGTGTGCCGATCGCCCGCCTCGCCGCGGCGCAGGCTGCCATCAAGGAGAGCCTGTAATCCGCGCCGGTAAGGCAGCGCAAACAGCATAACAAACGCCCCTGTTTTCGTGTGAAAACAGGGGCGTTTGAGATTTCCGGAAAATCCAAGAAGCTCTCCGGAAAACGGCTTGCAGTCTGCTGTGTGCACGATCTGTGCACCGGCGGAGGAGCTGCCTCCCGCACGCACTTCCGGTTCCGAGCGCGTGCGGGGCTTTTTATGGCTTTGTGTGTTTTATTCGTCGAGGCCCGGCACCTGCGGCAGGGATGCAAAGCTCTCGGCGAGCTGCGCGTCGGTGGGGATGAAATCGCTCATTTCGCCGTTGTGGAACTTCTCATAGGCGACCATGTCGAAGTAGCCGGTGCCGGTCAGACCGAAGACGATGGTCTTGGCCTCGCCGGTCTCGCGGCACTTGACGGCCTCGTCGATGGCGACACGGATGGCGTGACTCGATTCCGGAGCGGGCAGGATGCCCTCGATGCGCGCGAACTGCTCGGCCGCCTCGAATACCTTCGTCTGCTCGACGGAGCGGGCCTCCATGTAGCCGTCGTGGTACAGCTGCGAGACGATGGAGCTCATGCCGTGGTAGCGCAGGCCGCCGGCGTGGTTCGGCGAGGGGATGAAGCCGCTGCCGAGCGTGTACATCTTGGCCAGCGGGCAGACCTTACCGGTGTCGCAGAAGTCGTAGGCGAACCTGCCGCGCGTGAGGCTCGGGCAGGAGGCGGGCTCGACGGCGATGAGCCGATAGTCGCGCTCACCGCGCAGCTTCTCGCCCATGAACGGGGGGATGAGACCGCCGAGGTTGCTGCCGCCGCCGGCGCAGCCGATAATAATATCCGGCACGACGCCGTATTTGTCGAGCGCCGTTTTCGTCTCCAGACCGATGACCGACTGGTGCAGCAGCACCTGATTGAGCACGCTGCCGAGCACGTAGCGGTAGCCAGGGGTCGAGGTGGCGACCTCGACGGCCTCGCTGATCGCGCAGCCGAGCGAGCCGGTCGTGCCGGGGTGCTCGGCGAGGATGCGCCGGCCGATCTCCGTCTCCGTGGACGGGCTCGGCGTCACGGACGCGCCGTAGGTGCGCATCACCTCGCGGCGGAAGGGCTTTTGCTCATACGAGCACTTGACCATGTAGACCTTGCAGTCGAGACCCAGATAGGCGCAGGCCATCGACAGAGCCGTGCCCCACTGGCCGGCGCCGGTCTCGGTCGTGATGCCGCGCAGCCCCTGCTGCTTGGCATAGTACGCCTGCGCGATGGCGGAGTTGAGCTTGTGCGAGCCGGAGGTGTTGTTGCCTTCAAATTTGTAGTAGATCTTCGCCGGGGTCTGCAGCTGTTTTTCCAGACAGTAGGCGCGCACGAGCGGCGACGGGCGGTACATCTTATAAAAGTCACGGATCTCGTCCGGGATGGGGATTTCGCGGTCGTCGTTGTCAAGCTCCTGACGGATGAGCTCGTCGCAGAATACGGGGCGCAGATCGTCGAACGCCATCGGTGCGCCGGTGGCGGGATTGCGCAGCGGCGCGGGCTTGACCTTCATGTCCGCGCGGACGTTATACCATGTGCGCGGCATTTCGTCTTCATTCAGGTAGATCTTATAGGGGATGTTTTCATTTGCCATGATGTCTGCTCCCTTCGGCGGGGCCTTTCCGGGCAAGAAAAAACGACCCTTGTCCATGAAAGACCAATACGGAATTGATCTTTGGGACAAAAGCCGGAAAACTTCTGCGGTGCCACCCAAATTGGCGCAATGCGCCCACTCAGCGACGTGCTATCACACGCCTTTCCTTGGTAACGGGGGAAAAGCCCGTCGGACTTTACCGCCTCACGGCGTCTCGTCCGCCCTCTGCAGTCCATTCGGCAAGGTCGTCTCTGCTGCACTCGCACCGGCCGGCAGCTCTCTGGGAAAGACGCAAACCCTCGCTTACTTCTCTGCTTCTGTGGTTTGCTGCTTTGAACTTGGCGCAAGCATACGCCCAAATATCATCGCTTGTCAAGCGGGCAAATGCACTTTTTTCGCTTTCCACAAACGCGGTACGCCGCATAGCGGATTCATTAGCTATTTAAACACAAAAAGAAGAAAGGTGCTTGTAAATTCAGGTATAACTCACACTTTACATTCGCAAAACGGCGGCATATACTGAGACCATCCCGGAGTGGGTTCGGGTCCGGCAAACAGAGAATGGAGGGATCACCATGGCGGAAAACAAGACATTATGTATTGCCTGTAAGTACAAATTCCATGATCGGGATCTGCAGCCGTGCGCAGACTGCCTGCGCAGCACACAGCTGGCGCAGCAGGGCATCGACCGGTATCAGCGGGCTGCGCAGCCGCAGCAGGCATCGCCCGCTTCGGAGACGCGCAAGGTGCATCCGGCGGCCAGAACGCTGTGCTTTGCCTGTAAGTATATGTACTGCGACTGGGACGCCGAGCCGTGCCTGACGTGCCTGCGCCACACGCTGGCGGAGGCGGGGCAGGCGGACGCCTTCGAGCAGGCTCAGACGGAAAAAGACAGGCTTTTATGAATTTTGCTAAATATATCGATTAAGAAAACAAATAGTTTGGCGGTTATCGCCGTTGATTTTTGCGTGCGATTTCCCCTATAATAAGAGCGTGCAAGGGAGCACATCTTCGAACAGAAGTTGTGCTCCCTTGCGTTTTTTTATTTCCTTCGCCCACAAAAAACGGAAAAAACACAAAAAACGGAACTGGACCCACCGGGCGGGCGAACATTCAGATAGGAGGATATGAACATGAAACTGAAACGATTGACTGCATTGCTTCTCTCTGTCATGCTGGTGCTCTCACTGGCAGCGTGCGGAGGCGGAAAAGACGCCAAAGATGATTCTGCCGACGGCGATTTGTCGGGCAAAGAGATCATCATCGGCAATATCACCCCGGTGACCGGCGCACAGGCGGCCTATGGCCTGGCCATCACGAACTCCATCCAGATGGCGATCGACGAGATCAACGCCGACGGCGGCATCCTCGGCACGACCGTGAAGCTCTCCACCAAGGACGATCAGGGCACGCCGGCAGAAGCGGTTTCCGGCTTCAACTCGCTGCTCAGCGAGGGCGCGGCGGCCATCATCGGCGCAACGCTCTCGAGCTGCACGTCCGCGATCACGAGTCTGGCCGACGATGAGGGCATCGTGCTCGTCACGCCGAGCTCCACGGCAGATTCCATCACCACCACAGACGACTATGTGTTCCGCTCCTGCTTCAAGGACAGCTTCCAGGGCGAGATGGTCGCGGCCTACGCCAAGGATCAGGGCTGGACGAAAGCCGCGGTCCTGTACGCGACCGGCGACACCTACTCCTCCGGCCTGCACGACTCGTTCGTGAAGGCGGCCGAGAAATACGGCATCGAGATCGTCTGCGAGCAGTCCTCGTCCGACACCGGCGCCGTGGACTTCTCCTCGCAGCTGGCGACCATCGCAGCCTCCGGCGCGGATATGCTCTTTGCCCCGTATTACTACGACGCGGTCGGCCCGAAAATCATCCCGCAGGCCCGTGAGGCCGGCTTCAAGGGCGCGATCATGGGCTGCGACGGCTTTGACGGCACGCAGGACTACACCACCGGCGACCTGAGCGCTTATGAGAATGTCTACTTCACCAACCACTACTCCCCGGAGGACAGCTCCGAGATCGTGCAGTCCTACGTCAAGAACTACACGGAAAAGTACGGCTCGGAATCCATGAACGCCCTCGGCGCTCTGGCGTATGACGCCATGTACATGGTCAAGCAGGCCATTGAGAAGGCCGGAAGCATCGATCACGAGGCCATCCGCGACGCGATGAGCGGCATGCACTATGTCGGCGTCACCGGCGACATGACCCTTGACGAGACCGGCACACCGGAAAAGAGCGTGGCCATCCTGACCTTCACGCCCTCCGACGGCAAGCTCGTGCAGAAGTTCGTCAAGACGCAGAGCTGACCCGACCCCGGCGATACAGCCGGGACCGGACGCGATCCAAAGCAATGACCTTTGCGCGAAAGCGCCGACCGGCGCTTTCGCGCACGAATATTCCGGCGCGGCTGACCTGCGCAAAAACCGAAAGGCAGGGAGAGAATATGACTGACTTTTTACAGCAACTCATCATCGGGCTGCGCCTCGGCAGCGTCTATGCGCTCGTGGCGCTCGGCTATACGATGGTTTACGGCATTATCCGACTCATCAACTTTGCGCACGGCGACTTCATCATGGTCGGCGGCTATACGCTGTATTTCACCGTGCCGATCCTGCTGCACAGCATGGGGCTGCCGGCGTGGACGGGGGTGCTTGCGGCGATCGTGATCTGCGCGCTCGTGGGCGTTGTGGTCGAGCTGGTGGCCTACCGGCCCGTGCGGCGCAAGGGCACGAGCATGTCGGCGCTCATCACGGCGATCGCCATGAGCCTGCTGCTGGAAAACCTCGCGCAGGCCATCCCGGCCATGGGACCGAACCCGCGCGTGATCTCCGACGAGATCTTCAGCACGGCACCGATCTCCATCGGCGGCGTGTCGGTGAATATGGCGGCCGTCGTCACGATCATCATCGCAGCCATCGTTATGGCGGCGCTGCAGCTGTTTGTGCAGAAGACGAAGCTCGGCCGCGCCATGCGCGCCGTGTCCGAGAACAAGGAGGCGTCCACACTTGTGGGCATCAATGTCAACCGCACGATCGTGACGACGTTTGCCATCGGCTCGGGGCTTGCGGCAGTTGCGGCGCTGATGTACTGCGCGCAGTATCACACCGTGACGACGACGATGGGGTCCATGCTGGGCCTCAAGGCGTTCGTTGCAGCCGTCATGGGCGGCATCGGCCTGATCCCGGGCGCCATGCTCGGCGGCATCGTCGTCGGCATCATCGAGGCGCTCGTGACGGCGTACATCAGCTCGTCGCTGGCAAATGCCGTGGTGTTTTTGATCCTGATCGTGATGCTGCTGGTCAAGCCGGCCGGCATCCTCGGAAAGAATGTAGGTGAGAAGGTATGAATACGCTGCAAAAAAAGAAACTGCGCGGCACCGGCGTCAACTGCGGCCTGATCGTGCTGCTCTTTGCCGTGGTGCTGCTGCTCGGTCAGGTGCTCCCGGACAATACCTATCGCCGCGTGCTGGTGCCGATCATCTGGCAGATGTGTATCTTCATCCTGCTCGGCACGTCGCTCAACCTCACGCTCGGCTATCTGGGCCAGCTCACGCTTGGGCACATGGGCTTTGCGGGCATCGGCGCGTATACCGCCGCGCTGAGCTCGCTCGCGCTTGAGCGCGCGGGCGTGTTCGAGGCATCCAAGGCGGCGCCCGGCCAGCTCATTCTGGTCGTGCTCGGCTGCTGTCTGCTCGGCGCCGTTTTCGCAGGGCTGCTCGGACTGCTCGTGGGCATTCCGGCGCTGCGTCTGCGCGGCGACTATCTGGCCATCGTGACGCTCGGCTTCGGCCTCATCGTCGAAAACGTCATCGCAAACCTGCCCTTTGCCGGTGGTGACGGTCTGGCGAGCGGAACGGCCAGCTCCTCGCTCTATGCCAACGGTCTCGGGCTGTCGACCTCGCTGCAGGCAAAGTATGTGTGGCTCGTGCTGGGCATTACCGTTTTGTGCATCGCGCTCATGTGCATGTTCATCCGCTCGAAATACGGCCGCGCCATTGAGGCCATCCGCGATGATGAGATCGCGGCGGCGGCCTCCGGCGTGAACACGACGTATTACAAGATCCTCACGTTCGTCATCTCGGCGTTCTTTGCGGGGCTTGCCGGCGGACTGTATGCCACGTGCTTTTCCTCGCTCACGACGGCGAGCTTTACGTTCACCAGCGCCTCAATCTGGAATTCGACTTTCATCGTCGTCATCGTGGTGCTCGGCGGCATGGGCTCCATGACCGGCTCGGTGCTGGCGGCCGTCGCGATGTACCTGCTCAACTATGAGATCAAAAACGGCGCATGGGTGTCGGCGCTGCCGGGCTTTGTGCAGTCGCTGTTTCAGTTCCCGATGCTGATCTATGCGCTTGTGCTGCTGGTCGTCATCATCTTCCGCCCCAGAGGCATTCTGGGCACGTATGAATTTTCACTCGACCGGCTGCTGTTCGACGGCCGTCTGGCCGGGAAGAAAAAGGCCAAGGCCAGGAAGGGAGGTGCCGACGCATGACCGATACCAGACCCGTTGTGCTCAAAGCGGAGCACCTCGGCATTACGTTCGGCGGCCTGAAGGCCGTGTCGGACTTCAACATGGAGATCCATGAGGGAGAGCTCATGGGGCTCATCGGCCCGAACGGTGCAGGCAAGACCACGGTCTTCAACCTGCTCACCGGTGTGTATGTGCCGACGGAGGGGGCATTCTACCTCTGCGGGCAGAAGCTCAACGGCAAGCAGACCTATCAGGTCGTAGAGGCCGGCATTGCCCGCACGTTTCAGAACATCCGCCTGTTCAAGGCCATGACGGTGCTCGACAACGTGAAGATCGCCTTCACGAAGGACATCCATTACAACCTTGCCGACAGCCTTCTGCGCACGAAAAGGTACTGGAACACGGAGCAGGAGCTGACCGACAAGGCCATGGAATACCTGCGCATCGTCCATCTGGATGACAAGGCCGGACAGCTCGCGTCCAGCCTGCCCTACGGCCAGCAGCGCAAGCTGGAGATCGCCCGCGCGCTGGCAACGAACATGAAGCTGCTGCTGCTCGACGAGCCGGCAGCCGGCATGAACCCGACCGAGACGGCAGAGCTGCTCTCGTGCATCAACACCATCCGCGATACGTTCCATGTGGCCATTTTGCTCATCGAGCACGATATGAGCCTGGTCATGCGCGTCTGTGAGCGCATCCAGGTCATCAATTTCGGCCAGACGATCGCTGCCGGACTCCCGTCGGAGATCGCGAGCAATCAGGAGGTCATCGAGGCGTATCTCGGCGAAGAGGAGGTGGACGACGATGCTGAAGATTGAAGATCTGGAGGTGTCCTACGGCGCTGTGCAGGCGCTGCGCGGCATCAGTATGGAGGTCAATGACGGCGAGATCGTCTCGCTCATCGGCGCCAACGGCGCCGGCAAGACCACCACGCTGCACGCCATCACCGGGCTCGTGCCCATCAAGAGCGGCTCCGTGATCTACGACGGACACGACCTGCGCAAGACAGACTCCAGCCGCATCGTCACCATGGGTCTTGCGCACGTGCCGGAGGGACGGCAGGTGTTCACGCGCATGACCGTTGCGGAGAACCTTGCCATGGGTGCGTATTTCCGCAAGGACAAAAAGGCGATCGCGGACGATCTCGAGCGGGTCTATGCCCGCTTCCCGCGTCTGAAGGAGCGCGCAAAGCAGCTCGCGGGCACGCTCTCCGGCGGCGAGCAGCAGATGCTGGCCATGGGCCGCGCGATCATGAGCGCACCGAAGCTCATCGTCATGGACGAGCCGTCCATGGGCCTGTCGCCCGTGCTCGTGCAGGAGGTGTTTTCCATCATCGGCACGATGCATGAGCTTGGCATCACGATCCTGCTCGTGGAGCAGAACGCGAAGATGGCGCTCGCCATCGCCGACCGTGCCTATGTGCTCGAAAACGGACGCACCACCATGTCCGGCGGCGCACGCGATCTGCTGCATGATGATAAGGTGCGCAAGGCCTATCTCGGCGCGTGAATACAAACAAGCATCATCAGGCGGAGCCGCTTTTCGGCTCCGCCTGATTTCGTTTTGAAGCGGCGTCTTGCGCGTGGACTGCATCTGCGCAAGATGCCGCTTTTGCGGTTCTGTGGTAGAGACAACTTCACGCGACACATAGATTTTGCGGTAATTATGTCGCAAAACGTGTCAATTGTGCATATGGCCTTACATTTATACTTGCGAAATGGTATCAATAGGATTGGAACAAATACTTGCTGCTACTTGCTGCGTTGATGTGAGTCTTGGATGCCATGTACGCAGCACGCAGAAAAGTGCGCAAAATCACGAGAAAAATGTAGGGAGGAGACCATATGAGAAAACGACGTTTGAGCGAAGGGGTGTGCTAGCACTAGTGCAGGTTCATCGCTTGCTTTCGAATCCAACTCATTGAATTGTTAATTGATTGTATTTTTTGGCGAGTTTAACGCCTTAAAGTGCAGCGGAAAGGTGTGGTCAGAAACGTGAAACGTGTTATTTCGATTATCTTAATTATTTGCCTAATAGCAAGTTTTTCAATTACGGGGGCTTTTGCGGCTGGAGAAGACTATCGCGGATGGGCGCAGTCAGACTCGCGGTGGGGTAATCTCCCGATGGGGTCATCAGGTTCAACAGTATCAAGTATTGGCTGCTGCGTCACATCTGTGACAAAGCTAATTATTCAGGCAGGACTGCGCAATTCAAATGATTTCAATGTTGGAACACTTGTCCGTTGGCTTAATAATAATGGCGGGTTCACTTCCGACGGAGGCTTATACTGGGGAAAGCCGGGAGAATGTGTTTCCGGTTGGTCAAACTATGGTGATGTTTTGGGATATGGGTCGTATTCATCGTCATCATATAATGACCAGATGATTGCGTGGATCCGCAAGGGATTACATATGTTGATCAACGTAAATTCTGGCGGTCACTGGGTTGCGGTCGATGAAGCAAAGTCGCTGGCGACCGGGCAAATATATATTATGGATTCCCTGAGCGGTGCGCAAAATACGGATTTAACACTTGCGAGTAGATACGCATCCTTTAATGCCATCCATGCATACACTGGTGGTTCCACGCCTAGCGGCGGAACAGTGACACCAGATCCGGGACTGTCCGTTAAGGAGACAATTAATTGCAGACGTAAAATCAAGCTCCCGGAGCGCGTGGTCAATCTGTATAGCAATCCGACAGATACGACACGCCTGACGTATTTTGATTATGGCCCGACCGTGTATTCATCTCGCTATGCCGTTATGAGTGATGGCAGCATCATGTACGAGGTCGGTGCGACGAACCATCAGGGACAGGACATAAAAGTGTGGCTGAAGTATGAAAGTGACATGACCGTCACAAAGCAGCATACTTACGGCAGTACGCAATACGAATCTGCGCATCCGCACCGTGGTTATCGGGTATGTGAGTGCGGAGACAAAACTTATACCGGGGAAACGACAACCAGAGACGACTGCAGTGAATGCGGTGGGGAAGTGAAATATGCTGTGGAAGGCGGCTATCTCACGTTCGATAAAAAGACAGGAACCGTTACCGATTGCGATTCGTCCGTTACCAAAGCCAATATTCCGCATACGATCAAAGGTGTGACCGTGACGAGCATTGGCAATGGCGCTTTCGGTTGGTGTAAATCTTTGACCGGTGTGACGATTCCGGACAGCGTGACGAGCATTGGCGGTAGTGCTTTCTATGGCTGCACATCTCTGACCAGCGTGACGATCCCGGACAGTGTGACGAGCATTGGCGATGGTGCTTTCGCTTCGTGTACATCTTTGACCGGTATATGGGTCGCTGAGGGCAACAACGATTACTCCAGCGATGCGTCCGGTGTTCTGTTCAACAAAGATAAGATAACTTTGGTGCAATGTCCGGGTACTTTTAGAGAATATACGATCCCGGACAGCGTGACGAGCATTGGAGAGCAGGCTTTCATGGGTTGCTCATCTCTGACCAGCGTGACGATCCCGGACAGCGTGACGAGCATTCACTGGGGTGCTTTCTATGATTGCACATCTCTGACCAGTGTGACGATTCCGGACAGCGTGACGAGCATTGGTGCTTGGGCTTTCCGTGACTGCACATCTCTGACCGATGTGTACTATGCCGGGAGCGAGGCGCAATGGAAAGCGATCTCTATTTCTTCCAATGGAAATGATGACCTTTTGACCGCCAACATCCATTACAATTATGTTTCCCATACCCACAGCTACAAGGATGTTGTGACCGCGCCGACCTGCACCGAAAAGGGGTACACGACGCACACCTGCGCCTGCGGCGAGAGCTACCGCGACGGCTATACCGCCGCTCTGGGTCACGCATGGGACAACGGCAAAGTGACGAAGGAGCCGACAGAGACGGAGACCGGCATCAGGACCTATGCCTGCACGCGCTGCAGCGCGACGAAGACGGAAACCATCCCGAAGCTCACGCACGAACACAGCTACAAGGCAGTCGTCACCGCGC
>ENA-OUOW01001516-OUOW01001516.1-human-gut-metagenome-genome-assembly--contig:-NODE-1516-length-15441-cov-5.501430_pt1 | contig 15441 bp, 10 predicted proteins | sample MGYA00237938_ERZ548769 | MGnify/ENA primary metagenome ERZ548769 (study PRJEB26490, sample SAMN05356870) | human gut metagenome | biome: terrestrial biome; feature: human-associated habitat; material... | reverse complement strand
GCCCCTGGGCTCCATTGAACGCATCAATATTCTTTTCGCTGAGAATCTTCTCAAAGATTCGGTCTCCAAGCTGTTTTATTTTGGTAACAAGAAATCCGCCGTTCATTTTCATGCAAATGCTCCTATATAGTAGTTTACTTCAAATAATACCATATAGGAGCTTTGCTGTCAAGAGGCTGTATGTCTAAAACATCCGGAGAGTTTTTCATAGCCTGCGCTTTTTGTGTTCTTTCCGCCCGAAAGCATTGACGCACCGCACCGAATCCTGTATCATGAAGCTGTTCATTCGGCTGTTTCTGCCCGTTTGGGCATTGTGCAACTGCTTTTTCTTATTATGAAAGGAGTCCTTTCCTCATGGCGATGAATCTGACCCAGAAAATCCTGTCCGCGCACCTGCTCAGCGGTGAACTGATTCCCGGCTCGGAAATCTCCATCCGCATTGACCAGACGCTGACGCAGGATTCCACCGGCACGATGGCGTACCTGCAATTCGAGGCGATGGGCGTCAAGCGCGTCAAGACAAAGAAGTCCGTGGCGTACATTGACCATAACACGCTGCAAACTGGCTTTGAAAACGCGGATGACCACTATTACATCCAAACGGTGACGAAAAAGCATGGCATTTACTGCTCCAAGCCCGGCAACGGCATCTGCCATCAGGTGCAGCTGGAGCGCTTCGGCGTGCCGGGCTACACGCTGCTCGGCTCGGACAGCCATACGCCCACGGGTGGCGGCATTGGGATGCTTGCCATCGGCGCGGGCGGACTGGACGTTGCGGTCGCGATGGGCGGCGGCGCGTATTATCTGGCGTGCCCGCGTGTCGTCGGCGTGCGCCTGCATGGCAAGCTGTCCTACGGCGTTGCGGCGAAGGACATTATTCTGGAAATCCTGCGCCGGCTGACCGTCAAGGGCGGTGTCGGCAAGGTGATGGAGTACATCGGCGACGGCGTGAAAACGTTGAGTGTCCCGGAGCGTGCGACGATTACGAACATGGGCGCGGAACTCGGCGCAACGACCTCCATCTTCCCGTCGGATGAAGTGACCCATGCGTTCCTCAAAGCGCAGCAGCGTGAGCAGGACTTCGTGCCGCTGTCCGCAGACCCGGATGCGGCGTATGACGAAATCCTCGACATTGATTTGACCGCGCTTGAGCCGCTCGTCGCGAAGCCCCATATGCCTGACATCGTGGAAACCGTCAAGCAGTGCGGCCCGATTAAGGTCGATCAGGTGTTTATCGGTTCCTGCACGAACTCTTCCTATACTGACATGATGCGTGTTGCCCGGATTTTGAAGGGCAAGACTGTGCACCCGGACGTAAGCCTTGTCATCGGCCCCGGATCGAAGCAGGTGCTGACGATGCTGGCGCGCAACGGCGCTTTGGCGGACATGATTGCGGCGGGCGCGCGCATTCTGGAATCCGCTTGCGGGCCGTGCATCGGCATGGGGCAGTCGCCGCGCACGAACGCCGTCTCCGTTCGCACGAACAACCGCAATTTCTACGGCCGCAGCGGCACCAAATCCGCCGGTATTTACCTGGTCTCCTGCGAGACGGCGGCTGTCACGGCGCTGACTGGCGTGCTGACGGATCCGCGCTGCCTTGACATTGACCTCGACATCCCGATGCCGGAGACGTACACCGTCAACGACAATCTGGTCATCCCTCCGGTCGCGCCGGGCGAAGAGGACACGGTGGAGGTCGTCCGCGGCCCGAACATTCAGCCCTTCCCGCTGGGTAAGCCGCTGGCAGACGCGATTTCCGGCAAGGTGCTGCTGAAGATGGAGGACAACATCACCACCGACCACATTGCGCCGTCGGACGCGAAGCTCCTGCCGTTCCGCTCGAACGTGCCGTACTTGTCGGACTTCTGCCTGACGCCCGTGGACGCGACGTTCCCGGCGCGCGCGAAGAAGGAAGGCGGCGGCATCCTCGTTGCGGGCATGAACTACGGGCAAGGGTCGAGCCGCGAACACGCCGCGCTTGTCCCGCTGTATCTGGGTATCCGCGCTGTCGTCGCGAAGTCGTTCGCCCGTATTCATCAGGCGAACCTCATCAACAATGGCATTCTTCCGCTGACGTTCCAGAATGAGGCGGATTACGACCGCATCGCGCAGGGCGACACGCTGAGCCTGCCGCACGTCCGCGAGACGGTGGAAAGCGGCAGCGACACGTTCGTGCTGCATAACGACACGAAGGACGAGGATTACATTGTGCTGATGCCGCTGACCGCGCGCCAGCAGGGCTGCATCCTCTATGGCGGGCTGCTGAATTATACAAGAGAGAGCGCAAAGGCGGAATAAGATAGTTTGTCCCCCAGAAGTATGGGCTTCCGGGGGATTTTGGCGTTATTATTTCCAGGGGAATAGAAAATCTGCTGCTTTTGCTACAATCAAGGGGGAAGGAGACTGTCCTGATGAAAAATATCAAGTACACCGTCACGCATCCTATCTTTGTGTTCATGAAGAAGCATTTCTGCCCGCACTGCAAGGCAGCACTCACAGTGGAAACGGCGCATCATTTGGTGAACTCCCGTTCCGAAGAAGCCAAGAACTACGATTTTTCCACGGAAGACGGCAGGATGATTGGCACAGTTGACTTCCGCAATCCGTATTTTGCCTGCCCGAACTGCCATGCGGAGTTTTCGGTGGAAGAATTGTGGAAAAAGGAGAAGGGAAAAAGGGCAAGCAGATAACGCAGGTGAATTGAAAGAATCGTATGAAGCACCAAAACAGCCGGGGACTGCCTTGCCAGCAATCCCCGGCTTTCGTAATCCCAATGAACCCTTACTTGACTTCCAGCAGGTTCTTGCATTCCGCGAACGCGCGGCGGCCAATGATTTCAATCGTCGCGGGCAGGGTTACGCTCTTGAGCTTCGTGTTGCCCTCAAACGCCTGCGCGCCGATTTCCACCACCGGCAGACCCGCCACCGTGTTCGGAACGGTCAGCGTCGATGCCGTGCCGTTGTACTTGACGACCACAATGCCCGTCGAGTCGTCACGAACCGCGAACACGAAGTCGCCTGTCACGGTGAATGCCTTGTTGACAGATTCGAGCTCCGTATTGCCGGACAGCGCCTTAATCGTGATGGTGTAGTCGCCCGGCTGCAGCAGCTTCAGACCCGGCACCGTGTAGTTCAGCGCCGCCGTTTCGCCCAGCAGTGCAGCCGTGCCATCCGGCGTGGTCAGCAGCAGCTGATACTTCGTTGCGCCGCCAGCAGCCGTCCACGTCACCGTCAGGTCCTCACCCTGCTTCGCGGCAGGAACGGTCACAGTCAGCGGATCGTCGGTCACATACAGCGTCAGGGACTGCGCCGGGGAAAGTTCGCCAGCGGTCGTTCCGTAGTAGGGCTTGAACTGAATCGTGCGGACACCGTTGCCGCTGCCCAGAGAGGCGAAGGCGCGCTCGATAACCGTCACATCGCCAGTCGTCGGGTAGCTGGTATTTGCCTTGCCGTCCACATACAGGACGACCTTCGTCGCGTTCTTGGTGTTGACCGTGAACGTCACCGGCACATTCAGCTTCACGCGGCTGGGATTCATGGTGAAGTTGACGACTTCCGGCCTGTTGACCACGGTCGTCGTCAGTGTAATCGTGTACGCCTTAAACTTTTCGCCCGCGGTCGTGCCGTTGTAAGGCTGGAACTGAATCGTACGGACGCCGCCATTATTCCCCAGCGACGAGAACGACATCGTGAACTCGTACTTCGACATGCTGGTCGTTACGTCCTCAAAGCGGCGGTTCACCTGCCCGTCGACATACATCAGCAGCTTCGTCGCGTTGTCCAGATAAACAGTGAATTTAATCTGCTCGCCCAGCACCGCAGTCGTCTTGTCAATCTTGACATTCGCAATCACGGGGGCAGCAGACGAACCGCTCGTCAGGGAAATGGTGGTTGCGGAGGTCTTGTCGCCGCCGACTGCGCCGTTGTAGGCTTGGAACGCAATGGTACGCTTGCCCCCGTTGTTCCCCAGCGAAGAGAACGCCATGGTGAAGGTGTATTCCGTCATATCAGGGGTGATGTTCTCGAAGCGGCGGTTGACACTGCCGTCGATGTACATCAGCACCTTCGTGGCGTTCTTGATGCGCAGGGTGAAGGTGATATTTTCGCCCAGCGTCGCGTTCGGATTGCTGATTTTCAGCAGCTCAACCCGCGGCTTGTTCGCCACGCTGATGGTAATCGTCTTGGTGTCGGACATGGCGCCGGGCGTGTTGCCATTGTAGGGCTGGAACGCCACCGTGCGCACGCCGCCGTTTGAACCGAGCGTCGAGAAGGACATCTGGAACGTCGTTGCGCCGTCCTTCACGTCGTAGATGTAGCGGTTCAGCTTGCCATCAATGTAGACACGCATCTTCGTTGTGTTCTTGGTGTTGATGGTGAAGGTGATGGTTTCGTTTAAATCAACCGTGGATTTGTCCGGAGTCCAGCTTGTCACGGTCGGCTTGTTCGGGCTTTCGTTTGCGACAGTCACAACACGTTCGGAGGTCTTTTCACCCGCCGTCGTGCCGTTATAGGCTTGGAACGCAATGGCGCGCTTGCCCCCATTGCTTCCCAGCGACGAGAACGACATGGTGAAGGTGTATTCCGTCATGTCGGGGGTGATGTCCTCGAAGCGACGGTTGACACTGCCGTCGATGTACATCAGCACCTTCGTGGCGTTCTTGACGCTCAGGGTGAAGGTGATGTTCTCGCCCAGACCCACGGTCGTCTTGTCGATATTCTTTACCGTTACCTGCGGCTTGACAGACGGCTTTGTCAGCGTAATCGTCTGTTCAGCGGACTTTTCGCCGGGCGTATTGCCGTTGTAGGCTTGGAACGCGATGGTGCGCTTGCCCCCCTTGCTCCCCATCGAGGAGAAGGACATGGTAAGCGTCGATGTGTCAGTGGGCACGTCGTAGATGTAGCGGTTGACGCTGCCGTCAATGTACATCAAAATCTTGGTGGCGTTCTTCGTGTGGATGGTGAAGGTGATATTCTCGCCCAGCTCCGCCGTCGCCTTGTCCATTTCGAACGTCGGTTTGCCCGGAATAATCACATCCGCGCGGTCGATGTTTTCGAGGTCATCCGGCACGTCCGTAGGCGCAGGGGTCGACGCGGGTTCCTCGGTCGGCTCAACAGCAGGCTCCTCGGTCGGCACGACAGCGGGCTCTTCGGTCGGCTCAACAGCGGGTTCCTCGGTCGGCACGACAGCGGGCTCTTCGGTCGGCTCAACAACGGGTTCCTCGGTCGGCTCAACTACAGGCTCTTCCGTCGGCACGGGCGTGGGTGCAGGGGTCGGCACGGGTTCTTCCGTCGCAGCCGCAAGCACCAGCAGGGCACTGGGCATTTCCACGCCGCTCGCGAAAACACCGGTGTGACGTTGATTCTCAATGCCCTCTTCCGGCACGGGATGCACTGCATCCGCCGCCAGATAGCCATATGCAACGCCAGCCGTCTGGTCATACACGCAGACGGAAATCCGTTCATTCAGCTGACCCTTCTGCGGACGATGCGTCACATACACTACGCCAGTTACCTGACCAACCAGTTCATCGCCCGTCGGATTCAGGTACAGCTGTGCGCTGCTGAACGTCGCGGCAAAGCCGGAGTCAAAGAACTCGTTATCCAGCACGGAGCGGCTGTAATCTACGGCTGCTTCGTCCACGATTTCGGGCGCTTCCGTTACCTCGGGAACATCCGTCGTCTCGGGGATTTCCGTTGTTTCAGGAACATCCGTCGCTTCGGGGATTTCCGTTGCTTCAGGAACATCCGTTGCTTCGGGGATTTCCGTTGCTTCGGGAACATCCGTTGCTTCCGGTGCTTCCGTCGGCACGACCTCAACCGTTTCCGTCGGCGGAGTTTCCGGCTCTTCTGCAGCCGCCGTCAGCACTGTTCCCATACTGCCCGTCACCATGAATACAGCCAGCAGGAAAGACAATGCCTTTCGCATCCACTTTTTGTCCTTCATCGTCCTCACTCCTTGTTCCGTGCAATCTTCCGGCACGACGTATGGTTGTGCCAATGGCAAGCGATTGCTGCTTTCCATCTTTCTTTTCGCGGCGAGCCGCAGTGCTCCCGGTGGATATAGCAATCTCTTTCCCAATTCCAGCTATATTGTAACAAATTACAAGTCGGCTGTCAATACTTACCGCGCAGAAAGCCGCATTTTATACGAAAATCAAGGCACTTTCTCTGCATCTGTCTCGCGGAACTGATTTTTCCATTGCCGAATTGCCGTGGTCGGCAAATCAATTTGCGTCTCCCATGCGGAACAGATTCGCTCCTCCAGCACATCCAAATTCCCGCCGCGGGGCAGGACGGGCAGATTCGTGTCCTTCGCGATTTCACTTGCGCGGTTGTCTACCGCCAGAATCAGGCTTCGGCAGCCCATGTTCATTGCGTGGATGCCGCCGTGCAGCCGCGTGCCAACGTAGTCAATCCCGCCTGACGCCAAAAGCGCCGTGTAATCTCGCAGATTCGGCTGAATCAGGTGCAAATTCTGCGTCACGCGCGCATCCATTTGGCGCAGGCAGACGTAGTCCTCAACTGCCTGCAGCCACACATACACCTCGCGGTAGTGCTTTTGCAGCATGGTCAGCATCTGCGCATCCTGCTCTGGGCTGCTGCGGTAGTCCGTCAGCGTTGTCACGACGCGCTCCGCCTTGTGCGTCGGAATCTGCGCGCATTTGTCGGCTGTCAGCCCCCACATTGTCGGGCACGCCGTATTCAGCACGTTCGTGATGCCCAGCTTCAGCAGGCGCTGGCGCGTGTATTCGTCGCGCACCGCGTGCAGGTACTGCCCATCCAGCAGCGTTTTTAGAATCCGCTTCGTGTACCCTGTCGGCTCGTCCTGGTATTGATACCACCCCGCGCCCAGCAAAATGACATGCGTGCGCTGAAATTTTTCACGAATCAGGCGGAAATTCAGCAGCTCCCGCTTGTGCAAATCGCCGCAGCGCATCATCACTGTGTCCCGCAGGCGGATATTCCACATCCTTTGGCGGCGCATGTCTGAGGAAAGCAGATTCGTCCCGCAGACAAATGCGTAATCCGCACTGCCGACGTGCTTCATCGACACTTTCGACAGCCTGTCCCGAACCGGCACGGCGACGGACAGCTGCACAGGAAAGCAGTCGTGCAGCACATGCTCACAGGCGTTGCGGATGATGAAATCTCCCTGATTCGCTGTTGAAATGGTAGGGTCAAAACGCACAATTTTGCGGCAGTGCTGCATTTCCTGATCGATCATGCCTTCTTCCTCCATTTGCGCAAGAAACTCCGCCTTTTTTCAAGCATCCAGTGATATTCTGCCGTCCGCCCCAGCGCCAGCGTGTACAGGAGCGCCGTCACCGCCGCGCAGGTGATGCCCTTGATGATAATCCACATCAGCGTATGCCCCATCCGCGCGCACAGCAGCAGCGACAGCGCCATCACCGCGCCGTTGAGCAGCAGCAAGCCTACCTGCGCCTTGAAATACGCGGCAGCGCTGCGCCCGAAGGTGCGATGGAACAGCACTTTCGGCTCATACCAGAAGATGGTGCAGAGCCGCGCCAGCCCTGTTGCGCCGATGATGCCCGCCACGCCGAAGAAGTGCCCCAGCAGGATGGACAGCAGGATGTTGACCAGCGCTGTCATAAACATAACATACTTCATTTGCCGAAAAAGCCCCAGCGTTTCGCGGTACATCCACACGGGCGCGACGATGGTGCTCAGGTAGAACGTGAACAGCACCGCCGCCACTGTCCCTGTGTCCATCAGGTATTCTTCGCCCACCCAGATGGGGATGAAGTCCTGCACAACCGCGCCGTATGCGGCAATGCAGAAGCCTGTAATCGCCCCGAAGAGGACAATCAGGTTGCGGAACATGGCGTATGACTTTTCCGAATTCTTCTCGGCATTCAGATTTCCCAAGCTGGCGGAAATGCCGGTAATCACGATGGAAACGAACGTCGTCACATACGTCGTCAGCGACGCGTAGTTGGAGTAGTAGCCGACGAACACTGTGCCCAGCATGACGGAAATCAGAATGTTGTCCGTGTTGTTGATGAGTATTGTCGCCAGCTTGTAGAGAAACATGGAGCGGATGTTGTCGTTCAGCTCCTGCTTGCGGTGCATCGGCGCACATTTCTGCTTTTTCCGCAGGAAGGGGTACATCTTATCCGCTAAATGGCTCAGCACCGCGTTCTGCAGGAGGGTGCAGGCAATCTGAATCAGCAGATAGCCAAGATAGCTGCCCCAAATCAGCAGGCACGCGATCTGCGCCGCATACTGCACCACCAGCGCCGCGGCGGAAACCATGTTCTGCAAATATGCCTTCTGGTCAGCCTGAATCAGCGTCGTTTTGTAGATGACCAGATAGGATGCCACGGAGTTCGCCAGGTACAGCACATAGTAGACGATCAGCTGCGCCATCGGCAGCTCGCTGCTGATGATGAGCGGCAGGAAGGGGATTACCGCCGCGCCCAGCAGCGCTACCGCCAGCGCAATCAGGCGGTAAATGCGACGATAATAGCCCAGCAGGTGCTGGATTTCGCCCGTGTCGCCCCGGTGCAACGGGGCGTACAGGCTGTACACCAGCACGTTGCCCACGCCCAGTTCCGCCAGTGACAGCATGGCCAGAATGTTGCTGTACAGCCCGTTGACACCTGTGTAATCCGCACCCAGCCGGCGCACAAACACCGTTCGCACGGCAAAAGCCAGCAGCAGCGTGACCACCTGCCGCACTGCGCCCACGCCGATGTTGCGCGCCGTGTTTTCGCTCCTTGATGCTGTGTTCATGATTCCTCTCCGCCCGTTTTGCCTGTCTGCTCCTGCGCCGCGTCCTCCGGCTGCGTGTTAAACGTCAGGCGCAGTTTTTCCGGTGGCACAGTGCAGCGCCTCCTGCGCTTCCTCTGCCTGCGCGCAGTTGCCTGCTGATCAGGCGCTTCCTCCGCGTCTGGCTGCCACTTGCCCAGCAGCCCCAGAAACAGTATGTTCAGGAAAACGCCCTCTGTGTTGATGCACAGGAAATACAGTAGGAAAACGCCCAGCACATACAGCAGCCGCTCCTTGGCAAATTTGGTGCGGATACCGAGGTACATCAGCCATAGCCAAACTGCCGGGAGAATCAGGCCTGTATCCATGACGAAGGCGGCAAAGCCGTTGGAAATATTCTGCACCTTGTGCTCCAGCAGAATTTCCGCCTTTCGCTCCGAGAAAACGCCCTGTCCCGCAATGAGGGATTCCAGCCCGATTTCAAAGCCACTGAAGGTGTCGTTCCACCGCGTGTAGAATGAACCGCCGGAATTTCGCCCGATAATCTTGCTTTCCACCACGCCAGTGACGGACTCGATGACAAACAGCAGAATCAGCCCAATGAACGCCGCCATCTTGATGCTGCGCGCCATTTTCCTGCCCTTTTTGCGGAAGGCCACTGTCAGCAGCACAACGCCCAGACAAATGAAGCCTGTTGTGGACAGCGTGCTGAGGATGGTAACAATCAGCAGCGCAATCGCCCAGCGGTATTTCTTCTTGCTCATGCCCATGCGCGTTTCGTCGCTCATCAGGAACAGCAGCGCGAAGTTCAGGAAAATCTGGTGGCTGCCCGGCTCGTTGAACATGCCCGCGTTGCGGTGGAAAACCGGGATGTTCAGCCAGCCTAAGGTGAAATAAGGCGTCAGATAAAATCCGTTGACGCTGGAAACTTCATAGTGCAGCAGCGGCAGCGGCAGCGACAGCAAATCGCCGATGATGAAGGAAATCAGGCTGATGGCCGCCTCTGCCAGCATGACTTTGGTATACAGCCGCATATACGTCTGATACCCGATGCAGCTTTGCAGAACCAGCACATAGCCGATGTTGCAAAGCCAAATGACAATATCGTTGATGTGGATGCCGTTCTGCGGGTTGACAAAGCTCGTCAGCAGCAGCGCCGCCGTCAGCAGCAGCGTCAGGCGTATGTTCTGGGCACTGATTTTCGGATGGTGCGCCCGCGTCAGCAGCAGAATCGACGCAATCAGCATGGCTGCCATCAGCGGCATCCGCAGCACCTGAAAATACAGCGAACCCATGCCCAGCACGCCAATCAGCACACAGAGTGCATCCACATGGTTCTTTGTGATTCGGATTTTCATCGTGCAATCTCCGTATAAATCTGATGCAGTATCTCCAGATTCTTCTGCGCATCATGCGTTTTTCCAGCGTGTTCCCGCCCGGCGCGCGCCATCCGCGCCGCTTTTTCCGGATGCGCGAACATCTCGCAGATATCATGCGCCAGCAAATGCGGGTCGTCTGCCGGATAAATCAGCCCTTCCGCGCCGTGCGTCATCAGGCAGCGCACGCCGCCGACATCCGACGCAATGCACGGCACGCCAAGCAGCATCGCCTCGCCCAGCGAATTGGGGGAGTTCTCAATGCTCGACGGCAGCACAAACACCTGACTTTTTAGATACCGCTCCTTCATTTGCTGCGCATTCAGGCTGCCGGTAAAAACAACATGGTCGTAGAGGTTGTTTTCGCGCAGCAGGCGGTGGATGTACCGCTCATAGGCATTGCGCGCAAGCGGCGGAATGCGTCCATAGTCCTTGCGCCCCACATAGAGCTTGACATCGGGATAGCGCTTGCGGACAATCGCCAGCGCCTGCAATAGCAGATGCAGCCCCTTGAGCGGCACATGCGCCTGACTGCAGAAGATGCTGTGCGGCTCGCAGCTGTCCAGCGACCATTCGCCGGTGTAGAACTCGTCCCGCAGCGTTTCGTTGTTGAAATGATAGGCAGCCTGCAGGGCAAGCTCCGCCATGCAGGCGGCATCCCAGTCGGTGCGCCCGATGACGTGCTGCACCCTGCGCAGGGCTTCCTGTTCATACTGCCCGACGCGGCGGTAGATTGCTTCCTGCCGGACGATATTGCCCTTCACCAAGTCCTTCAGCGTGTGCCCGTGGCAGACGTGTTCCGGCAGATAAGCGCGATAATGCTCCGCGTATATGGACAGAAGCCCCTGAATAGAAATTACAATCCGCTCGCGCATCCCCATGTGTTCCGCCGCATCAACCATGGCCAGCGTGTGCTGATTTTCCGTGCCCCAGAGGTGAATGACATCCGGCTGCTCTTTGCGCAGAATATCCTCCAGCTGCCGGGTGTAGGCTTCCCCGCACCGCTGCGTAGGGCGTGTGGGGTTGACCAGCCCATAATAGCGGTAGCCGTCCACTTCGCCCGTCAGCGCTTTCGGCGCGTCAAACACATACGTCAGCGCCACATCCGGCAGCTGCGTCAGCCGCCGCGACAGCCCGACCAGCCAGCCCACGATATACACCGGGGGAAGCGATTCTTTTTCCGCAATGGCAGGGAGGATAATATTCCCCATCCACATGACCTTCACGCTTCAGCCCCTCCTTTCACTTTGCGCTGTGCGGCATCCGTTATTCCGCTGCGCCCCGCGTCAGAAAATCCCGCAGCCTTTCCCGCTCCTGCGCCTGCGATTGGCAGTAGCGCGCAATGCTGCGCACATAGCGGTCATGCACGGCTTCATCCAGCAGCCTTTCCGGCGCAAAATCCGCCATGTTGGATACCGTTCTGCCCAATTCGTTTGCTTCCACCATTTGCAGCGTCCCGCAGCGGCTGCCCACAATCGGCACGCCCCGGAAGAGAATATCGAATACAACGCCGCTGCTGTGCAGGGAGTAATTCTCCGAATAATTTAGGATGCAGTAGCGGCATTGGCGAATCGCCTCGTCATACGCCGCTTCGGACAGGTATTCCAGCCGCAGCTCGATGTTCCTCGCCCCCGCGCAGACTGCCCGCAGTTCCGTTTCCAGCGGCGCTTCCTGCACCCGACCCGCAATCAGCACCCGATACGGCGTGTTCCGCAGCTGCTTTGCCGCCTCAACGACGCCCTTGTCCGACGTAATCAGCCCGACCATGCCGAAATCATAGCGCTTCTGCGCATACGGCACAGGCGGCTGCATCGTTCCTGTGCTGATGTAATCGGATACGACGCACATCGGCCGCCCGTACGCCGCGCCAATGGCTGCATTGGGGCAGATAACGCCGCTGATTTTCCGCCTGCACAGCGCATATAAGCCACGTTTCAAGGCTGAATTTACGCCGTCGGTGCTGTACTGGATGGCGTAGATCTTCGTTTCTTTCTTTTTGAACAGCGCAAGCCCCAGATACGCTGTTGCGACGGCGCTGCACTGGAGGACAATCACGTCATCCTGCGCTTCCCGAAGCAGCGCGCGCACGTTCTGGAACACGGCGCGTTTGTTGCGCACCGCAGAACTGCCCACGATGTAATCATGCGGCAGACGAATCAGCTTATTCCCGAAGCGGTCGCCGTACACCGGGCCGCCCGCAATGCGCACATCCATCTCCGCGCCGAACAGGTCAAGATAATTCTGCGCGACGGTGAAATAATGCCCAGCGGCAATGCCGTCTGTGCTGGTGCTCCGTACATCTGCCACAATCAGCCGCATGATGGTTCGTTCCTTTCGCCGCTTTTCTGCATCGCCTTGCTGTAAATCGCCATCAGCTGACGATAATTTGCTTCCGCCGTGAAATTCTCCTGATACGTTTTCAGCGCGCCTTCGCTGACGGATTCCGCGTGCTGCAGCCGATTGAGCGTCTGTGCCAGCTGTTCCGCCGAGTCCGCCGGAAACTTGAAGCCCGTCACGCCGTCCGAAATCAGGGAACCCGCGTTGCCTAAATCCGAGCAAATCACCGGCGTGGCGACGCTGAAGGCTTCCACAATTGTCATCGGGAAGCCTTCATACCACTGTGTCGGCAGAATCAGCGCCTTGGACTGCCCCATCAGCGCCCGTGCCGCCGAATTTGGCACAAAGCCGCGCAGCTCCGCCTGCTTCAGCTTTTCCCGCGTCAGATATTCGCGGCACCATGCTTCCTCCGGCCCTGTACCGCAGATGATTAGCTTCATGCCCCCGCCTGAACGCTCGTAGCGCGCCCACGCTTCCAGCAGCAGCCGAATGCCCTTGAGCGCATCCAGCCGCCCGATGTACACCACCTGATTTTCGCGCGCCGCGTATGGCACAATCGTCTCCGGCGGTTCCACAAAGTTCGGCTTTACGGACACGTTTTCCGGCAGAATCTGCTTAAGCGCCAGCAGCTTCTGCCGGTTGAAGTCCGTCAGGGTGATGTAATGCAGGCGGCTGTACGTTTTGAGGGCGCGGTGCAAACGTGTGCTGAGCACGCAGAGCACCGTCTGCAGGCGGCTGCCGCGGTAGCAGCGGTGCTTCACCGCGCAGTGCAGCCCCTTTTCCGTGCAGTCCTCGCAGATATGGCCGTCGCGGTAGAAAAGCGCGTTCGGGCAGAGCAGACGGAAGTTGTGCACCGTCTGCACCACGGGAACGCCCTCGCGCAATGCCGCGTAATACACTGCCGGGCCAATCAGCGGCAGCGTGTTGTGCACATGCACCAGCGAAATCCGGTTTTCGCGGATGCTCCGCCGAACCTCGCGGTATGTACGGATGCTGAAAAACATCCCCAGCGCACTGCGGATTTTCTCCAGCGCTCCCATGCGCGAAATCTCCTCGTTCCGCCGCACATACAGCGCCGCAGCGTGACCGTGCGTTTCCAGCAGGTGCTTCTCGTTCGCCACAACGACATCCTCGCCGCCGGGAATCTGATAATAGTCGTGTACCAGCAGTACAGCGGGCTGTTTTGTCGCTTGCTGCATTTACTTTCTCCTGATGGTCGCGTTCCAGATGAATTTCAGATTCGTGCTCCAGTAGCGCTGGAATAGCCGCTTCGGGTCTTGCATCAGGCGATAGAGCCATTCCAGGCTGTGCTTCTGCATCCATAACGGGGCGCGCTTGACGTTGCCCGAAAAGAAATCAAAGCCCGCGCCGACGCCAATCATCAGTCCATGCACACGCCCTTGGTGCGCCGCCATCCAGCGCTCCTGCTTCGGCGCTCCCAACCCGACCCACACAAAATCCGGCTGCGCCTGATTGATGCGCGCCACGGCAAGCGCATCTTCCTCCGGTGTCAGTTCGCGGAAAGGCGGCACGTCTGTGCCCGCAATTACCAGCCCCGGATACTCCTTCTGCAGGCGCGCGATCATTTTCTCCTGCACTTCCTGCGTGCTGCCGTAGAAATAATGCCGCCAGCCGTGTGCCGCCGACTGCCGAAAGACCTCCATCATCAGGTCAGGCCCGGTTGTCCGCTGAATCTGCGGATACCCGCGCCGCCGCGCTTCCTGCGCCAGCGGATTGCCATCCGGAATCGCCATCAGACCGCCGTTCTGCACGGCACGGTAGTCCGCATCCTCGTAACTGACGACGGTTGTATGTACATTCGATACGCAGATGTAATCTCCCTGCAATTGATGAATATTCTGCGCCAAATATTTCAGCAGCCAATTCATGTTGATGACAGCAATATTGACCCCTAAAATCGGACAGACCGGAATTTCACGCTTGTCCACTTTGCGGCAGTACTGCGCTGCTCCTTCATGCGCCGTGGCAAACACCCCTTTCCCCGCTTCCCCAGCAAGAAACCTTGATACTATTTCCAGATTCATCTGCGCCATCTGCTTGCGCCTTTTCCCTTCTGGCGTCCGCTCATTCCACTTAGCGTAGCGCTGCTACGCTGCGTTCCATTCACGTTAGCCAGAATGAAAAATTCGCCGCGCATCTTGGCGCATTCTTATCTGGAAATAGTATGAATCATAAATTACCATTTTCATTATAACGCAAACATCAGTAATTTGCAAGCATTGCTATTTCAGACGATGAAGAAATTTCCTTTTTTTTCTGCGGATGAATTGCCGCCCCGTATTCGTTCTTTCATTAGCATACCAATGCGAAAGGAGTATTCTTTATGAAGAACTGTATTTCCCGTTTCTGCCTGCTTGCCTTGCTTCTCCTGATGACCATCGCCCCTGTCCGCGCGGAAATTATCGGGCAGACGACGGAGAACGAGTACATCCACCGCCTGATTGCGGACAACGGGCAGGAACTCTGCTTCGTGTCCGGCGAGAAAGACCCGTGCCTTTCCTATGCGGATGTCAACTTCGACGGCATCAACGATGTGGTGATACTGACACAGCGCGGCGCGAGCAATTTTGTCTACCAGTTTTTCATTTTTGATGGCGAACAGTATGTTCTCTGTCCGCTGACGTTCACGAATTACGACCTTGATGCGGAACGCAAGATTGTAAGGAGTTCTGTGAACGGCGGCTTGGCGGGCGGCATTCACAGAGAAACGCTGTACCGTTTTGATGGGACGGAGGCGGTGCTGCTGCGCTGGGCGGTTGGCGAGGAGAAAGAGGACTGGACGTTCGACGCGGATGGTTATACCGTCCGGCACTACAATGATGTGCTGACCCTGCAGGTCTGGGAATATGACCCGGATATGGACGGCATCCTGATTTTTGAGCAGGATGTATCTACTGAAGATGAAAATGCGCTGAGGGAAGCGTTTCAAGCGGAAAATGATGCGCTCTGGTCGGGCATCCGCTAAGGCACCACCGCAC
>ENA-OUOW01001512-OUOW01001512.1-human-gut-metagenome-genome-assembly--contig:-NODE-1512-length-15465-cov-5.270798_pt1 | contig 15465 bp, 14 predicted proteins | sample MGYA00237938_ERZ548769 | MGnify/ENA primary metagenome ERZ548769 (study PRJEB26490, sample SAMN05356870) | human gut metagenome | biome: terrestrial biome; feature: human-associated habitat; material... | reverse complement strand
TGAAAAAGCGAAGTATACTGGCGCTGATCTGGGTTGCGGGAGCGGCAATTGTCGGCGGTATTGTCCATTTGATTTTCTAAGAAGTTGGAAATTGCCCAAATGAAAAGCAGAATCATGAACTGCAATCGGAGGCAAAAAAGATGAAGACGGAGAAACCGAAAAAGCTGATTCGCTGGTGCATTCTTGGCGCAGTCGGATGCGGATTTATGGCTGCCGGGGACTGGCTGCTGGGCTGCATTCCGCTTCGGGAAACCGACACCGGTCTTTTCAACAGAGCCTATTATCTGTCCGGCTCCTACGGGCTGTGGAAGCCTGTGCTTACCGTTGGGCTGGGAGCGGTCGGCGGCTTTCTCTATTACTTCGTAGTAAAAGCGCTGAATGCGGACATTGATACAAAGTACAGAAAAACAAAGATCATTCAGTATCTGTGTGGAATTTTCACCGTTGCGGTGGCGCTGACTATCCACACCTGGGTGGCTACCATGGCGTGGTTCACCACCTATCTGGGCCCGCGCATCGGAGAAGAAGCTGCCATCGCGGCGGTCACCGCCTATCAAGACGGCATGCTCCTCGCCATTGCGCCGATGTACGTTCCGATGCTACTGGCTTTCGGCATCCATTTCGTGATGCTGCTTGCGGGCAAGACACGGTATTCCCGGTGGATGCTGGCTTTTCACCCGGTCACATGGAATCTTCTGCTGGCCGCAGTACCGGATATTGCGCAGGCGATGCAGATGCCGGTGGCTACATGGATGTCCGTGATGAGCCAGAGCAGCACGAACAGTGCTATCATGATCTGGTGCATTGCGGCTGCGGTTTATGAGAGAAGTCACACTCAATAAAAAAGGAGTCTTGAACATGAAGCCTGATTACAAAAGCTGGATCCCCAAGGGAATGCTGGTTTCGCTCATCGCGGGAACGGTGCAGTCCCTTGCGCTGCTGCTCGTTTTCGGCGTATTCGGCATCGGTGTGAGCGGAAAGCTGCGCGTCGTGCTGGGAGTGGTGTTCGGCATTGCCTTTGTCGTTTGTGCAAAGTACACCCAGTGGTGCGTGTATGCCTATCGGGTCTTTTCCTATGACGGCGAGCGCAAGCTCTCAAAGCAGATCATTGACGGCACGGCGGAGCATATCACGCTGCCGGAGGGCGGTGTGGGACTGGACATCGGCTGCGGCAGCGGTGCGCTGACCATTGCCTGCGCAAAGCGCAATCCGCAGGGGAAAATGGTCGGCATTGACCGCTGGGGCAAGGAATATGCCTCCTTCAGTCTGCCGCTGTGCGAAAAAAACGCCGCTGCGGAGGGCGTGAAAAACGCTTCGTTCCGGCGCGGAAACGCCGTGAAGCTGGATTTCCCCGACGAGAGCTTCGACGCAGTGACCAGCAACTATGTCTATCACAATATTACAGGGGCAGACAAGCAGGCACTTCTGCTGGAAACACTGCGGGTTCTGAAAAAGGGCGGAATGTTTGCCATCCACGACCTGATGTCGCCCGGTAGATACGGCGATATGCAGGCGTTTGTCCAAAAGCTCAGGGATATGGGCTATGAGCGTGTAGAGCTGATCGACACGACCGACGGCAGCTTCATGACACCGAAGGAGGCCAAACGCCTGATGCTTCGCGGCTCAACATTGCTGGTGGGAAGAAAGTAAAGCGGCAACGGCATCAGCGAAAGCTGATCTCCGCACAGTTTGACAGCTACCGCCGGAGCATGGCGGAATGTACCGACCGCAAGACTGCCGGGCTATATATGGACGCGATGATGGTCTATCACTTCGGCGGCTGGGCTGCGTTTCTTAAGCCTGTAAATAAATCACGGGAGGAAAAGTGATATGAAATACAACGGTTTTTATTTCTGGATGTTCAAAAGCCCGATGAAAAAGGTTCTGGCAGAGAAGTACGGCAGGGAATATGCCGCCGACATTATGAAAAAGAGCAAAAAGGTCTATCGTGAGCTTGTTGAGAAAGCAGACGACATCGGTGACGATAACCCTATGGCATACAACGAGTTGTTCGCCCTTGCCTTCGTTGCGCCCTATGTGGCAAGCGAAAAGAAAATTCCGCCAACGGCCGTGCAGGAAATGATGCGCCGCTCACTCTATCATATCAAGTGGTATTTTGCAAAGACCGACTTGAATACCGACAAGGGCAAGGCGGAGAACAAAAAGAGCGTTGTCAAATACGCCAAATGGTACACGCCCGATAAGGAAGCGAAATACCCGACCTCCTTCAAGGTGGATTTTGTCGGGCAGCCGTATGAGGGTGCCTGTTACTACCGCATTACCCGCTGCCCGATTTGCATTTACACGGAGAAACTCGGTGTTTCCGAACTCATGCCGTTGTTCTGCGAACTTGATGAAGTGATGATCACGCTTCAGCACGGCGTGCTGCACAGAAAACAGACGCTGGCGAATGGCGGAGAGTATTGCGACTACTTTATTACCGGAAACAGAGAATAAACGGAGAAGCTCGTATCGGTCAATAGCTGATACGAGCTTCTTTTCATATTTTTTAGATTGTGTTTCTTCAGACCTTCCACCCGGCGGCCTGCTGCCGCTCCACCACGAAGCGGCGGTAGAGCCCGTCAACAGCAACCAGCTCGTCATGGGTGCCCTGCTGAACGATCTCGCCGTGATCGACCACAAAAATTTGGTCGGCATGGCGCACAGTTTTCAGCCGGTGAGCGATCATGATGACCGTCTTATCGTGGGTCAATTCCGCAACGGCCTCCATCAGCTCCTTTTCATTTTCGGGGTCAACATTGGCAGTGGCTTCGTCCAGAATGATGATTGGTGCGTCCTTCATAATCGCCCGGGCGATGGAAATGCGCTGCCGCTCGCCGCCGGAGAGCGTTGCACCGCCCTCACCGATAACAGTGTCAAAGCCGTCCGGCAGCGCCATGATAAAGTCGTAGCACCGCGCCTTCTTTGCAGCGGCCTGCACCTCCTCCATGGAGGCGTCGGGCTTGCCGAAGCGGATATTGTTGGCGATGGTGTCAGAGAACAGATAGACCCGCTGGAACACAAAGGAGAAATTGCGGATGAGGCTGTCGTAGCTGTATTCCCGCACATCCCGCCCGCCAAGGCGCACGCTGCCTGACTGCACATCCCAGAACCGTGCCATAAGATTGCAGAGAGTGGTCTTGCCGGAGCCGGAGGGGCCGACGATAGCGACCGTGGTTTTCTCCGGAATCGTCAACGACACATCTTGCAGAATGGGCTTGCTGTCGTAGGAGAAGTTTACATGAGACAGAGCAATGTCCTCCCGCTCCGGCGACAGTTCCTCCCCGTCAATATCCATGGGCTCTACATGCAGAATCGCGTTTGCCTTATCCACACCAATGTCGATAGAACGGAACAGGGACGAAAAGCTCCCGGCGGAGTCCAGCTGCTCAAAGAGAATGAAGGAGCAGATCAGCATCAAAAGGCAGTTTGTAAGCTCCATAGTGCCGCCGAAGTAAAAGCCGATGGCAGCGGTGCAGACGGCAACGCCGGTGAGCTTGTTGACGATGAACTGCGCCAGCATATAAAGAACAGACGGTATCTCCATGGCAAAGGAAGCCTTGCGGGCTTCCTCTACAGCCCCATGCACCTGGGTTGCGGAATCGTGGGTCAGGTCAAAATTCTTGACCTCGGCGATGCCCTGCACATATTCCAGCACCTTGGACACAAGCCGCTCGTCGGCATTGAACTTCCGCTGGGAAAGGGCCTGCTCCGCCCGCTGCATGGCGGCGTTGACGGCGAAGAACAGCAGAAGTCCCACCAGTGTTATAAGCCCCATACGCCAGTCAAAGAGGAACATCATGACCGCGATGATGCCGGAGGTCAGGAAGCCCCTCGTTGTGACCATTACCACGCGGGTAGCCACATTCGCCATGTTTTCCATGGTGTTGGTGGTGACGGACGTGACCTCGCCGAGGCTGTTGTCATTGAACCAGCCCATAGGCAGGTAGCGCAGGTGCTCGGCGATTTCGATGCGTTTGTTGGCGCAGGCTCGGTAGCCCGCACGGGTCTGGAGCATGGTAGCCTTCATGTTGATGGCGATGGTCACAATCAGTGATGCAACGATGATGCCGAGGCTCGTCCATAAAGTTGCCATAGTGACGTCCCTTTCCAGCAGCGCCTGAATGACAATGGCAGCGGCAGGAATACGCATGGCGGAGCAGATGGCGCTGACCACGCCCAGCCAGATAGAAGTGACAAACAGTTTGCGGTTGCCTTCACCGCAGAAGGCGAAGAATTTTTTCAGCGTCTGAAGCATTACGCCACCTCCCCGTCGTCTTTGACGCTGATGTGGGCTTCCCACATGGTTTGATAAAGGGGGCAGGACGCAAGAAGCTCCGCCTGCGTGCCGGTCGCTTCGATCTTGCCTTGATTGACAACAATGATCTGATCGGCGTCCGCAATGGTGGACAGCCGGTGGGCAATGACCAGTAGCGTCTTGCCCCGCACCAGCCTTGCCAGTGCCGACTGGATGACCGCCTCGTTTTCCGGGTCTGTGTAGGACGTCGCTTCGTCCAGAATGACGATGGGCGCGTCCTTCAGCATGGCACGGGCAATGGAGATGCGCTGCCGCTCGCCGCCGGACAGATGCCCGCCCGACGCGCCGCATACGGTCTGATAGCCGTTCTCCAGCCCCATGATGAATTCGTGGCAGCCGCATTTTTTCGCCGCATCGATGACTTCCTCGTCGGTTGCGCCCTTTTTGCCCATGCGAATATTGTCCATCACCGAAAGGTCAAAGAGATAGTTGTCCTGGGAAACATAGGCGATGCGCTTCGTACACTCCACCAGCGGAAGTGTACGGATGTCCACGCCGCCCAGCTCAATGGCGCCGTCCTTTACATCCCACAGAGAGGCGATAAGCCGGGCAATGGTGGACTTTCCGCTGCCGGAAGGCCCGACCAATGCGTTGACCGTCCCCGGGGCAACGTGCAAATTGACTCCGTGCAGTACCTCCTTGTCGTGATAGGCAAAGCGGACATCTTTCAGCTCGATGGAGTTGTCCGCAGGCAGCTTTTCCGCATGTTCCGGGCGCTGCATATCCTCGCCGGACAGCACCTCCGCCACCTCGCCCACGATGGTCGTTACCTGGGCGATGTCATCGGTGTAGGAAAAGGCGGTGATCAGCGGCTGCATGACGCCGAAGGACAGAACGATGACCGTGAGAAACGTCTCCGCCGACAGTGTGCCGTGCATATAAAGGAGGCAGCCCACCGGCAGGATGCCGAGAAGCGTTGAAGGGAGTATCGCCATTCCGGCTACCTGCCCGAACAAACTCCCGCGCATCCAGTCAATGAAGCAGTCCGCGCCTTCCTTTGCGGCGGAGACAAACTTTGCGTAGCTGGTTTTAGACTGACCGAAGGCCTTGATGACCTCAATGCCGCTGATGTATTCCACAGCCGTGTCGTTCAGTGTCTTTGTCGCGGTGACCGTGCGCTGAAACTTCTCGTTATAGCCGCTGAACATGGACATAAAGCAGATAATGCCAAGCGGCACGACGATCAGCATGGAAAGCCCCATGCGCCAGTCCTCAAGGAACAGCAGCACCAGCACCGCCAGAGCCCCCACAATGTTGGCAGTCATCTCCGGCAGAAGGTGGGCAAGGGTGGTTTCAATGGAATCCACGCGCTCCACGATAATGTTTTTGTAGGAGCCGGAGGAACGGTCCAGCACCGTGCCCAGGGGCAGCGTCGCCAGCTTGTCCAGCAGCCGTGTGCGGGTATTGGCCAGCACATGGAAGGTGGCGTGATGGGAGAGGGACGTGGACACGCTGTGCAGCACATAGCGTAGCACCCAGCAGCCCGCCATCCACGCGCAGAGCGTCAGGCAGTACGTCAGCTCCGCCGTGCCGTTTACCAGTGCGGTGATGAGCCGGATGATGATGAAATACGGAATAAGCGAGCAGGCGACGCCCAGCAGCGCCGTAAGGACGCTCAAAGCGTACTCACCGTACCGCCCTTTTGCCAGCTCTGCCAGCCACGAGGCGGCTGAGCGCTTTGGCTCAATTTCTTTCATGGTGAACTCCTTTCGACTGCATTACGCAGCCAGATGCTTCTTCACGATGCCCTTGCCGATAGCTGCTCCGATGAATGCGGCCACGATCACACCGGCCACCAGCGCCACGGATACCCAAGACTGTAGCATCTCAGATGCGGCAAGGATGGTGTCCTGACGGCCATCGGTGACCATCTGATCCGCCATCGCTTTCGCAGCAATCGCATAGGGAATGATGGTGCTGCCGAAGGCGGCCATCACCTGATTGATGACATAACTGACGGTCAGCGCCTTTGCATTGCCGTAGCCCATCTTCCACAGCAGCAGCTCGGCAATGACACCGGAGAGAATAAAGAGGATGATGTACGGCAGATATCCGCCCATAATGGCGCGGACAATGCTGTAAATCAGGATCGCACCGGGCTTTTTCACCTTCGTGCCGATGATGAAGTAGACGATGCCCTCCAGCAGGGCGAAAAACACCGGCATCAGAATGATGGTAATGGGCGTTGCGTACAGGACGGAGCTGGCGAAGAAAATGACCACATTGATTAGAGCCAGCAGGACAACGGTGATGATGTCCTTGACTTTCAGTTTATTGGGGTTTGCAGTACTCATGGTAAAGACTCCTTTTTGAATGAAATATGTTTGAACGTCGCAGAGACGGCGATCACAGGATAAGGCCGGCGGCGATCGATGCTGCCAGCAGGACACAGAACACAGCATCCCACGCAGAAAACCGAAGCGACAGATAGTTGCTCTTGCGGCGGGTTAAGTCGATGCCCCGTGTTTCGGCGGAGGCGGACAGCGTCTCGGCAATGCGGATGACCCGCAGCGCCATGGGAACGGTCAGAATTTCCAGATACGATGGTAGCGCACGCAGCTTTTGCCACGGCGTCACAAATGCGCCACGGGTGCGGATGGATTGCCGCAGTAGCTTCATGTCTCCCGACAGAACGGGGAAGAAGCGGAAGATCACGGCTACGATCATAATGAGCCGTTCCGGCAGGTGCAGATTACGCAGCGCCGCCAGGGTACGGCTGGCTTCATTCCGCCCAATCAGCGTCCGCATGGAAATGCCAACGGCAATGATACGCGGGAACAGCACCAGCATAAAGGAAAACACCGTGCCCGGCAGCATGGCGTTAGCCGCCCACAGCACCCCAAAGCTTATGCCGCCCGCGATTGCCGTTCCGAGCCATCCGTCAGTTGCGGTCAGCAAGATCAGTGCCGCATAACAGGCATAGACAAGGTGATTGTTTGCCGTGGAGATCACGACCAACAGGGCCAGCCAGTAAAGCAGCTTCGTTGCCGGGTGGAATCGTTCTTTATGCTGTTTTTTCGCAGGAGCATCGGAAGGATGGAAGCGCTCCATATATTGCCGTACCGCTTGCAAATCACGTTCCGAATGAACGGGAAATTCTGCCTCTGCATGTCCATCCGACAGCCCGATGCAGCGGTCACACGCACCTGCAATTAGCTCAGGGTCGTGGGTGATGATGAGAACCGTCTTTTCCTTCCGCATTTCCCGGATCAGCGCCGCGCACCGCTCCAGACTTTCCGCGTCCTGTCCTGCTGTCGGCTCGTCCAGTATGACGATCGGCTTGTCGGATAGATACGCCATCATCAGCGTCAGACGCTGCATCTGCCCGCCGGAGAGGGAAAAGGGATGCCGGTCGCGGCAGTCCCACATATCCATACTTTTCAGCAGCGCTTCCGTTTTTGCTTCAAACTCCGGTGTCACCGCATGGCCGTATTGCAGTTCGTGCAGGACGGAGTTGGTGAAGAACTGAAACTCTGCTTCCTGTAGGATGAACAGCACCTGCTTTTGCAGACCCTTAGGCTTTCGCGCTTTGCCGTACAGGAATATCTGCCCGCCGGAGGGATCGTAAAGCCCCGCAATCAGCTTGCCGATGGTCGTTTTGCCACAGCCGTTTGCGCCCACAAGGCCGACGATCTCATGCTCACGGACGGAAAAGCTGACACCAGAGAGGGTATCTCCGGCCTTCCTGCCGTATGTATAGCGGACATCTGAGACGGCAAGCGCCGTCGGCGCGGTTTTCGGTAGCGGCTCTTTCTCCGGCACGGTGATCTCCGCAAGGTCGAGCGTGCGCAGAGAAAGTGTTTGTCTCTGCTCCGCCGGGAACACCTTCGCCTCTGCGGCAGTGTATTTTCCTTTGATCTCGCCGTCTGCCATGATCCAATATTCATCGGCAATATCTGTAAGATAATAGAGTCGATGCTCACTGAGCAGCAGCGTTTTGCCCTGCCTTTTCAGTGCCAGCAGAATCTCCTTTAACTGTTGCGTGGCTGCAAAGTCCAGGTTGGCCGTTGGCTCGTCAAGGAGAAAAATATCTGTGTCCATGGCCCACGCGGACAAGATGGAGATGAGCTGTCGCTCGCCGCTGGACAACTCGTAGACATTGCGATCCTTCAGCCGCTCCAGATGAAACACACGGAAGGCCTCCTCCACCCGCTGACGGATGGTTTCCTGCGGCAAGCCGAGATTCTCCAGCCCGAAGGCCACTTCATTAGAGCTGTTCACGGTAAAAAACTGACTTCGCGGATCCTGAAACACAGAAGCCGCCAGCTCGCCGATCTCGCCGATACGCATTCCGGCGGTGTCCTGCCCGTTCAGGCGGCAAAAGCCTTTTAGCTCTCCCTCGTAAAACTGCGGTATCAGTCCGTTGATGCACCGCAGCAGCGTGGATTTTCCGCATCCGCTGCCTCCGCAGATCACCACACAGCGTCCCGCCGGGATGCTGCCGCCGACTTTTTGCAAGGTGGGCTGCTTTTCTTCTGCATATTGAAATTCAAATTCAAAATCTATCATCGCAAACTCTTTTCTCGTCAGTTAGCCGTCTCTAACTGGCGTCCGTAAGAAATGGGCGCACACACCGCCCATTTCCTTTGTCAATTTAATTCAGGCTGTCACATAACCGCCGCCAGCCGGCATTGGTGAAATCAAGGACCGCCTGTAAGCAGGTAAGCATTCTGCCTTCCTCCATATGCTGATCCAGCAGCTGGCGGAAGTACCAGAACTGTGAGCCCATCAAAAGACGGATCGCATCGGCATTTGGCGCTTTCCCATAGATATGCGAAAAGAACTCCACCGTTTGTTCCGCTTTTTGATCCATTAGTTTATGCAGCACGGTTTCCATGGAGCTGCCATCACTGCGGCAGAAAAATAAAGTGCAGTCATTGCAGTGCTCGGTCAGCAGTTGAAAATATACCTGTTCTTCGGCGTTTATGGCGCGGAGGATATCCTCCGGCTGCGCGCTGCACTTTGCTTTTTCGTATTCTTCAGCGATGGGCGCAAATAAGGCCTTCATCGTCTCAAAAAAATCCTGAAGCAGACTGGCAAACAACGCGTCTTTATTCTTGTATCTTGTGTAGATTGCCCCCGTAGTAACACCGGCTTTTTCGGCGATCTTGTGCAGAGAGGCTTTCTGAAAGCCGTAAGCAAGAAATTCCGAATAAGCAGCCTGAATGATCCCATCATCCAGGGAATGATCCCTATTGGCCATGTCTTCACTCCTCTGCGCCTAAATAATAACGTCATTATCGATAACGACATTATTATAGCGTTATTTTTGCTGCTTGTCAATGCGAATTGCACACTCCGTTACAAAAACATACCTTGACAAATCTCGTCTCAGAAAACCCTGTTGAGCAAATACGCTGCCGAACACGGGTTTCGGAATATCCAATTCTTTATAGACGACGGATATTCTGGAACCAGCTTCCAGAGGCCGGGGTTCCAGGAGATGATGCGATATGTGAAGGATTACAGCGTATCCGCTGTGATTGTCAAAGACCTATCCCGGCTGGGCAGGGAGTATTCCTACATGGGGCGGCTTCAGGATTTCATCTTTCCCGCTTATGACGTCCGCTTTATTGCCATCAACGATGATGTGGACAGCGCCAAAGGGGAAAATGATTTTGCGGTGTTCAAAAATGTATTCAACGACTACTACGCCAAGGATACCAGCAAGAAAATCCGGGCAGTGGTTAAGATGCGGGGCGAAGCCGGGGAGCATATCGCCAGCAACCCGCCTTATGGATACATAAAAGACCCTCAGGATAAAAAGAAATGGGTTGTGGACGAAGAAGCGGCAAAGGTGGTGCGGCGTATCTTTAACCTCTGTATTGCGGGGAAAGGCCCCATGCAAATTGCAAAAATCCTCACAGCCGACAGGGTACCGACCGTTACCGCTTATCACGCCAGGCAGAAAGGCTGGGCCATGCCTGAGAATCTTTATCAGTGGTGCGCTAAATCCGTCGCCGGGATATTGGAGCGGCGAGAGTATACGGGCTGTACCGTGAATTTCAAGACCTATACCAAGTCCCTGAAATTCAAAAAGCGGATGGAAAACCCGGTTGAGAACCAGAAAGTCTTTGAGGACACCCAGCCCGCCATCATTGAGAAGGGCCAGTGGGAACGGGTGCAGGAACTGCGGAAGAACAAACGCAGGCCGACAAAAACAGGAAGGACCAGCATGTTCTCCGGCCTGCTCTACTGCGCCGACTGCGGGGCCAAGCTGTACTTCTGCACCTGCAACACCTACAAGGATGACAGCCAGAATCATTTCGTTTGCTCCAACTACAAGAGCAACACCGGCTCCTGCCAAATCCACTATATCCGGGAACAGGTGCTTTACCGGATCGTGCTGGAGAGTATCCAGCGGACATTGACTTATGTCCGTATGTTCCGGAAGAATTTCAAGCTGGAAATGCTGGCGCAGGACGAAGAAAGCCGCAAAGCGGAACTGACGGAAAAGCAGAAAGCCCTCTCCGGAGCAAAAAAGCGGATGGAGGATTTGGACAGGATTATCCAGCACATCTATGAGGACAATGTGCTGGGTAAGCTATCCGACAGCCGGTACTTAAAATTATCCCGCCAATACGAGAAGGAGCAGGCAGAGATTGAACAGCTTGCCGCCGTATTGGAACGGGAAATCGAGGAACAGTCCGGGCAGGTTTCCGATGTGAACGAGTTTCTGAAGCTGGTGGACAAGTACCTGGATATTCCGGAACTTGACGCCGCCATTCTCAATGAACTTGTAAGCAAGATTGTGGTACACAGCCCGGTAAGGGAGAACGGGAGGAAGCATGTACAGATAGATTTGTACTTTACCTATGTGGGACAAATCCGCATCCCTTTGAAAATTGGAAGGGAGTCCCTAAATGAATCGGAACCGGCGTGACTTAACACGCCGGTTCCTGCCAAATTTCTTTTTACTTCCTTATGGGACGCTGCCTAATTGATAGCTCCCTTTTTCAGGCCAGCCGCCTCATCCCTATGACCGCTCCTGCTTCGTAGTTGTATTCAAGAAGCGTGAAGGAATAAATATGCCGCAGAAGCTGCCGGTTCCAGGTGTGCCCGATGATATTCTTTTTCCCGTTTAAAATCCGCATAACATCGTCCAACAGCTTTTCATAAAGCTCTGCGGGCATTGAAGCAGAACAGCTTTCCTTTTCGCACTGGTAGCAAGGCCCCACATGCGTGTTTCTCAATAGCAGTTCCGGTCTTTCTTCCGTATGTTCCATACAGACAAGTCGGATAAATCCCCAGGCGACTCCGGCAAATTTAACCACCGGTTCATACAAAATAGTTCGCGCTTTCCCCATCGTTTTTCTCTCCATTACTCCAGGATTTCTTTCACACGGCCAATCTGCCCGTCTGCCAGGCGCACTTTGATCCCGCGGGTATGGACCGGCGCATTCGTCAGGATATCTTTCACATACCCTTCCGTCAGATTTCCTGTCGGCTGGTCCTTTTTTAAGACGATCCGCACCCGGATCCCCGGGCGGATATCCGCCCGCAGAAAAGGATTTCTCATAAACTGCATCCCTCCTAAGTAACCTTGTTTTGATTTCTGAAACAGTATGGGTTCCGGCTTCCTGTTTGTCAAGAAATATATTATTTCCTGTCCAAAAGACTATGTAGGAAAAGTCCGCTAGGCGGACTTCAGCCTGTCAAAGAAGGAGGTTTCAAGCGAAGGCATGAAACCTCCTTCTGAAATAAAAAGAGTGAAAGAAGAGGAAAAAGGAGAAAGGGTGGGTATGGCGGGAGTGCCATAAGGCGAGCTTTTTGAGGTTCATGGCAGCAAACTTAAGCGTGACCCATTGCGTAACACGGGCCAAGCCTCTGTGGTGGGTATAACGCATGGCGTGTTTTTCTTTCGCATCGGCAAAGACACGCTCAATGGTTTGTTTGCGCATGGCATACAAGCCTTTGCCGACATCCGTTTTACGTATCTGCTCCGCAGCATCCATGGCATCCTGCCAAATGTGGCGGTATATCACCTTCTGACCATTGGCACTGGCTCCGCACTCCTTTCGGCACGGACAGTCCCGGCAAACCTTCGGGGTGCTGCGGTAGGTCCGTTTGCCGCCTTTGTCGGTGGTGGTATGCCGGAGGACTTGTCCCTGTGGGCAAATCAGCCGGTCGTTTTCTTCCTCATAGGAAAAGTCCCATGGCATAAACCCTTCCCGGCGTGTGCCGTGAGGGCGGGTGTACGGAAGGATGGGGAGCCGGCCGTCTTCTAAAATACGCTTCGCGATCCATGGCTGCTTGTAGCCCGCATCCATTGTCACATACTGGATTTCCGGGAATCGTCTGGCTGTCTGCTCATACACTTCGTCCCAGGCTACGCTGTCATGGACATTTCCTGCCGTTACCTTTACCCCTAATACCATTCCATGCCGGTCGCATACCGTGTGCGCTTCATAGGCAAACTGCTTTTCATGCTCTCCTTTGTGGTACATCCCACACTCCGGGTCGGTCGTCGATACCACCTGTTCTGTTGTCCCTCCGCCACCATGGCCGTCGTCATCCTCTTCCTCCACCGGCGGCTTTCCCAGCTTCGCCCTCTCCTCATTTACCTCTTCACGAAGCCGCTTCGCATAGACACGGGCCGCCTTTGCCACCTGTTCCTTCTGGTATTTCTTCTTGTTGGCGCTTGCCTTGATGTGCGTCCCGTCTATGAATACCATGCTGCTGTCCACCATATGGTTGTTCAGCGCTTTATTCAGGATATGTTCAAAGATTTCTACTGCCAGTTCTTCCGGGAACCGCCGGCAGAACGCATAGCTTACCGTCGCAAAATGCGGGAGCTTGTCCAACAGCCCGTAGCCCAGAAACCATCGGTACGCCACATTCACCTCGCACTCCCGGTGCGTCTGCCGCAGCGACGGGATCCCGAACAGGTGCTGGATCAGCACCATTTTCACCAGCACCACCGGGTCTGTCCCAGGCCTCACATTTTTGGCTGCGCTGTAGTATGGCGCTACCCGCTCATAGATCCACTCGTAGCCCATTACCTTCTCTATTTTTCTTACCAGATGATTCTCCGGCACCAATGCCTCTATATCCGTTATCGCTACTTTTCTCCGTCCGTCTACTTCTCTCTCGTACATCTCCTTCACCTCCTCTCTATTTTACCAAAAAAGCCGCCTTTCGGCGACTTCTTTGACAGGCTGAAGTCCGCTAGGCGGACTTTTCTTGCTGCTTGAGACCGTATGTTCTGATTGCACGCCGGCAGGCATACACCTGCATGGTAAATTCTTCGCTTGGTGCATTTTCCAGGGTCCTGGTCGCAAAGTAATAACAGCTGTCATATTTGTAGTGATAAAGCTGTTTGACCGTCCAGTTCTTATCCTTGCACTGTCCCTGGGTAACGATAAAGGTTTCCGGATCCAGCTGCTTGTCCGTATAGATCCCGATCCCTATGTCGTTCCACCAGATTGGATGCTTTTCCGATGTTCCAGTTGCTGTGCTTTCATTCTGAGGCTCCTGTTTCGGCTTTTCTGTCTCCGCTATAGCCAGCTCCTTTTTCGGCGCTTTCTTTTCTCCATGTTCTGCGTCCTGATAGGAGAATTCGCTGGTGCTGTAGATTTTCCCGTATACGCCTGCAATGCCGAGCACGGCCCGGTCGTATGCACGGTTATCCGCCGTTTCGGCTGGGTACTGTTCCAGATATTCGCTCCACAAATTTTTTGTATTCGCTTCCCCTATGGCGCTATACCGGACACCGTTTTGCTTTACCGCCTCCCGGGCAATCACAAAACTATCTCTGTCATGGCTGGAGAGCAGAACGGGCATACCGACGGCGATCCCTGCTCCCTGCGCCAACACGGTAATGGCGTGGTGCTTCAGCAAGATTTTCCCTTTGTCGCTATAGATAAAATCCGATTTCTCCAGAAACTCAAACTCCAACTCGTCTACAAAGATGGTCAGTTTCCCGTCTTCCACTTTATAATTTTCCGGCATCTGCATGTTCAATTCCTCCTTACTTTTTTAAATGTGCCTGCGGTTCCAAAGCTCTTGCATTCTTTTCAGGAAAAAGGAAGAGAGAGCATGAACCTTCCTCTCTCTTCACTCTTCTTATAGCCTGCAATTTTCGGCAACCTGCTTTTCATCCTCGGGGGCTTCCTCCGATTCGGGCTCTTCTTTAAGGGGTGGCTCTGCTTCAAGCGGCGGTTCTTCTGCCGGCGGTTCCTCTTCCACATCAGCCGTTGGAACAGATTTCGCCTGTTCCTCTTTATTCGCCTGTCCTTCTGCCTTCCAGGCCGCTTGCGTCGTTTCCTGCTCAGGCTCCGTTTGGGCGGAAGACGGTTCTTCCTCGACCAGCATGCGCTTGATCTTTTTAAAATCAAAGCCCTTTTTGCATAACACAATGAGCACGACAACCAGCAAGATACAGATCAATAAATTCTTCAGGTTGCTGAAAAACAGCCGTGACTCCGCTTGCCGCTGCAGGACGCTCGCACCTTCGCCACTGTAGAGACTGTAGATTTCTTTTCCGATCGTGTTGTTCGCTTCATCCACACGCTCCTTGACAGAATCAAAGTCTGTGCCCGCCGACTGCTGGGAAGATGCCGTCTGTTGTGGTTCATCATAGGAAGTTGTCCTTACGGGATCCGGCGCAAACTTAATAATTGCTGTAAGCGCTAGGACAAACACCACAATGACAGCCGTCATCAGCAGGATGAATTTTTGAGTGCCTTTTGAAATCTCTTTTTTCATGATCAACTGCTCCTTTGTAAATATAATTTAGGTGCAGATAATCTATACAGAGACACCCCAAATTTCAAGAAAATCAAAACTGTATTTAAGAATGGAACTGAAAAGCCGCCACACCTTTAAAGACTGTAGCGGCTTTTTTCTTACAGTTTATGTTCCTTTTTCGTATATATTGATATTTAAAATTTTTATGTAACTCCCCGATTCTCAAAACCATTGGTTTTGCAAGATTCTATATATTATGCGAATTTTATTACCGCTGATAGGGCAAATACTCAACTGCAAAGCCAATATGTCCACCCATTATAAATCCGACGCCACTATAACAGTTCTAAAAACAGCTTGACAAGCATTCCAATGAAAATAACACCGCCGACCCCGCTGATAATTCCGTAAAATTTCACGGATTCTTTATCCTGCTTTTCTTTAATGAGATAGTAAAC